>ERZ773180.73-NODE-73-length-80497-cov-6.200094_pt1 | contig 80497 bp, 69 predicted proteins | sample MGYA00511080_ERZ773180 | MGnify/ENA primary metagenome ERZ773180 (study PRJEB29015, sample SAMEA2738175) | human oral metagenome | biome: human oral; feature: human-associated habitat; material: saliva | place: China | collected 2178 ... | reverse complement strand
GGGTCTGTGTGCACGCCGGGCCCGGCCGACGGCGGGCCGAGGGGGGCGTTGGGCCATCCGGCCCACCTCGGACCATCCGACCTACCTCGCATTGACCCCCACGGGAGTCGAGTACTCGATGGCGGGGGTTCCGTTGTCGACATCGATGACGGTGTAGCCGCAGTTGGCCTGCTTGACGCTCCAGAAGTCCTTGAGAGGTATGTCAAACAGGCATCCCATGATGGCGCAGTTGACCCCGCCGTGTCCCGCCACCAGGATGCCTTCGTGTCGCTCCGCCTCCGGCAGGAGCACCTCGTCTATGAAGCTGCGTGCGCGGGCGTAGACGTCCTCGAAGGTCTCCCCGCCAATGGGTGCGCGGTAGCGTTCGGGGCGGCACTCGTAGTTATATGCCTGTGAGGTGAGCCGAAACCAGGGTGTCCGGCGATAGCTGGTGCTTTCGAGGAGACCGTAGCCATGCTCGATCAGGCGCTCGTCCTTGATTATGGGTATGTCGCGGTCTTCGAGGGCGAGCTGTGCCGTCTTGAGCGAACGTCCCAGGGGACTGGCGTAGCAGACGTCAAGCGGAAATGGAGAGATCTGCCTTGCAAGGCCCCTTGCCTGTCGGACTCCCACGTCGTTGAGGGGAATGTTGACCTGACCCTGCATCATCTTCCTGGCGTTCCAGTAGGTGAGCCCATGGCGAATGAGTATGACCTTGCATCCCATAAGTCCTCCGTGGCGACGTTTCCCGTCCCAATTCTACTCATCATCGCACTTGCGATTGCGTGTCTGGGGCACAAGGTCAAGTATGAGGCCGGCACTCGTGGCGCAGCGGAAGGCCCGTCATCATCCAGATGCTGGCGCGATGCGCGTATCGCGCCAGCCATCCAACGCGCCCCATGCGATCCTCGTTACGGGCCTAGTACAGAGGGAGGCTGCCTGTGATGGGGTCGATCTTGCTGGCGGGCAGCGGCTCGAAGGCGAGGCAGGGGTAGGTGGTCTCCCCGTGGAACTCCGTGAGGCCTGCGTCACGTACGAGCGCGACGGCAAATCCCTGCTCACGGCCCTGGCGGGCCACGTCGAGCAGGGCATCCTCGCCATCCACGTAGACGCAAACCTTGGCGACGCCCGCGTCAAACCAATCCGAGAGGGGCGTGGGCTCCGTCCCTTCGTCGTCCAGGTAGACCCAGGACTGGTCGTCGGTGACGCGGACCTGGCCCAACCGCCCCTCCCGTGCCAGTGCCATGAGGGTTGCCTCGACGCAGGCGTGCCCGGACTGCGCGGCGATCTTGCCCTTGCGCATCCTGAGGTCGCGTCGCATCACGATCATCTGCTTCGACTTGTAGGAAGAGACTGTCATCAAAGGCTCCTACCACCGGGGCATCTTGCTGCCTTGCCGTCGCTGCCGTGGTCTAACCCTCGACCTCGAGGAGCTCGATCTCGAAGTTGAGGGCCTTCCCGGCCATCTCGTGGTTCATGTCAAGGTAGAGTGCCTCGGGCGTCACGCGACGGACGGTGGCGGGGATGGGGGCGCCCTGCGGTGACCTAAGGAAGAGCTTCTCACCCACGGAGATGCCACGCATGTGTTCGGGCACCTGCGTCATGGGGAACTCCCGGACCAGCTCGTCGTGGCGCTCTCCGTAGGCCTCTGCGGGCTCGAGGTGCACGGTGAGCGTCTGTCCTACCTCCATGCCACGGACCGCCTGGTCGAAGCCGGGAATCATCTGGCCGGCCATGCAGGTGAACGCCAGCGGCTCGCCTCGGTCGCGGCTGCTGTCGAATTTGGTGCCGTCGTCCAAGGTGCCAACGTAGTGGACCTTGACCCTCTTGCCTTCGTTGCTCACGGGTGTGACTCCTGTCATGTAGTCGTGGGGTGGTTCCGTCGTGCCGGCTGCCGCTGTCATACCGCCGGCCGTCTCCCTGCCAACGGTCGTGCCATCGGCTGCCGTGCGAGACTGACTGTACCCAAAACCTGCGGAGCCGTCCATGACAGCACCATCTGTCCGTCATATGATGGAAGACCATCGGTATGGCATGTGGTGGCGCGAAGGAGGCGGCGTGGCGGACAAGAGCAGCTTCGTGGGCGTCTTCGACTCGGGCGTGGGCGGCATCAGCGTGCTACGCCACCTGGTGGATGAGCTGCCGCATGAGGACTTCTGCTACTTTGGTGACTCGGCCAACAACCCCTATGGCGGCAAGACGCCCGACGAGATCCTCTCCCTCTCGCGCGGCATCGTGGACGACATGGCGGCTCGTGGCGCCAAGGCGGTGGTGATCGCCTGCAACACCGCGACGAGCGTCGCTGCCGCGCGACTGCGCCTCGAGTATCCCGACCTGCCGATCGTCGGCGTGGAGCCAGCCATCAGGCCAGCCACCCGGGCGCCCAGGCACGAACGCATCCTGGTCATGGCGACGCAGGTCACGCTTGCGCTCGACAAGTACCACAGGCTGGCCGAGGAGTGCGGCTCCAGCTCGCAGATCCTGGGCGAGCCCTGTGTGGGCCTGGCCCACCGCATCGAGCAGGGCAACCTCGATGCCCCCGATCTGCACGGACTCATCGAGACCCTTGTGGGCCGCTATCGGGGCACCGTCGACTCCGTGGTGCTGGGCTGCACGCATTACCCCTTCGTCCGTGCGCAGATTCGCGACGTCGTGGGCGACGTGCCCCTCTTCGATGGCGGCGCCGGTGCGGCGAGAAGGCTCCGCTCGCTTCTCTCCGAGCGCGACCTTCTCGCCGAAGGCGATGCCCCGGGCAGCGTCGCCTTTGCCTCCAGCCTCAGGGGCCCGGGCCAGCTTGACCTCTACGAACGCTTCTTCAGGCTCGAGGTCTAAGCGCCCCCTCCAGGTTCGGGACCTAGGCAGGTCCAGGCCCCCCTCGAGTTGTGTCCCTTAGACGGTGTCCCTCGGACGCGAGGCCCAGGCGGGCCTAGGCGCGCTCCTTGCCCCAGAAGAACGTGGCGACCGTGCCGGGACCGGTGTGGCAGCCGATGGTGGCGCCGATGTCGAAGTGCTGCACCGGGCCATCCATCTGGGGAAACTCCCCCTCGATCATGCGGGCGACGTCCTGCGCGTCTCCCAGGCAGGCGGAGTTGCTGATGAACACCTTGCCACCGTAGCCATCGCCGCCCTGGGCCAGCTCGCGCATGAGCTCCAGGACGCGTCGTTCGGCCCTGCGCTTGGTACGGACCTTCTCGCGTACGGCCAACGAGCCATCGGGCTCCACGTCCATGACCGGACAGATCTTGAGCATGTTGCCGAAGAAGCCCGCGGTCTTCGAGATGCGACCGCCACGGATGAAGAAGGTCAAGTCAGACGAGAAGAACCAGTGCTGCACCTCTCGCCTGTGAGCCTCCGCCCAGGCGGCCAGCCCGTCGAGGTCCATGCCAGCGCGCCTGAGCTCGGCCAGCTTGTCCATGAGCAGGCCGTAGCCGGACGAGGCGGCCAGGGAGTCCACCACCACGACGCGACGGTCGGGGAACTCGGAGGCGATCTCGTCTCGTGCGGTGCAAGCCGAGTTGTAGGTGCCCGAGATGCCCGAGGACAGGGTGACGTGGAGCACGTCCTGGCCGGAGGCGAGCATCGGGCGCCAGAATGCCATGTAGTCTCCCACGGACACCTGTGAGGTCTTGGTCTGCGCCCCTGCCTCCATGCGTGCGAACAGGTCGGCGGGGGAGTGGGTCAGACCGAAGTCATCCTTGCACTGTTCGCCATCAAGCTCGTAGTTGAAGAATACGTAGCGGATGTCACGCTCCTTGAGGAAGTCCTCGGTCACGTCTGCCGTCGAGCAGCAACAGAGAGTGTAGTTAGGCATCGGGGGTCTCCAAATCGTAGTGGGCGCGTCTGAGCAAATTGTAGCCGGAGTGGTGGGACATAGCGGTAGAAGAATACATCCTTATGCGAGAGGTTGTGGGCAGGCAAGCCTGCCTTACCATATGCATCGGTAGGTTCCTGGCAGTGGGATGCACCCTTCTACATTCCACATGGGCTGTCTCGGTCCCGGGGAACGTGCCTTCGGACGCATGGACTCTCCCGGGCCGCTGATGGTTCGGCAGAGGGCAGCCCAAGAGCGCATAAGTCGTTCGCTCCTTTGACGCGCTGAGGGATAATGGGAGTGCCCGCAGGGGCCTAGCCCCAAGGGCTTGCCAGCAAATCACGGGATAGAGGGGGAAGACGATGGGATTCTTCGACAGGTTCAAGCGTCCTGCCAAGCCGGAGGCTCTGGGAGTCACGCCATCCGAGGGGGTGGTCCTTGCGCCGGTCAGCGGCGAGGAGATTCGTCTCGAGGACTCGTCCGACCCGGTGTTCAGCTGTCTCGCGCTGGGAAAGGGCTGCGCCATCAAACCGGGCGCGTCTGTCGTGTACGCCCCGGTGTCCGGCACCCTCACTGCTGCGGGCGCCCCGAACTTCCATGCCATCGGCATCACGTCGGACGACGGCGTGGAGGTTCTCATCCATGTGGGTGTGGACACGGTGGAGATGCACGGCGAGGGCTTCGAGGTGTTTGTCGAGAAAGACGCACACGTGCGCGCCGGCGAGCCCCTGCTGCGCTTCTCGGCCGAGAAGATCCGTGCCGCCGGCCACGATGATGCGGTGCTCATGGCCATCACTAACACGGACGACTATTCCTCCGTCGAGCTCGCGGAGCTCGGGGAGGTCTCCGCAGGCTCTCCCGCACTCATCGTGAGAAGGTAGGCGCCTCGCCTCCATCGCCTGTTGGGAGGGCGGGCCGCCGTCGTGCGCGGGCGCCGTCGCGCATGGTTGCTACCGTGCGCGCCGGCCTGCCCTTTGTGTCGAGCTCCCATCGGCCGCCTCGCCTGCCGCCCCCAACGAAAGGCCCGCCGTCCCACTGGGGCGGCGGGCCAGCTGTCTCTGATGGGCAGAATGGATGGTGCCTCGCTAGGCGATGGCCTCCTCGACGGCCACGGCGCAGGCCACGGTGCAGCCGACCATGGGGTTGTTGCCCATACCGATGAGGCCCATCATGTCCACGTGCGCGGGGACGGAGGATGAGCCGGCGAACTGGGCGCTTGAGTGCATGCGGCCCATGGTGTCGGTCATGCCGTAGGAGGCGGGACCGGCGCCCATGTTGTCCGGGTGCAGGGTGCGGCCGGTACCGCCGCCGGACGCGACCGAGAAGTACTTCTTGCCCGCCAGCGTGCGCTCCTTGAAGTAGGTGCCCGCGACGGGGTGCTGGAAGCGCGTGGGGTTGGTGGAGTTGCCGGTGATGGAGATGTCCACGTTCTCGTGCCACATGATGGCGACGCCCTCGCGGACGTCATCGGCTCCGTAGCAGTTGACGGCGGCGCGGGGGCCATCGGAGTAGGGGATGGTCTCGACGACGGTGAGCTCGCCGGTGTAGTAGTCGAACTTGGTCTTGACGTAGGTGAAGCCGTTGATGCGGGCGATGATCTGGGCGGCGTCCTTGCCCAGGCCGTTCAGGATGACGCGCAGCGGCTTCTTGCGGGCCTTGTTGGCGTTGTTGGCTATGCCGATGGCGCCCTCGGCGGCCGCGAAGGACTCGTGGCCGGCCAGGAAGGCAAAGCACTCGGTGTCCTCGCCCAGGAGCATGGCGCCCAGGTTGCCGTGGCCCAGGCCGACCTTGCGGTCCTCGGCGACGGAACCGGGGACGCAGAAGGCCTGCAGGCCCTCGCCGATGGCCGCCGCTGCCTCGGAGGCGTTGGTGACCTCGCCCCTCTCGGCCTTCCTCAGGGCGATGGCGCAGCCGAGCGTGTAGGCCCAGGCGGCGTTCTCGAACGCGATGGACTGGACGCCCTTGGTGATGTCATAGGGGTTGAAGCCCCTGTCGGTGCAGAGCTTGAGGGCTTCCTCGAGATCGGCGATGCCGTACTCAGCGAGCGCCTTGTTGATCTTGTCGATGCGACGCTCGTAGCCTTCGAACGTAACTGCCATGTAAGCTCAGCTCCCTTCTCTACTCTTCGCGGGGATCGATGACCTTGGCGGGGTTGTCCCACTGGCCGTAGCGCCCCATGGCGTCGTCGACGGCCTGCTTGGGGTCGGTGCCGGCCTTGAGGGCATCGGTGAACTTGCCGAGGTTGAGGAACTCGAAGCCGATGATCTCGTCCTTGTCGTTGAGGGCGAGGTGCGTGACGTAGCCCTGAGCGAGCTCAAGGTAGCGCGCACCCTTCTCCTTGGTCCCGTAGGTGGTGCCGACCATGGAGCGCAGGCCCTTGCCCAGGTCGTCGAGGCCGGCGCCCACCGGCAGGCCGTCCTCGGAGAAGGCGGTCTGGGTACGTCCGTAGACGATCTGCAGGAAGAGCTCGCGCATGGCGACGTTTATGGCATCGCAGACGAGGTCGGTGTTGAGGGCCTCGAGGATGGTCTTGCCGGGCAGGATCTCGGCGGCCATGGCGGCGGAGTGGGTCATGCCCGAGCAGCCGATGGTCTCGATGAGGGCCTCCTCGATGACCCCCTCCTTGACGTTCAGGCTGAGCTTGCAGGCACCCTGCTGGGGAGCGCACCAGCCTACGCCGTGCGTGTAACCGGAGATGTCAGAGATCTCCTTCGCCTGTACCCATTTGCCCTCCTCGGGGATGGGCGCAGGGCCGTGGTATGCGCCCTTGGCAACGGGGCACATCTTCTCCACTTCTGCGGAATACTGCATGATTCTCCTCTCCACCACATAGAGCGCCTAGGTCCCTTTCCTGGGCGCCTTTGTCTGGCGACGCCGGCCCTAGGGCCGACCAGTCCTAGTTTATACTTACTTGTCATGAGACTTCCCGAGAACATCCCTGCCAGGGCCTTTGAGCTGGCCATTATGTTTACCGTGGTTATCTGGGGCGCGACGTGATCTCCGAGGCGGCGCTGCGCCGCTCCTGCCGTCCCGCCGTCCTGGGCCGTGCCCAGACCATCGTCCAGCGTGGGGGCCACATCTGGCAGCGCGACTGCCGCCACGACGGTCCCGTCACGCACCTGTCCGCCAACGTGGACGGCTCCTCGGGCCATGACGTCAGCTATCACGCGACCATCTCCTTCGACGAGGTTGCCGAGAGGGTCTGTGGCTTCAGCTGCACCTGCCCCGACGCCGTGCGCTTTCCCGGCCCGTGCAAGCACAGCGTCGCCCTGGCGCTGGACTACAACCGCGGCGCGCGCGGCTTCGCGGGCTACGACGCGCTCGTGCACGCCAGTACCTCGCCGGCCCTGAGCAACCTTTTGGACCGCAGCGCGCAGCCCGTGCGGACGCGCCTCTCGTCGGCACCCGAGGAACGCGTGGGCTCCGTGTCGCTCAAGCTCACGCTGGTACACGACCTCGAGCTCTTCGCGCGCTTCGACCTGAGGGGGTCGCGCGGGAGCTATGTCGTGCGCAGCATATCGGACCTGGTGTCCGACGTCGCCGAGGGCGCGTGGCACGAATATGGCAAGCGGCTCGCCTTCACGCACACGGTCGATGCCTTCGACGGGCCCTCCCGTGCCGTCGTGCGCTTCCTCACACGCTGTGTCAGGAACCGCCACTCCTTCGCATCGGAGCGGCTCTACGGACATGTCTACGGTACGCCGTCGCCCAGCCAAGTGAGCGTGGGACGCGAGATGAGGCTCTCGTCCCCCGAGGCGGACGAGCTCATCGGCCTCTACATGGGCCGCGAGATCGACCTCGACGACGTGCGGATGGGCTTCAGGGGTCCACTCCGGGTGGCCGAGGGCAACCCGAGCGTGAGCCTGTCCGTCGAGTCCGTGGGCGATGGCGCCTACGAGCTGGTGAGGGGCGGGGACGTTGCGTTCTTCTCGACCGACGAGGCCCTCTACGCCTGCCAGGGTGGCCGGCTGCTGCGCTGCGACGACCGGCTCGCGCATGTGGCACCGTTTCTCACCGGCGTCTACTGCAGCCCCACGCCGCGGCTTCTGCTGTCCGAGAGGGACGCGCCGCGCTTTGCCGCGACGCTGCTCCCCGCCCTGGAGGAAGCCCTGCCCGTGAGCGTCGCCCCCGCCGTCGAGCGCCTGCGGCCTGCCCCATGCCGACTGGAGTTCCGTCTGGACCGCACGCGCTCTGACGTGACCTGCGAGGCCGACGCCGTCTACGGGGAGGAGCGCCACGCCCTGCTCGGGCACACCCTGGGCGAGCAACTCGACCCCGCTCGCGACGCCAGCCGCGAGGCCGACGCCCGCCAGCTGGTGGGCCGTTACTTCGCCGTGGGCCGCACGGGCGTCGCCACGATCGCCGAGAAGGACTCCGACGCGCTGGCCCGCCTCCTCTTCGAGGGACTGGGGGAGCTTCGACGCATGGGCGAGGTGCTCTCGACCGACGCCTTCGACGCGCTGGTGGCCACCGCCGTCCCCCGTGTGCGCGTCGGCCTGTCCGTGCGCGCCAACCTCATCGACCTCAAGGTCTCTGCAGATGACCTGCCGCTCTCCGAGCTCCATGCGCTTCTGGGCAGCTACCGTGCCCATCGGCGCTTCCACCGCTTGCGCGATGGGTCCTTCGTCGACCTTGCGGGGGCGGACCTCTCCGAGGCGGCCCGCCTCGCCGACGAGCTGGGCCTGACGGCGCGCGAGCTCTCTCGCGGCGAGGTCCAGATCCCCTCGTACAAGGCCTTCCTCCTCGATGCGATCGCGAGCGACGAGGAGAAGGACGCCTCGTTTGTGGAGTACGTCGACAACTTTCGTTCGGTCGACCCCAGCTGCTACGAACCGCCCGCCTGCCTTGCGTCGGTCCTGCGTCCCTACCAGGTCAGTGGCTACCAGTGGCTGAGCGCCCTGGTCGACATGGGCTTCGGCGGCATCCTAGCGGACGAGATGGGGCTGGGAAAGTCCGTGCAGCTCATATCGCTGCTGCTGGCGCGGCGGGGCAGGGGTGCCACGCTGGTGGTGTGCCCGGCCTCGCTCGTCTACAACTGGGAGGCGGAGTTCGCCAAGTTCGCGCCCCAGCTGGACGTCGCAGTGGTCGCGGGTAGCGCCGACGAGCGGGCGCGCATCCGCGGCGAATGCGGCCATGAGGTGCTCATCACCTCCTATGACCTGTTGCGCCGCGACATCGAGGGCTATGCGCGGCTCGACTTCTGGTGCGAGGCCCTGGACGAGGCCCAGTACATCAAGAACCACGAGACCCTGGTCGCACGCGCGACCAAGGCCGTCCATGCGCGCCATCGCTTCGCGCTCACGGGCACCCCCATAGAGAACCGCCTGTCCGAGCTCTGGAGCATCTTCGACTACCTGATGCCGGGGCTCCTGGGGTCCTACGACCGCTTCCGCGAACGTTACGAGCAGCCTATGCTGGACGGTGACGAGGAGGTGGGGGCATGCCTGCGTGCGGCCACCGGTCCGTTTGTGCTGCGTCGCCTGAAGCGCGACGTCCTGAACGACCTCCCCGAGAAGCTCGAGCAGGTTGTGTATGCCCGTCTCGCGGGCGAGCAGCGCAGGCTGTACCAGACCCATGAGCAGGCGCTGCGCGTATCGCTCTCCAGGCAGACGGACGAGGCCTTCGGCAGGGGCAAGATCCAGGTCCTGGCCGAGCTCATGCGACTCCGCCAGCTGTGCTGCGATCCCCGCCTGCTCTATGACGACTACGAGGGGGGCTCCGCCAAGCTGGCCACGGTCATGGACCTGGTGGGCTCGGTGGTCGACTCGTCCCACAAGATGCTGCTCTTCTCGCAGTTCACCAGCTACCTGTCGCTGATTGCGAGTGAGCTGGACGCACGTGGCGTGCGCTACTACACGATCACGGGCGCGACCCCCAAGCACCGTCGCCTCGAGCTGGCGGACGCCTTCAACGCCGACGAGACGCCCGTGTTCCTCATCTCGCTCAAGGCCGGGGGCACCGGCCTGAACCTGGTGGGCGCCTCGGTCGTCGTGCATGCGGACCCCTGGTGGAACGCTGCGGCGCAGGACCAGGCCACCGACCGTGCCCACCGCATCGGCCAGACGCGCGACGTCTCCGTCTACAAGGTCATCGCGAAGGATACCATCGAGGACCGCATCCTCGCCCTGCAGGAGGTCAAGAGCGACCTGGCCGAGCAGGTCATCGGCGTAGGCGGCGGCGCGGGCCTGTCGGCGCTTCGCAAGGAGGACCTGATTGCGCTGCTGGGGGAGTAGGGGGTCTTGTCGGCGTGTCCCTCCCGTCCGCGGGTGCCTTCGGTCAAGTGCTCCTGCGGTGCGCCGCCGCCGTGCGGGCCCGTGGTTGCGACGGTGCGTCGCCGCCGTGCAGGTGATTACGTTCTTCGCCTTTGGGTAGAAGAAGGGCATCAGACAAGGTTCGGACAAGCCGCGCGGGCACATCGCCGTGCGGCTTGTCGTTTCGCTTACGGGGACGGGAGGCATGTCATGGTGTTCCAGACCAACGACAACGAGATTCTCTTTCTGGGCGACAATGGCGCGGTGAAGGGCCGAGTGTCGTTCCCCGATGTCGGCGAGGGTCTCGTCGACATCACCGAGACCTTTGTCGCGCCAACGGAGCGCGGCATGGGCCTGGCGGGACGTCTGATGGGTCGGGCGGCCACGCACATCAGGTCGCAGGGCAAGAAGGCGCGCCTTTCGTGCAGCTATGCCCAAGACTGGTTTGGGAAGCACCCCGAGTACGCGGACCTCGTCGTGGAGTAGGGGACCGTTCCGGAGGGGCTCTCGTGGCGCTTGCGAGAAACCGGGAAGGAGCCGAGGGAGGATTCGGGGGAGGGCGGCTACCGGCGTGGGCGGTCCTGTTTGTCGGAAGTGAGTACCTGGTCGCCGGAAGTGAGTACTTTTTGGGCTTTCCGTGGGGCCTCAGCGCCCGATAGGCGCGCGTCTCTCGATATATCCGCAGTTACACTCGTTGCCAGGATTATCGGAAGTGAGCACTGGTGCTCACTTCCGATACTCGGGTACTCACTTCTGGGAGCGGGGAGCGTGGCGTGCAGTTCGGCCTTGGCAGAATGCTCATTTCCGATGGCCGGGCTTCCGATACTCGGGCACTCACTTCCGATGATTGGCGCGGCTGGATGCGCGTCGGTGTCTGGTTCCCAGCATGATTGGGGTCATGCACCGAGCGGGCCGCGCATGCAATGCAACGCTAGTCGATGCCCACGCCGCCAAAAGTGCGGGTGTTTCTCGGTCGCAACCTTGCGAATAAGCGATATTCTCGTACCCGCACTTGTGCTGCGGCCTCTCCGTCACTCGCATTGGGCGTCCCGCGTCCGCTGCGAGTGCGTCTGCGCTTGCGCATCGTCTGCCCAAACTCACGATGAGCCATCAAGGAAGTGGCCATGGTCCTGCTCGGCGCCCTGCTCAACGGTCTTGAGGCATTTCTGGGGGGCGTCATAGGCCTGCTGTTCAAGAGCCATGTCTCCGATGATCTGGGCGACTTCCTGCTCAAGGGACAGGGCCTGTGCGTCGTGCTTGTGGGCGTGCAGGGCATGACGTCGGGCGGCAGCGTCGTCGTGGTGACGGCCGCAATGGCGCTTGGTTGCCTCGTGGGATACCTCATCGATCTTGATGGCCTGGTCAGACGCCTGGGCAACTGGGCGCAGCGGTGCCTGAGCACCACGTTTTCCGGCAGCGAGCGACTGGGCAGCTTCTCGGAGGGCTTCGTCGCGGTGACGCTCTTCTGCTGCACGGGTGCCATGGCGATCGTGGGGTCGCTCCAGAGCGGCTTGCAGCTCGATCATGCCACGCTCGTCGCGAAGGGCCTCATCGACCTGGTGGTCTGCATTCCGCTTGCCGCAACCCTGGGCGTGGGCGTGCCCTTCGCGGGAGTGAGCCTTTTAGTCTACGAGGGGATCCTCAGTCTGCTGGCCAGCGCTTTGGGCGGCGTGCTGACCGAGGCGGTCATCGCAGAGGTCTCCGTCACGGGCTCGCTTCTGCTGCTGGCCGTGGGCACCAACCTGCTCAAGGTGACCGACCTCAAGGTGGCCAACATGCTCCCTGCGGCCTTCATGCCCATCGCACTCGTGCCACTGACGAGCGCGATGGGGCTCCTCTAGGCAAGGTTCGTGAGCGACCGGTGGCCGCCTCCCTGCCGCCGGCCGCCTCACGGCCACTGCCCCCATTGTCGCCGCTAGAGCGTGGTGCCGAACCACCTCTGCTCGAGCCCGTCGACGGTGCCGTCCTCCTTGAGGTCCTTGAGCGCCTGGTTGATGGCCTCGGTCAGCTTGGGGTTGTCCTTCGACACCACGACGCCGTACTGTTCGCCGGTCGGTATCTCCATGGCGGTCCTGAGGTCCGTGTAGGCGATGCCTATCTCGTACGAGGCGACGGGCAGGTCGCAGACAGATGCCTGGTAGAGACCGCTCTGCACGCCGGTCAGGCACTGGATGATGTCGTCGAGGGGAACGATGGTGGCGTTGGGGATGTTCTCCCTTGCCCAAGCCTCGCCGGTGGTTCCGGACTGGACGGCGACCTGCATCCCTGACACGTCGAGCGCGGCGGCATCGGTGGCGGCGGAGGCCGCCTTGACGACAAGTGCCTGGTTGGAGTCCAGGTAGGGGTCGGAGAAGTCGATCTCCTGCTCGCGCTCGTCGGTGATGGTGATGGCGCCCAGGGACACGTCGGCCTTGCCGCCCTGCTTGATGGTCGGGACGATGGTGTCGAACTGCACGGTGGGCAGGATGTTGGGCCCTAGGCCTAGCTTGGCGCAGATGGCCTTGTAGAGGTCGACGTCGAAACCCTCGTAGTCGCCCGTCTTCTCGTCCATCGAGACGAACGGCGGGAAGTAGAAGTTGGAGATTAAGGTGAGTCTGCCGTCCTCGACGAGGGTGTAGCCGGCTTGCGTGGTGGTGTCAGACGAGGCTGCACCTCCGGTTTGCGTACCGTCGCTCCGCGAGCTGTCGCTTTGCGAGCTGCAGCCCGCGAGCCCCACGGCCGCCAGGCCGAGGCCGCACATGGTCAGGAAGTTACGCCGAGTGGTGTCGTACATGATGGTCTCCGTCCCTATTTGCTTCGTGCGACCGTCATCGGTGCGGCCGCCCACTGTCACGCCCGGGGGTTGCTCCGTGCGTTAGTGCGACAGTTTCTGGCGTCTTCCAGTAAAACGCCGTGACGTCCCCTTACTTGTAATCAAGATGTTATAAATGCACTATATATTTCCGTAAAAACAGTACATATATGTTTATTATCTTTAGTAAAAGTGATTATTAATAGTATGTATATGAAATACGAGACGTGGAATAACCCAGAGGAGCAAGCGCTGTCCTATAGAGCTGAAAACGCATGTAATCAGCGCAAACGAAGAGGACAGGCAGGCCTGTCCCACGGTCGGGTCCCTCGCTCGTTTGCTCATCCCGCATATCGTGGCGTTCCGTTAGGATGCTGTCCCTGTCTTCATCCCCATCTCCATCAGGCTGTCGTCCTCGACTTTGTTCCCGCTCGTGCCGCTTCTCGCTGTTCGGGAAGCTGATTGCGGTGCGCGTCTTGTGTAGGGCGTCAGTCATACCCCCCAGGCTAGGTTGCTCCGTCACCTGGCCCTGGCTGCAATTGCCGAGATCACGAGTGGGGCTTCCGTTGACTGCGATGTGGTGCCTAATGGTGACATATCCTGTGTGAACCTGTGCAAGGCTGGTGACATCTCTGGGGTTATGAGGTGCATCCCAGGTTCTGCGACTACTACTTTCTACTGATCTGCTGACGGGCGTTTCTCCGACACATCAGGTGTCCTCTCCGTTGGCCGCCTCTGCTCCGAGGCGGTGTAAGGTGGTGGTATCGCTCTCCTGAGGGACGATGACATGGTCGACATCCACCTTAACGCGAACTCAATGACTCCATGAGGAGTTGCTGATGACGAGGGACGCGGGGCAGGGTGGATGTTCCGTCTCGCTTCCTCGCCTTTGAGTGCTCTTGGCCACTTGTGATGCTTTCGATCATTACCGGAAAAGCTCGATGTAACAAAATCGGGACTTATGTGTGTTTGGGAACGCCTTCCGCGAGCTCTTTCTCCCGCATAAGCGTAAAGATAAAAAAGTTATATCTTAATAAGCTGGAGATATAAAATTTTACCTGAATATCTCCTTGGCTAATCGATTGTCTTAAAGGAGCCATACGTATAAAAAAGGAGTCCGAAACACACATAAGTCCCGATTTTGTTACATCTGGACTTTGGGGCGAGACACGTCGGGACTTCGAGATGAGCTATACCTGGACCTTGGGGCAGGCCATGCGTCGAACGATGTTGTGACAGACGCCCTGACGTGCTGCGGGTGGGCACGACGGCATAAGGCGACGAGCTGCCGCAACGCTCCGCTGCGCCCTAGGCCTCGAGCAGGTCTTCCATATGGCATCTCAGTATCTGGGCCAGCAGGTGGACCGAGATGGCCTGGGCATGGTTGACGTCCTTCCCACGCTGCTCGTACTGCTGTATGGCACGAAGCGAGACCCCCCAAGGCCCTCCCGGGCGTCCTCGATGACTTGCTGGCGGAGGCATAGCACGAGGATGACGGCAGAGTGGGTCCACTTGCTCTTGCAGGGTGATAACCTGCCTGTAATAGCATTGTGCCGATGGACGGCTTCGAGCGGTTTCGTCGTGAGATGGGCCTTGCACGTCGCACATGGAATGCTATAGGAGGTAGGCCATGGACTACGTGCATCACTACGACTCGCCGCTTGGCGGCATCACGATCGCGAGCGATGGCGTTGCGCTCGTGGGCCTCTGGTTTGACGGACAGAAGTACTTTCCCGACCCCCTCGTCCCGGGCGCCCTTGCCGAGGGAAGTGCCGAGAGTGACCCGCCCGTCTCTGCCCAGACGGACGCCTGGCTCGACGCGTACTTTGCCGGGAGCGACCCAGGCCCCACGCCACCCCTGGCACCTCGCGGCACGGCGTTCCGGCGTGAGGTGTGGGAGATCCTGCTCCAGATCCCCTACGGTCGGACCACGACGTACGGTGACATCGCGGCACAACTTGCGCGCCGACGCGGCCTCGGGCACTTCAGCGCGCAGGCTGTCGGGGGAGCCGTGGGGCACAATCCCATCTCGGTCATCATCCCCTGCCACCGCGTCTTGGGTTCGGACGGCAGCCTGACGGGGTATGCTGGCGGCCTTGAGCGCAAGGCTGCGCTCCTCGCCCTCGAGCGCACGGGCGGGATGCGCAGCGGAGCGCCCCTTCCTGAGCTACCTTCCCATGGCGGCGCGGGGCGGCGGGAACTGCGCGCCTCTCGCCGCCCGCGCTAGTGACGCATCCTGCTTGAGATGAGGCGGCAGGGGCCGGTGACGGTGTAGCTGCCAGCGCTTGCGGGAACAAGGCAGGATTCGGTGAAGCCAAGGTGGACGGCACCCTCCTCGCTGGATACGTCGCACTCGCCGGCAACGCAGGTGAGGACGCGATAGGATCCGTCGCAGCCCTCGCCCCACGTGTCGGGGACGTCCATGACGTCAATGACGAAGAGGTCGTCGTCGGCGGTCCCGCGCGTGGTTCGCGCGGGTGCCGTGGCGTCAAAGCCCCCCAGGTGAATGGGGTCGGGCTTCGGACGGACGTCAAGGACGTCAAAGCCCTTCTCCACATGCAGCTCGCGACCGCGACCCCAGTCGCAGAGGCGATATGTCGTGAAGCCCAGCGTGCTAATCTCAACGGCGAAGATGCCGGCACCATAGGCGTGAAGCGTGCCTGCGGGAACGACGATGAAGTCGCCTTCGGTCACGGGCACGCGCCGCCCGTATTTGTCGCCGATGGTGTCGTCGGCGGCTGCGGCTCGCAGCGCATCGACGTCATCGGTGAGGGAGCCGGCAATGAGGGTCGAACCCGGGTCTGCCCCAAGGACGTACCAGGCCTCCGCCTTCTCGTGGTCGTCCTCATGCTCCTGGGCGTATGCCTCGGTGGGGTGGACCTGGACCGAGACGGTCTCGCGTGCGTCCAGGAGCAGCGTCTGGCAGACGCCGTCGTCCGTGGAGCTGCCGACGACCTCGTCATGATGGGCGGCAATGAGCTCGTCAAGTGGAGTGCCGTCATAGGGGCCGCCTTTGACGGAGGTCACCATGCCACGATGGGCCGTGAGGTCGAAGCCCTCGCCGTAGAGCTCGGGGCCGTCGAGGCCGCGCACCTTGTTGATTCGATCCCCCGACCAGACGGGTGCGATGTAGTTCGTGTTGAAAAGAAGCGGGCCCATGGGTTCCTCCCGAGCTAGATCTCGATGTAGTCGGTGCCGGCCTCGGTCATGCGACGACGGAACTCCTCGATGATGGGGATGCCCTGGCTACAGCCAATGCGCTCGGCGCCAGCAGCTACCATGGTGGCAAAGTCATCGGCGGTGCGGATGCCTCCGGAGGCCTTGACCTTGACGGCAGGGTCGACGGTTTTGCGCATGAGCGCCACGTCCTCGGCGGTTGCGCCACCGGCGACGGTACCGGAAGAGGTCTTGATGAAGGTGGGCTTGACCTCGCTCGCTATGTTGCAGACTTCCATGATCTCCTCGTCGGTGAGGAAGTAGGTTTCCAGGATCACCTTGGAGATGACCCCCGCCTCGTTGCAGGCGGCCACGATCTGGGCCATCTCGTCCTTCACATAGTCCCAGTCATGGGCCTTGACCTCCGTGAGGTTGATGGAGTAGTCGATCTCGTTCGCCCCATGTGCCAGGGCGTCCTTGGTCTCAAAGACCTTGGTGGCAACAGTTGCCTGGCCAAAGGGGAAGGCGACGGCGGCGCCGGTGTCGATGTCGGTGTCCGCAAGCTCCTTGGAGCAGATCTCGGATTGCAGGGCGGTGACGGCAACCATCTTGAAATGGTATTCCTTCGCCTCATTGCAGAGCTTGACCATGTCCTCGTGCGTTGCGTTGGGACGGACGTTGGTGTGGTCAACCATGCGGGCGAGCTGATCGATCGTGTAACGTGCCATGGGGCTTCCTTTCCTTCGTGGGTATTGCCTTGATGTTGTGAGTATAGACAGAAGTGCGTTCCTAAGACATATATGTCCATAATATGTCCGTACAAAAATTAGAAGAATGTATAATATGTACCACTCATAACAAAAAACAGACCGTTTGTCGGACGTACGTCGGTTCATGTGAGCGGCACGATGGGGGTCTGTCACAGTTCGGTGTTGATAAGACGAAGGGGGTATCATTGAACATCCTGGTCACTTCTCACTCGACGCTCTGCACAGGGCTCATCTCGGCTTACGAGATGCTCGTGTCACCTGATGCTCATAGGTTCTCAGCGGTCTCCCTGACCGATAGGGGTATCGGTGACTTCCGCGCCCGCCTCGTCCGGAAGTTCGCGGAACTCAGCTCCCAGGGCAACGTGCTCATACTCGCCGACCTTCCTGGTGGCACGCCCTACAACGAGGGAAACATGCTGTTCCAGCAGCACCAGGACACGGTGCGCCTCGTTGCTGGCGTGAACTTTCCCATGCTGGCCGAGGTTGGCCTTTACGCCACGGGTGGCGATGACCTCGACGAGGCGGTCCGCATCGCAGTGGAGGCGGGTCGAGCGGGCGTCGTGGAGGCGCTCCCGCTTGACGACACTGGCAACGACTCCGACGAAGACCTCTTCTGAGAAGGGGAGAGAGGACCGAACTTCCCGCCAGACAAGGCGCTCGGAGGCGAGACAGACCTTCCGAATGGCTCATGCCTCCGAATGGTTCAGACATATTCAATGAGGGGAGCCTGTATGTCAGAGAGGAGCCTGTATGTCAATCAGCCTCGCGCGCGTTGACGATCGCGTCATTCACGGACAGACCATGACCAGATGGGTGGCCCAGAAGCCTGCTGACTGCATCATCGTCATCAGCGACGCCGTTGCCTCGGACGCACTGCGCACGAAGGTCCTGAAGGCTGCCGCAGGCAACCTCAAGTTTGGCGTCTTCAGCATCAGGCAGGGCGTTGCCGCCCTCGAGAAGGCCCGTGCCTCCGAGAAGCGCTTCTTCGTGATCTCGGACACCATCAAGGGATTTGCCGACCTCACCCGCCTTGGGGCGGACTACGGCGGCGTTCTCAACGTCGGCAACTACAGCGTCGGCCGCGAGGGCGCGGTCAACCTTGGCAACGCCTTCCTGCTCTTCGAGGATGACGTCAGGGAGCTTGACTACTTGGCCGGCCAGGGCATTGACATCCAGTTCCAGGCCATCCCCGACGATCAGGCAAAGTCCTGGCCCACGATGCGTGCCAAGTACGAGTCGCTGAGCTAGGGCCTCTCGCCTGTCCCTGCGGCCAAAGGCACAAAACCAATCACTGGGGAATGCGGATCGGGACACGTGGTCCCGGGCCTGCGAATAGCATGCGCAAAAAAAGGAGGAAGGTATGGAAGTCTCGCTGTTGTTCTCCGCCATCGCATGTGGCATCTTCTGCTATCTGGGCGCCATCCAGAGCCCGTGGCTGCTTGGCATGACCGGCGGCTACTACATTGTGGGTCGTCCCATCGTTGCGGGCCTACTTTGCGGCCTCGTCTTCGGTGACGTGACCCAGGGCGTTCTGTGCGGCGTTGCCGTCCAGGCGGTCTTCATCGCCAACCTGACCACGGGCGGGGCGACAAACTCCGAGATCACCTACGCTTCCTATGGCGGCATTGGCCTGGCCATGGCCACCACGAAGGACCCTGCCGTCGCCGTCACGCTCTCCATCCTTGTCGGTCAGACGCTCGGCCTCATCTTCTACAACACGCAGGTCGTCCTGACGTCCTTCTTCAACTCTGGCGTCCAGAAGGCGGCCGAGGAGAACGACGAGCGCGGCGTCTTCCTCATGCACATCGTGTATCCCCAGGTCGTCACGTTCCTGTTCCGCGCGCTGCCCGTCTTCGCCATCGTCTTCTTTGGCCAGGGCGTCGTCGATGCCCTGCTCAGCAGTGTTCCCGATATCGTTACGCACATCATCTCCGTGCTTGGCGGCGTCCTGCCTGCCCTCGGCATCGGCATGCTGATGAACATCGTCATCAAGAGCAAGATCCAACTCGTGTTCTTCTTCGCCGGCTTCGTGCTCATTTCCTTCGCGGGCCTCGCCATGGTTGCCGTAGTCTTCCTCGCCGCCCTCGTGGCCTATCTGACCTATCTGGCAAGTGGCAGGGTCGCCGCCGGGGCCGTCCCGGCCGTTGCTGCGCCCTCCGTCGATGCTGCGTATCAGGACGATGACCTGTTCTAAGACCTCTTCCGGGAAAGGAGAGCATCATGGCTTCCACTGACGAGACCAAGCTTGACCAAGGTGTCGAGCAGAGCGAGGATCGTCTCACCAAGAAGGACCTCGACACCATCTGGTTTCGCTGGGCCTGCACCCACCTGTCCTCCATGGGCTGGGAGAAGCTCCAGGGTCCGGCATACTGTTGGTCCTACATCCCGCTGGGCCACAAGTACTACAAGGACGATCCCGAGGCGCGTCGCCGCCTGATGGTGCGCCAGGCTGCCTACTTCAACACCGAGCCCCAGACGGGCCAGCTCATCAACGGCATCACGGCTTCCCTTGAGGAGAACATCGCCCTGGACGGCGGCGTCTCCGAGGAGATGCCCAACAACGTCAAGGCCACGCTCATGGGACCGCTTGCCGGCATTGGCGACTCCCTCATGCAGGGCATCATCGTCCCCATCCTGCTCTCCATCGCCATGAGCCTGGCCACTGACGGCAGCCCGCTCGGCCCGATCTTCTACATCATCGCCTATGGCATCGTGGGAGTGGCCGTCTCCTACGGCTGCTTCCGCACCGGCTACAAGATGGGCGTCAGCGCCATTGACCTCATCGTGGGCGAGGGTGCCCGCCGCATCATGGGGGCCTTCAACACGCTGGGCATCATGGTCGTCGGTGCGCTGGCTGCAGGCAACATCGCCCTTACCACCACGCTGAGCATCCCCAATGCGGGAGAGTGGCTGCCGCTCCAGGCCACGCTTGACGGCATCTTCCCCCGCGTGCTGCCGCTCATTGCCGTGCTGACCACCTGGTGGATGATCAACAAGAAGCAGTTCTCGCCCACCAAGGTAATCATCATCTTCATCGTCGTGGTCGCCATCGCCTGCCTGCTCGGCGTGTTCTAGGCACGGACGGTCCAGGAGGGAAGGCGGGCCGTCGGATCGTCCGGTGGCCCGCCTTCCTGAGGGTCCTTGGCCCGTAAGCCGTGTGCAGTAAGTCGCGTGCCGCAAGCCGCGTGCGGTGCGGTGCGCGAAGTGCCACCCGTCGCGCGGGCGGTCCTGATGGGGCGAAGCAGGCGAGAAACACGTTCTTCTCGTCTGTGTGGTGCCCTATTGTACGTACAATTAGGCAGATATGTCAGACAAGCGGGCGGACGGGACAATGGCTCTCTACAACAAGATTCGCGATGACATCTACGACAAGATTCGCGATGGCACGTATCGTGAGGGCGACTCCATCCCCTCCGAGATCGACCTCGCCGCAAGCTATGGGGTGAGCCGTTCGACCGTCAGGCAGGCGCTCCAGGTGCTTGTCAATGAGGGTTACCTCGAGCGCCGCAAGCGCCGCGGCACCATCGTCACGCGTCCGAAGGTGGACCAGTTTGCCGCCATGGGAATCCGCAGCTTCGAGGAGGAGCAGGCAAACGTCGGCCGCAAGATCAGGACGACTGTCATCAACTTCAAGCGCCAGAGGGCAAACGCCGAGGTGATGTGTGCACTCGAGCTGTCCGTCGGTGCCGAGGTCTGGCACCTTGTGCGCCTGCGTTACGTGGACGACCGCGCCAACGTCTTCGTGGAGAGCTACGTGCCATGCGAGCTGTACCCCGGCTTTGACGAGTACGACTTCGCGACCACGCGACTCTACGGTGCCATGATCGAGAAGGGCCGTCCCGTCGTGAGGGCGCATCGTCGCCTGGGCGTCATCAAGGCCGACTCCGCCATGAGCGCGCTTCTGGATGTGAGCGCGAAGGATCCGCTGATTCTCATGCACACCGTGGGCCGGGACGAGGACGGCATTGCCGTGGAGTACTCCATTGCGACGTATCGCGGCGAGAACAACGTCTTCGAGTTCGATGTGGTTAAGTAGGTGGAGTTCGCTTTAGGTAGGCAGCGCTCAATCCGCCCCGAGCGCATAGCATCTCGGCGTTTTCTGCGACCCCGGGCTTCGTTGCTCTTTGCGTGGCCGGGCTGTGGCATGGCCGTGAGAGCGCGGCGGTTGGCGATTGGCAGCTTGCGGATTGCGGCTTGCGGATTGCGGCGAATGTACGGCGCGTTACGGCGTGGTGCGACTGGTAGGTTTTGGCTGGTGCCCCCGTGCACACGTTTCGAAAACGCATGCACGGTCCCGGCGTTTGTCCAGCTCGCAAGATGATCCGTGCACACGTTTTGAAATCGCGTGCACGGGGCGCCGGCCCTTCCTGCAGTGAGTGGGCGGCTGGAGAGCTTCTGTGAAAGCGCGCTTGCGGAGGCTCACAAAAGTCGCTCAGCTGTCCAGCCGAGCGAGCTGGCCGAAAAGCGCTTCGTAGCGCGACGCCTTGGTCTCCCCGACCCTCTTTTCGAGAGACGCGTACTTTCCAATATCATGGTCTGCCTTGTACGGCAAAAAACGGTACGTTCCTATGCCATATTTTATTGAGATGGCGCAGAAGGGGGTGCAGTTGCCGTGGTGAGGCTACGGCGTTGAGAAGACTGATCCCGCGCGATTCCACGATTTGAAGCGCCCCCTGCTGCGCGAGGCAAAAGGTTACGAGGCAAAGGGTTACTATGGACTTACCGCGCCCGGCTTCCGGACACCCAGGCGACGGGAGGGTCGGCCATGTCCATTAGAGTCGAGTTCGAAGCAGACCGAGGTGCTTCGGTCCATGCTTTCCGGGTCCGAGCTTCAGGGGGAATCGTATTCCGCGTTCCGTGACAGGGTGAGGAGCCTGCGCTTACCGCTTGTCGAGGCCCATCGCGCCGCCTTCGATGTGATGTACGCCTGCAATGAGGAGAATGTGGCCAAGGTGTCGACCCTGCCAGAGACATCCCCTGGCATTGCGGACACGGATGAGGCGCAAGCGAAAATCGAACGTCTGCAGGAGCTCAACCAGGCCTACATGCGCCTGATCGACGCCGACCCGCCGGGGACCTCGAATGATGCAGTACGCTCCGTTGAGGGTGCCATCAGGGTGAACGAGGACCTCATTGCCTCGCTGAGGGACGTTATTTACCAGATAGAGGACTATGCGGCCCGTTCTGTGGGAATCTATGCACGCGCCCGGAGCGCCGTGGACGTTTTGCGGGAGGCGGGCGCCTCGGTGAAGAGCTGCCTTGTCGGCAACGGGTACGGGGATCTCTCGTGGGCGGATGGCTTTACCGAGGGTGACGACGAGCTGGTGGCCGAGAGGCTGGGCGTCTCCAAGGAGGACTTCGTCACCATGCAGCGTGATCAGTTTGGCTTCAACGCCGAGACCGCGGAGACCATGTGGGACATCTACGCCGCGCTGTACCGTCGCTATCCCGACTTGAGCCAGGAGAAGATCGACTGGCGTCCGCCTCACACGTCCCGTCCCATTGTCCAGACTCTGTGACGCCGCTCGCATTCTTTCACAACGTGTGCAATACTACGCGTGCTAGGAGTTATTACACATACTGTGAAGAATTGAGACAGTCGTGCAACAGGTACTCAGAGGCGTCCCGTCGCCCCCGGCGCGCACCGATCCGCGCAGCGTCCGCACGCGCCGCGCCCTGCGTGACGCCCTTGCCGCCGAGATCCTTTCGACGGGAGACCTCTCGCAGGTCACCGTCACCGCGGTCAGCAACCGCGCCGGCGTCACGCGCCGCACGTTCTACTCCCACTTCAAGGACATTCCCGACCTGGTCGATCAGGTTGAGCGCGAGACGGTGGACGGATCGCGCGCGCTGGTGGAGCGCATCGCGTCCACCCACCTGGACGAGCTGCAGCGCTCCATCGAGAACCTCAAACCCTGCCCCGGCTCCGTCGAGCTGCTGGAGTACTTCCGCGCACGCGGCGGCTACCTGGGGGCGCTCTTGGGTGACGGTGGCGACCCGGCCTTTGCAGAGCGACTCAAGCACATGGTGCGCGAGACCGTCGCGTCGCGCGCGCTGGAGGGCATCGACCTCCTGGCCATCGGGGCCTTCTTCGACTACTACCTCACCTTCGCCATCTCGGCTGAGGTGGGCGTCCTCGTTCGTTGGCTCACCAGCGGCATGCGCGAGAGCAGCGAGGCCATGGCTCGCATCATGACTGCCCTCATGTTCGTGCGCCCCGGCGACCTGTACGGAAAGAAGATCGAGTTCGACATCCCGAGCTTGGGGCTTGCCTTGCTGACAATGAGGGAGAACGACGATGACTAACCACATGGAATCGACAGCCGCCCAGGTCCGCGCCCGCCAGCCGATCGAGCTCGTGCAGTTCGAGGCGGAGCTCAGGCCCAAGAACCCCATCGACCTGTCCCACGCGCACCTGCGCCTGGGCATCGACGTGGGCTCGACCACCGTCAAGCTCGCCGTCATCGATGACAACGACAACCTCGTCTACGCCAACTACGAGCGCCACCACACTGACGTCAAGGCCACGGCCGCGCAGGTCTTCGCCAAGGCGCGCAGCGTCGTCGGCGACGTGCCCATGCGCGTCTCCATCACCGGGTCAGGCGGCATGCTCCTGTCACAGTGGCTGAACGTGGAGTTCGTCCAGGAGGTCATCGCCTCCAAGCACGCCGTCGAGGCCCTCATCCCCCAGACCGACTGTGCCATCGAGCTTGGTGGCGAGGACGCAAAGATCATCTACTTCGACAATGGCATCGAGCAGCGCATGAACGGCACCTGCGCCGGTGGCACGGGCGCCTTCATCGACCAGATGGCCTCCCTCATGGAGACCGACGCGACGGGCCTGAACGAGCTCGCCAAGGGTGCGTCGCACATCTACCCGATCGCGTCGCGCTGCGGCGTCTTCGCCAAGTCAGATGTCCAGCCGCTGCTGAACGAGGGCGCCGCCCGTGAGGACGTGGCCGCCTCCATCTTCCAGGCCGTTGCCAACCAGACCGTCTCTGGCCTGGCCTGCGGCCATCCCATCCGTGGATATGTCGCCTTTCTCGGCGGCCCCTTGCAGTACCTCTCGGAGCTGCGCCACCGCTTCTACGAGACCCTGCGGCTCGACGAGCAGCATCGCGTCATCCCCGAGAACGCCCACCTCTTCGTCGCCACCGGAGCCGCCCTTGCCGGCGAGTCTGACACCTATGTCACCTTCTCCGAGGTCATCGACGACCTCAGGAACCTGGGCGACACCCAGGGCAGCGAGGTGGCCCGTCTCGACCCGCTCTTTGCGACCGAGGGTGCCTACCGAACCTTCAAGGAGCGCCATGACCAGGAGGTCGTGGCCAAGGGCAGCCTGGATGGCTACCACGGCCGCGTGTTCATCGGCCTGGACGCGGGCTCCACCACGATGAAGGCCGCCGTCGTCGGCGAGGACGGCGAGCTCCTCTATACCTGGTACGACAACAACAACGGCGACGTCCTGGGCACGGCGCGCAGGATCATGGACGACATCTACGACCATCTGGGCGAGGGCTGCACCATCGGCCACGTCACCACCACCGGCTACGGCGAGGGTATCCTGATCGAGGCGCTCGGTGCCGACTCCGGCGAGATCGAGACCGTCGCCCACCTGCGTGGGGCCCGCGCCTTCGTCCCCGACGTCAACTTCATTCTCGACATCGGCGGCCAGGACATGAAGTGCCTGCAGGTCAAGGACGGCATCATCGAGCACATTTCGCTCAACGAGGCCTGCTCCTCGGGCTGCGGCTCGTTCATCGCCAACTTTGCCGACTCCATGGGCATGGACGTGCGCCAGTTCGCTGCTGCGGCGGTCAAGGGGGAGCGTCCCGTCGATCTGGGCTCGCGCTGTACGGTCTTCATGAACTCCCGTGTCAAGCAGGCCCAGAAGGAGGGTGCGACCATCGGTGACGTCGCTGCAGGCCTCTCGTACTCCGTCATCAAGAACGCGCTCTTCAAGGTCATCAAGCTGCGTGACTACGACGAGATCGGCAAGTACGTCGTGGTCCAGGGCGGCACCTTCATGAGTGACGCGACACTGCGGGCCTTCGAGCTCCTGACGGGTCGCGAGGTCATCCGGCCCGACATCGCGGGCGCCATGGGCGCCTACGGCGCGGCTCTGCTTGCGCGCGACCGCGCCGGTGCAAGCGGCACCTCCATGCTCCTCTCGCGCGAGGAGATCGACAACCTCGAGGTCAAGCATACCAACGCCCACTGCGGTCGCTGCTCCAACAACTGCCTGCTCACCATCAACTCCTTCGGCAACGGCCGTCGCTTCATCACGGGCAACCGCTGCGAGAAGGGCTCCGGCAAGCCCAAGGGCCAGCAGTCCCAGGCGCCCAACCTCTTCAAGTTCAAGAGTAGGCTGCTCTTCGACCGTGAGGTCCTGCCCGCCGACGAGGCCCCACGCGGCACCGTGGGCATACCCCGTGCCCTCAACATGTACGAGAACTACCCGTTCTGGCACGCGTTCTTCACCAGGCTGGGCTTCTCGGTCGTGCTCTCCGACCCCACCACGCGCAAGACCTACGAGGCAGGCACCGAGTCCATGCCATCGGAGTCCGTGTGCTATCCGGCCAAGCTCTCGCACGGCCACATCATGAACCTTTTGGAGAAGGACCCCGACTTCATCTGGATGCCCTGCATCCGCTGGGAGCGCCAGGAGGATGACGGTGCGACCAACCACTACAACTGCCCCATCGTCATGAGCTACCCGCAGGCGCTGGGCCTGAACGTCGACGAGCTCTCCGACCCCAAGGTGGAGTACCTCGACGCCTACATCCCCTATGACAACAAGAAGGAGCTCAAGCGCCGCCTGTACGAGCTCATCCAGCTGCAGCGCAGGGCCGATGCGGCCGCCGGCAGGGGTCGCTTCAGGGGGGCGGACATCACCCGTGCCGAGGTCGATGCCGCCGTCAACGAGGCCTGGGAGGCCGACCTCGCGTTCAAGGACGCCATGCATCGCAAGGGCGACGAGACGCTCAGGTGGATCGAGGACAACGATGCCCATGGCATCGTGTTGGCGGGTCGCCCCTACCACAACGACGGCGAGATCAACCATGCCATCCCCGAGATGCTCCAGGGCTTTGGCTTCGCGGTCCTGACCGAGGACGCCGTCGCGCACAAGATGAGGCCCGAGCGTCCCATCCGCGTCGTCGACCAGTGGATGTACCACAGTCGCCTCTATCGTGCGGCGCGCTTTGTCGCCAGCCGAAACGACCTCGACCTCATACAGCTGCAGTCCTTCGGCTGTGGCCTCGACGCGCTTACGACCGACCAGGTCCAGGAGATCCTCGAGAACTCCGGCAAGATCTACACCGTCCTCAAGATCGACGAGGTCTCGAACCTAGGTGCCGCGCGCATCCGTGTCCGCTCGCTCATGGCCGCCCTCAAGGAGGGGCGTGCCGAGCTCGAGCGCGAGACTGCGGCGGGCATCGCCACGGAGGTCGCGCCCGTCGACGTCCGTCGTGCCGATGGCACGCTCGAGCACGCCCGCCAGACGGACCTCTCGCGCCGCACGCCCGTCTATCGCAGCGCCAAGGGGTCGGACTTCAAGAAGGTCCGCTACACCAAGGAGATGCAGGCCGAGGGGTACACCATCCTCGCACCTCAGATGGCACCCATCCACTTCGACCTCGTCGAGCCCCTTCTGAGGGGGGCCGGCTACAACGTCGTGCTGCTGCCCTCCGTCGACCATGCGGCCGTCGACACGGGCCTCAAGTACGTCAACAACGACATCTGCTACCCGTCCATCCTGGTCACGGGACAGATCATGGAGGCCGTCCTCTCGGGCAAGTACGACCTCAGCCGAACGGCAGTCCTGATCTCCCAGACCGGTGGCGGCTGCCGAGCCACCAACTACATCGCCCTCATCCGCAAGGCACTCAAGGACTCGGGACATCCCGACATCCCGGTCATCTCCCTGTCCGCAGCCGGCAACCTCGACGAGAAGAACCCCGGCTTCAACATCCTGTCCGATCCCCAGCTGCTGGTTCGTGCCGTGTACGCGCTGCTGTACGGCGACCTCATCATGCAGCTGCTCTACCGCGTGCGCCCCTATGAGGTCGAGAGGGGCTCGGCGGACCGGCTCTACGACAGCTTCATGAGCCGTGCCAAGACCCTCATCCCACGCACGGATCGCAAGAGCTTCTATCGCCTGTGTCAGGACACCATCGACCGCTTCGAACGGCTGCCGCTGGAGAACGACCGCTCCAAGCCACGCGTCGGCGTGGTCGGCGAGATCCTCGTCAAGTTCCACCCGACGGCCAACAACGAGGTCGTGCGCGTCATCGAGAGCGAAGGCTGCGAGGCAGATGTGCCCGGCCTGGTCGACTTCTTCCTGTTTGGCATGTCCAACCAGATCAACATGAAAAGGGAGCTGGGCACCAAGGCCAGCTCGCGCATCACGCACATCGCGGGCATCAAGGCCATCGACGCCCTGCGTGCGCCCATCAACAAGATGCTGCGCAGGACAACGCGCTTCGAGCCCTATGGCTCCATCTTCGAGCTTGCGGAGAAGGCCGAGCAGGTCCTGTCCCTGTGCAACACGATGGGCGAGGGCTGGCTGCTCACGGCCGAGATGGTCGACCTCATCGAACACGGCACGCCCAACATCGTGGTGTGCTCGCCGTTTGCCTGCCTGCCCAACCATGTCGTGGGCAAGTCGGTCATCAAGCGCCTGCGCCAGATGCATGGCGAGTCCAACATCGTGGCCGTCGACTACGACCCCGGTGCGTCCGAGGTCAACCAGCTCAACCGCATCAAGCTGATGATCTCTGTCGCGAAGGAGAACTTCAAGAACGGTGGCGCGTTCAGGATCGAGAACGCGAACGACCCCACCACCAGCGTGGTCATGCCCTACGTGGACGAGACCTCCTCGCATCGGCGTCACCGTGGCGAGCTTGGGGACAGCCTTGTGAACGAGGGTGCGGTAGTCTCGGGAGGCTATGCCGCCTACGGTGCGCCGGCGTCAGAGGATGGCGGTGCGACGTACGGTCGCGGGGAGGGGAGGATTCACCTCTCGCCCGAGCAGCTCGATGCCATCCGGCAGGCCAAGGAGAAGGCTGGCGTGAGGTAGGCGACATAACAGTCGACATAACAGGCGACATAAGGTATGCGGCGAGGTATGAGGCGTGTGGCAGGTGACGTTCTGGCCGCGAGGCGAATGCGGGTAAGGCGACTCGCCCAAGCGAGGGGGGCAGACGAGGATGTGCCGGCAGGAAAGTAGCAAAAGTCGCTTAGGCACTTTTGCTACTTTTATACATTCACGCAGGTAGACACGCAAAAATTGCTAAAAGTACCAAAAGTCCCTCAGGGGTTTTTGTTACTTTCGCCTGTGAATGAAGCGTCGGGTCGCTTGCTGGTTACGTTCGGGTCCCTCCAGGTTCGACAACATCCCGTGCGGCATCATGTCTCGGCATCGCCTTTCGCGCCGTCCTTCCCGCCCCTGTCCTTTCCGCCCTTCTTCCTGAGCCTGTCCCAGACCTTGTCGGAGAGGGTCGCACGACGGGTCGTCCCGTCTGCGGTTCCGCGGATCTTGCCCCAGTGCGCGCGGAGCATCAGAAGCGTCAGCACGAGGGCGACCGCTGCCTGTTCGGACGTGCCGACGAGCAGTGTGAGCAGGAAGAACGCTCCGCATATCGCGACGGCGCCCACGCAGAGGTAACCCGAGAGCACGACGACCGCGAATCCGAGAAGGGACGCTGCGATGCCCCAGAGCGGACTCGTGAGGATGATGGCCGAGCAGGTCGTGGTCACGCCCTTGCCGCCATGGAAGCGGTGCCAGAAGGGATAGTTGTGACCGAGCGTCGCACCGAGGCCCGCCCAGAGGCCGGCGGCGTCCGCGCCGCCTGCTGCATCGGCAAAGACCGTACGTGCGACCATCCAGGCGAGGAGCGTCTTGAGGATGTCGCCCGCAAGCACGGCGAGAGCTGCCTTGGTGCCCAGCTCGTGGCCGACGTTGGCCATGCCGGGGTTGCCCTGCCCTACCTCGAAGGACGACTTGTGCACGAGGGTGCGACACACGACCTCGGCCGTGAGGAGGCCGCCGAAGGCATACCCGATGAGGAGCGATGAGATTCTTGCGACCATGCTGGCTCCGTCCTGCGGGGATCTATGCCGGGTTCCGCTCGGGGGGCTCGTAACGTCTGGTCTCCCAGTCTTCCTGAGTGGAGGGTGGATAGGGTGGGGGATGGCTAGATTAAAGGGTAGCTGGTCGGGCCGATGGCGTCCCTTGGGATTGCCCGTTGGGCTCAGAAGCCTCTGAGACCCCATCTTTGGGGAGCTCGTTAATGTGGTCCCCCGGTTTTCCACAGCGACAAGCCGCACCGCGGCGTCCCTCTCGCCAGCGCCATGGCGTACTGGGGTACCATCAGAGGGTCTGAACGAGGTGTGTCAGGGCGCGTTCCCGCTTGTTCGGAGGGCGTGACCTGTCCTATGCCTACGGTTCCCTGCCTGCAATCCCCGTTTGTCCCACGCAACGAGAAAGGTCCCCGCCATGGCCAGCGCCACCGAGCACCGCGAACCCAAGCACCGCGAGCCCAGACCCTGCGAGCCCAGATTCTATGGGCCCAAGCCCTCCGACGTGCTCGAGCGCTTCCTGCGCTACGTGCAGGTCGACTCCCAGTCCGATCCCGACAACGAGTCGGAGACGCCCTCCACGCCTGCACAACATGACATGGCACGCGTTCTGGGAGAGGAGCTGCGCGCCCTGGGCTGCGAGGACGTCGTCGTGGACGGGCACGCCTACGTCACCGCGACGGTTCCGGCCTCTGCGGGTGCCGAGGGCCTTCCCGCCCTGGGCCTCTGCGCCCACATCGACTCCACGGTCGACGCCCCTGCCGCAGGCGTGAGGCCCCACGTGGTCCACTACGAGGGTGGCGACCTGGTCGCAGGCGTCATCGACGGCACCGAGGTCTCCACCTCCCCCGATCAGGTTCCCGACCTGGGACAGTTCGTGGGCCAAGACATCGTCGTGAGCGACGGGCGCACGCTCCTCTCGGCTGACGACAAGGCCGGCGTGGCGGAGATCTGCGCGTTGGTGGCGCGTCTCGGGGACGATCCCAGCCTGCCACACCCCACGCTCAAGATCGCCTTCGTGCCGGACGAGGAGATCGGTCACGGGGCCGCCCTCCTGGACCTCGATAAGTTTGGTGCCGCCTGGTGCTACACCGTCGACGGCGAGGCCTTGGGCGAGTTCAACTACGAGACGTTCAACGCAGCCGAGGCTACCGTGCGCGTGCGCGGCGTGATGGTGCACCCAGGCAGCGCCAAGGACGTCATGGTCAACGCCATCACCGTGGCAGGCGAGTTCGAGCGGCTGGTGCCCGCCTTCGAGCGCCCTGAGCACACCGAGGGTCGCGAGGGCTTCTACCATCCCATCCAGGTCAGAGGCACGGCGTCCGAGGTCACTCTCACCTACATCGTGCGCGACCACGACGCCAGTCGCTTCGAGGGACGCCAACAGGTCCTTCGTGACATCGCGGCCTTCCTGAACGGCCGTCATGGGGAGGGGACCGTCACGGTGGAGCTGCGCGAGCAGTACCGCAACATGTCCGAGGCCTTTGGCGACTGTCCCTTCCTGATCGCCAACGCGCTCGAGGCACATCGGGAGGTGGGCATCGAGCCCAAGATCGTCGCCGTCCGTGGCGGCACCGACGGCTCGCAGCTCTCGCTGCGCGGGCTGCCCTGCCCCAACATCGCGACAGGCGGCTACAACGCGCATTCGGTACGCGAGTTCGTTCCCGTGCGTAGCCTTGAGCTCACGGTCGACCTCCTTGAGCGTCTGGTGGGGAAGTTCTCCGTGCCCCAGTCGTAGCGCTCCCGTTTGCGTACGAGAAAAGACAAGCCGTCTACCGGGTCTTTTTCACCGCCTGCCGGAGCGTTTCCCCTTGTCCTGCCGTCTGCGTCGAAAGCCGGGCCCCCTGCGAGGCGCTGGGCCGCCAGCTGTGTGCCGTGGGATACAGTGGGCACAGACGACAGATGAGGGGAGGTCCGCATGCACGACAGGGGTCGCGTCGGTGGCATCTTGCGCGCCCGTGGCGTGCGTGTCTGTAGAGTGGCGGCCTGGTCATGACCTTTGGCGTGGGGCTTCTCCTGACGGTGGTCCTGCCGATGGTGGCGCTCCTGCGTGCGAGCCTCATGGGTCCGGGTTTGGCCGAGCGCCATCACAGCCACCATGACACCTACAGCGTCTCGAGCTTCCTGCTGCGCAGCGTCGTCGTCGCGATGCTGTTCATGGCGGTCCTGGGCGTCATCTTTGGGTGGCTGTGCGAGGTCGATGCCTTTGCGGCGGACTCCGACGTGGTCGTCGCGTTCTTTGCGGCCTTCGAGCTGATGGCCTTCTTCATGTGGTTCTGCATGGTACGCTATCGCGTCGTGACCTATGGCGATCACATGAGCGTGACGCCATTCGTGGGTCCCCGCGTGGACGTTCCCTACGACGCCATCGAGTGCATGGAGTGGACGAGCTCCAGTTCGCTGGTGGGTTACCAGAGTGTACGCGTGCGTTCGCGGGGACGCCGCCGCGTCACGCTCTGGGGCACCATCGACGTGGACCAGGTCCTCATGCGCATCGACCGCTATGACGTGCTGGAGAGCCGCGTGCATGAGTGAGCCCGCCCCCGGCGTCTCTTCGCGTCCCTGTCCCGGCTCCCTCCCTAGGCGCCCATGCCCACGAAGTCGTAGCAACCCATCTCCCAGGCACGGTGCTCTCCCGGGAGCGTCGAGGTGACGCACAGCTCCGAGACGTCCTGTGGGTACCAGCGTGTGGTCAGGGTGACCTCCCCGCCGTTCACGAAGACCTCCACGATGGAGGTGTCGACCAGCATGCGCAGCGACTCCACGCGACCGGCCGAGAGCGTGCTCGCAAGGAGGCGCCGTACGCCGCGATGGGCCCCTGCCGCCCCGTGGAAGCAGAGCTCGAGCATCTGGTCGTACACCAGGAGCTCGAGCTCGCTGCCTAGAAGGACGCGTCCTTCCCCGTCGATGTCATCGATCACAAGGTCGCAGCTGCCATCCGCGAAGCGCGCCCCCCTGGCGCCCGTGAGGTCGAAGACGTCGTAGGGGGAGGTCCCGACGGTGCCCGTGAGCCCGTGGGCGTCCTGCGCCGTGAGCTTGACCTCCTTGCCACGCAGGCCGTCGATCTCTCGGGCGGGCCACTGGCAGATGCGGCCGGCGGCATTTGTCGTGAGCTCGCGTGGCACGGTCAGCGTGTGCGTCCATGCGCGGGTCGGGTTGTCGTACTGGGTCTCTATGTCGGGCAGGCCTGCCCAGCCCACCAGGAGCGTCCGCCCGGACTCGTCCTCGAACGCCTGTGGTGCGTAGAAGTCGAAGCCAAAGTCCAGCTCGACGAAGCTCCTCTCGTCGATGCAGGGGTAGGGGCCACTGGCGCCCATGAGATCCCCGTCGCCGCGCATGAGCTCGACGAGGCTTCCCTCGAGGGGGAAGTAGCCGCTGTTATGGATGTTCTGGAACGAGAAGGGCCGCTTGCTCACGCCCTGGGGGCATACGAGGAGGAACTCGCGCCCATCCACACGCACCAGGTTGGGGCATTCCCACATGTAGCCGAAGGGCTCGGCACCCGTGCCCGTTGCCGACCCCTCCAGCTCCCAGGCAAGGCCGTTGGGGCTGCCGTACAGGAGGATGGCCCCCCGGTCGTCCATCGTCCGCGCCCCCAGCAGCATGTGCCAGCTGCCGCCTTGTCGCCACACCTTGGGGTCGCGCACGTGGCAGCTGCAGTAGGAGGGGTAGCCCTCGTTGCCCAGGATGAGCCTCTTCTCGCCAAAGCGCACCCCGTCGCTCACCACCAGGGTCTCATTGGCGAGACGACCCGAGCGGTCGTAGTCGTGATCGCCGGGGAGCAGGGCGTTTCCGGTGTAGTAGCACCACATCTGCCCGTCATGCACGACGGCGGAGCCCGAATAGGATCCGTTTCGGTCCAGGTCGCAGTCGGGCATGATGGGGCAGCCCATCCACTCCCAACTCACAAGGTCGCGGCTCGCCCAGTGGGCCCAGCCATGCGCGGCGTCGGGCCAGAGGCGGCGGTGCTGGTGGAAGAAGTGATAGGTCCCGTCCAGCTGGCACAGCCCATTGGGGTCGGTGATGTCCCCGGTCTGGGTCTGGAGGTGGAAGCGCAGGCGCCAGTTGTGCTTCGGGTTGGCGTTGTAGTCTATGGCCACGGCTCTCGTCTCCTTGGGTTCGTCGCGACAGGGCGTCGGCATGACGTGATGTTAGCGGGCGTGGCGCTGGCAAGCGTGGCGCCGGCCGGGCAGGCGCCGACCGGGATGATGCTGGTCGAGAGGGGCGGTCGGACCTAGCCCAGGACCTTCTCGACCTCAGCGAGCGTCGGCATGGAGGGGATGGCCCCGCGGCTGCGGACGCAGAGCGAGGCAACGGCGTTGCCGAAGCGCGCGAAGCCCTTCGCGTCCTCGAGGGTCACGTCGGCGGGGGAGATCCTGCTGTCCACGAAGGCGCACAGGAACCCACCCCAGAAGGAGTCCCCGGCACCGGTGGTGTCGACGGCCTCGACACGGAAGCTTGGCACGGTCGCGCCGCCATCCTTGGTGGCGACGTAGGCGCCATCTGCGTCGAGCGTGACACAGACCACCTTCGCGCCCTGGTCCAGAAGGACCTGGGCCGCGGCCTGGGGGTCGGTGGTGCCGCACATGAGCTCGCACTCCTCGCAGGAGATCTTGACGAGGTCCATGTAGCCCACGATGGAGCGCATGTGCCCGGACGCGACCTCGGCCGAGGGCCAGAGGCTGCTGCGGTAGTTGGGGTCGTAGGACATGACGCAGCCAGCCGCCTTGGCCGCCTCGAGCGCGGCCATGGTCGCGGAGCGCGCAGGCTCGTCGGTGAGGGAGAGCGAGCCCACGTGGAAGACCTTGGAGTTGCGGATGATTCGGGTGTCCACCTCCTCGGGGCGCAGCTGCGTGTCCGCCCCGGGCTTGCGTGCGAAGGAAAAGGTGCGCTCGCCGTCCTCGGAGAGCGCCACGAACGCGAGCGTGGTGAAGTGCTCGGGGTCGCTGACGAGGCCGTCGCAGTTGACGTCGTTGGCGACGAGGGTGGCGCGCAGGAACTCCCCGTGCATGTCGTCACCGACCTTGCCGATGAAGGCGCAGGACATGCCCAGGCGCTCGAGTGCGACCAGGACGTTGGCGGGGGCGCCCCCGGGGTTGCGCTCGAAGAGCTTCTGCCCTGCGGCAGAGGTCCCGGCGTCGGTGAAGTCGATGAGCAGCTCTCCAAGGGCGGTGACTGCAAACATGTGGGTTCCTTTCGGTTGGGTCCGCGTCGCTCAAGAGGGGGACGGCCGCTGGTGCGACCGTCCCCCGCAGGCGTGAGCGTGTGGTCAGGAGACGGCCTGCTGCCTACGTGAGGTCGATCAGGTCGTCACCGGCTGCGACGTCGGAGCCGGTGTGGCCCTCGACCGCGCCGTAGGAGTCGGTGTTGGTGACGATGACCATGGTGGTCGCGGGCTTTCCGGCGGCCTTGATGACCGAAAGGTCGACATCCATCAGGAGCTGGCCCTTGCTGACCTTGTCACCGGCTGCGACGTGGGCGGTGAAGGGCTCTCCCTTGAGCTCGACGGTGTCGATGCCAATGTGGAGAAGGACCTCGGCGCCTGCGTCGGAGAGCAGGCCCAGCGCGTGACCTGTCTCGGCGAGCAGGGTGACGCTGCCGTCGACGGGCGAGTAGACCTTGCCGTCACTCGGCTCGATGGCGGCGCCCTTCCCCATGGCCTCGGAGGCAAAGACGGGGTCCGAGACCTCGGTCATGGCGATGGCCCTGCCGCTCATGGGAGCCACAATCGTCTCGGAGGCGATGGAGACCGGAGCGGCGTTGTCGACGGCCGTGGCGACGGCGGCGGCCTGGTTTGCCGTGGCGGACACCTCGGCGACGGCCTCGGTGGTCTCGGCCTTGGTCGCGGCGGCGACGGCATCGTCACGGTAGATCACGGACGTGATGCCGAAGGCGACGCCAAAGGCGACGGCGAACATGATGGCGTACTGGATGGGCTGCTGGATGCACAGGAGGATGCCGAAGATGCCCGTGACGCCGGTGCCGCTGGCGGCCAGGTTGAAGAGGAAGCAGCAGAAGGCGCCGCAGGCGGAGCCGATCATGCCGGCGACGAACGGCTTGATCTTGGGGAGGTTGACGCCGAAGATGGCGGGCTCGGTGATGCCGAGCAGGCAGGAGATGCCGGAGGGGACGGCCAGGGCCTTGGTCTTGTCAGACTTGGTCCTGAGCGAGACGGCCAGGCAGGCACCGCCCTGGGCGATGTTGGCGGCGCTGGCGATGGGCAGCCAGTACGTGACGCCGTAGTTGGCGAGCATGGAGACGTCTATCGCGGTGTACATCTGGTGCAGGCCGGTGACGACGGACGGCGAGTAGATAAGGCCGATCGCCATGTAGCCAAGGCCGAGGGGGACGGAGAGCAGGAACTGCAGGACGCCCAGGATCGAGTTCTCGAGCCAGACGAAGACGGGGCCGATGAAGAGGATCGTGATGTAGGCGGCCAGCGAGACGGACAGCAGCGGGGTCAGGAACAGGTCGAACATGTCGGGGACGAGCTTGTGGAGGCGCTTCTCGAAGAAGCAGAGGATCCAGACCCCCACGAGGATGGGGATGACGTGGCCCTGGTAGCCCACCCAGTCGATGCTGTAGAGGCCGGGGATGACGCTCAGGGTCACCATGCTGCCGTCCGCGATGGCCGACGAGGCGTTGTAGGCGTTGACGAAGTCTGAGCTGATGAGCAGGGCACCGAGCGAGGCGCCCAGGTAGGGGTTGCCCCCAAAGACCGTCGCTGCGGAGAAGCCCAGAAGGATCTGCAGGTTGGCCAAGGCGCAGGCATTGACCAGGGCTGCGATGCGCCACCAGACGGTGGTGGTGTCGAGCGTGAAGAAGCCGGCCCCGTCCGGGGCGGGGGTGCCCATGTAGCTGATGGCGCCCATGATGCCCATGAGCATGCCGGACGCGACGATGGCGGGGATGATGGGGACGAAGACGTCCGAGAGGACCTTGATGGCGCGCTGGAGGGCGTTGCCCTTGTTGGCCGCGGCCTCCTTTGCCTCGTCCTTGGACGCGGCGGACACCCCGGACTGGGCGATGAAGGCGTCAAAGACCTTGTTGACGGTTCCGGTGCCATAGATGACCTGCAGCTGGCCGGCTGCCTGGAAGTTCCCCTTGGCGCCGACGCAGTCGTCGAGCTTGGCCTTGTCGACCTTGGAATCGTCGGCGATGACGAGGCGCAGGCGCGTTGCGCAGTGCGCCGCCGAGACGACGTTGCCGGCACCGCCCACCGCGTCCAGGATCTCCCTCGCCGCTTGCGCGTGATCAAGTGCCATTGAGTCCTCCTGTCTCTGTTATGGAACCGTTCTCACATCACTTTGCTCCTGCGACCGACTCCAAATCAATCATACTGCCCTATCGTGATATGAAATCGTTCTCATATTAATACTAATACTCCCAGATGTGGGGATGCGCACCTCAGGGGGTGGGGCCGGACGTGAACGGTATCTATCGCGCGGTGAGCGGTAGGCTCTCCTAGCGCGTGGAGCGTCTCCGACGCAGCTCGAAGCCCATCATGATCTGGCGCGCCACGTTGTCCGAGACATCGGCCATGGCCGCGACCAGCATCTTCGCGGCCTCGATGCCACTCGTCTTGTAGTAGTTGTGCACGGTGGTGAGGGAGGGGCTGATGATCTGGGAGAGGGTCCCGTCGCCTATGCCCGTCACCTGAACCTCGTCCGGCACGCCGTGGCCGTACTCGCGCAGGCAGGTCAGCGCCCCGTAGGCGACGCTGTCCGTGGCGCACACCACCGCGTCGACCTCGGGGTAGGCCTCGAGGAGCCCCTCGCAGCTGGTGTAGCCCGAATCCACGTCGAAGCCGCCTATGACCTGGGCCCGGTCGGGCACGTTGAGGCCCGCCTCCCTGCAGGCGGCAAGGAAGCCCTGGTGGCGGTGGCAGCCTGCGGAGAGGTCGTCCTCGCGTACGCCTATGAACGCGGGATGTGCGCTCTTCTCGGCAACCAGGCGCGTTATCTCGAGCGTGGCGCGGTAGTCGTCCTGGAACACGCAGGACCGCCCCTCCATCTGCTGTCCCAGCACGACCAGCGGCACCTTCAGCGCGTCGAGGGCCCTCTGGTGGGCGGGCGTGACAATCGTGCTGATGAGCACGACCCCGTCCACCTGGCTGCGCTCGGCGAACAGCTGCAGGAAGCGGATCTCCTCCTTGGCGTCGTTGTCGGTGTTCGCCAGGAGCATCTGGTAGCCGGCCTCGTTGAAGACCACGCTCAGCCCCGCCACCATGCGCGAGACCGAATGGGAGTTGATCTTGGGGATGATGACGCCCACGAGCCTGGTCTTGCCGGTGCGCAGGGTCTGCGCCTGGGGGGAGGGCACGTAGCCGGTCTGGTCTATGACGCGCTTGATCAGGCGGCGCTTCTCCTCCGACACGTAGCCGTCGTTGAGGTAGCGCGAGACGGTCGCGCGCGACACGCCTGCCATCCTCGCAATGGTGTTGATGTCCATCCCGCACTCCTCGTCGAAAACCGCCAACGCCCATCGTATCATCTACACGACAAGCCGCAGCCCAAGGAGGCCATCATGGGTAACCCGCTCGCCAACGATCTCGAGACGCTTCGCCAGGCGGTCGAGAGGAACGCGCGCCCCGGGCGCTTCGCCCAGGCGTTCCACCTCGTCCCCCCGGTCGGCTGGCTCAACGACCCCAATGGCCTGTGCTGCTTCGATGGGGCCTATCATGCCTTCTTCCAGTACTCGCCCTTCAACTCGGAGGGTGGGGTCAAGATGTGGGGCCACTCCGTGAGCGATGACCTCATGGGCTGGGAGTACCTGGGGACGGCGCTCTATCCCGACCAGCCCTTCGACGTCTCGGGCGTCTACTCGGGCTGCGCCTACGTCGAGGACGGCGTGATGCACGTCTTCTACACCGGCAACGTCAAGCGCGAGGACGCGGACGGCTACGACTACGTCAACAGCGGCCGCGAGGCCAACACCGTCCACGTGGTGTCGACCGACGGCATGACCTTCGGCAACAAGCACCTGGTCATGACCAATGGGGACTATCCCCAGGATGACACCAACCACGTGCGCGACCCCAAGGTCTGGCGCTCTGCCGACGGCTATCGCATGGTGCAGGGGGCCCGGCGCGAGGACGACAGGGGAGAGGTGCTGGTCTTTGGGTCCTCGGACCTCGACAGCTGGGAGCTCGTCAACCGCGTGTCGACGGAGTACCCCTTTGGCTACATGTGGGAGTGCCCGGACTACTTCGAGCTGGCTGACGCCCGCCGCACGGGCGCGGGGGCCACGGTGAAGGTGCTCTCCGTCTCGCCGCAGGGCCTCGAGGGGCAGGACTGGGACCGGCGCAACGTCTACCAGTCGGGCTACTTCGTGCTGCAGGGAGACATCGTGGGCGCCTGCCGCCTGCACCCCTTCGCGCTCTGGGACGCGGGCTTCGACTTCTACGCCCCGCAGACCTTCGAGTCGGACGACGGACGGCGGATCCTCATCGGCTGGATGGGGATGCCGGACACCGACGAGTACGTGAACAAGACGGTGGAGGATGGCTGGCAGCACTGCTTCACCATCCCGCGCGAGGTCACGGCCGCCAACGGGCGCGTCTTGCAGCGGCCCGTGCGCGAGCTGGACGCGCGGCATGCCAACGAGCGCCACGGCGAGGACGCGCTGAGCGCGGACGGCACGCGCTGCTTCGACCTGCTGGTAGACGAGTTCCCCCCGAGCCTGGACTTCGCCTACGTGCGCATTGCCGAGGACCTGGTCCTGACCTGGGGCAGCGGAACCTTCGAGATGCGCTTCCTGGACGAGGGCAAGGACTCGGTCGGAGCCGGCCGTACGTGCCGCTACGAGCACCTCGACGGCCTGCGCAACATGCGCGTGGTGGGCGACGTCTCGTCGATCGAGGTCTTCCTCAACGACGGGGAGCTCACCTTCTCGACGCGGTACTACCCGGAGAGCTATGGCGTTCGCGTGGACGCCCCGGGCGCCAGCGTCACGCTCTGGGACGTCGAGGCGTAGGTGACGGGCGCACGTTCGGGCATGTGGCTTGCACGAGGGCGGGCTGCCGCGGCCAAGATTGGACTCATATGAGACGCTTCAGGCTCGACGATGATCGCTACTCGACCATCAGCCGCTACGTGGTCGCAACGGCTGCCGCCATCGTCGCCATCGTGCTGGCGGCCGTCCACCTCGCCGAGATCGCGGATGCCGTCGGGACCTCACTCGCCTGGGTCTACGCCATCGTGAGTCCGCTCATCGTCGGAGGCCTGGCTGCCATCCTCCTGTATCCCGGGGTCAAGTGGTTCGCCCGGAGGCTGGGTCGCGTCCCCCTTCTCTCGGGGAGGGAGAAGCTCAGGCACGTGCTGGGAGTCCTCCTCGTCTGCGTGTGCTTCGTCCTGGCGCTGTCGGTCCTGGTGGCGCTGCTGCTCTCGGTCATCACGGGATCGATCCACCGCATCAGGTTCGAGAACCTGGAGTCACTGGCCCAGTACCTGGCCTACGGGGCCGATGGCCTGTACAGGTGGCTCATCCGGCTCACGACGTCTCTGGGGGTCCCGCCCGATGACGTGAACGCGGCCCTGGAGCATGCGGAGACGTTCGTCTTTGGCGATGGCGACGGCTTGGGCCAGACGCTCACGAAGGGCGTCACGGCCGTGCGCAACGCCGCCTCGACCACGGTGTTCGCCGCGATCTTCGCGGTCTACCTGATGGTGGACGCGCCCCACCTGGCAAGCTATTGGAACGGGGTGCTGCGCTCCCTGATGGGGGAGAGGGGCTATGGGCGCTTCGCCGAGTTCCGTGCCGACGTGGTCTTTGCGTTCACGGGCTACATGCGCGGGCAGTTCATCGATGCCGTGCTGGTGGGGCTGATGGTGGGCGTCTCGCTCACGGTCGTGGGCGTGGACTTTGCACCGGTCATCGGCATCGCGACCGGCATCGGCAACCTGATCCCCTACATCGGTCCCATCGTCTCGTACGTGCTGACGGTCGCCGTCTGCGTGGTCAACGGCGACATTGGCCGCCTGGTTGTGGCTGCGGCCGTGCTGCTGGTCATCCAGTTCGTGGATGGGCAGGTCATCAACCCCAAGATCCTGAGCGACAGCGTCGAGGTGCATCCCATCCTGGTCCTGGTGGCCCTGACCGCAGGGGGCAGGCTGGGTGGCGTGCTGGGCATGTTCATCGCGGTGCCGTGTGCGGCGCTGGCGAAGATCTACTTCGAGAAGCTCGTGGCCTGGCGGCGCCGGATGCGCGTGGGTGGGGGCGGCGGCGCAGGGGCAGATGCCGGCACGAGCGGCGATGGCGGCGCAGGGGCAGATGTACATGAGCGTGGGGGTGGCACGGCGAGTTGTGAAGACACGTCCACGGCGGTTGACATCAAAGGGGATGTCCCGTAGTATTTCTTCCTGCGCATGGTGCGCCCAGACATTGCGGGGTGGAGCAGTCTGGTAGCTCGCCGGGCTCATAACCCGGAGGTCGTTGGTTCAAATCCAGCCCCCGCGACCAAAATTACAGCCCTGACCTGCGAAAACAGGTCGGGGTTTTTGTGACCACCAGCTGACCACCTTCGTGACCACCATTTGACCACCAAAAGTTTTTTCTCGCAAGCCAAAAATCGCTCAGAAAACGGCGTAGCTGCTGCTTTGGCGAAACCTTCACTTTTCAACAACCACCCCAGTGAAACCTAACTACCGCTGTGGCGAAACCTATGTACCGCTCTGGCGGTAGCTTCAGGCGGGTTGCTCTCGTTCTGGCGGTACCTCTTATCTCCTTTTATTTATTTTTATAAAAATCTCCGAGCAGGCCCGAAAGCGCGGCGCCCCACCATTGGCGCTCGCACATACGCTGAGCCCGCTCGACTTTCGAGTAGAATCCACCAACCCTAAGGCTCTCCTGCTAGCTTCTGCGTGAAGTCGAAGAACGGAGGGGAGTCCATGGAGAACGTGAACACAAGGGAAGGCGAAGAAGAGGGCCACGTCATCACGCTGTCTGAGGCGGGAGAAATCCTTCACGCCTCGTATGCCACGGTGCTCAGGCTCGGCACCGACGGCGTGCTCTCGGCGAGCTTCGACCAGATGCTGAGATCGGCCGGCACCGTCACCATGCGCGACGTGGTGCACGGCGTCTGGGAGGCAGCGATCCTACCAATAGGCTGCGGCGTACTCTCGCTCACCTTCATCCTGCAGCTCATCCGCATCAGCCAGCGCATGGACGGCAACGCCTCCATGCCGGGCGTGAAGGAGGTCGTGTTCCTGCTCGTCTTCTACGCGGTCTTCCTCTTCGTGCTGCAGCACAGCTTCGAGCTCATGCAGTCTGTCTACGAGGTCTCGCGCATCGCGGTGTCGCGCGTGAGCGACCTCTTCGGGACGGGCTCGGCCTTGGACCTCCAGACCGTCTCCATCACCACGACCGACGACGACGTGGCCGCGCTTCTCGGCATGCTCGTCGTCGCGCTCGTGAAGAGCGGCGGCTGGGCGCGCGACGTCATGGGCGGCTAGCAGCCGACCTGAGGAAGGAGGCGGCCATGGTCACCTAGGCCGAGAAAGGCAAGAAGCAAGCAAGGACAAGGGCGGAGACCCCCGTGCCGCCGCAACGACAAGGAGGAAGAAATGGCAGATGAGAGAGGCCAGGGCAAAAATGTCTACCTCACGCTCCACGAGAACTTCGTGCGCGAGGACATCGCCTACACCGACCGCGCCACGGGGGAACGAAAGACCTTCAACCAGGTGCGCCTTCCCGCCGGCACTGTCATCGACGGCAAGGACGTGGGCAGCTGCGAGTTCACCCCGCTCTTCGTGGACGCGTCGCGCTTCAAGGGGCCAGAGTGGCGCGACATCCCGCTTCTGGCGGACCGCGAGGTGTGGCTCAAGAGGTCGGTCCTCGACCCGGAGGGCCGCCCCGTCACCGATGCGGACGGCAAGCGCGTGAAGGACGTGATGAAGGTCATGCCGCAAGAGATCAAGGACGCGCTTACGGCTTCGAGGCGCGCATGGGCCGAGGAGCACGGCGACGACCCGCGCGCACTGGCCGACCGGGGACGCGCCGCCAGGGACTCCGCCGAGGCCATCGATCGCTCGGGGCGCACGCGCCCGGACGCGCGAGAGATCGGATAGGCGCGGCATGGAGAAGACGAAGGGGAGCTGTATCGCCACCTGCGAGGTGGTCATCATGCGCGACGCCGTGACCGTGGACTTGGGCACGCTCACCAACGACGCGCCGCCCACAAGACGCCTTCCGCGCCTGGCGTGCAGACCGAGACGATCGACGCAGACGACGGCGACCACGAGGCCGTGGCCGACGACTCGGTGACCATCGTGGGCACCGTCTCCTACACGGGCCCCACGCCCGGCAAGGAGTACACGCTCACCGGCACGCTCGTGGACAGAGAGAACGGTGAGCCCGTACGCTCTGACGGCAAGGCCGTCACCTCCACCGTGGCCTTCGTGACCGATACGGCGAACGGCACACAGGAGGTCACCTTTACCTTCGGCGGCATGGAACTCGCAGGGAATGCGCTCGTGGCCTTCGAGTCGTTCGCCCTGGGCGGTCAGGAGGCCGCGGCACATGCCGGCGTGAACGACGAGGGACAGACCGTAAGACTCGTGCCGCCTGAGACTCCCGAGGCGCCGACGCCCGGCAGCAAGCTCCCGCAGACGGGAGATGAGCTGCCGATAGCGGGCATCTGCGTCCTGGCTGCGGAGGGCTGCGCCGCCTCCGTCATCGGCATCGCGCGCAGCATCGGTACGGGACATCGTGAGGAGGACGAGGGAGAGGAGGCCTAGTATCGTCGCCTCATAGCCGGCTTCCTCTCCGGCTTCGTGGCGCTCGCCGCCTACGCCTGTTGCAGGGCGTCCGGCGCAGTGTCACGGGCTAAGGAACGGGAATAAAGAAAGCTTATTGAAGTGGTCTTTTGCGTCTATTTCTACGTGTCGCCATGAAAAGCTGCATACGTTAGACTGGCCATCACTGTCAGTAACTTGTCATAGCCTTTGCAAAAATCTCCAGCGTTTTCTTTGCAGCATGCTGTGGGATTAGTCCTTCATGGAAATAAGAGGCGAGCTCAACTTGATTTGCTTGCACGCGTGCGACGATAAGAGCGGGAGGCGTTGGGACAGCGCCGCCTTTAATCAAGACGCTTACAATGCCCTTGTCTTCGTCCTCTTCTATGACCGTCCCCGCATCGATAGCGCTATCGCGAACGGCCTTGAAAGGCCTATCGCAATGGAGCTCTATCTTGCAGAAAGCAGTATCCTTTTCCCTGATTTCTGCTATTGAAGAGTCTGTATGGCTCTCAATGGCTTTCTTCAGGAGCTGCTCCATCGTCTCCATTCCCGTCACCATCCTCTGTGGCTTCTTTCAGCACGGCTACCAAGCCGTTAGAGAGCATTTCGTCGATGTTGCCGTCAATCTCTATGCGGTTTCTAACCACCTCCTCTGTTGGAGGAAGTATGAGCACGCGGGCGAATTCTCTGCGGTTGTCCGATGCGTACATGTCCTTCAAGGTGCCGCCATTGCTCAAGGCATCCTGAATACTTTCAACAACCTCGTTTGCTTCGGATTCGCAGAGAAGATACTCGCTGCAAACGTCATTCATGACTTCGGTGATAATTGCCAGCATTTGGTCGGCATCGTCTTTGACGAAGTAGCCAACAGAAACTTCAATCAGCTTGCTCGCAGCGACCCCGGCACCAAGTGAGCCGACTAGCCCACCGACGATCGTCCCCGGACCAGGGAATATTGCGGTTCCAAGTGCTGCGCCGCCGATCCAGCCGCCAGTTCCTCCAGCGACTGACCCGAAAGTCGTCGCGAGGTTTTTTGCTAGCTGCGCTGATGAGATTCGCCCACGAACGATGTCATAGATGTCTACGGAGGATAAGGCTACCACGGTCAGACCGGCAACAACCGCATTACCACGAAGGAGCTTCGCCGCGCTCTTCATAGCTGCAGCGCCATATATGTTCGAGCCGGACCTGAAGGCGTTTACGATGGCCGCGCATGCCTTCGGGCCAAGTGCATTGGCAATCGCCTCCGTACCGGAAACCATCGCGCTATTAAGACCCGCTTTGAGAAGCTGCTGGGAGAGAACCGATACAAAGAAGGAGGTTCCTGCAACCTTGACGCCGCATAATGCAGCCTTCTTTGCTGCGATATCTAGGGAGTCCCCACTCCAGACGCTTGCGCAGAAGGCAATCACTGCACTTACGCCAAAAGCCGATGCAGAAACAACGGCACCGTTCGTGGCATCGTACTTCAGCGAATCGATATTGCCCGCCTTGGCGATGTTTCGAGCCTGCTGATAGGTGTAGTTTCCCTGCTTCACAATATTCTTGGCTTCAGCAGGGTCTGTGATGCCTTCAACCTGGCCGTTTCTAATTTTATCCTGCATCCGTTCAACGGCCTGGTTGTATATGTTTTCGTCCTTGGGCACCTCAATGGTCATGGGACTATCGTGCTTGCCTATATAACGAAAAGCGCCTTTTCCGCCGTCTTCGAAGCATGCATCTATTGCCTGTCGTCCATCTTGGAAATACTTTGATTGGATCCACTCGCCATTTACGATGCGGTCCGGTCCGTTCTTCGCGTTGTCATCGCCGAGCACACGGGTATCTTTTCCGTGCAGTTTGTCATGCAGCGTGTTTGCCCGTTCTGCCGCAAACCCATGTCCCTGTTGAGCGTGGAAGCGCTCCTGCTCGTAGGACAGGTTTACACTCTGGTATCTGGCAACTCCATCGCCGCCGAGCTCTGCCAGCTTTGATACTTTGGAATTGTCCGCAACGCTTTCGTGAGATGTGCCTGTGTTTGCAGAACCCCCCTTGGGCGTGCTTTTCATGCAGCCAGTCTCCTCTCATGAGGTGGATATCGGCTTATAAAGCATCCGTGTTATCAACTTGTTTGCTGTGGATATTTTAGATTACGAAGCATTGAAGGTGGTCTTTTTTATCCACTCGAACTAGAGATTAGGGGATATTTATTTAGCTCTCAATGACCTTGTCTTTTGACGGCGGATTAGCTTCTAAGAGAGTTTTTTCTAGAAGTTCGATATGCAGGTCAGTAAAACGAGCGAATGCATTCCAGCATTCAATTAAAGGGGAATTCCATCGCGTATCGGGTGTACCGCCGAAGTTTAAGCTGAAGTCATAGTCTTTGCGTTCGTCGTCCATCGTGGAGGTACTCATTAAGAAGAATGATCTAGCTGAGTAGTGGACTGAGCCGGACATGGCATCATAGTAATCAGAAAGCGACGGAGCGTATTCACTTAGCTTCTTCTTGAGATAATTATCTGTCAGCTTATTCTTATCCTTATCTTTTAGATCTTTGATCGGCTTTTGCTGCATAAAGGCGTCATAGAGCTTTTTCCTATCCGCGGCAATGTATGCGGCATAAATGCGGATGCATGTATCAATTTGAGCCCGTAGGAGAATTTCTGCGCACGGGAGATTTCTCGATTCAAGCATTGCGAGCTCTCCATCAATAAGCCTTACGCTGCGCTCGATGGATGGGACGAAGAAAAAATGATTGTCATATAAAGTCCCACCACCAAACAGTTTGCTCACAAGTGATAGTTCTTTATTTCTCAGCGCGTGTGCATGCGCTTGTATTGTTTCCAGTTTTTCGTGGAATTCAACGCTACTCATTTGTTCAGTCGAAAATTCAGCATCGTTGGAGTTCAATGTCCACCTCCCGTGGATTGATTTCGCGCAATATGCTTCGAGAGCATAGGCAGTCCATGATGTACAAGTTGTATTTTAAGTTTACTTTTGAGCTTGCATGCCACTCATGCCACGACTAACTGGGGCATTCATATTTTGCTTGGGCAGCTGGCTGGTTTTTTTAGAGCTCTGTAAGATCTTCCACGAGCGCATACGTTGCGGGGTCGAAGCCCATCAGGCGGCAGACCCTGGCTTCCACGTCGATGCCGTCTGCACTGTTGCCCATGAGTGCACTGAGCATGCGATGCGCCGAGACCGCCTGTGCGGGCAGGCCGTCGGCGATACGTGAGGCCCAGGCGAGGCGGTTGCAGTCCACAAGGCCGTCTCCCACGCGCAGGAGCGCGAGCTCGCCGTCCACCGTCACCATGTAAAGCTGAGGCACGTCCTCGCTGTCCGCCACGACGACGCAGAGCTCGTCGCGCCTACGGGCTATGAGGAGGCCCTCCGGCCCGACGGGCGCGTCCTGACCAGGCGCGGGTACCAGCGCATGGAGAGGAGCAGAATGCCGCCCTCGCGCATGGCGCCGGATAGGTCGAGCGACCAGTTGGTGACGACGTTTCCGCGATACACGCTCGCATCGGTAAGGTTGGCGGTGTCGAACGCATCCATGCGCCCGTCCTGGTAGTAGGTCTTCACGATCATCGCTGGCTTCCCCTTCCTTCGTCGCGCTGACGTGCGCGCTGGCGCTCGCTTACGTGCTCAGCAGCGTTGTTTGTTGCGCTGGGAGCTTGAGCCTTGGGCGCGGGAGAAGGGTTTCGACGGCCTCGGCGCGAAGTGCCGCTCCGTGCCGCCTTCCTTGAGGATACCGAGATTTTGCACGTAGGCGGCCATCTCGGGGCTGCCTGCTCCCTTGGTGGCGAGGTCTGATGTCGTGCGGATGCGGTTGCCCTTGAGCCACGCGAGCGCCTCGGAGAGCCTCTCTAGCTCAGAGAGGTCGCCGAGCTCCACGGCGGAACGCGCAAGCTCCGCCACCTTGCGCTCGCTGGTGTCCGCAAGATGCCCTGCCGCCCCCTGCGAGAAGCCGCGCATAAGCGACTCGCGTCCGTAGCCGAGCCCCAGGCTCTCGCCGGAGACGCGCCAGGAAGGGTGGTCTGCGAGCGAGAACACCCAGTCGCGGCGCCGTGACTTTATGGAGTTGTCCTCGACCTCCACGTCCAGGCTCTTGAGGAGTCCCCTGAACTCGTCCTCGCTCCTCGTGACGGAGCGTGCAACGCGGATGCGGGCGCGGATGTCCGCCACCCAGGAGTAGCCGCCCTTCTCTGCAATCTCGCGCTCTGCGCGGCGCACGTGCTCTGCCTGCAGCGTGCGGCCCCGCACGCGCTCGCGCACGGACGATTTTCCTCAACGCTGTCGAAGTCCGAGAGTCCGCGCTCCTTGGACATGCGCTGCAAGGAGTGCTTGAGCTCCTTGGGGTCTGGGCCCTGAAGGCGCCGACTCGTGGCGATGTTGGTGTTGTTCACGACAATGTGGACGTGCGGGATATGCCCGGCGTTGTCGTCGTGGTAGACGATGGCCACCTCGTAGTCGCCGAAGTGCTCGCGCGTCCAGGCGACGGTGAGCTTGCGGAGGTCGTCCAGCCCCACGTGGTCTTTGGGATCTGGCGAGAGCATGTAGTGTTTGTAGGTGCGGCAGGGCCTGCCTCCCCAGGGAGTGTCGTTTCGCCAGCACGAGCGCGTGGCGTCCATCGCGGATGCCCAGTCGAAGGCATCTCCCTCGCGTTCGGGCATGTCGAGGTTCAGGTAGTCGGCGGCGAGCGCCCGTCCGTCCTTGGTGAGGTAGCGGAAGGCGCCCCTGCAGGACGTGTGGCCGGATATGGGCTTGAGCAGCGGCATGGGCAACCGCCTACAGGAAGAGCAGGCGCGACTCCGCGACCTCGCGCACGGGTGCGGCAAGCTCGCCCGTCCTCTCACGCAGGCGCGCAAGCTGCCGGCCCACCGAGGCGAGCTCCTCCAGGACGTCGGATGCGTCCATGGCCTCGCGCCTGAGATAGTAGGCGATGCGGTTCAAGGCGTGTGCTGCTTGGTTCTGCTGGTAGCCCCACTGGTTGAGCTCGCGATAGAGGCGGTTGGCGCAGGCGAGGTCAAGCACCACGTGGCGGCGTGCCGCTACGTCTTTTGCTGGAAGCTGCAGGAGCAGTCTTACGAGCGCGGACGTTGTGATGTTTAGCGCGCTTGCGAGCGCCTGTGCGCGCTCAATATCGGCTTGTTCCACACGAACTGCAGGCGCCTGTCGAATCTTTCCATGGTTCCCCCTAGGCGCCGAGAGGCGCGTCTTGCCCGGGCGGTTGTCCGGGCTTTCCAGGGGCGCGGGGGATCCCCCGCAAGGGAGCGTATCGCGTGCGCACGCGCGTGTGCTCCCGTCGCTCGGCATCCGGGTGGGGCAACGCGCCATCGAAGCGGCAGCGTGATGGGTGCGGCTCCCGGTGCCGGCAAGCGCTATCTCGTGCGTTGTGCGCACAAGATAGGCTGCTTGCTTAGAGCTATTTGTGGAGATTGATAGCTGAAAGATGCACAGCCTACCTTGTCTTCTACGTTGTCCGCTGTGTCCAGGCAATTTTAATCATTGCATGGCCAGGGTCTTATTTTGTCTTCATAGTGATATATTGAGAGTTTACTGATATCTCTACTTGACAATTAGATGCGAGCTGTCATCAAGGAGAGGTTTTGCTAAGATGGACGCATTGGATATCGATATCCAATGCGTCTAGAGGGAGCGGAGCCTTAGGCATGTATTGCACTAAATGCAACCGATATACAGATAATAAGGTATGCCCCGAATGCGGCTCTAAAACCATTGAGGAGGCGCCGCATGTTGTCTATTGGTGCGATGACTGCAATGTGCCAATTATACACACCCCCGGTGACAACAAGATCGAGTGCCCTCTCTGTGGTGGCAAAGCGCATTATCTTTGTGCCGACATTCGCCCTGTATTCCCTGAGGAGCGACTGCTTCTCGAGATAATGGAAGGCAAAGTTTTTGCTTACAAGAACGCTTCTGTCTGGGCAGTAGGCAGTAAGTACTATATGAATGGCAAAGTTCACAACATATCGGTGGCGGAAATCCTATCTGCTGACTCTGCGGCAATCCGAGAACAGATCGAGAACTACCAGCATGGCAATACAGATGACGCATTTGAGCTGTACCGGCACAGATTCATTGCCGCAAATAAGGAGCATCTCGGCGCGCTTGTTCGCGAGGCATGCAACTTCATCATCAAGGCCTCAGCAGGCTATCCTGAAGAGAATCTCGTCGTGTCCTTCTCCGGTGGAAAGGATTCGACCGTTACTGCCGACCTTGCGGTAAGGGCTCTGAGCAATCCCTATCTTGTGCACATTTTCGGGGATACCACACTCGAATTTCCGAGCACCGTGGAATACGGCAAACGGTTCCGTGAGAACCACCCACTCGCCATCTTCAAGGTCGCGCGTAACTACGAGCAAGACTTCTATGACGTTGCAAAAGTCATAGGGCCTCCCGCACGTACCATGCGTTGGTGTTGCTCCATGTTTAAGACGGGGCCAATCTCTCGTGCGTTCAGAGGATTATTTGGCGACGAGCCCATACTTACGTTCTACGGTATTCGCAAGAGCGAATCCGTTTCACGAAGCAAGTACAATCGAATTGAGAGCAGTGCTGAATCCGTGAAAATTCAGCGACAGAAGGTTGCATCACCAATCTTCTACTGGAACGACTGCGATGTTTGGCTATATATCCTCTCAGAGGGTATCGACTTCAATGACGCGTACCGGCTTGGCTATGAGCGTGTCGGCTGCTGGATGTGCCCTAACAACAATCCCCGGGCTCAGTTTCTCTCTCAGATTTACATGCCCGAACAATCAGAGAAGTGGCACTCGTTCCTAGTCGACTTCGCTCGCCAAATCGGTAAGCCTGACCCTGAGGCATATGTGGACACCGGAAAGTGGAAGGCACGGCAGGGCGGCAATGGCGTCGCGGCGTCCAAAACAATCCAAGTAGAAGCAAGTCACTGCGCTACCGATGACAATGCGATGATTTTCTCTCTCGAGCGTCCTTACTCTGATGAATTCGTCGGGCTTATGACGCCTATAGGCGACTACGCAGAGGGACTTGGGCGAAGCCTTCTTCATGAGAGCGTGATTGTAGATCACAGGACAAGAGAACCTCTTATCGCCGTAATGCCCTTCACTCAGCCGGGATATGAGTATGCCGCGAAAGTACGCATCCTAAAAACCTCGCAGAGTGAATCGTTGCTTCGCATGGCAAAGTATCAGGTTGTTAAATATAACGCCTGTCGGAAATGCCTGAAATGTGAGGCTCTTTGCCGCTTTAACGCCATAACGGTCAACGAGGGCGGCTATCAAATTGATCCTACCAAGTGCACGCACTGCCACCAGTGCGTGACCGATAAATACCTCGAGGGCGGATGCCTCATGCGTAAGTACCTCAGGGTCAAGGAGGGATAAGCCCATGCAAATGAGATTTAAGGCACATCAGTCGTTCTTCGTTCGCAAGGGCTGGATTAGCAAGGGCCTTAAGGCCGTGCTCGAAGATGGATCGATACTCATGCCAAGTAGCAGCAAGAAGGCAATGGACGAGCTGGGCTTGGGCGCCAACCAGGTTGTTGCCCTTCGCTATTGGCTGCAAGCGATGGGGCTCATTACGAGCAAGGTCGGCAGAAGACGCGAACATGTCCCCACTAAGCTTGGCGAGATTATCCTCAGGCAGGATCCTTACACCGAGGAAACGGGTACCCTTTTTGCCATACAGTGCAATCTCGCCTCTGCTCGTGAAGATGCCGCTGCCTGGTATTTCTTCTTCAACGAATTCCGTATGAACGTCTTCCGCAGAGAGGATTTCACAAGAGCGCTTGAGCGCTATATCTTTACGTACAACGACCGTAAGGACGTTGCTCTCGCCTCGCTTGAATCTGATTTCAACTGCATCGTCGGGACCTATGTATCGCATGACCATACGAGCAGTAAGGCTATTTCTCCTGAGAGCGTCATAGACTGCCCTCTTGGTGAACTCGGCCTCATCGACGTGGAGAGTCGAGCGGATCGCACTTACCGGAAAACTCCGCCGAACATCAACGCTCTGCCAGCAATCCTCGTCCTCTACGCCATCTGCTCGATGCAGGAGCATCTAGCAGGTGAGGGGCAGCCCGTTCAGGATGAGGTTCCGCTGGAGGCGCTTCTTAACGGGCCGTGTTCACCCGGGCGCGTTTTCAATCTCGACTCCGTAGGTCTTCTCGACAAGCTTTACGAGCTCCAGAACAGCGACTACCTGCGCATTAACCGAACGGCTGGACTCGATGTGGTCCACATCTTAGCGGATGGCCTTGCTAAAGAGGAATGCCTCCGCCGGTATTACGAGCTCATGGGCCAGGAGGGACGAAATGAATCTTAGCGAGCTAATCGCCCCAAACCAAAACTTCCAAACATCTGTCAATATCGACTTCGACTTCGGGGATAAGACGAAGGTCGAGGAGCTAATACCCACTGACGCCGTTTGCCACTACCTAGAAGAGATTCTCGGTGACGTGATCACTCAGTCCAACCATCGGGCCAAGCTTTTTGTCGGTGCATACGGCAAGGGAAAGTCGCATGTTGTGCTCGCTGCGTTGAGCGCAATGTGGATCAAGGAGCCCGCCGTTTATGCTCGGCTCGTTGAAGCGTACAAAAAGCGCGGCTTTGGCTTCGGCGAGACTTTCTCACACTTCGTTACTGGCGGGAGACGACTCCTTCCCGTAATCATTAACGGGAGCGCCACCGACCTTCGGCATTCCCTCCTTTCCGCCCTTCGCAACTCTCTTCGCGCCAATGGCTATGACGACCTCATGCCCCAGACAAACTACGATGGCGCCATCGCTATTTTGGACCGCTGGAGTACGGACTTCCCCGACACGCTCGAGAGATTCGAAGATGCTAGCGGCACGAGCTACGAAGCATTCACCTCACGGCTCCGCAACATAGACACCATCGCCTACGAAGATTTCATCGAGCTCTATCCGCAGCTGACATCTGGCAGCTCCTTCGATGCGCTCGAAGGAGCCGATGTCATCGATGTATACGGGAAAGTTATTGACCAGCTCCGCAACAAGGGCGTGTATGGCGTTTATGTCGTATACGACGAGTTCAGCAAATATCTGGAAACTGGCTTGGACAAGGCAACCGTGGAAGACACGCGTCTGTTGCAGGACTTCGCCGAGGCCTGTAACAGGAGCGCTGCCGATAGGCAGATGCATCTGTTACTCATTAGCCATAAGAGTCTGACTAACTACATCGACTCGAAGCTGCCGAAGGAAAAAGTTGATGGCTGGCGTGGCGTCTCGGGTCGATTCGATGAAATCGTCATGCACAATGATGCCAACCAATACTACGAACTTATGGCAGCTGCCATAACAAAGGATTCCCTGGCTTGGAAGCACTGGCTTTCCGAGGGCGACGGCATAAACAAGAGACGACTTGATGCGCTTGGGAAGCGGTATCTCAAGTCCGGCCTTTTCGATTCCCAACAAGTCCCACTCGTAATGTTTGACTGCTACCCGCTTCATCCGGTAACTGCCTATCTACTGCCGCGCCTGTCTGAGCGGGTTGCCCAGAACGAGCGGACTCTCTTCACCTACATATGCTCGACGGGAAACGACACGCTTAGTGGCAATCTTGCCGCAACCAAAGTATTTGTTACTCCCGATTGCGTGTACGACTACTTCGAGCCCCTACTTCGCAAAGAGATGTACTCCTCGCCGCTTCACCGAGTCTATGAGCTCGTGCAGGCGTCATTGGCTCACATCGAGTCTGGGAGTCTCGCAGCGCGCATAATTAAGACCATCGGCGCCATCGATGCGGTGGCACAGTTCGATGCCGTAGCGCCAACCCGTCAGATGATAGTGGATGTATTCTCTGATGCTGGGTTCTCCGTAGAGCAAATCAATGCAGCAATCGAGACTCTCGTAAACAAGGATTCCATTGTCTATCTCAGACGTAGCAACTCCTACCTGCAGCTCAAGGAGACTACGGGGGTGCCCATCGATCAGGAGGTCTCGGATCGCGCCGAATCTCTGAGGAATACGCTCGCACCTACTGACATTCTTAACCAAAACCTGACCAGAGAGGCGCTCTATCCATCCCGCTATAACGAAGACTACAGCATCGTAAGATATTTCGACTGCGGATTCGTGGACGCAAAGACCCTCTTGCACTGGGCTCCCGAGAATGGGCCCATCCTCCACAAGGGAGGCGACGGGGAGGTCGTAGCCGTTTATTGCGCTACCCCAGACGAAGTTGTTGACCTGGTAAACGTTGCCAAGGACTCTCTTTCGGGGCAGCCCATGACCGTTGTTGTATATCCACGTTCATTTGAGGATATTGATGATGCTCTCTACCGCCTCGAAGCAGCACGCGAGTTGAAAGGCGAGGCCAAAGGTGATCCCGTTCTCATCGAAGAGTACGAAGTGGTCATCGAAGACTATGCCGAGATTATCAAGGGGTATGTTGCTGGGTTCTTTCAGCCCGAGCTGGGCAAGGCTTCCTATTACGTAGACGGTAGGGGGCGGAAGGCCATAACACGGCGCCGAAAGCTATCGGACCAGCTCTCGGACCTTTGCACGAAGACGTTTGATAAAACGCCCTGCATCACCAACGAAGCGCTCAACAAAAATACGCTCACTGGTACTGCATTCAGCAGTAGAACAAAGATTCTCAAAGCACTTTGTGCACCAACGTTGGCGCCCAATCTTGGCTTTGTCGGAAACGGCCAAGAGACCTCCATGGCGCGCAGCGCGATGGAGAGGACCGGCATCGTCAAGAGCCTAGCAGACGATATCGATGAGCCCGGAAAGCTTGAGAGCGGTATGAAGGCGGTACTCTCTCTCATCCATGATTTTCTGGAGCATGCGGACGATTCATCGTTTGGAGACCTCTACCGCAGGCTTACCGACAGAGAGATGAGCATCGGCATGCGCAGGGGCCCCATCCCCATCTACCTCGCTTACGTCATGAGGGATTTCCGTGACGAAATTAAGATTACCCATGGCGGCGAAGAGCGCCCTATCAGTGAGACCCTGCTCGACGACTTATCTGAAAACCCGGATGCCTATCGAGTAACGAGATTAAATTGGTCGCCTGCGATGGGCGCCTATGTGAAGAAGCTGGCAAAAATCTTTGGCTGCGAGAAAGGCGATGCCAGCCGCAGTGACGTCGTCGAGGCGATCCGCCTCTGGTATGCCGCTCTGCCACAAGTCACCCGTAACTGCCTCTACGACCATACTCAGGCTGGAAAGGCCCAGAAGATTTCAGAGACTCGCTCTAAATTCTTCAAGGGTATACGTCGTATTGACACTGATGCGGACGTCCTCTTGTTCAAGGACTTCCCCCAGATCTTCGACGCAGATGCCAGCTCTGACAAGCTCGTTGCTGCGGTCGAAGCCGAGAAACGTGAATGTGACGGTTTCCTTGACGAATGCATAGATGGCCTTACGGCGGTTCTTATAGGAATATTCGAGCCCTCTGCTCCTAACGGGGCATCCCTTAGTGCCGTTCTCAAAGACTGGCTGGAGACGCACCCCACGGTGAAAACCCGCTCATTCACTGGGGTGGACAAGAAAATCCTCACTGCCATCACCACCGCAAGTGGTGACGACCGTTTAACGGCTGGGAGGATTGCAAAGGCGGCGACTTCCCTCCGTGTTGATGACTGGAACGACGCTCGATTTGAAGACTTCCCAAAGATTATCTCCAGCTTTGTCCAGCAGGTCGAAGGAGATTCTTCAGAGGCTACCTCTGAGCGCAATGATGGCCAGATCGGGATCCTTCTCGTTGGCCCTGATGGCGCAGCACGGCGTAAGACTTTCAACCCTGTTAAGACGACTGGACGCTCTCGCCTACTACGAAACGGTCTCGTCGCATGCCTTGGCGAGATGGGCGGAGCGCTTTCTCCGGAGGAGAAGCGGCAAGTTGTCTTCGATGTGCTGAGAGAGCTCTGTTAAATATGTCTGATATCGCGTATTTCGATAACGCAGCGACGACCTTCCCAAAACCGGAAAGCGTCTATGAATTCGCCGATTCCTTCTACCGCAGTTCCGGTGGCAACATTGGTCGTGGGGGGAACGCCCTTGCTGTGGCAGCGGGAAGCATCGCACGACAGGCAAAGGACAACCTGCGGCAGATCTATAAGTGCCCAGCGAGCGAAGTTGTCTTTACTGCATCGGCAACGGATGCCTTGAACCGAATCATTTTTGGACTTGGACTTGGGCTTGGCAGTGGCGATGCCGTCTACGTGACTCCTTTCGAGCACAATGCGGTAACACGCCCACTCAATCATCTTGTCCAAACTTCCGGCGTTTGTATCAAGGTCCTGAGTTTCGATCACAGGACTCTACTTCCTAACTGGGATGAGATCAAAGCCCAGTTCGATGAAGAGCGTCCACGAGCGGTTGTGATGACCCATGCGAGCAACGTCTGCGGTGCTGTTGTGCCTATTGAAGAACTCTGCACCATTGCCAAGGACTACGGAGCTGTCACTGTCGTTGACATGAGCCAGACCGCGGGGCTTCTCGAGCTTCCTCTGGCGAGCGATGTGTTCGACTATGCCGTCTTCGCCGGACATAAGACTCTGCTGGGGCCTTTCGGTGTAGGCGGCTTTATCTGTAAACACGGAGCAAAATTATCTCCCGTGTTTTTTGGTGGCAACGGCATCAACTCCATTGAGCAAGACCTTCCGGACGATATTGTGCAGATGGAGGAAATTGGCAGCCAAAATACCTATGCCATCGCTGGTCTTAAGGCTTCGACTGACTGGATTATCTCTAAAGGCATTGGAGCCGTTCGTGCCGCCGAGAATGCAGTGCGAGATTCCATGCTCGAACATCTTCGCTCTAGCAACTTTGTCAAAATCATCGGCGATGAAATGAGCTGTGACCGGATTGGTGTGGCTTCCACTGTTTTCGACGGCTATAGCCCTGATGAAACTGAGGTGATTCTCGGTCGGTTTGGCATCGCCGTCCGCTCAGGCATTCAATGCTCGCCATATGCTCATCGGTTCTTGGGAACGCTTCCTCACGGCACGGTGCGCTTCAGCGTGAGCGTGATGACTTCTGCAGCGGATCTCACGTGTCTTAGAGAAGCCTTGGACGGTATCGAAAAAGCGATTTAGCTCTAGGTGAGCTTTACTTGCTAATTTAATATTTGGCATTAAAGCCACCTTGTGTTCGCGCAATCCCTAGGTGGAATGTGAATGTCATATAATTTTAAAGAACGTATAGTTGAAGGGTAAGCTGTGGATTTTACAGACTTAGATATCAAGCGCGAGTACCGTTCTCTCTCTCGAGATGTCGTACATGATTTCTATACACCTGTGCTCGCACAATCGGTGCTCTACCGCAGGGCGGTGGGGTTTTTCTCTTCGTCGGCTTTAATCAGTCTCACGGAGGGCATCAAAGGCCTTCTGCTCCACAACGGCAAAATTGGAATCATCGCGTCTCCTAAACTTTCTCAGGATGACATCAACGCAATCGAAGACGGTTATGAACACCGAGACGAAATCATCTGTGATGCTCTCATTCGTGAACTAAAGGATCCAGTAGGAAAGTTTGAGGAAGCTAGGCTTAATCTCCTTTCCAATTTGATTTCCTCAGGCGTTCTGACAATAAAAATCGCCTTTCTCGAGACCGATGGCGAAATTGGTATGTTTCATGAGAAGCTCGGGCTCATGTATGACGACTCGGATAATGTCATCGCATTTTCCGGGTCCATGAACGAATCGGCCAACGCTTTCTTCCGTAACTATGAAGCTATCGACGTATTTACTTCCTGGTCTGCTGATGAAGATCGAGTGCATGACAAAGAGTCGGCCTTCAACGCCATGTGGGGCGACTATGAGCCAGGCATCATCGTGCGAGATTTTCCCGAGGTATCAAAGGCAGTTGTCGAGAAGTATCGAGTTGCTGATGGGATTGATTTCACGAGCCTGGATATCGAACCCTGCGTGGGGCGAAACTCAGCAGCTTCAGGTTTACAGTCTTCCATTGAAAATGTCCCCCGTATCCCCAGTTGCGTCACCATGCGACCGTATCAGAATGAGGCCATCGACAATTGGGCGAAGCACGATTATCGGGGAATCTTTGACATGGCTACAGGTACGGGCAAGACCTATACGGCTCTTGCTGCCATTAGTCGTCTGTCCGAATGTCTCGATGATAATCTTGCCGTATTCATCGTCTGTCCGTATCAGCATCTTGTCGAGCAATGGAAAGATGACATTCTGGCCTTTGGTCTCAGGCCAATCATCTGTTATTCTGCGTCTAGCCAAAAGAACTGGAAAGCGCGAGTCAAGAACTCCGTTGGTGGTTTTAACCTCAAGGTGATACATCATTTCTGTATTGTCACGACAAACGCAACTTTCGAAACGGACTTCATGCAGGAACAGGTCAATAAGCTCCGTGGGAATTGCCTCATCGTTGTTGATGAAGCCCACAACTTCGGTGCTTCTAGGGCGCTCGCATCGCTGCCTGAACAATTCCCGTTCCGGCTCGCTCTGTCTGCGACTATCGATAGACATGGTGATGAGGCAGGTACAAGAGCGCTATTCAATTATTTTGGCGAGAAGTGTATTGAATACACTCTTGAGGATGCAATCAATAATGACATGCTTACGCCGTATTACTATCATCCTGTGGTTGTCTACCTTGAAGACGAAGAGCTGGAAGAATATATCACCCTGTCGAAACAGATTGCAAAGGCCATCGCTTCCTCAGGCGTCTCTCATCCGAATGATCTTCCTTCATCGGTCAAGATGCTTCTTATCAAGCGAGCAAGGATTGTTGCTGGAGCTCATGCAAAGCTCAATAGCCTCTCCGCCGTGATAAAGCCCTATGCGGATAAGAGCCACATGCTTGTGTATTGCGGGTCGACGACCATTGACGACCCAGGCTATGTCGAAGACAAACCTGGAGAAGGCGAGATTCGGCAGATTGATGCTGTGTCTAGTCTTCTTGGCAACAAGCTACACATGAAGGTTGCCCAATTCACCTCAAGAGAGAACGCTGAGAAACGGTTGCTATTAGAACGAGAGTTTTCAGATGGCAAGCAGATGCAGGTCCTTGTGGCAATCCGTTGCCTCGATGAGGGTGTGAACATACCAAGCATCGAGACCGCGTTCATCTTGGCAAGTAGTACGAACCCGAAGGAATACGTTCAGAGACGTGGCAGAGTGCTGAGAAAAGCTCCAGGTAAGAAGTACGCAGTGATTTATGACTTCGTTACGCTTCCCATGGATCCAAATCAGATAGTCAGCTATCCCCCTGACGTCGTGAAGTCCTCAAAGTCTCTCGCTGTGCGCGAGGTGATTCGCATGCAGGATTTCGCAAGAATCTCCGAAAATCCCGTCGAATCACAAGAATTGATTAACAGTCTTATTGAGGCATTTGACATAACCGATGAAAACAAGGAGGAGGCACCGGATGCCTAGCGAAGATGGATACAGCAGCTTGGACAATCGAAATCTTGACCGAATGAAGCTCGAAATCCTGGAGGCTGAGAAGCAAAACTCTCAAACGCGCGAAAAGAATAATGACGCGATGGTCGACCTCATCAGGAGAACCATCATTAGCATTGCAGACAGGACGTACTAGGGGGAGCGATGCTGCTAAAAAGCCTACAGCTGCACAACTTTAGACAATATAAGGGTGATCAGTCGGTCGTTTTTTCGACAGACCCCGAGAAGAACGTAACGGTAATTCTTGGTGACAATACCTTTGGGAAGACTACACTTCTGCAGGCATTTAACTGGTGCTTTTACGAAAAGGTCTTACTCGACAATCCAGACGATCTTCTGAACTATGATGTCGCTAATAGCCTTGTAAATGACCAGACTGAGGATGTTGAGGTTACGATTGAGTTTACACATGGCGGCAGGGACTATACCCTTACGAGAAGCCGCCAGTATTCTCGCGTAGGCGATGACGTAGTCGCCGCGCACCCAAAGGTAGCAATGTCTTATAAGACTCCTGATGGGCAGACAAACCCAATCAAGCCCTTTCAAATTGAACGCGTTATCCACTCCCTCCTACCTGAAGGACTTTCGAACTACTTTTTCTTTGATACCGAGCGCGTCGCTGCTGTAAGTACACGCAAGGATCTAAAGGAGTCTGTTAAGGGTCTTCTCGGTCTTACAACCCTCGAAAATGGAATTGACCATCTGGGTAGCAAATCAAAAAAGACAACAGTACTTGGCAAGCTCTACAGTGCCCTTGATGTTGATGGGGATAAGAGGTCGAAGGACGCTCTGACGCACATCCAGGACGCTCAGGACCGCATTAATGTCATTGCTGAGCGCCTAGCTCAGTGCGATTCGCAGATTGGGCAACTTGAGACGCAAAAGGAGCAGTACGACCAGCTCCTTCTAGACCATAAAGAGTCGAAAGATCTCGAGGTGCAGAAGCAAAAATTGGAAGCTTCTGTAAGGCGGGATGAAGAAAGCAAAGAGCATACAGTTGAGGCCCTGCAGCAGGACTTCAGCAAAAGCTCCCTCGAATATTTTCTCGTACCGCTCGTCGATCAAGCTGAGGATTTTCTCAAGGCTGCTAAGCTCGATGACAAAGGTATCAAGGATCTCACGCGTCCAACACTTGAAGAAATCCTTGAAAGGGGAGTCTGTGTATGCGGCCTCAAATTTTCTGAGCACCCCGAGGCAATCGATCACATAAAGGAGGAAATGCGCTACTGCCCTCCTGAGTCAATTGGCACCGCGGTGCGAAACTACCGTAATGAGCTTAGCCACTTCCGCGGTGACCAGGATGACATTCTGCAAGGCATGCGGGATAGACGAGCGAATATTTTCCTGACCACCGAGCGTATTCAAGAAAATGACGAACAGATTGACCTGCTAAGCGAGCAGCTCAAGGAAATTCCAGACCTTAGCAAGTACGAGGCTGCGCGGGATGACGTCAAGACGCAGCTTCGCGCTGCACACAAGAAGCATGACAGCCTTGTTGGCGAGGACGCTACAAAGCGAAACGATATTGAACGATACCGGAAAATATATGACGCAACTGCCTCAACATCCGACAAGAATAAGAAGACGTTGCTGTATATCCAGTATGCGGAAGCTATTGCCGAGTGGCTCAAATCTGCATATGCCGATAAGGAAACAGAGATAAGGGACGCTCTCCAGAACCGGGTTAATGAAATCTTTAACAAGATGTACCACGGGACTCGTAAAGTTGTTATCGATGCCAACTACTCGGTAAAACTGCTCACCGAGTTAGGTGATACATCTAAATTTACAGGGGAATCTGAAGGATTGAACCGCGTGAAGAACTTCGCTTTTATTGCTGGTCTTGTTTCCCTTGCAAAGGAAAAAGTTGTTGCACAATCTGGTGATGCAGGGTTTGACTTGTCTTCTGAGCCCTATCCCCTGGTAATGGATGCCCCATTCTCTAATACCGACGATAAACACATCACAAACATCTCCAAGGTACTTCCGGAGGCTTCTGAGCAGGTCATCATGTTTGTTATGGCGAAGGACTGGAGATACGCCAAGCCAGTTCTTGAGAGCCGACTAGGTTCTAGCTACGTTCTGGACAAGCAGAGCGAAGAGTACTCCGTCCTCAAGAAGGAAGGCTAGTTGTCAGACATGTTTGAAAACGACCTCACTCTTACAGGCAAGCACGCCACATATGTCAAATACCTCGTGAACGACGCGAAGCTATACAAGCGTTATATCGATGTCTACATGAATGGTGCAGTTTTTGGATTATTGCATAATCGGACGGCCGTTGTAGACAAAGGTTCCACTGATCGAGCGCGCATCTATGCCGATGCCTTTGCAAACTGCCGCATGCAGTGCGTATTCCTCTATCGTCTTGTTATGCTGCTTGAAAAGTCAAGCAAGCTGGAGGTTCCCGAACGCATTGATCGCGCCTTCCGAGATGACGCAAATGAGGATGATCCCGAAAAGCTCAAGCAGAATCTCGAGTTCTTCAATTCCTATGTACGAGGCGGTATAGAGGAAATCTACGAGCAGCTAATAGACGGTCACGGAACAACTCCAGAGGAGTATCTCGATCGCGCGATGGAGGTCATGGAACAGTTTCACAGTGACCTAAAAGGTGATAATCCTGCTGTATCATTCGAAGAACTGATGTAACCTCATGGATTTGGTCCTAAGCCTAGAGGACTCATATCCGTGGCTTGCTCATGTTGTAGCAGCCCCCATAGACGATGCATGTATTTGTTTTTTCTCACATCTGGGGTATTCCGGAGGAGGCCTTCCCTTACTTGGGGCGTCTTCTAGGAAAGCGTTTGTCTACTCGCACCTTCCAGAAGGGCACCTTTTGGATGATTTTGACAGGTGCCATATGTCCTCGATCCACGCGGGAACTCATCTCTTCGACTGGTCTACTGATGACTATCCAGAGTCATCGGATTCAGTGGGAGTTTTCGCTGTTGATATGGAGGATGTTGGATACGCACGTAGCGAAGAAGCCTGCGCCGTTCATCGCATCATGTCAAAGTTCTCCACTAAGTGGAGCATTGTTCTTTTTCGACATCAACGCAGCTTGCTACTATCGTTCTTGAGGCCAGCTAACGCTGGTAGCTGCACTATCTATCTTTCTGATTGGATTTCATGCGATACGCCAGATTTAGGGCAACTTGAACGCATACATATCGCATCCACCTCACTCAAATCGCCCATAGATTGCTTTGATGGTTTCATGTACGAGGCTATCCGTCCTTATTACAAAGAGCCGCTTACTCGCTCTTCTGTAGCATATGGAATCATGGATATGATAAATGTGAGCACTAAGATTGACCTTCCTCTTATATCTAGAGAAGACCTCGATGATGCGATTGATAAGGCGATGTATTACTACGTTGGTCTTTATGGCGATGATTACATCGAGGATGAGACACTCGAAATTGATGATGAAGATGACTTCAATCTTGAAGACGCAGAATGGGAGCTTGAAAACTCGGCGTCTGACAATGAAGACGAACGGCTAGGGAATCAACATGAAATGTTTTCTTCTAGGAACGATTATCACGATACTTCTGCCGTTAATGTAGAAGATATTCCCGATGAGATTATGGCAAATCCCATCTCCTTGCTAAACTGGCTCGAAGAGCACCCCCCCGCAAATGTCAGCACTGATTCTGCAAATCATGCTAGCGAGCTGCGAGTAATTCCCGTTGGTGAGGTCGCCCCAAAATCTGGAATGTATGTACGGCATATTACCTTAGGCACAGGCCTAATAATTCGAAGCGAGCCGACGTACATAGAAGTAGATTTTAATGGTATTCGGAGAGTTCTTAAGTTTCCCGCAGCGTTTAACGCGAGCATCGTTGAGCTGCTAGGTTCGGCATAGGATAATTAGAGGCTGTTCCTCATCTGCAAGTATGCCTATGGGTAGGCTAAGCTGCTTACGAATTCGTGTGCAATCCTCTTTATATGCTTGTTCACGCTATTTCTGCAGGAAGCTCGATGACAGGTGCGCTGCTAACATCCTCCATCCACATTGCTTCCGAGACAGCGCCTGGCACCATTCCATCGGAATCATGTAGATACTGGTCGGCGTCAATATTCCTTGCAAAGGTGAATGTCCCTTGGAAAGGCACTTCTTTTTCGTTATATCCGCGCATATCCCAGATCATTTGGGCGACAAATTCGTAGAAAGCCAAAATGCCCTGCCCCGAGCCCGAAGGCTTGAGGCAGCCGCTTTGGGGTTACATCCCGTCGTTGAGGACGTTCTTATAGTGGCGCAAGAGTGCCTTCTTTGAGTTCTTCACTAGGAGGCCCCTCCCCGCCGTCGTTAGGTGTTCCTGACGGCGGGGAGGGCTCTTGGCTGCGGCCGTGGCGATGAGAAAAAGGGGCCACTGGAGTTCTCTCCCAGCGGTCCCTTTCGCGTCGTGAGCGGTTTGCATTTCCGCTCTAATCCTCTGACCAGCTGCAAACTCCTACGAGGTGGCGCAGGTTGGCCTGCCTGTCACCCGTGATGGCCACAGCCACCACGTCATGGCGCACGGCGTCTACGCGCCCGTGGTCGAGCAGGTAGCGCAGGCACTCGGCCCTCATGTCGGCGGCGTCCACCTCGCTCACGTCCAGCGCGGGCAGGGCGCGCTCGCCTCCGCCCACGCTCGCGATGACGCGCACGAGCACGACCTCATCGCCGTCCCTGGCAACGATGGTGTCGCCTGCGCTTCCGTCGTTCACGACCTCCATGCCGCGGTGCTCCAGGTAGCTCCCGCACAGCCTGCGTGCCGTGGCCATCGCCTCCTCCTCACCCATGGTCAGCTTGCTGGTCTCGGTTGTCTCGGCCATCTTGGTCTCCCTCCGGTCCCGGGGCCCTCTGCCCCGCCATGGCTTTGGATGGCAAGCGCGGCTCGGGCGGCGGGCGCGTCCTTGCGGGCGTGGGCGCGGCGCCCGGCGGCCGGGCAGCGCGTCGGGGAGCGGGAAGAAGTGCTTGCTCCCCGTGCCACCCTTGGCCATGGCGGGGAATAGAGACTGCTCTTGAGCGTTTGGCTCTCTCCAAGGGGTGAAGGCCCCGAGCCCGAAGGCCTGGGGCAGTCCGCTTCAGGGCCTACCTTCCGTCGTTGAGGACGTTCTTGTGATGACGCAGGAGGGCCTTCTCGGAGCCCGTCACCAGGAGGCTCACGATGTCGTAGTGGATGCTGGTGAGTCCCTCCACCTCGGACTCGGCGAGGTAGGCTGCCGCGATGCGCTCGAAGCGCTCCTAGTCGGGCTCCTCCTTGGGCATGTCGTAGCCCCCGCACTTGGTGGCGGTGTCCACGAAGACGATCTCCCTGTCGTCCATGGCGATGAGGTCGATGCCGTCCGACCCGTGCGCCCAGCTCTCCTCCAGGACCTCGATGCCCCTGTGCTCCAGGTACGTGCGGATTGCCTCGTGCGACCTCTCGTCGATGCTCTTTCCCATGGCTGTCTGCCTTCTCGTGTCGGGGCCCGCCCCCTTGGCGGGCCTTGTGGTGCGGATGGCGCCTGCGGGGGAAGCGGCAGCGCAAGGGAGGAAGCGAAACGCGGATGCGCCTGAGTTTTCCGAGGGGTGCCTTGTGCCTCTCGGGAAAGCTTTCGCGGCCCTTGCGCGGGGGCGACCGCGGGCGAGTCTTCGCTCCCAAGGCGGGACGGGGTGGGGCGTGCGCGGAGGTTGCCCGTGGGATTGCGGCGATGAGGTTTTGCTGCGAGGCGTTGCGTACCTAGGCGCTACTGGGGCGTCTGGCGGAGGAGTTGTGCGCTGGCTGGTTGCTGTCGGCTTCGCTGGGCGACGGGGTGTCTGCGTGGATGCCGCGCGACTTGCGGTGGCCATGCCCATGAGGTGCCTGGGGTGCTTCGTGCCGTCGCGGCGTGCCCGCTGCGGTGTGTGGAGGCTTCAGTGTCCGCTATGGCGTTGTATCTGATGGTGGGCTGAGAAGGCTGTTCTGCCACCACAGCGATTGTCTCAATAGGAGGTTGGCATAAGCGGCTATCCTTGGCCTTCGGGCTCGGGGCAGGGCGGATTGCAGGTGTAAAGGCATAGAAGTGGGTACAAACTGTACCCACTTCCACGGTAGTTGCACAGCTGCCGGCATGTTTGTGAAACGACATACGTAAAGCCGCCACTGTCGTTGCCGCTCAGCTGCACTGCTACTAAGGTCACATTCTGTGACCTTAGTAGCTAGACGCCTCATTCCGCCTACTCACCAAGCGCGGCAACAATCGATTCTACGATAGAAGAATCCTCAAGTTTGGTTATGGCAAAGCTCTTCTTGCCTGCGTCCTTCAGCGACGCTCCCACCAGGTAGCCATCGGTTCCATCCAAGATGAGGAAGCGGTCGTGGAACGAGGTCGTGTGCTTGACCATGAGCGTCGGGTACTGCGCGTTGAAGGTCGCAACATCGCCCTCGGTGAGGTTGGTCTTTGGGTGCGTCCACACGGTGACGGCAACGCTGAGCTCCTTCTTCGAGAGAATGTTGAGCGTCCCCGTGTCCACGTAGCCGTCGACCAAGACGATCTCGCGCTTTGCCCTCTGCACGAGGGAAACCAGCAGCTCGAACGCATCGTAGACCTGGCCCTCGAAGAAGACCTTCTGGCTCGGCGCCTCGTGGGCCTCCATGTAGTCGAAGACGCGCTCGAAGCGCTCGTCGGTCGAGCGCTCTAGGCTATCCAGCCTATGGTCGATGCTCCTGATCTGCTCGAACATATGGGCGTTGTCTGCGATGAAGTGGCGCATCTCGACGAAGGCGCGCATGATGCACACGCTCACGTCAATTGCGACCTTGCTACGGAGCACGCCCGAGAGCATTGCCACGCCTTGCTCGGTGTACACATGGGGAAGGTACGTGCGGCCAATCGAAGAATCAGCGTCCTGACCTGCTAAGGTGCCAATTTGGCACCTTAGATTGTCCAGCTCCTCCCTTGTGAGCTTGAAGCGGAAGTCCTCGGGGAAGCGGTCCTCGTTGCGCTTGGCGGCGCGGTTGAGCGTTCTTGTCTCGACCTTGTACAGCTCGGCAAGGTCGCTGTCGAGCATGACCTGTTTGCCCCGTACGGTGTAGATCATGTCCCTGATTTGCACGTCATCGTATGCGATGATTGCTGCTTCGTTCATATCCTGCATGACAACGCCCGAAGAGCCTAATACTCAAGCTGCTCCCATTCTTATATTAATGTTAATAGCGATATTTCGTAAAAAAATTGCAAAATAGTGCGATACTCATTACACTATGAGTTGCGAAAGGAGGGCAAAGGTATGTACAAACTCGTGTCGCTCACGGTAGGCAACTTTCGGTCGTTCTGCGACCCACAGACCCTCACCCTCGATGGGCGCAGTGCTCATTCGGTGACTGCGGTTTTCGGTCCCAATGCCGGAGGCAAGTCGAATATCGCCAAGGCGCTCGTTGCTCTTATCAACTGCATCAGGAGGTCTTCCGACCCCAACTTCCGGCTTCCCTATGAGCCCTTTCTGCTCAAAGCGGGCATGGACGAGAGGCCGTCTACGCTCGGCATGGCCTTCTCCTTGGACGGAAGACGTTACGAGTACTCTGTCAGCTTCTTGGCTCATAAAGTTACCCATGAGCTGCTAAGAGAGCAATCTGATAAGACGAACCGAATGAACAAGGTGCTCGAACGAACGGATGACAAACTCAATCCCTACGCGCGCCAGTACGGCTTCGGTAAGAGGCTTCTCGACAGAACGCGCGAGGACACCCTGCTCATCACAAAGGGCCGTGAGGATAACAACGCATACTCCAATATCATCTTCGGCCTCCTCGACCATATCAGCATTGTCTCTCCCAGCCTGGATGTGCCCACGCCTCTCTTCGTGGAAATGCTCAAGAACGATGTGAGCCTGCGCTCCAAGACTCTTGAGCTGTTGAAGCGATGCGACTTCTCCATCAGAGACATCAAGTTCACTGATGTGGCTTTGCCAGAAGACATTTTCGATCAGCTGCCTGTTCAGATTCCCCCCGATATCAGGAGGGCGATGATAGAGCAAGGCACCACGACCTTCACCACGGTGCATGCTGTCCGTGATGAGGAGCAGTCGATTGTCGGCTCGCGTGACCTCGACTTCTGGGCCCAGGAGTCAATGGGCACCCAAAAGTTCTTTGAGGTAGCCGTCCCCATCATCGACGCACTGGAGAACGGCAAGACCATCTTCATCGATGAGTTCGGCACCTATATCCATCCCATGCTGACCCATGCCATCGTGTCGCTGTTTGGGGAGTCCAGCAGTGATGACGCCTACATGGTCCTCATGACACATGGCACGACGATGCTGCGGGAGCTTACGCGCGACGAGGTTGTGCTCGTTGAGAAGAGCCACGCCGAGGAGTCTCTTATCATACCCCTGACCGATCTGGGAGTCCGCGACGGCGAGGCCTTTGAGAAACGCTATCTCGCGGGGCTCTACGGTGGCGTTCCAATCATCGAGGGTTAGGAATGCGATGGTGAGCAAGAAAAACGGGAGAAGGTATCTGCTCATCTGTTGCGAGGGGAAGACGGAGAGGGAGTATTTTTTGATTCTAAGGAGGCTCTACCGTATTTCCGCAGCACAGGTTTCGGTTATTGGCGAAAAGGGTCAGCACAAGGCACTCGTCGACAGAACGCTCGAAGAGCGCGACAAGCTTTGTGAAGACATGTGTATTGATCAGGACGAGGTCGAGTGCTGGGCAGTTTGCGATGATGACAACATGCCATTCTCCTATGCGGAGCTTAAGGATTACGCTGAGAAACGTAAGGTAAAACTTGCCTTCTCCCGTCCACAGTTTGAGGCGTACCTGCTCCAGCATTTCGAGCAGTCCTCGCTGCATGACCAGAAGGGGCTTTATACGAGACTCAGCGACCTTGCGTCAGGCGCTGCTGGTCAAAGTGAGGAATACGATAAGGCGAATTTGAAGTGGCTAGACGTAGCAATTGATGCTAAGCCTAAGCTTGTGGATATCGCTCTCGTTAATGCCGACCAGAGAACAAGGCAGTCAGGTAAGGTCTTCCTTACTGTGCAAAACCTTGTTAGGCGTATGAAGGAGCTTGGTAAGCATTAACTGCATGCTGGTTTTTCAACAGTTTTAATCGAGCCCGCGTCTCGCTCATTCCTGAGAGAGACGCGGTCCGGTTTTAACAAAACGGTCTCAACGACTGTTACGTCAATAGGTTTACAGAAATATTGAAGGGCATTCATGGAGCACCTTCGCCGCCAGATAAGGGTTGTTGAACTTACGGTACATGCTCGGCCCGCGCCTCAACAGCTCCGCCACCAGTCTGTAGGACCACAGAAGCGTCAGTGGGTCACGGAGCAGCAGATTCAACTGATCGAGGTTCTCGAATTCTAGAGAGAATACGTTGTCGGCATTTGCGTATTCGGCAGGCCTGGCTAATCGTCTCGCTGATTGCCCGTTCAGTGCGACTATGGTGTTGCCACGAAACCTCCAGCCGGCGCGTTTCATCGGTGCCATGTCGTGCTTTATGCACTCTTCGAGCTTCTCGTCAGGTACGTCCTTGCCGTTGATGAAGCCGCTTCCGTCCCTGCCGATGACGAGAACCTCAAGGTTCTGGCAGCTGAGTGTTGCCGCCCTCGTCCTCCTCGCCGTCGATGGCAGCGCGGTGACCGTCCACAAAATCCCGGCGCCCCCGGGCAGGTCGGTCTTCATGATGTTGCGGAGATCCCATCCGTGTGAGCCAAACCATGCGATTGCGTCGGTCTCTGCGCGGTCGAGCACTTCAGGGTTATCGCCGGAGACGTGCGCGAACAGCATCTCGGCGACCTTCGGGCTTCCTTCCATGTGCCGGTACTCGTGTGCGTGCTGCACATAGCGCTTGCGGACGTCCTCGGATTTGCCGACGCAGCACGTTCCGTCTTCGAACTTGTAAACGTATATGCCGCGGGCATCCACATCGGATATGTCCCCTGCGATCGAGGACTTCCCGTCGATAGTCAAATGTTTGAAATCCAGTTCCGCAGCATTCATGCTACTGCCCCTTTCTCGCAAATGTGCGAGCGCGCCCAATCTCTAAACGGGTGATTGGAATGCAGAAGCGCAGGTCGTTTTTTAAACCGCCGTTTGCCACTGCGTTTGCCACTGTACTTTTGCGACTCTCCAAAAAGCAGGCTTGGCAACCTTCCGGCGCAGCCATCTGGCGAGAAGTTCTTTTGAATAGAAGAAGGGACTCAGGAAGGGACTCAGCGTACCCTTTCGAAGCAGCATGGTAGTGCACTGTCCTCCGCAAGCGGTTCGCGTTTTCGTTTCGGAGGAACGAAGCGGCACGACAGAGCAATGAGGCCAGATTGTAAAGACGAAACCACGCGCAACGGAGGGCACCTTTCTCCCAAGGCGTCCATATCGATAGCTTTTGGGCGCCCTGAACAGATCAAAGGGGCATAAGCGGGACAGATGGCATCGAGGGCAGCAAGGAGGCGGCGGAAGCGCTGGCACGGGGCTGGGGCAGACGAGGTTCTCCCTGATCGCGCCCTCGTACAGCCAGATATCCTGAAGCACCATGCCAAACCGCCCGCGCAGCCCGTATCGGGACATCTTCCCATCGCCCTGTTTTGCTATCCTGACTGGCGTGAAGTCCCTGGTGAGAAAGTAGGGGAGGCTGAGAAAGGCATGGACCGCTATCTTGAGGCGACGCCCCTGCTTGACTTCCATGATCGCCGGATTCAGGGTCTTTTGGCGAGACGAGGCTGGCGGACCCTGTCCACGCCCACGTGCATGCGGGCCATCTACGACTTCGTGCGAGATGAGATCCTCTTTGGCTACAACGAGGATGACAACATCCCTGCTTCGCAGGTGCTTCTCGAGGGCTATGGTCAGTGCAACACCAAGGCCACCCTGTGCATGGCCCTGTTCCGGGCCTGTGGCATTCCCTGCAGGATCCATGGCTTCACGATCGACAAGCGCCTGCAAAAGGGCGTGATGATGGGCTTGGTTTACCGCAAGGCTCCCGCGCACGTCTTGCACAGCTGGGTGGAAGCCTGCCTTGATGGGTGCTGGTACCAACTTGAGGGCCTGATATTGGACTCGGCCTACCTGCAGAAGCTCCAGGCGCGCTTTTCAGGTCATGGGGGACCGTTCTGCGGCTTCGGCGTCGCCACGGCAGACCTTCAGCATCCCCAGGTGGATTTCGACCTATGCGACACTTATATCCAGCGAGACGGCATAGACCAGGACTTCGGCCTGTACGACAGCCCGGACGACCTCTACGCCCACCATCGCCAGGCAATGAGCCCCCTGAAGCGCTGTGCCTACCAGCACCTGGGTCGTCGGCAGATGAACCGCAAGGTACGCCAGATCCGCGAGGGCTAGGGCAAATCGGGCAGCCTCTGGAGGACTTGTCGGCATCTTCGGGGCATGTTGCGAATCGTTTCGGTGCCGGATCGCCCACCAGCTTATTTGGCTGGTGGGCGCACGCCCGCCGCTTCTCCTCGGGCGCGACGTCCAAGCCGTACTCGGCGAAGAAGCGCGGCTGGAGCGAGAACCACACGCTCTCCGAGCCCACGAGGACGTCGTTCATGTCGAAGATGACGGTGCGAACGGTTGTGCCCGGGACCGCAGGCCGATCAGACGGAGCTTTCGAGGGGCTAGTAGTCGTAGGCATATCCTCCACGGTCCCCCCTCGTGTAGCTGCACGCGTACTCGATCGCCTGGCCGAGCGCGTCGTACGAGACGCACTCCAGAAGCAGCGCCGCCGATCCGGCCGCGACGCCCAGGAGGCCCGCGTCACGCCCTCCCAGCTCCACGATGTCGAGCTTCTCCTGCGTCTGCGCGACCATATGGCCGAGGTGCCTGTACGTCTCGTACAGGCTGAAGACCTGGATGTCCACGTCCTCCACGCCAGGTAGGATGGATAGCGGTACCAGCGTGTTCTCGATGGTCAGCGGCTCGGCGTCCACGCTGTTGAGACGGCGCAGGCTGTATAGCAGGTCGTCTGGCCTGATGCCGAAGAGCCACGCATAGTACTCACCCGCGCGACGCTTCCTGCGTGAGAGTACGCGCACCGACGGCTTGCGTCCTAGGATGCGGGCCGTCTCGCGGAAGCCGCCTCGTGAGGTGCCCTCCGGATCGAGCAGCCCCGGGGTCACGAAGGTGCCCTTGCCTTGGATGCGACGGACGCGGCCCTGGTCTACGAGTCCGTCGGTGGCATTACGAATCGTGAGCCGCGTCGTGCCGAACTCGGAGGCGAGGTCGTTCTCGGAGGGCAGCGCGGCACCCACGGCGTAGGCGCCGCGCTCGATACGCTCGGCGAGCGCACGTCGGACGCGTAGGTACGATGGCATATCTGTGTCGGGAGTCGAGACGGGTGCGTCCCCTTGGCCACCCCGGGCGATCGTGGTGCGGACCCCCGCTATGACCTCAGCCATGCTGTGTTCACCTCCACATGCACGTCGTCCGTCTCGTCCTCGACGCTTGCGAAGCGGTAGCGACTTGGGAGAATCACGGACGTGACGTACTCCACCGTGACCCCGTCCTCGGTGCGTGCGAGGCTACGCTCGAAGAAGGCCGGCTCTCCGACGCGCGCCCCCAACACGTCGGCCTCACCCTCGTTGACCTGCGTGATGCTTACGCGCTGGTAGCCACGGACGGGTATGATGCCGTACTCTTCCTCGAGGACGGCGTAGAGGCTCTCTCGGCTGAAGTCGTGCCGATCGATGTCCGGGCAGAGCGCAACGTTGACGCGGGCCGTCTCAATGCCCACGGGCTCGTCGTCGGCTGTCCGCATCCGGCGCAGGACGAAGGTCGCGGCGCCGGCGGCAATCCCGAGGTGGTCGGCGACGCCTTCGTCGGAGGCCGTGATTCGGGCCTCCAGCACGCGCGAGCCAGGCCTCATGCCTGCCTCGCGAACCGTGTCGGAGAAGGACCCGGAGCATTGGAAGACGGACTGCGGCTTGCGAGCACAGACGTATGTGCCCGATCCCTGGCGACTCTCCAGCTCGTGCTGGCTCACGAGTATCGCGATGCCAGCCCGTAGGGCCGTGCGCGAGACGCCTAGCCGACGGCTCAATTCACGCTCGACGGGCAGACGGTCGCCTGCGCCAAGCTCCTGGCTGTGTATCAGCCACTCGATGCCCTCGACGGCACGGTCCTTGGGCGGTATGGCATACGGGTCTCGCACGTGCGGGCCTCCCTCCTTGTGGGGCGAGCGTCTCGGGTGCCGTTCCCATGGCATAGGGGTGCCTTTCGGTGGCGGCGTCCAGGGGTTCGCTTCGCCTTGCGTTACCCCAACCTTAGCAACTCTACCCTCCTGCAAGCCACGGGGAAGACGCCCCTCGACGCCTTCCCCGTGGCTTGGGCCTCCTCAGAGGTACGGCATGAACCGGAGGATGTCGTTCGTCTTGGACGGCACGAGGTCCTCGGTCTCGGCCACTAGGGGCAGCTCGTCCCACGACCCCTTCTCCTCTGTCGCCCGGTAGGCGATGATCTGGAAGAAGGGCAGCAGGTAGAGCGGTAACAGAAGCGGGTCAGCGGGACGCTCCTCCGGGAGAGGGAAGACGTTGCCGTCCGTACCGGCAGCCCCGTCCGTCGCGGTGGCGGTGAGCAGGAATGCGTGGTCGGTCACGTGGCGGCAGGCCCGGTACAGGGCCACCATGCGCTCGTGGCCCCGTGCGAGGTCGTCTACCAGAAAGACGGTGTATGCGGGCGTCATCTGGAGGTTAGGACCATGGTTGAACTCCTCGGCCTCATAGGCGAAGGCCGGGACCTTGACCGTCTCGCCGAGCTTGAGCGCACCCTCCAGCGCGACGCCCCAGGCCTGGTCGAAGCCGAGCACGTAGCACGGACCCATGCCCAACAAGTCGCGACGGTGTGTCCGGTAGAACTTGTCTGCGCTGGCCTGCAGGGCGCGATGGGCCTCAGGTACGAGCCTCATCTGAGCGAGGGTCGCGTCCCGTTCCCCGTTCCCCATCCGTCCGGTGGCCACGGCTGCGTCAAGTGCGAAGAGCATCAGGTACTGCGCGAGCGTCACGACCCCCTTCGTGACGTAGCCCACCTGCTCCTCTCCGCAGCCGAAGTCGAAGACGGCATCCGCATGGCTGTGCACCTCCGCCTCAGGGTTCGCCGTGAGGGCGAGGGCGGGGGCGCCCGTCCCCCGCAGACGGTCCAACACGGCGAGGGCGTTCGTCGAGCAACCCGATTGGGTCACGACCAGGTGGAAGGTGCCGCGCACGGGGAAGGTTTCGGAGACGAGGCACGTCCCTGGTGTGGACACCGTCACGCGCGCTCCCAGCGCCCGTCGCATCAGCGGTGCCGCGCACTCCGCCGCGTTGCGGCTTGACCCGCAGGCCACGAGCACCACGTTTCCGGTTGACGTCCCGTCGGATGACTCGGCGACGTAGCGCGCGACGAGCGGGCCGCACAACGTCTCGTGGTTGGTGAGAGCGCACTCGAGAGCCTCGGGAGACTCATGCACGTAGTCGAGCATCGTCGGGTGCTTCTCGGTAGTCATAATCTGGACCTCCCATGCTTCTTCTGGGCGTTCCTCCTGATCGACGAGGCCTTGTCGGCTGAGCTGCCGCCGTCGGGTGCCGCGCCGTGTTCGGTGCTCCTCTCGCTGACCGCCGTCCGTGCGCTCACGATCATCGCGTCGAAGGTCTCCTTGACGTGGTCGGCGGCGGCTCTGAGCTCGTGGTACACCGGTGAGGAGCGTCGTGTGGGACGCGTGATGTAGGGCAGCTGAATCGTCACGTCGGCTCCATGCACCGCGATGACGACGCCGAGCGAGAAGCACCTGTCGCCACGTTTGGACGCGTTCGCCTGCGAGTAGCGCATCGGGTTTGCCACAAGCGAGGCGAGACTACCCTCGCGCTCTATCCGGGTGCGCTCCGCGGCACCGTCGTCGTCCGCCACGCGGCACGCAAGGACGTCCTCGAAGGAGTAGATGCGCGGTGACGCCCCAGACAGGCGCACCGCCCAGCGGTGATGCCCTCGGTCGAGGTAGATGCTGGGGGCAGGTACGAGCGCGGGCGGCTCGTAGAGCACCTCATCTACGGTGAAGTTGGTTCCCGCGAAGAAGCGCTGCGGGTCCTTGCCGCCGAATGCCGCCATAGGCATCCCCTCCCTCCTGACGCACGGCGCATGCATGCGCCGTGCGCGTATGTCGTGCGACGAACTAGATAGGTAAGAAAAACCTCATACCAATCTGCTCATATTGTGCCATAGAATGACTTGTTGAAATTTAAGACCATTTACCGATGGTGGACCGCCGTTCGCCCAGGAAGGATCCGTTCCCAGGAATTGGTCTGAAAAAGGCATTATCTTATCAAGTCAAGATCACAGATTGGTATGAAAATAACAAAACTTGACTCTGAAGGGAGCATATACGATGGCAGTGACCGAGAAGGTGGAGATCATGCACTTCGACCAGGAGGGATACTTGGCCGGTGGTGCTGCGGCAGCGGTCGCCGGCGACGTGATGGAGGGCTTTGCCGACCGCGTGGCGGCTGAGGGCTACGACGCGATCTTCCTGCTGGGAGTCGGCGGGACCTGGGACGAGTTCATGCAGCTCGAGTACTTCATGAATAAATACGGTGACAAGGACCTGGAGTGCTACCTCATCCACGCCGCTGAGTTCAACGTGTCCGGCCATAGGCGCATGACCAACCGATCGGTCGTGCTTACCGCCTCGGAGTCTGGGACCACCCCCGAGGTGCTCGAGGCCGTGCTCAAGCTCAAGGACATGGGCGTCCGGGTGTTTGCCATGACCAAGCCCGACGGCAAGATCGGCCAGGCTGTGGGCGCCGAGAACTGCCTCGACATGGCGTCAGACCATGTCGACGGTGGCTGCGAGATGGGCTACTACCTCGCGGACCGCTTTGGCCTCAAGCTCCTCAACCTGCGCGGCTGCTTCCCCAAGTACCACGAGTTCGTCGAGCAGACTCGTGGCATCTGGCCCGCCTTCCTCGACATTCGCAAGCAGTTCGAGCCCAAGGCCGAGGCGTTCGCTCGCTCGTACGCACTCGCGCCGTACACGATGTTCATCGGTTCCGGCGCCCTTTGGGGCGAGACGATCCTTTTCGCGATGTGCATCCTCGAGGAGATGCAGTGGAAGCGCACGCGCTACATCAGCTCGGCGGACTTCTTTCACGGGACTCTGGAACTCGTCGAGCCGGGCGTGCCCGTCGTACTCTTCAAGGGCGAGGACGAGTGCCGCAAGCTCGACGACCGTGTCGAGGCCTTCCTAAAGACCGGTCGCACCGGTGACGCCGACGTCACCGTCATCGACACGGCCGAGTATGCGCTGCCCGGTCTTGACCCGGACTTCCGTCCGCTGCTGAGCCCCTGGATTCTTTCCTCGATCATCACGGACCGTCTCTCGGCTTACTACGAGCTCGTCACGAAGCACAACCTCGACTACCGCCGCTACTACCACCAGTTCGACTACTAACGATGGGTGGGAGGGACCGTCTCTCCCAGCGAGGCGGTCCCTCTTCCGGCTTTGGGAGGGGGTCCATATGCCAGCTCGCCTTGCGGCCATGAATTGCTCACATCGCTTCTTTGACCTGGAAGAGTTCTTTGCGAGTGCTGACGCCGCGGGCTTCGAGGGTGTGGAGCTCTGGACCGGCCCGATGCACTTCTTCATGGATGCACACGGGCACGATCCCGTCTCGCGCCTCGTGGGTCTGGAGAGGCGCTATGATCTCCCGATCATTGGGGTCTGCCCTGAACAGGCTAACCCCAAGCCGCACAATATCGCCGTGCGCGGTGAGACGGGACGGGCCCGCACGCTTGCGTACTTCACAAATGCGCTCGAGGTGGCTCGCGAGCTAGGTGCGAGCCAGGTCGTCGTCACGAGCGGTTGGGGCTACCTTAACGAGCCAGTTGAGGTCGCCTGGGAGCGCAGCGTGACAATGCTCAGTGCCATAGCGCGGCGCGCCGAGGCGATAGGCGTACCGCTTGCGATTGAGGCGCTCCAACCCGACGAGTCCAACCTCGCGCATACGGCTGCCGACCTTTTGCGCCTCGTGGCCGAGGTGGACTCGCCCGCCCTCGGTGTCTGCCTTGACCTGGGCGCGATGGCCGTTGCTGGTGACACGATCGAGGGCTACTTCGCGACCTTCGCCGGCCGCATCATCCACGTGCACTTCGTTGACGTGGGGCACGGTATGACGCACCTCGCCTGGGGCGACGGCGAGAGGGACATGACCTCCGACCTCGCTGCACTTGCGCGCTGTGGCTACGAGGGGTGGCTCTCGTCCGAGACGGTGGACCCCGAGCGTTTCGCAGGTCCGGCTGCCGCCGACGCCCAGACTATGGCCGCGTTCCGTACGGCCCAGGAACAGCTTCGAAGGGGGGTGAGGCATCTGTGAGACAGATCGTCATCGCAACCCACACGCACCTCGCGGCGGGACTGGCTGAGGCTGTGACGTTCCTCGCGGGAGAGCACGGCAACGTCCGCGTTCTCAATCTCTTCGTCGACGGCGAGGACGATGTGGCGGCAGCGGCCCGTCGCGTCATCGACCAGACGCCCTCAGGCGACGACCTCGTCGTCTGTACGGACCTGCTCGGTGGCTCGGTCAACAACGAGTTCGCCAAGCTCGCTCAGATCGACCCGCGCATCCTGCTTGTTACGAACGCAAACCTGCCTGTTGTCCTACAGCTCGTGCTTGCTGCCGGTGACGAGCCCACCGTCGAGCTCGTTCGACAGGTTGTGAGCGCCGAGGAGTCGAGGCCCGTCCTCGTGAATGACCTTCTGGTCGCCGAGTCGGACGGTGAGGACGAGTTCTAGCGGGACGACGCCGACCTATGCGACACGCACCGCCAGCATGTCACGTACACGCATCCCTGGGGAGGGAGCACAATGATTCTACTCACTCGTGTGGACCACCGGCTGCTCCACGGTCAGGTGGCCGTTTCGTGGGTCAACGGTCTCAAGGCCAACTGCGTCTTCGTCGTGGGCGATCACGTCGCCAACGACCCTGTGTGGAAGACGACGCTCAGGCTGGGCAAGCCTGCTGGTTGCAAGCTCGTGGTCAAGGACATGGCCCGTGCGATCGAGTCGTTGAAGTCGGGCGTCACCGACAAGTACCGGATGATCATCTGCGTCGGATCGATCGCCGAGGCCAAGCAGCTCGCCGAGGGCTACCAGAAGATCCGCTCGATCAACCTCGGCAACACCAAGGAGAGCCCCACCACCCGAACGCTCACGAAGCAGGTCTTCGTGGAGCCGGATGAGGAGCAAATGCTGCGCGATATGGCGGCCGACGGCATCGAGCTGGAGTACCGCGCCCTCGCCGACGATCCCAAAGTCGACGTCGCAAAGCTTCTCGATGAGTAGGGAGTTACGTGTGGGAGGGCATCGCGCAAGCACGATGCGCGACGTCCGACTCGTGCGAGGATCGCAGGTCATGCAACACACAGAACGGAGGAGGCAATGCTTGGCACATCTTTGATGCTGGGAATCGTATACTGGACCTTTGCGTACTTCGATTACCAACTTGGCACGCTCTACGCCTTCAGGCCCATCGTGGTCGCCCCAGTCGTTGGGGCCTTGCTCGGTGACGTCCAGACGGGCCTGGCCATTGGGGCGAGCTTGGAGCTGCTCTTCATGGGGTCGGTCTCGATTGGCGCCTATGTTCCGCCCGACGCCACGGCGTCAGCCGTCCTCTGCACCGCGTACGTGATCCTCACCGGTATCGAGCCCGCGGTGGCCGTCGGTCTCGCGATGCCCGTGGGGACGTTGCTCGGTGCCCTCGAGAACCTTCTCCAGCCGCTCCAGAACTGGCTGCTCGCCTTCATCCCCAAGTTCGCGCGGGAGGGCGCTAGCCGCAAGATCATGGCTCTGCACTGGGCAGTCGGCTTGGTTACTGCCCCAATCTACATTGCTGCCATCACAGCCTCCGTCTACTTTGGGTCGGACGCCGTCAACTGGCTCGTGGAGGTCATCCCCGCCTTCGTGCTCGACGGCTTTGCCTGCGCGGCAAACATTCTGCCCGTCATGGGCTTCGCGATGCTCGCCCGCATGATCCTGACGAAGCAGCTCGTCCCGTTCTACTTCCTGGGCTTCCTACTCACTGCCTACCTCAACGTCCCAGTACTTGGCGTGGCGCTGCTCGCGATCATCATCGCGATCGAGAAGCTCGACCTGTTCAACAATAACCCTGAGTCCGCGCTCGCCGTAGAGGGGGATGACGACGATGACTTCTGATCGCAAGAGTGACTTCGGCATCACCAAGAAGGACTTGGTCAAGACCTCGCTCAACGTTGGCTCGCTGGGCATGGAGTTCTCTTGGACCTACGTCAACCAGATGGGCCTCGCCTTCTGCGTGATGATCATGAACTGCCTGAAGAAGATCTGGGGTGAGGGCACCGAGGGATACAAACAGGCCCTCGAGCGCAACGCGGCCTTCTTCAACATCACGGTGCAGCTTGCGCCCTTCGTCGGCGGGATCACGATTGCGATGGAAGAGGGCGTCGCCAAGGGCAAGGTCGACCCGAAGGCCATCAATGACGTTAAGGCCGCCCTCATGGGGCCGCTCTCCGGCATCGGCGACTCGATTTTCCTCACGACCCTTCGTGTGATTGCCGCTGGCGTGGGCATCTCGATGTGCCAGGCCGGCAACCTCGCCGGCCCCCTCGTCTTCCTGCTCATCTACAACATTCCGGCGTTCTGGCTGCGTGTGGTGGGCATCCGGTACGGCTACGAGATGGGTACGAGCCTGCTCGACCGGGCCGAGAAGTCTGGCATCATGGAGAAGGTCTTGGCCGTTGCGGGTATCGTCGGCATCATGGTCATCGGTTCGATGACCAAGGACATGTTCGGGGCTGAGCTTGCAATCGGGTTCGGTGCTGGCGACGACGCCACCACGCTCCAGGCGGTGCTCGACGGCATTATGCCCGGTATGGTGGGCCTCGGTTTCATGTGGCTCTACTACTGGCTGCTCGGCAAGAAGGTCAGCCCATCCGCGCTGGTTCTCGGCACGATGCTCCTGGGCGTCATCTTGGTCTACTTCGGGATCATGGCCTAGCCATGCCGTTCTCGTCCGCACGCTCGCTGGCGCGCGGACGAACTCGTGGGCACAGGATGCCCTTCCAGGGAAGAGGCGGTGCTCCATGGGCACGTCCGTGGCGTGCCGCCCTCGTCTCTCCAACCCAAAGACATTAGCGAGCGGAGTGAACAATGGACAAAAAGAACGGCAGCAGGTTGCCGTGGCTCGTGATCGCGATCATGTCCGCAATCGTTGCGATCATGTGCGCCGTCGGTCAGCCTGGGGCAGGCGTCGAGGATGACGAGGGCATCTGGGACCTGCACCGGGCCTATGGTGACCTCTACGTCAATCTTGGCGACACGGTGACCTTCGCGGTGGATGTGGTGGACTACGACACAGCCGAGGTCATCGGAGACAACGCAACGGAGGTGATCGCCGAGTCCGCAGACGCCGAGGGCGAGGGCGATCAGGCCGCCGAGGGGGAGTCTGAGGCTGAGCCCCGCGAGCAGTCCGAGGACGACAAGGGTGACGGTGAGGAGAAGCCCGAGGACGGGGAGATCGATCTCTCGCAGTTCAAGTTCCAGTGGTATTGGTGCCAGCATAACGACGAGACCGGCGAGATCATGTACGAACCCATTGAGGGCGCGAACGAACCCACGTACACGATTGACCGCGTGAGCGAGGTTGACCTCTACGACAACAACGAGCTCGAGTTTGTCTGTGCCCTCTTCCCGGCGGATGCGACGGACCTCTCCTACGGCAACCGCATCAACGTGTCATCCATCTGGTTCTCCCTGTCGCTGATGCCGGACGACTACGTGCAGACCGGAACCACCCAGCACGTAACCGTCAACCCCGAGGGTCAGGACTCCAAGGGCGGCTACGTGGCCTTCGTGACCAACGAGGCCGGGACCTTCGACTTCCAGGTCTCGGGCGTCTCCGACGCCGCCACGTCACCGAGCGTCTACGTTGCCGCCATACAGGGCGACTGCGTGGTTGCTGAGTACGAGTCCGACAAGACGAGCTTCTCGCTTGCGTGCGACCCGGCCTACACCTACGTGATCAGCTGGTCCGCCGACGCTACGAAGCCCGTGAGCTTCGACTACACGATCTCCGGTGAGGCGAGCGAGCCCGCGTACGTGGACCTCAACGAGTCGCTCGAGCCGACGGACGAAGGCCTCAACGTCTACGTGGACGCCGTGACGCTGCGTGAGGACGGCGAGTACCAACTCACCGTCGCGAACCCATGGGTGGACGCCGACTACTCGATCGATGACGAGTCCGTGGCTACCGTCTCGGATGACGGTAAGATTTGGGCTGTGGAACCCGGTGAGGCCACCATCACGGTCACACAGGGTGACGAGACGGCAGCTGTCGCCGTAAACGTGGGATAACGCGCGGTTCCCACACCACGAATGGCGAGGCGCCTCCGGGAATTGTGTTCCGGGGGCGCTAACGGTAGGGGGCGTTCTCCTCGACCGTCCGGGCGGTCTCCCTCGTGGCGATCGCATAGGCGTTGTCGGTCGTGAACACCTGGTGCGACTCTATGTACCTCTTAATACTTCTTAAATTTCATACAGATAGAGAGCCGCTCCGCTGCGAACGTGATGCTGCCAGCATCGGTCACCGGACGCGGCGCCTGTCTCGGTGAGTACGTCCCGGCTAACCGAGTGCCTGGCTGCCAGCGCGTCGAAGGACTTGTCGCGTCGGCTCTCTGCCACCTTCTTCAGAGACTCCAAATGTCATTTGGCCGTCACACCGACCGTCAAAGCAATTATCGATCAAGTGAAAAAGCGGCAAAATCGAGACGCAGCCCTTTCTCGGAGATGCAGCGGGGATGGGTTGAGCGCGCGGTAGGATGTTCCCCACCAAGCATTAGGAAGGCGCGAGCAACAGCCAATCGCCCGCGACGATCCTGAGCTCTTCTCTACCGAACGGGAGAATCAGTGCTTCGATCGAAAGAGCTCCTGCAAGGACGAGAAGGAAGCTGCTAGTTTGGCGGCATCACCTTTCAGCTATGGCAGGGAAAAGTTTCACGAATGGCAAAGGCATGCCGACCAGCTAGCCCTACCGTTGCGGTTGCAGCTACCAACTGACGATCGCATAGGAGGCCGGAAGGATGATCGGCATGCCAATGATAAGAATATAAGGGAGATGTCCCGCAAGTGGCTGTCCAACGCGGAAATCCAGCGCAGGACGGGGATCTCGCAGTTGACGACTCGCAGGCATATCGCGATGGACGACTTCTCGTCCCAGGCGCCCAGGGCCCAAGGGCACCCCTCGGTGCTCGACCTGTACAAGCCCTTTGTTGACAGTATTCTGATGGAGGACCGGCGCGCCCACGCGCATCGTCTTCGACAACGTCACCGGTGCGGGCCGCAGGAGGGGCGCCAGGGTCACCGAGGCGGAGCTGTTCAGGCGGATGGGGGCGGCACTACGGGTTCGAGGCGACCTCTCCACGCCTCGAGGGAGTGCGGGGTCCGCTTACATTCCGATGCGAGTTTCGCTCAAGACCTATTGACAGAACACAAAGCATCGAGAGGGCCTTGCCCTGCGGCCCTGCGGCCGTCGCGAGGTGGGTCAAGGGCCTGCCCCAGCCTCCGAGAGA
>ERZ773180.72-NODE-72-length-81303-cov-25.214971_pt1 | contig 81303 bp, 65 predicted proteins | sample MGYA00511080_ERZ773180 | MGnify/ENA primary metagenome ERZ773180 (study PRJEB29015, sample SAMEA2738175) | human oral metagenome | biome: human oral; feature: human-associated habitat; material: saliva | place: China | collected 2178 ... | reverse complement strand
CTAACGGTAGGTGACTCTCTTTACCTAAGTGGCACAGGCATTACAGCACTACCCGACAATCTAACGGTGGGTGGCTCTCTTGACCTTGAAAACTGCACAGGCATTACAGCACTACCCGATAACCTAACGGTAGGTGACTCTCTTTACCTAAGTGGCACAGGCATTACAGCACTACCCGACAACCTAACGGTAGGTGACTCTCTTTACCTAAGTGGCACAGGCATTACAGGAGAGGTCAAAGTTAACAAGAAACTTTCTTCTAAAGCAATAGCTGCTATAAGTAGAGTTTCAAATATGCCTATCTTCTGGGAATGGAATGATAGAAGCTATATTAAGGTTGATGATATGTTTACAGCTGTTGACTCACATCATGGGAATGTATATCGAGTTCACAAACTTAACAGTAGCGAACAACTATATCTTGTCACAGATAGTGAGAATCACTGGGCACACGGTCGTACACTCCAAGAAGCACGTGCTGACCTTATCTTTAAAATCAACGACCGAGACACCTCGGTATACAGGAACATGTCCTTAAACGACACGATTACTTATGAAGAGGCTATTGCTGCATATAGGACAATCACTGGAGCGTGCGCAGCTGGTACAAGAGATTTCATAGAGAATAGACTTCCAAAACCACATAAAGATAAATACACAGTACAGGAAATAATTGCTCTTACGGAAAAAGAGTATGGAGGCAAGAAATTTTCAGAATTCTTTAAGAAATAAATATATGAAACAAATTAAAATTAAGGAAATCACTCTCCATAACTGGAGAGGAGAAAAAGGCAGAACCACAAGGTTCAACCTTGACGCTCCTACAAGTATCTGTGGAGATAATGGGCTTGGAAAGTCTCGACACTTCGATGCTTTCTGTTGGCTTCTCTTTGGTAAGGACTCTCAAGATAGAAAGGATTTTGAACTTCGCTCATATGACGAGCAGCACAACGTTCTTCATCGCTGTGAGTGCTCTGTAGAGGCTATATTGATTGTTGATGGAGAGGAATTAACTCTCAAACGTGAATACAAAGAACAATGGGTTAAACCTCGTGGTCAAGTAGAAGAGGTGTTCTCTGGCAATGTCACAGAATGCATCTGGAATGGTGTGCCAATTAAGGTAAGCGAATTTAAAACACGTGTCTCTGAGAACATCATTGACGAAACTGTGTTCAAGATGATTACTAATCCTCGTTATTTCACTGAGAAGATGAAATGGCAGCTTCAGCGTGAACAGTTGTTGCAGATAGCTGGTGTAAAGTCAGACGAGGAAATTGCATCTGACAACGAAAACTTCAAGAAACTACTTGATGAACTCAATGGAAAGAGTTTGTCAGACTTCCGCAAAGAAATATCGTCTACAAAAAAACGCTTGAAGACTGAGTTATCAGAAATCCAACCTCGTATCGACCAGACACAAAAGATGATGCCAGAAGCCGAGAATTGGAATGCTTTGCAATCAGAGATTGATAAGGCAGAAAAAGATATTGCTACACTCACGGAACAGGTTACAAACATCGAGAAGCGAAACGAGGCTGAACTGGAGAAAGACAAACAGACAGCAAAAAAGATTCACGACTTGGAGATGCAGCGCATACAGCTGGAGCAAGACGAACTTAGCCGTATGCGAAAGGAGGCTGACTCTGCAAATGAAGAGCGTAGACAAATAGAACGAAAGATTAAGGAGGCTCACGAACGTCTAACACAAGTTTCTATTGAACGCAAGCAGGCAGAAACACGTCGTACGCTTCTTAAGCAGCAGGTGACTGACATAGAAGTTAAATTAAACAGCTTGCGTGAGAAGTGGAGAGCAATTAATGCTTCAGAATATAATGGTTCAGATATTTGTTCTTGTTGCGGTCAGCGTCTTCCTGAAAATAAGATTGCGGAGGCTCACAATATCTTTGCGCTCATCACGGCTGAACAACTCCGTGCAAACAACAACGAAGGCAAGGCGCTTGCTGCACAACGTAACCTATTAACAGAAGAGTTGTCTACTATTGAGGCTGATGAGAAGTTTGCAGAAACTGTTAAGGGGATAGAACAGAACATATCAGAGCTGTATCAACAGCTTGACACCCACCCTCTTGTACAGGCTCCTACGTCATTAGAAGTCCCAACAAACGAAATGAAAGACCTTGATTTAAAGGTAAAAGAGTTGAGAGACCTTTTGAATAAAGCCAAAGTCGAAGCAGGAGAGAACCCTGTTGTTCAAATAGAGAAAGAGCGAGATGCGTTATATGATTCTCTTACGAAACTTAAAACACGTATGAGTCATCGTTCTACCATCGATAAGGCAATGGGTGAAATTGCAGCTCTTGAAAACAGAGGACGTGAGTTAGCACAGCAGGTTGCAGAACTTGAGAAGCGAGAGTACACTGCTGTTAGTTTCATTAAGAAGAGAATAGAGGACTGCGAACAGCGCATTAATGCTATGTTTAAGTCTGTCAGATTTCAGTTGTTTGATTATACGCAAGAGGGAAACGAGTTTGAAGTTTGCATTCCAATTGTGAATGGAACCCCATACGGTGTTACTAACACTGCTGGACAAGTAAACGCAGGTCTTGATATAATCAATACCTTATGTCAGTTCTACAATATTTATGCGCCTGTATTTATCGATGGTGCAGAGAGCGTAAATCACTACATGAGCATTCAATCTCAAATGATATTATTACAGGTAACACAAGATAAACGATTAGTAATCAAATAAAAAAATAAAGTTATGAGTGAAATTCAGAACGTAGCTGCAACGCAGCAAGTAGCACCTGCACAGCAGGTAAGTGTCGTTGACAAAATGGTTGCAACAATCAAGGGTATTGACGGCAACGATGTAAAAATCAACAAGCGTATCCTTATGGATACTATATGCAAGGGCATGAAAGTATCCGATAGCGATATGGCGCAATTCATTACACTTTGCCAAGTTAATCAACTTAACCCTTTCTTACGTGAAGCTTACCTCGTCAAGTATGGTGATGCTCCTTCACAGATGATTGTATCAAAGGAGGCTTTTATGAAACGTGCCGATCGCTGTGCTGACTTTGAAGGAATAGAATCTGGTGTAATCGTTGTAAACCAAGAGGGTGTAGTGCAGAACCTCGTTGGTACTTTCTTTCCACAGGGCTTAACGCTTGTCGGAGGCTGGTGCGATGTTTACCGCAAGAACCGTCGTCCATATAGACAAACAGTATCTTTGCAGGAGTATGATAAAAAACAATCAACATGGAAGCAGATGCCTGCAACAATGATTCGTAAGGTTGCAGAGGTGCAAGCTTTGAGAGAAGCTTTCCCTAACACGCTCTCTGGGATGTATGTTCCTGACGAAATGCAGGAGGCTGATGCTGTAGAGATTGTAGAGCACGAAAAAGCAACCCTTGCCAACAAAGAATCAATTGCTTTCGAAGAATCAGAGCCAAAAGTTGATAAAGACACTGGCGAAATAACTTCCGCATCTTCTCTTCCATCTGATAAAGCTCCTGCTTACTAAGTTATGAAACTGCACATCTTAGGTTCATCTTCCAAAGGTAACTGCTACCTCCTCCAGTCTGAAAAGACTGGGGAGGTGCTAATACTTGAAGCTGGTATTAATCTACAGGAGGTAAAGAAAGCATTAAACTTTAATATATCTTCTATTGTTGGGTGTTGCATCACTCATGAACACGGAGATCACGCAAAGTATGTTTTGCAATATCTCGAAGCAAGAATACCTGTAAGAATGTCAGAAGGAACAATGCACAAAACTGTCCCAAGTGATTATGCAGGATTCTTATCATTGAAGTGTGAGTCTGGCTCTCGATTCAGATTAGGCGGATTTGATATTATACCTTTCGATGTACAACATGATGCAGAAGAACCTTTGGGTTATCTTATCAGGCATGAGGAATGTGGGGTTGTCTTGTTTGCAACAGATACATATTATCTTAAATACAAGTTCTCTGGTCTAAACAATGTACTGATAGAATGTAACTATAGTTTGGATATTCTTGACCATAACACAGATGCAGGATATATCTCTCCAGTACGTCGTGAACGCACCATCAAGTCACACATGAGTTATAACACGTGTTTAGAGACATTGCAAGCTAACGGTCTATCACAAGTGAATAACATTATTCTTATTCATCTCTCCGATGCTAATAGTAATGAGCCTGAATTTGTGAAAGGGATAAAGGCTGCGACTGGTAAGAACGTAATTGCTGCTCATAAAGGAATGGAAATAGAATTTAATAAAACACCATATTAATAATAAAACAATGACAAAGAACGAAATCATTTCAGAGGTTGTTTCAACAACTAACCTCACACGCTCACAAGCTATAAAAGCTTATGATGCTATTTTTAAGTCTATTAAGAAGTCACTCATTAAGGGTGAGAGTGTTTCACTTCGTGGCTTTGCAACCATTAAGGTTGTTAAAACAAAGGAAAGGATATCTTACCTACATGGGAAACAGGTTCCTATTCCAGCTTGTGCGACTGCAAGGCTTAAGCTCAGCATAGAACTTAAGAAACAAATGAATCAATAGTTTTAAGACAACAAACTAAGGTATGAGAAATAGAACAAGCATTTGGTTTGAAACAAAAGTCAGATATGACAAGACCATGGAAGATGGTCGGGACAAAAAAGTCACAGAACAGTATGTGGTAGAGGCTTTAAGTTTCTCTGAGGCTGAGAAGTGTATTACCGAAGAAATATCACACTATGTAAGTGGTGAGTTTGGAGTAAAGGCTATTAAGCTTGCTACCTATAGTGAGATATTCTTCAGTGACATCGATACTGATGATAAGTGGTTTAAGGCAAAACTTGCTTTCATCACATTAGATGAAAAGACTGATAAGGAAAAACGCACCCCTGTAACTTATCTTGTTCAGGCTGCAAGTCTTGACAAAGCACGTGCCTATGTTAAGGAAGTCATGGAGAAGACATTGATTGATTATGATGTTATCTCTATTTCAGAGACGCATTTCATTGATGTCTTTGAGCATAACAACCAGTAGCCCTATGACACTTGAAGAATTAGTGGCTGCGCAAGTAGCTACAAAGCGCAAGCGTCCTTCTGATGAGGAACACCGCATACAATGTTCTTGTGTGCGGTGGTTCAACCTCAAACATCAAAGCTTAAAAGGTAGGCTGTTTGCAGTACCAAATGGTGGCAAGCGTGATGCACGCACCGCTGCTAAGCTAAAAGAAGAAGGTGTTGTCGCTGGAGTTGCTGATTTAATACTCCTTACTCCTAATCGTTTCTATGGCGCATTACTTATTGAAATGAAGACTGCTGCAGGAAGACAAAGTGCTTCACAAAAAGAATGGGAACGAATCGTAACGGATAAAGGAGAATATAAATACGTAGTTTGTCACTCTCTTGACGACTTTATTAATGAAGTCGATAACTACTTAAAGTATTATTTATAATATGGGTCGTGCTATAAAACAAGGTCTTGAATATTTCCCTTTCGATATTGATTTCTTTCAAGATATCAAGATAAGAAAGTTAATCCGCTATCAAGGTGGTAAAGCTATAACGGTGTACACTCTCCTACTCTGTATCATCTACCGCGATGGGTATTACACAAAGTGGGATGAAGAACTGCCATTTGTTATCTCAGAGTTGTCTGGTTATGATGAACAGTATATACAAGAGGTTATTAATTGCTGTCTAACAGTTGGACTATTCAATAAAAATCTTTTTGAAACTAATAGTATTCTTACCTCCAAAGGTATTCAAGAAAGGTATGTGAATATTAATAGAACTTGTAAGCGTGGTGCCAGTGTTAGTGAGTTTAGTTGCCTTGAGAAAGATACAGAAGAAGTAACAACTCATATAAACAAAGTAAACATCATTAACAAGGAGCCTGCCTTAGAAGCACTCACCCTGGACGATGAGATAAACGAATTAAAGTCTGCTGAGGTTTGGATTGATAATCTACAAGCATTGCATCACATGACAGCTGAAGAAATAAGAGCAAAGCTTGATGAATTCAAATTACAATGTATCGCTGATGGGAAAATGAGACATGAAGACCTATCTGATGCAAAAAGACATTTTAATAACTGGTTAAGAATAGTAAGCAATGATAAAGTTAGAACCGACAGTAAAGCTGGACGTAGAGGAAATATACTCAAAGCTGATGCAAAGAAAACGTATTCCGAAACGTTTTAGGTTACCTTACACAGCTGAACAGGTCTATACCATGTTATATGCTTCATGTAGAGCCGAGATTGCAGCACGTATGAGAACGTTCAATGCAACTGATGAATACAAACAGCATATATGGGATATTGCACGATGGTTGGTCTCAAACGATAGCAAATTTGGTTTATTCTTGTCTGGTAACAAAGGTAATGGAAAAACGACTATGGTATATGCACTTAAAGCCTTATATGCTTATGTCCACTCTGATAGTACATATACACCTGAAAATAAAATGCACGAACTACCTTACGCAGGCTTTAGAATCATCACCGCAAAAGAGTTAGTGCTACTTGCAAAGGCATATAATAACCCGACAAAGGAAAATAGTCAAGCTGTGGGGGAATATAAGTTCTTACGAAATGTGGAAGTCCTATGTATTGATGACCTTGGGGTAGAACCACGTGAGAGTATGAACTACGGAGATATTATCACTGCTGTTACAGATATCATGATGTATCGATATCAAGAGCAGTTCTGCACTATCTCAACATCAAACCTCTCAGCTAATGAAATCTCAGGTTATTATGATGAACGCTTTGCAGATAGATTAAGAGAAATGGCACATATTATAAATTTTGGAAACGAAAAATCCTTTAGAAACTAAAAACTTATGAACAACGAAATTAAAAATGATTACGCCTATTGTTCAGGCGTGGCTTGTAAACTTCGCAAACAATGTAAGAGATATCTTCCTGACCCTCCAGACGCTCCACTGTGGTGGGTGCCTGTTGAGTATCGAGAGGAAACAGGAAGATGTCCTCATTTCGAGGAGAATTACAAAGATAACTAAACCAAATCAATATGGAAAAGAAAATTATCGCCTACAAAGGTTTTGACAAGAATTTAAAGTGCCGTGACTTTCAGTATGAAGTCGGTAAGGAGTACGAAATGGATGGAGATATTAAGTGCTGTAAAAGAGGATTTCACGCTTGCGAGTCTCCGTTAGAGGTGTTTGACCACTACGATATGCTTAACTCCCGTTTTGCAGAGGTAGAGCAGTCTGGAGAAATTGATAAAGAAGAAAATACAACAAAAGTATGTTCTTCAAAGATTAAGGTAAAGGCTGAGCTGAAATTAGCTGATATGATTAATCTTGGAGTTGAGTGGATAAAAGAAGTAACTTCGCCAGCTAAGCTAAAGAAAGAGACGGACTTAAATGATAATGGTAACAACTATGCTAAGATTGGTTCAAGTGGTGACTATGCTCAGATTGGTTCAAGTGGTGACTATGCTCAGATTGGTTCAAGTGGTTACTCTGCTCAGATTGGTTCAAGTGGTGACTATGCTAAGATTGGTTCAAGTGGTGACTCTGCTAAGATTGGTTCAAGTGGTAACTCTGCTAAGATTGGCTCAAGTGGTAACTCAGCTAAGATTGAGAGTACAGGTAATCACTCTGTTGTTATGGCAGCTGGTAACAATTCTATTGCCAAAGCTAAGATAGGAAGTTGGATAACACTTTCAGAATGGGATTGCATTAATGGAGTCTATACTCCTATCTGTGTAAAAACAGAGCAAGTAGATGGCGAACGTATCAAGGCTGATACCTTCTACAGACTGGTTAATGGTGAATTTAAGGAAGTGGAAGAATTATATGAAAGATAAGAAAGATTTAGCAGGAGAATATCTTACAAAGGCAAAAGAGAACGCCATCTACTTCAAAGATGGCAAGTTTCCTAATATGCCTTTGTATCAAGAAAACGACATCAAAGCTGCTTTCAACGCAGGGCGTGAGAGTGTGGTGGAGAATATGCCAGAATTGGAGTGGAAAGGGTATGCGCCTTTCATACATGCAGCTACTCCTATTGGTAGATATAACATTGACAATTTCGGAATATGGTTGTTGAGATTTAATGGGTCGGAAATTCCAATTTCTGCCAGCAATACTTTAGAACGCACCAAGCAGGTAGCCTACGAGGACTACAAGCTAAAAATTAAATTAGCATTAGGACTATGATTGAAACAAAGTTATCAGTTAAAGAGATAGAACGTATCATTGTTGCATACTTAGGCGGCGTCAGAACGAATATTATAGTTCCAAACCTGTCATGGGGATTTCTTAACCATGAAGCAGACCTTATAGCTGTAGATAAAAATGGATACCTCACCGAGGTTGAAATTAAGCGTTCTTTTGAGGACTTTAAGGCAGACTTCAAAAAAGACAACTACCACGACACAGATGAGCGTGTTTTCCGCTTTGGCTACTTCGTTCCAAAGTCAATTCTAAAAGAGTGCATCGAATACAATAGTGAACATTGCAAAGGTGTAACCTTTAATGATAAGCCATACTCCGTATTTGGTTTCACGGATGATGGAAAAGTATATGACGAAGAAGGGCGCATCATACATCGTGCTTTTTCTTATTCAAACAACCCCAGAAGTCGTAAACTATTCTTAGAAGAAAGGTTAAAAGTAGCACATCTTGGATGTATGAGGTTGTACCCACTCGGGAAAAAGAGTATAAAACGTTAATAGTAGATTTAAAAGTGTTGGCATTATGAAAAGAGAAATATTATATAGAGGGATAAATTTTCAGAGAGAATGGGTTTACGGAGACCTTTTCCATTCATACGCAAATGATGATATAGCTATTGCCTACTATAGAGAAGGCAGTAAGACCCCTACATTTGATGCTATCTTTCCTGAAAGCTTTGGGCAGTATACAGGACTGACAGATAAAAATGGGGTTAAAATATTTGAGGGAGATATAATTAGCTACTACACAACAGAAACCTATTGTATTAATCCCGACTGTGACCTCGCCTTGCAAGGATATGGGAGCAAACTGGTAAAGAAAAAACATGAAGTAAAATATATTGATGATTGTTTTTGCGTGGATGACGGAACATGTCGTCCTTTGCCAATATCATATTGTGCCATTCTGTCCGAAGAATTTGACGAGTTCAAAGCGACCGTAGATCATGATCCCTATTTTGATACAAACGGTTACAAACTTGACGATTCAATTATTGGTATTGAAATTATAGGCAACGTAGCTGATAACCCAGAACTAATCAAGTAAAGTGAGGTAAATAAATGCGCAAGGCTTTTGTAATAGACATCCCTCTGTATAATAGAGATCTATTAGTTGTCTTCGGAGATAGGGGCTACCTTGTAAACCAAATATCTGAAGCTTATAATATCCCTCTTCAGTCTGCATATTCCATAACTGAAGACATAGATGATTACAGCACGGGAAGGTATTATTTCAACATAGAAAAAGGCAAGAGGTTTCTTTGGATGGCGAAAGTGCCGGAAAAGCCGCAAGAGTATGCTACACTCAGTCATGAGATATTTCATGCTGCTTTCGGGATTATGGACGAAATAGGCGCAAGTCCTTCCGAAGATTCAGAAGAAGCCTACGCCTATCTAATAGGCTATCTCACGAAAGAGATATACACATCATTTAACGGTTCTCATGAATCGTAGTCTTAGGATGGCGCTTTGCGTACTCCTCGGTGCAATAGCGACCGTTGTCGGCTCTACGATAGGAACCATCATCTTTTTTGGTATTCTTTGTCATGACTAAAAGAATTAAATTTTGTGGCAATATTACCAACATGTGTTTAGCAAATATTGTACCAATAAAAGTAAAAATATGAGTAAAAAAATAATGTTTAAAGATAAGTACTGTCTTACGCAGGCAGTGCTTAGTGGAACGAAGACAATGACAAGGCGAGTACTGAGAGATAACGTGCCGCTTGGTAATTGGGAGGAAACAGAGAAACATCTTCCTTATAAGGTTGGCGAAGTGATAGCAATAGCACAGCCATATAAGGATATTATCGAACGCCTCCCGATGCACAGCGATGCTATACTTGATGAAGTGGGTATGCCACGCAAGGAGTTTAAGGCAGGCTGGACGAATAAAATGTTTGTCCGTGCCGATTTGCTCCCCCACCACATCAGAATTACAGATGTGAAAGTAGAAAGACTGCAAGATATATCAGACGATGATATTTTACGTGAGGGCATAAGAAAGGAGGGGTATGCAGGCGGTTGTATGTATTTTTATAACAAAGCATACATACGTAAAGGAAACAGATGTGTTGAACCTATATACAACACAACACCATTGAGAGCCTTTGCATCGCTCATATATAAAGTGTGTGGCGGAGAAACATGGGAGAACAACCCATGGGTAGTAGCGTATAGCTTTGAATTGGTAGATTAACATATGGGATTGACTAAATCACAACGTCGTAGAAAATGGCTAATGAATGGACTTGATGAAGACATGAAATATTTCTACGGCACAGAAGAAGTTAGAAAGAAAATAGAAGACAAATGGAATAAACATAATAAGTAAAATATTATGGAAGAATTAGCAAGAGAATACATCATTCCTGTGCATTTAAATCATGCGGAAATGATAGATTGTAGTTATCTACCCAACAAAAAGAGTAAATCACGTGCAGGGTCAACACCCTACGCAAGTAAGAGGAAAAAGAAACGTAAAAAGTAAAACAAAGTAACTATGGAAGTAACATTAAAGGCAGGGGATAGCCTTAATATCCCAGAAGGCTGCAAGGCAGTAATCAAGGACAATGTGGTTGTCTTTGAGAAAGAAGAAAAAGAGGAATTGCGGGAGTTCAAGGATGGCGACGTGTTGCACTCTGTTTGTGATCACGAAGTACTTATTTTTAAGAAGAATACTGATAGTGAATATTTTTCTTCACACTACAATTATAGTGGAAAGGATAATAATATGTGGTTGATAGATGCGTTTCGCCACGCCACAGAAGAAGAAAGGCAACTACTCTTCGACAAGATGAAGGAGCAAGGTTTACTCTGGAATGCAGAAGAGAAGCGAGTGGAGAAGATTAGGTGGAGAGCAGAGGAAGGAGAGGCATACTTCTACATCGGCACAGGCATACAGGCATGTAAACTTCATGAGAATAACGATGTTCACGATAACACCTTTTACGATGCTTTCAACTATTTTAGAACAGAGGTGCAAGCCGAAGAGGCTGCAAAGCGTGTGAAGGAAACATTGCGAAAGTACCACGAGGAGTTAGGGGAATAAGACATGAACATTAAAGACTTAAGGATTGGTGATAAGGTCTGCAATCCACAAGACGGATTCCCTATGATAGTCGTGGGGCTTAACTCTACTCTTGCAGACTTGAGCAACGGCACTGTTTACCTTGATTTTGAGGAAAATGAAGGCGACATGTGGGAGGAAGAAGCAAAAGATTTGCAACCCTACCACAAAGTTTAATTATAAATAAAAATAAGATTATGCAAACAACAGTATTAAAAGAAGTGATTGCGTTCCTACTTGGGCGCAAGTATTATGCTAACATAGTAGCAACAAAAGGAACAGACAAGACAGAAATTTGTTCGTACATATTCACCAGCAAAGAAGAAGCAGATAAACATCGTGACGGTTTAGAGACGACACGGTCTTTTATCTTTATTGAAACAATATCGTTCCGCTCCCGCAAAGAGTATTAAAAGATAAACCGCACATAACCTTTACGTGTAATATATTTGCAAAATGATGAATATTCTCAAAAAGATACAGAACTGGTATTGGTCGCTTAGGTTATATGTAATCTTAGACCCTGCAGACAATTCTGTAACACTATCTAAGAAGCTTTTCAGCCATATCCGTAAGTATTCGGATACGGCTGAAAAAGCCGTTGTATTCGTATTTCGTGTGTCTAACAGTGGATTGTTTGCTTTTATGCTTAATCCAAATATTGAGAAGCCTACACAGATTTGTGATATACAATACAACGAGAAGTACAAGTGTATAGGTTTCGAAACACTCAATCCGTCTGTTGGACGTATCCTTTATGATTACAACTTACCTGCTGAAAGCAAATGCAAGTTGTCGGTATCAGTAAAAGAAACTAACAACAAACTATATTATCAGATTGAAAAGCCGTCTAAACATGAATAAAGAGATAAAGTATAACGGACTATCGACCGTTCCACCTGACAATACTTGTCAAGATGGAGACTCTGCAATGCTGTTGAACCTCGTTCCAGAAGATGGTGCGTTAAAACCTGTGTCGGCTCCTAAATTATTACTCCAGCTTGGAGAGAATAAAAAAGTTATCTACATTCATAAAACGATATCCTTTTCTAATTATATTATACAGGATATCAAAACATTTGAATTATATGTTCTAAATGCTAATGAGAAACTTTTTGAAAGGGCAGTTTCTCTTGGTGCTTATCGTTCGCTTTCTTATGTGAACGCCATTGGAAACACCTTACTACTCTTTACAGAAGAGTATATTATCTATTTCCTATGGAAGCAGGGACAATATGTTATGCTTGGAAATCATGTGCCAAATCTACAACTATCTTTCGGTTTAAGAGGCAAACCTCGCATATACTCTCTCTCTGACGAAAGTCACTCTACCTTTAATGTGAACTTTGAAAGGATAGATGAAAGTAGATTATATGAAGTGTGGACAGAAGATAATCAGAAAAAAATTACTTCACAGATTATGGCGAAGGTAAACAAGTTTCTTGCTGATCAGACCATCAAGGTAGGACGCTTTGCCCTACCCTTCTTTGTTCGTTATGCCTTAAGATTATATGACGGTTCTTTAGTGTGTCATTCTGCGCCAATACTGATGAATCCATCCACAAAGACTGCTCCAGTTGTCTTCTGGAATAGAGTAAGTGGCAAAGAAGGATATACAGAGGCTGAATGTGACATCATGCTCGTTTCAGCAGGGCTCGATTATCAGCTTCTACCAGACGGAGAAAACTCACATCTTCGAATGAATGATTGGAAAGACATTATCAAGTCTGTTGATGTCTTTATATCTAAGCCAATATATACCTATGACCAAAGTGGTAACTGCAAATCATTTGCAGACACAGATAATCTTGATACTAAATTTATTGGCGCATTGGATATCTCAAGATTTTCAGATGAAAAGACCATAGAAAGAGCAGGTCTCATAAACGTACCTGTAAGAAAAAGAGCAGAAGACACAGCATTATTGCCTATCTCTGTTAATGGAACAGACCTAACAAGTGGTACGCCTGGAGGACGTGAGAATCCTTTGGGTAAATATTATGTCGAGTGGAAATACAGCAAGCTTTATACGCTTTTCTTCTCTAAGGATTCAACATACCCAAAAACAACTATTAGTCTACCAGAGCATACGGATGACAAGAATAGAGAGATGCTGGAGAATGTACAGAATTTCTATTTCCTTAAATCTATCAGTATTAACGAACTCTCTACAAGTGAACGCAAAGATATTGTTGTTAACAAAGAGTATCTTCAGTCGCTTACTACAAGAGAAACAATGACAGACGATTACCTGTCACATGACCGAATTACAGCAAAATACTCACAGACATATAATGGACGTATAAACCTGTCTGGTATACGTCGTGAGTTGTTTCAGGGGTTTATGGCTGGTTCCATGTTCTCATATGCTAATAATAGTGAAGCAAGTTGGGAATTGAAAAAAGATGGTAAAGTCATTTTGGACTTTGGTTCATTAGACTATCGTGACATATCTATACAGACTATGATAGAGGAAGGTGGCGAGAGATATATTGTGAATAGCTATGTTAGCTCACACCTCGCTCCTTTTGTGTCAAGTATGTACACTAATGGTGACTTTGCTCCAACTTCATGGGGTTGTTACGTCTTTTATCCTAATACTCATGCGACAATGATGCGTATACACGCAGGTATTGATACATACGAAGTGAAGCTTAAACCACACGACTTCCTTAATGGTGCGTATGGTGTCATCGATTACGAACTTATAAGAAAGCAAAACACAACACATACCGAACCTCCGACAAAGCTTGAGAACATTATAGACGTTCCTAACAAGATATATACCTCTGAAATAAATAATCCTTTCTTCTTTCCTGTTACTGGGATTAACACAATAGGTACAGGTAGAATATTGGGAATTGCTACAGCTGCAAAAGCTCTTAGTGAAGGACAGTTTGGGCAGTTCCCTCTCTATGCTTTCACAGATGAGGGCGTATGGGCTTTGGAGGTAAACTCTACTGGGGGCTACTCTGCCAAACAACCTATCACACGTGACGTGTGCATATCATCAAAGAGTATCACACAGATTGATTCAGCTGTTCTATTTACAACTGATAGAGGTATAATGCTTCTGCAAGGTTCACAAGCAATGTGTATCTCTGACGTTCTCAATGGAGAGAACGCTGTACCAATAACTGTGTTACCTAAGATTGATAAAATCTTAGAACATGCAGACTTGTCGAATGGTACTCTAAGGATATTGCCTTTTATGGATTTTGTACGTGATTGTCGAATGATATATGACTATGATCATCAACGAATAATCGCTTACAACAATAGCAAAGAGTATAATTGCAATTATGCTTATATATTCTCACTAAAGTCAAAACAGTGGGGAATGATGCAATCCAATATTACAGATAATGTAAACTCCTACCCTGATGCACTTGCTGTACTTAATGATGGCAGCCTTGTTAATTTCTCTGATGAAACCGACGAGGTTTATAAAAGTATTGTTGTGTCACGCCCAATAAAACTTGATGCTTATGACATTCATAAGTCTGTTGATACTATCATACAGCGTGGCGTGTTTAAGAAAGGACATGTGAAGTCTATTCTCTATGCCTCTAATGATTTATATAACTGGGTTCCTGTATGGTCATCCATAGACCATTACTTACGTGGGTTTAGAGGAACACCTTATAAATACATTCGTATAGTACTACTTGCTAACCTTTCAAATAATGAAGGAATTACTGGTTGCTCGGTGCAATTCACACCGCGATTTACCAACCAGCCGAGATAGTTTAGGTTTTTAGTTTATAGGTTAAGATTGTTTTTAACGAAAAGGGCAGTTCTACGTGATGTAGCGCTGCCCTTGTTTATTACCATGGTTTTAACTTCCTCCTTACCTTACCCATTCTCGACATAAGAGAAGTGCGTATCTTTATTTTTGTATCTCTTAATTTACTTTCCCAACGCTCTGCACTTTGTGGAAATGTTATGCTCAACCAATCTGACAGGACGCTACACACAAGAAACTCATGTATGTACTCTTCCAACATCTTAACAGTAGTCATTGAAAAGTTGTAAGGAAGTATAAGTTTAATAGTGTATGTATCTGGTTCTTTCAGAATATCATCAAGCACTTCTTCTGCGTCGGGTAATTCTTCTTTTGCGTATGGATATAGTAACTCCACGCATTCTGCATGAGCTAAGTTAAGAATGCGGGTAACACGATCTATATTGCCGTCTTGAACAATGTCAAACACTTGATGTTTGGCGTGTTCTGTATCTTGTGGCATAATATCAGCCTCAACAAAAGAATAGTTACTGGCATCATATAGCAGTTCCTTGCGTTTGAAAGTCAGCTTTACAACCTTTTTTTGCTGTTCTGATTCATACTGTTTACAACAATTCATAAGCGTTTTTACTTAATAGGTTGGGCGTGTTGGTCGACTCCGCTTATATAGCGCACGCTTTACATTCTCAAGGCTAACTGTTGAATGCCCTGCATACACCTCTGCATCTTCTTTGTTAGTAATCGCAAACCAATCTGCAAGTGTCATATCAACCAAATAAGAGTGTATGCCATTACCAAGGCTATCTGCAGAAGCGTTATTGTAATTTGAAGGTAACTTAAAAGCTAAAGTCAATTGCCCATTATTATCAATTTCGCTAATCATACGATTATTACTCGTACTTCTATCTTCATAGAGATATTCCCCTAAAAGACTCTTGAGAGAAGAAAAAGCATTTGCAAGGGAACGTCGTATCTGATAACTGTTCTCATCATCATCACTTGCTTGCATATTAGATGCTGCCTGATATGGTTTCTTCCCTTCTGCTTCTCTTGCTTGTCCTGTCAGATAAGCTTTGTTTTGAATATCATATATAAGCTCTCTAACTTCTTCGGTGACCGTTAGGTCTTTCTTGTTTTCTGCCATATAGTTTATTTTTAATGTTATTAATCGTATGTTGGACGTACTGGTTTCTTTTTGTAATAAGCTTTACGCATAACATCTTCCATATCTGTAGCCGCTGATGTTGCATAACCTTCTGCTTCATTCTTATTTGTAAATATATACCACTTACTTGTTATATTCATAACAAAGAAGCTAAACAAACTACGCTGCATACTTTCCTTAAGGTTGTCATCAAAGGAATTGGAAACCTCAAGTTCTAATATGTATTCATCATTCTCTTCACGCTCAGAACTTAGTAGCTTTTTTAGACTACCAGCAATCATATTCTTACTCTCATTCCAGAAGCGTTCGAGCATCGTCTTGTCCTCGTCAGTTGTAAAGATACGATCGTACGCGTCTTCGTCATTATCCATCTTTGCCCCTGTGTATGAGGTGGTCTTCGCGACTTCTTGATAAACTTCGTTTTTGCCAACTTTAAAAACAACCGTCTTCATACTTCTACCATCTGAATATGTTATAATTAACTCCTATTCCTACATAAGGACGCAACTCTTTACCAGTACATCCATAGCCAATCTGCAAGCCTATACCCCAATGTTTTGGTTTTTCTCGTATATAATGATTGATTACTTGCGTCTTCTGATAAACAAATATACTGTCAAGTTGAGGCTCATATCCACTTACCCACGCTTTATAGGTACTATCTTCATACACCTTCTGAGTAATAGGAATAACAACCGCTGCGCTGTCACCTCCTACTTGTTCTACAGATTGAGACAAAAGACTATCGTCGTTATTGTCTTTTTTAGAAACTTTGTTTGCAACAGGCAAGGTATCCGTTCTGTACCGTACGATAAGACTATCCTTTGGGACAGGCTTATAATAAGGTATTGTGTCGTTATAGATCACCGTGTCCCTTATCACATCGTAAGTAGGTGTAGGTGATTTTATAGGCTTATAGATTAGCGCATATCCAAGAATCGTTATTGCACTAATCAAAAGCATCGTAGAAAAAACATTCTTACCTTTCATATCTATAAGTTTGAGTATTCTTCCTTAGCATTGAAACACGGACAAGCTTTCATCCACTCGTTTGGCGTTATCTTGCCATCCTTATTCAAGTCGGGTGAAAAGTCCCTATGCCCTTGAATAACTGCTGTAGGGTACTTCTTATGTAGCATCTTCAGTAGGGAACGTAGACTTGCTTTCTGTGCGTCTGTGCGGTTGTCAGTGGGTTTGCCATTAGTATCAATGCCACCAATATAAGCAACATTGATTGAAACTGAATTAAAACCCTTAACGCCATTGCTTACTTTTTCTTCATCAAGAAGCTGTGTAATCTTGCCGTCTGGCGACACCACGTAATGATAACCTGGATTAACCCACCCTTTACGCTTGAACTCCTGTTTTAAGCCCTCAATCGTCATAGACTGATGGCTTGCGGTACAGTGAACCGCAATGTATTTAATATTTCTCATCTTACTTCTCTCTTGTTAATTTTGCTACAGCTGCCATGCCTGCTGCTGCCCCTACGAGGTATGGATAAATCTTTATCCACCATTCTGGAGGTGTAGCCGCTGCTGCTGTCATAGCGGTATGAATAGCTACAGCAACAATACTGACACCTGAACCCAATACGACAATATTCTTAAAAAACTTCGGTGTTGTCGCTCTCCACCTGCTTATAATGCTTTTAAATGATGCTTTCATTATTCGCCTCCTTTCTGTGTTATATGACTATCCATATTAGGTCGGTCTGCCTTGATGTCATTAAGGTGCGATACTTTAATGTTTATCTCACCAAGCATCGACTTTATTTCTTTCATATCCTCTTGAGAGCCTACGAACAACTGGTGGTCGTTCATAACCTGTACCTCAAGTATTGATATACGTTGATTGAGCTGCATCCATGAGCCTGCAACGGCTACAATGATTGAGCCAATAACACCTATCATAGCGTTTCTTATGCCTTTATCCATTGCCATATCATAGAAGTCTTACTAATGTTCTTACTCCGAAGCCTATTGCCACACCACCGATGGTCAGTCCCCAATCAATGATGTCTGCCTTTCCGCCCCACATTCTATCCTTAAGTTCCAGTGCGGTAGCTACTCCTATACCAGCATACGCTGCACAATACAAGCTATTAGCGCTAGCACCGATAAGTACACCACCAATAAGGTGCTTATATCTGTTACTTTCTTTTAGCCATTTAATTACTTTCTTCATCTTGATGTATTTTTGTTTTTTGCAAAATTAACACTGCATTGTTTCCTTTGAAGTTTATCTTTGTATTCACGCCAATAGAGACACGATAAGACTGACGACTAATGTAAGGTAACATATAGACTCAGCAATAAATGTAGCATTCTCTTTCCAATCCTTACGAATGAAGACAAGTGGGAACAGCACCCACAAGATGAGTAACCACGGTATGAGTAATGCTACTACAATCTGACTTGCCAATCCAAAGAGATAACCTCCTACATAATGTAGCACTTTATTTTCTGTCCTATAACAAGGCGAAGCAGCTACCATCAACAAGCCTACACTCATCAGTCCTGCAATATAACCCTGCTTAGGCGGTAAGGCATGAAGAGAAGAGAACAACAAGACAGCTGCCATTGTTGTTGCCCACAACGAAAAGCGAACATCACCTACATAATAGCTGAAACTACTCACACTATCTGGCAACTCCTTTGCTTTCTTTGCTGCAACTATTGCCATGGCAACTGAAAGAACTACCGATAAGATGATTAAGTAAACCATGACTGCATATCCTTTTTATAAATCATATCCTTTTCTGCCCACCCCTCTGCAATCGTATTAGTTACAAACGAAACGGCAGACAAATAAAAGTCTTTTAGTTCCTCCTTTGTCTTAAACTGACGATACTCTGGGATGTTTTCCTCTCCGAACTTGAACGTTACAGGCAGGTTGCTTCCATTTGTAAGCATACACAAGTCGAAAGCCGCTTTGTAGTTAAACTGATTTTCTACAGATAGATATACAAGGCTTCCTTCGTAGGTAAATCCTGTGAGTATCTTCGCATCAGTCAGTTTGTTGATATGCTCCACAATATCTTCTTTAAGCTCTGACTCCGTAGGTTTATATCCATAATCCTTACGCCAACAGTAGCCACTTTCGTCACTATCATTATCCTTATGGAAACCATAGAACAACACGTAGTGGTCATCGGATAAACGCAACAAATTATCGTTACGTTCCTTGGTTTCGTACACTTTAAAGAATTCTGTGCTCATATTACTACAATACTATCACCAGCTTCAGCAAAGGAGTTAAAATTAAAATCAGTTCTGCCATAGTTCTCTAATATGTACTGCTAAATTTTCTGAACGCTCACATCGTGTATTATTACAGGGCGTAAATGATTAATATAACTGTTGTCTACAAACGTGTCGCGCTCTATCTTGATACTGATTTCTGTATCAGAACTATCAATATCAAATTCAAAGTAGCTTTCAGACCAACCATTGTCGATTATAGCATGTTGAACAGCAGACTTATTCAATGTTACAATCAACTTTCCGCAATTATAGTCAGCAGGGCGAACAGTAGCCTTTGTTGCATCTACATACTCTGAGTTCTCATCTTCCGTACCAACGAAGCGTTTTGTCGCATACTTAGGAAACATCTGCGCAACAACACGCACGGCAACCCTTGATGCTCCTTTTTCTATAGTAATAGTTTTGCTACAACTATCACCGTCAACTTCAAGCTGTATATGCTTCTTCACATCGTTGTAACGTGTGTAATTTGCCATTGAAGTAGGGAAAGCCTTTACGCTCGCTCCACCCTCGAATGTCCAACCACTTTCAACGCTTGTCTTATCCATAAGTTCCGCACCAAACTTGCGCAACTTATTTTCAACGTTCTGAACAGACTTAGTGACACCGTTATACCCACTTACAACAGGTTTTGCCATCGTCCAGCTTTCCTCGTCTGCATAATTTACAAGCACACGCACCTTGTCGTAATCTTGCAAGATATGCTTCTTGCGGAAATCTTGTGTCGAAATATCAATAACGCTATCTTCATCGTTAGCAGTGAATGATACAACACCGTCAGCGTATTCAAAATTAGCTGACTTCCATTCTGTCACACCCTCGTTAATGACAGCGTAATAAACAGCAGTCGGACGTTTTGACGAAATTGCGCTGAAAGAGAACTTATCGATTAACACCTGTTCAAGGATAGCTTCAAACAAAGCCCACTTGTAGAATGTAACTTCATCTCCATTAAGGAAGTGATAAGTTTCGCTATCGTACACTCTATCGGTCATTGCGATAGCCGTTTCTGGTACAGAGAAACTTCTATTATCCATGTTGTCTATCTTCTGAATACTTGTAACACCGTTTGTTCCAGGCATCAGACCTCTAAAGAACTTCAAACGCTCCTCGTTACCTTGGTATACCAAATCCGTAACGGTTGGATTCCCCCCCTTGTAGGTTTCACGCACCTTATAAGCCTTGATGCTCTTAGAAAGCGACAACCTGATTAACAAGTCTGCGTGCATAAGGAAAGGCGAAGAACATCTGTAACCGCCATGAACACCCATAAATTTCTCAACAGTACCCTTATAAGGCAACGTTCCATAACTACCACTATGTGTTAACTTGTCATGAATTACACTAATAGGAGAAACAAGAACATCAAAGTCTTTTGCAAAAGCCTTAATGCAAGCATCATAAGCTTTTGCACCACCCAACAGTGGCAAATGATTGTTGTTTTCGTACTGACCTATTAATGAAGCGTCTTCACCTCCGAGAATCATCTGTGCGCCATGCTGTCTTGTCACTGCATACGCTTTCTTTAACTGATTGTACAGATTAAGACCACCTGCTGGCGTTCCGTTTGCAGCGTTGCCCCAAAGGAAATATGACGGCTTAAAAGACCAATTACACTTTCTCGAAACTACAATCTTTGTCTTTGCGCTGTCATAGTAAATCAAGTCACCTTTCGACACGTTCTCGATATTCGTTTCAAGATTACCGCCACTCTTTGCAGAGTTTACGATATTAATGTCTACAAGGTCGTTAAGGCGTTCGACCCATGAGAGTGTCTTAAACTCCTGCCCACACTGCGACAATGAGCTTCCGAGAGTTACAACAGACTTACCATCACTATAGCTCGTTGAGTTCCCTTTTTTTAGACCCTCAAAATCACCCTCCTTGATAAGTTCTATCAATGACGGCTCCATCTTATTCTTAGGTGTGTAAAATTCATAATAGAATAACACGTACAGGTAATCTGCGTCAACTGGAACATCAACGAAAAAATCCTCACCTGCTTTAGCTTTTACTTTTCCCCTGTAATTCTGTGCGTATGTAGGTGATGTTTTTGTCTGTTGTAAGTTTTCGTCGTCAACAAGGAATGTATATTCAAAGCCTTCTGTTGGGTTTGCTACCAAATGCACCTTTTCATAACCTTTGATAGACACCAACATGTGTCTGTACAAATTATTTCCCCACTTGCCTAACGCTATCTTATGTGTTCTTACTGTCGCACCGCTATCTTTTGAAACGATTGTTTTCTTACCATATAGCTTTTCTCTCAAAGAAACAGCTACTTCTGCCCCCTTTGCACTCTCTGTCGCTAACGCTAAAGCCTTGCTGACATCCTCCTTGTTTGCTTTAACCTGCTTTAATAGACCCTCTTTTGCTTTCTTGATTAACGTTAAAGATTGCAGGTAGCTGCGTCTAAAAATCGTACCCCCTTCAATAAAAAGATATTTTGCATCTGTGGGAACATCAAACGAAATATTAGAGTTTGCATCCACAGAGATTAGTTCGTTTTCGCCAGCAAACATAACATCTTCACCTTCCTTCTTGTTTTCCACAGACCTCAAAAACGCAATTTTTACCGTTTTCTCTGAATGTCCCAGCAACTTAACGGTATCATAAGCCTCGACATTTATAATGAAGTGAACATACGTACCACCAATATTTGTCCATTTGAGAGGAAATATTTGTCCTTTTTGCTCTTTTTCTTGCGTAAATTCATAAGAGGTGGAAATCTCTTCTTTTCCAACAACAGATTCTTCCAACTTAGATACAGACTTAACTGTATCTGCGTTTTCTCGCACTTTGTCATCAAGCCCTTTAATAGCATCTGATACAGCCTTTTGCGACATTACAGATGTTGCGCTATCGCCAGTCTCCTGCGCAATAGGCAAACTGCTAACCACATCCTCAATGATTTTCTTAGCCTCATTCGCTTTATTCTTTGCATCGTCAATAGCTTGCTGAAGGGTATTATTAGGGTCTTCAAGCGTTGGTGTACCGCCAGATTCTCCTGTTGCAACCCACTCTCCACCATCACCTACATAGATAGGGCTGGGCAATGTTTTGCCAACAATAGCCCACCAGCCGTCATGCGGACGTGGGAATGCTTCACGTAGCTTCTCTACGGTAGTAAAGATTCCCTTGTTAGGACCTTTGATATTCTTTGCATCAAGCCAGCCGTCTATAACAAAAGTGCCTTTAACTCGCCCACCACCCTGTATGGTGAGACTTCCTCCAATGGAAGTATTACGACCTACTGATACGTCTCCGTCTAATTGTGTTGTCTTTACAGAACTCATATTAATGCTGATTTTGCTAAATCTGACAACGCCTTGCTTAAATCAGCATTGCCATAAGTTGTTAATACTAATGATGCTATGGTGTAAACTACAGCTTGGTAGCAACGTTCACAAATCTCGATACCATCATCTTCATCAATTACAGGATAAGGAAGATAGACTGCTCTACTAACCATAGCGTTCTCACTCTTGCAAGAATAAAATTCCAAAGCCCTACCTTCTGGGCGAATAGCGATTGCACAGACAGGTTTCTGAGGAGTGCCACGTATGCCCTTAAAGCGGCTACTTTGCTTTTTGTATTCTGCATCATCCTCACTGATAGCATGATATACAGCACGCTCCCAGTCATCCATTTGGAAAACTACAAGACGCATGAAGTTCTCAGGAAGCAGACACCAACCACTTTCAAGCTCCTTCCAATAAATCGCGTCTCCAAAGTTGTTACCTCCATCAAGTAGGTATACAGGTGCCGTGCTATGTATTCTTTTTACAGCGTCTGTAACCTTTGATTTGATGATATCGTTTAAGGAAAGAGTGTCCACATCATCAAAACCTATTAGTGTGTCACTGGACATATTTTGGTCTATTGCTATGCGAACATCTTTTGCTATTTCATCAAGACGATATACTTTCATTGTATAGAGCTGTTACTTATCCAAACCCTCGAATTCAATGTTATTAGCCTTTGCAACTTCGAGGATAGTCTTAAGGCTGCGGAGTGACGTACGACTAATGCCCAATGTGTCTGCAAGGTAGTTCTTAGCTTCTCCCAAGTCGTTCACTGTAATCTTCTGGATATTGCCGTCCTCACTCTCTTTAACAGGGGTATACTCTTCATTAGCGGTCTCTGATGTATTCTTAGGTTCCTCAATATGGTCAAGGGTGAATAAATCTCCAAAACGATAGTGTCGTTCGATAGCATTCTGCAATTCTTCACTATCAGTTGAAAAGACGCTGCCACCATTTGATAGTGCTATAAAAGATAAATGCACACTTTCTCCACCATCAAGAGTAACGTTTATCGCAATATGCGAATCAGATATATAATGCTTTGTCATGTCTTTATAAATAAAAAGGGATGGGATGTACGAGAATCCCACCCCTTAGTGTTATTAATTGTTATTTGGTGTTAGGCGTGTGCAAGCTTCATACGTGCATGTGCTTTAGCATAGCGCAAGTATAGACAACTGACCTCCTGGATAACTACAGCATCGGTGTTGCGAATACCTGCTTTCTTTAAGTCAAGAATATTACGACCCCAAGAGATATGTGTTTTCTTAGACAAATATTCTGGATCAAGAGCGAAGCCACAATCACTCATACCATTAACATCAAACAACTCATGATGAACAGTAAGAACCTCTCCAAAGTCTGTATCCCATGACTTAAACTTCAAGTTCCAAACCTCAACGGTGTCCTTCAGACGGAACTTGTCACTCTTAATCTTAGAGAATGCAGAAAGCATGTCTGAACCACAGAGGAGAATCTTACGTTTGTTTCCAATACCAGTACCAACAAACAAATCCTTGGTGATATCAACGAGGTCCTCATCTGAAATAACTGCACAATTCTTTGCTGCATCCCACTTTCCTACCTCGATATCCTTTCCTGCCATCCACCAGATGCCACCAGTGAACCAAGTATTCATACCCTCCTTAGCGATATGCTTGATAACATTCTTTACACCAAATAGGTAAGAGTTCTCCATTGCAAGGCGCATGTCGTAGATACCATCCTCTTCCAAATCAGAGAAGTTCCAGTTCACCTCCTTTGACGCAATCTTCTCAAAGGTTGACTGTTCTACTTGAATCATGAAGTTCTGACAGTACTGAGTCTCTGGCATTGGAATATTATTGAAACGTCCAGTCTGAACATCCAACTCTCCACAAGCCTTACCCATTCTTACAAGCGTAGCACCACTCTTAATCTCTGGGACAAAGATTGGCTGCTTAGAGGTATTATCCATAGAGCCATTTACAGCATACACTGTAGGTACATTTGTAGAAGCATCCTTACCACATACACACAGCACAAGGTCAGGAATATTACTACCAGTATATGCCTTACCAGTATTAGGGTCTGTTACACCCTTAACACCAACTACACGAATAGTATCGTCAAGCGTAAACATATTGGTGTCGCTCACAGGAAGTGATGTGCTGGCGCCAGTGGTCATAGCCTCAACCTTCTTCGTAGTAGTACACTTAATTTCACGTGTTCCAACAGAATAATACTTCACCACAAATGAGTCACAAGAACTTGATTTTGCAAAGCGGCTAATCTGGTCTACTGGCGTAGCCATAGGGCGAATCTTAATGATACGCTGGTCTACATCGCTCATGTAGAAGTTTTCGTCACCATCTGTACGTCCCTGCGTTTCTGTCGCAATACCATCAGTGCCACCGGTGCCCTCTGCTCCTGCATTTGTTTTTCCTGCATCTGGAAGTGCGGAGGCGTTAGCCATCAGCACGCCGTTTGACGCTCCTATCACAATAGCCAATAATGTTAGCATAATGCGACAGAGAAAACTCGAACTTTTCTTAATTTTCTTCATTCTTCTTTTGTTTTGAATTATTAATAGTAAAATTTGTACTTATTTGTAGGCTGTACGTTTTTCGCCACCTCGCTCCCAAATAGACTGAGCTCCGTCGTAGCGACTGATAGCACCAAGGTCTGGCATTTGTCGTTTAGAACCGCTACCTCCGTTCTTACCACTGAGATTAGCAGTGCCATCATTGCGGGTCTTTTTACGAAGCTTCTCATCAATCTTTGCATTACGTCCTCGAACTTCGCCTTCATGTGCAGCTTCCTCAACGTTAGCATCGTGATTGATAGCTTTAGAAGCCATTTCAATACTCTCACGTGAGAACTTACCAAGAATTCCATCTTTCATGATGTTAACAAGGAATTCCATTACTTCGTCGACCTGCTCGTCACTCCATCCCTTTTCATCTTGAATCGCCTTAATCGTGGAAAGCGTCTCAGCAATATTTTTTTGATACTGCTCCTCAAAGTCCTTCTCTTTGGCAACACGTTCTGCATACTCTTGACTTGCTTTAGCAAGTTCTTCTTGCTTATCAGGGTCTTTCAGTTCTTCTACAAAATCGTCCCCGAACATACGTACCAATTCTATGGCAGGGTTGCCACCCTTACGCCAATTGGTGAGGAAAGAAGCACTGCGAGGGTCACTTGTAAAAAGGTCTGAGAAAGCCTTTTCACGCTCCTTATAGCCATTAATTTCCTTTTCGTATCCATCGTAGTCGTCCCCGATTTGACCATATAAAGCCTCTTCATCGTCAAAGTTATGATCAGGATACTTCTTACTCATCCTTTCTCTAAACTTATCACGATTACTCTTAACTGTTGGATTTTCAGCCATAATCTTATATCTCTAAATTTATGATGGTTGTTTTAATGCAAAAATAAGATACAATTATTATATAAATCGTTTAAGTTTTTACGTTCTTTTTTGTAACTTTGGAACATAGATAAAACCGTTATGAAACATCGAGGTTCCACTATGGAGTATGCAGAAGAGCGTATGAACGATATAATGAAGCTATATAATGAGCACATATCGTCATGCGAATATATCAGTATTCCACACATTTGCGAACAGATATCCAATATGCCTTCTCGGAGATTTTGGGTATCAGAAATCTGGGCAAGCAAAATAGTAATGGCAATTATAAAAGGTAAACACCCTTATTATAAAATGCGCCCATTAAAACGTGAGATGTTCCAGGAAATACACAAACGTGTTGTTGAACTTAAGACAAAGAACCCTCATTGGTCGATTAACAAGTGTTGTGAGATAGTTGTAGCACAGCCTGCTCCTAAATTCTATTTAAGTGCTGGCAGTATTAGAATTATGATATGCAAAGAGAGAAAGAAGAGATACGAAGAAAGAAAGAAAAGATTACGTCATTGCTTTTAGCAGTAATAGTAATAGCTCTGTCCTTATTAAAGCTTTCTGACCTGCATAAAGTCGGCATCTACGCAGGAGGTTCGTGGGTAGGAAGATGTCTCTACCCTTTCTTTCATTCGGGTGTCATACATGCTACCCTTAACGCTTGGTGTCTTATCAGTTTAGTTTTTATCTACAATATCAGATTGCAAAGGCTAATACTTGCTTATATTGTTACCGTAACATTCCCAATAGAAACACTTTCTCAAGTCTTACCTATTTCTGCGTTACCAACTGTTGGACTATCTGGGATTGTGTTTTTTCTCTTCGGTTCTATTTCGTTAGAAGTGCGTAGGAAATTGTACTATCAAGCATGGATGGTGTTCTATCTTATTATCGGCTTTGTATTCCCATACACAAATGGATGGCTCCATCTGTATTGTTATTTATGTGGCATATTGTCATCTCTTCTTAACTATCCGATTGTAATATGCAGAAAGAAGTAATCAACATATTAAAAGAGAATGACAAACGGAATGCTGACGTTTACCAAAAGTTTGACCCTATCAGCGGTATAGGGTCTATTGGAGAACGTGTTGAAGTACGTATAGATGGTTTTCCATTAGAAACACAGTATATTCCTGTTGAAATGCTTAGCATTCCATTGGTAAAACTATTAATCAAGTGTGGAAGTATAATAAAATTCCTAACAGAAGAATTAGAAGTAGAATATTCTGAGGAAGATCGTCTTAAAGTTATAGAGCAATTTGTACGATTAAGATGCCGCTATGACTTTGCGTTTTGGGCTGCATTGTATGTTTACATCAAAAACAAAGGTGGTGGAGACGATGTGTTATTTCGACTCACACGACCTCAAAGGAATTTTGTAGAACGACTTGAAAAGTTACGCAAAGCCAACAAGCCTATACGAATAGTTCTACTAAAGGCACGACAATGGGGCGGTTCTACAACTTCTCAGTTGTATATGGCATGGCTTCAACTCATTCACAAGGTAGGTCTTAACTCGCTAATCATCGCTCACCAAGGTGCTGGTTCTGATGAAATCAAGGATATGTTTGACCGTATGATTAAAGCTTATCCTATAACTATGCTTTATAAACTGGGTGAAACTTACAATGAAAATGAATCTAAGTTAGTAGGTGTAGGACACTCTGGTTCTATTCATCGTGTACCACAACGTAACTGTAAAATAAAAATTGGAACAGCTGAACGTCCTGACTCTTGCCGTGGTGGAGATTACAACCTTGTACATCTTTCCGAGGTAGGACTATGGAAGACTACGGATGGTAAGAAGCCTGAGGATATTGTGCGCTCAGCTTGCTCTGGTATCCTGCTGAAACCATATACAATGATTGTATATGAGAGTACAGCTAATGGAACTGGTAATTTCTTTCAGCGAGAATATGATGCGGCAAAACGTGGAACCTCACAGTTTGAAGCAATGTTTGTTTCTTGGTTTGACATAGAGCAGTATTCTTTGGCTTTTGATAACAATGACGCAAAAGCTGTTTTTGCTATATGGCTATGGAAGAATCGTAATAATAGTAGTGCTTCTTCGGCACGTGCTGAAAGTGGAAAGTACCTGTGGTGGTTGTGGGAGCAGGGCGCAACATTAGAAGCAATCAACTGGTATGTACAAGAACGTGCTAAGTATAACGAACATGCTCCAATGGCATCAGAATATCCATCTGATGACGTTGAGGCTTTTGTACATTCAGGTGAACGTGTTTTCGATAAGTATAAAGTTGATGAGTTCAGAGCATCATGCAAACCGCCTAAGTATATTGGAGATGTTTATGCAGATGGTGACTTTGGTAAGGACGCACTTAAAAATCTTCGCTTTGCAGAAGACACACAAGGGTTACTATGGATTTGGGATTTGCCAGAGATTGATGACAAAGAGATTGTTACAAATAGATATCTTACAATAGTTGATATTGGTGGGCGCTCGAAAAAAGCCGACTGGTCTGTTATATTAGTAATTGACCGTCTGTTTATGTTAGATGGAGATAGACCAGAAGTAGTTGCACAATGGTACGGACACATTGATATGGATATACTCGCTTGGAAAGCTGCACAAATAGCAGCATTCTATGATAACTCCTTACTTGTTATTGAGAGTAACACACTTGAGACACACGACAAGGAAAGACAAGTGGACGGAGATTTGTCACACTTCATTCTTAATCAGATTAAAGATGTCTATCCAAATCTATATGCACGTAAACAGACAGAAGACGAGATTAGGGAAGGTCTGCCACGTAAGTATGGTTTCCACACCAATGTTGCAACTAAGCCAATGATTATATCAACTTTGATTAAGGTTGTACGTGAACATTTGTACACAGAACGTGACGAGCGCTGTTTAGATGAATATGTGGTTTATGAGAAAAAACAGAATGGAGCCTTTGGTGCTATTATAGGGAAGCATGATGATTTGTTAATGACACGTGCTATTGGGCTTCACATTTGCTTCTTTGAAATGCCCATACCAACTATTGTGCTACGTGTCAAGATGCGTGTCCCCAAAAAGAAGAAAGCAGTATCAGCTGCAACAATATAAGTTTAATTTAATATATAATAAGATGATGAATGTTTTTAAAAAATTGAAAGCTTACTTACGTTATTGTGAAGCGGTAAGAAAAGCGAATGAGGCACATGAGAGAACTGGTGAACGTTATTATGTTATGCCTGCGTCAGGTACAAAGAAAGCACTCCTTGTCATGGATAGATTCAACTTCCGTCGACTAAAACACAAAGGCTATATCACCAATAAGGCTTCTGTTGCTGACCTTGAAAGAGAGTGCTTTTATGCAACCCCATATAGAAATGGAACAGCAGAAATGCCCGCCTCTGTTATTGAATTGAAGAAGCAACAGTATTACTCTTGGTGCAATGGGAAGATACAACGTAAGACAAAAACAAAGCCTTGACGGCATTGCCACTCTTACCAATGACCCTTTAGCGGTAGAGAATATCCAAAAGAATGTAAATAAGAAAAGATAGACAAAAGGCGTAGGATAATCCTACGCCTTTTGTTATGCAGCTTGTAACGCTTGATGCAGTTGGTCTACAGCTTGCATATTAGCTCCTTGTTGTGCTTTTTGCATAATCTGCGGTGAAACCCCTTGAGGTAACTGTCCTTGCTGTATCTGTTCTTTTTGAGACTGTAGGCTTTGTAGTAAATCATCTGCAAATGGGAAGTCTCCATGTTCAAGTAGTTGTTCTACGCTGATAGCTTGAGCTTGCCATAGTTGCATAAGGACATCATTGGCAAGTTGACGATATGCTGGTGTTGTTGTACTTTCGGTGATAGACAAGTCAAATTCAACATCTCTAATTTTCTTAGGGTCGTATTCGATTTGTGTACCGCTCTTACCTGCGATGTTAAACACACGTTTCCCATCATAGAACTGTTGTATATTCTTTACGTCTTTGTAAGCTCCATCTATAACAAAGTAAGAGAAACACTCCAACATATCAAGCAATGACATTGTAGAATTCTGAACTTGCTGATTATACATAGATGCACTTTGTCCAGAGAAACCAGGCTTACCCTGTAAAGCCCCATTCACACCTGATATGTCCTCAAAGAACTTTAGCTGTAAATTGAGTAATTCAGTAATACCAATATTAGTAGAGTTGTTCGCTACTTGATGTGGCATTTGCCCTGTCTTTGACGGCTTAAAGACAATAACGCCATTAAATTCTGCCCAACTTTCCGCAATATCTTCCATACTAACACCATCAGGTAAACAGTCTTCTGGCATCAACAAAACGCCCTTAGCACTCGCTCGCATTATCCAATCATATAGCGTAATGAGTCGGTTAGTATACCTCTGCTGGTCTATTACATCACTAACAAACGAATGAATCTCACCATCTATAAATGGATAAGCTTTGAAGATATAAGGGTGACTTCCATGTTCAAAAGGAGTCTCTCCTTCCTTAAGGATATGCCCAAATGGGGAAAGATAATAGAAGTACCAATAATCATCCATGAACCAAGTAGCTTTGATAAGTGGAACTTCTTCTGCTGGCATTCCTGAAGCCTCAGCCATTTGCATACGCTGCTCATTTACCGCCACAACGTCCTTGTAATAATCTTCCTCATCTATTTTGTAGATATCGCCATTAAGATAGTCATGGCAACGATAGCGTGGCTTCTGTTCCTTGCGCCAAACTTCTATAACACGACATCTTCCAGGCTCACTGGTGAAGAGGAAATCAAAATTGTCAAGTCTACTATAGCCAAACTTCTCTGCGTAGCTTGCTATATATTCTTTATTATCTGCCCATTTATAAATCTCCTTTAGTTTACGATAATCTTCTGGAGTCTCTGCAAACTGTTCACAGAGTTGTCCAAAGCTAATATCGTGCACCTCTCCCAAGCAACCAACATCCCAACCGCGAAAATCACGCATATTGTTATCGATAAAGAAGTTATTAGGCTGAACATAATCCGTCCAGCAATCTTCCTTACCGTTACGCCATCCATAACTTTTGCGATGTACAATAAAACCTGATATCAAAAACTCTTCCATTGTACGTGCATACACTTCGCTCATTCTGTTGAGCTGCATATTACATTGCAGAATGGTAGACATAGTTTCTCCAAGTTTTTGTTCATCTCTATCTCGTGCTACACATGTAGGCTCTTTAGATTGCGAGCGGTATACACCAAGAACATTACGAACAAGCCTTCGGATAAGATTGTTCTTTAGCGGAACGTTACCTTGCTGCTTGATATATTCTTCCTCTGTCATCGTTTTGCCATCTACGCAAATCTTATCGTCCCATTGGTCTCCATAGGTGTATCTCTTGTTTCTCTGTCTATCTTTTCGGAACTGCTCCATTTCGTTCCAATAGTGTTGAGCCTCCATGAGCACATCAAAAGCCCTACGCCTCTCAAAATTGTTTGCATGAAAAGCAACCGTATCCATTTCCTCATTTTTTTTATTTGGAGTAATACGGCTCATCGGTATAAGCTTCTCCTTTTTATTTGTAACAGTATGCATATTGAAATCCAATTTAATAGTGTAGGCAAAGATAAACAATGCCTACACTATCATAAGTTTAACTATTTACGTGTCTTGTTCATTTCTTCAATCATCTCTTTTTTTAGTTCTGTAAGCTCTTTCTCAATTAAGAGATGTTCTTCTCCATCATTAGCTTCTTTCAACTCTTTATAGAGGGCATCAATATCCTTGCTATAGTCTTCGAAAATCTCATAACGAGCAAACTCTGGAGAATTATATAGAAAATCAATCTTATCAGCATAATCAAAGAGACCTTTGTCAGTGTCATTCTCATAATGCTTCATTCTTGCCTTTAAGACATCATGCTCTTCTTTAACACGCATATACTCATTGTTGATTGCACGTGCCTCTGTGCGCTCATCTCCATTCTTTAAGATTCTATTGAGAAGTAAGAAATTGCGTGGGTCATACTCTCTATCCCCAGCTATAGTCTCTGCGCTCTTAGAAAGTTTATCTATAGTGCCAGAAACACCTCCAAAATATCCATTAAGGAGATATTCTATCTGCGCTGGATTAATATCAACAGAGCCCTTAGTGTAATCATCTCCGCCTGTAGCCCCATTAAGCGTCTTAGCTATTCCAACAAGATATTTGTTAGCGCTCTTGTATGCTTTTGTCCATTCTGGCATGTACTTATTATAAGGAGTGTCTTTATAGATAGGCATACCTGTCCAACCCTTATTGCTATAGACTTCTGCAAATGGCTTAACAGCACTTGGCACAAATGCCTTAACACCGCCTCCACCTTCTAAGAAGTCAATAGGAAGAACCTGAGTTGCCTGTCCAGCTATTGCCTTACCTAACTCTGACCCTGTAAAATGTTCCTTTCCACTCATAGCACTTACCATAAGTTCTCCCATACCATATATTGCACGATACTCTACAGGTAATGGAATAGATACCCATTGGTCTCCTATCTTAAACAAGATATTGCTACGCCTTACATATTCAGGCAAGTTCCAATAACTATTTGCATCTGCGTCATCATCTCCATCTCCCATTCCTATGCCTGCAATTACAGCGCCAAGTAAGAACATTATAGCCGAAGCGGTAAAAGCCTTAGCAGGATGTTTCTTAAACTGTCTACCAAAGTTTGTTGTACCTTGTATTGCAGCATTCCAGAAGACAAATCCACTGCGCCCTATACCCGAAACAAAAGCACTTGCAGTACCGATTTTAGTCTGTCCAACTGCGTTCATAAATTTCGCACCACTACCTTTCTTATTGAAGTTTACAGATATTTCTTTTGCATCGTAGATAGAACGTTCTACTGTTCTACCCATCTCACGTGATGTAAGGTAAGCTGCAAAGCGTGCGCAGTTCTCAACAGCACGATTATACTCATCAAGTTTTTCTCCAAGTAAATTAAAAGCCTTTGTAATACTTAGCTTACCATTAGCACGCTTCAACTCTCTACGAATATCATTCTTATGCTGCTCAATATCTCTCACATTTGCATAGCCTGTTTCGCCACCATTCATCATAAACTGATAGAACATATGTTCCAGTTTATTATTCATGTCAAGCCTTCCTTTTCTATGCTTTGCAAGAAGGACTTTTATTTGTGCAGGGTTGCAACGTGCAATGTTTCTATGGAAACGTAATGCGTAATTCGGACTCTCCTTTACCCAAACTATTGAGTTAGAGAAAAGCATATCTCGAATAAAGTTTGAAACAACAAAGTCTGGATTTCTTGTAGTATAGAACGCACTTAGTTGTCTATTAACCATCTCTCCAGCTTTGAGAATTGCACCAATAGCACCAGATGTATCATTGTCTGGGTTAGTCTGCCCATTGAGAGCTTGAGCAGCTCGTGGATTACCATTAAGAGTTAAGATATAGTCTCTCCCTCCACGTTTAACAAGAACTTGATGCTGACGCAAGTCACGGCTATCGACAACCCTATAAGGAATATTTGCAGTTTCTTTTCCATGCTTATACTTGTCTGGAGCCTGCTCAGCAAGCGTTTTCATTTTATCTTCAAACTCTTTCAACTTCTGTTCAATATCCTCTGCGGAGTCGTTTTCCTCAAAGTTGTCAGGGAATACTGGCTTCCATTCGTCTGCCACATCATCATATTTTAACCATATGTCGCTAATGCTAACGAGGTCGCTTGGATGATTGAGTACAAAGTTAAAGAAGCGCTGTTTAACAAGTTTGTTTCTATTTCCCTGCGTTATAGCACTCTCAGCCATACTTTGCATGTTTGCAAAAGGGTCATCAGCTTTAGAAGAACGTCCCTTGGCAACTTTTATAGGTGCATTAAAAGCGCTATTCTGATGCAAAAGATATGCGTATGCTTCCTCGCTTGTTGTCTCATCAAAGCCACGAAGTGGAATATAGTATTTGTACATATCGCTTATTTTCTCATAAGTGTCCTTATCCATCATTCCACACTCGTAACTTTTAGATAAGATTGCAGCATTTACGGCATTAACCTTGTCCCACAGATTGGTAGTATCATGAGTATTCTCGTACTCTGATACCATCGTTTCCGCATCTACTTCTGCCTCTGTTACATTATCTTTACCTGTTAATGCTGTAAGTCCTGCATAGTCGCGATATTCTGCAAGACCTGCACGTGCGCTCTTTTGAGCATCGCTTAACTTTTCGTTATTGAGGATATCTTCTATCGCACGCTTACGCATGACAGCATTACGTTCCAAGCCGTGCTTTGCCATCATGTAATCCACAAGTTCACTACGTTCTTGCGCATTCTTGCATTGCTTAGCAACTTCTGCAAGCATTGGCTTAAATAAAAGGTGCGCAAAAGCATCCGCCTCTGCTTTATTCACTGATGACAATCTATTTTCGCCTAAGTAGGCGTTTTCATATCCGTCAATGTCTTCAATGTTAACATTCTTTCCCTCAGCCTTAGTAATAGCATTCATTGCCTCTTTGAGACCAAGCATGCTATCTTGCAAGGCTTCTTGTGTCTGGAACATGGCTCTATTAACACGCTGCTCGTACTTCTCTCTCGCATTAACTCGCTCTTTTTCTTTTGAATCATCTTCTCTATATAGAATCCCTCGCTCAGCTACATTAGAAGAATTAGTGTCCTGCTGATCATAGTTTCCAACCTTTAACTCATTTTGCTTTGCTACATCTTCTGCCTCACCTAATATGCTGCGATATCTACCTGGCTCTTTCATATTTTCATAGCTACGCCATAGCAAATAACGAAGTTCGTTGTCACTTAATTCTGTAGCAGACCAGCCCTCAAAACCGATACTATGTAACATCTTTAGGAATAAACTTTTTATCTTATTCCATATTACATAATGAACCCTCTCGAAGTCTGTTCGTTCTGCCAGTCCTGCAAGATACTCTTCTGTTGCTGTACGGAAATCCCAGTTGTTATTTGCCGCTTGACTTGTTATAATACGTCTTATTTCTGGTTCAACATTCTGATAAACGTTATCAAGGAACGTTTCGAAGTGTCCACCAAACAATTTCCTTAGTCCATGATGCGCTACAGCCTCATGTAACAGAGTCTTCTCTACGTCTTCTACACTTGCATGATTAGGGATAACGATGGTGATTTTTCCACTACTCTTAGAATAGAATCCTTTTGCTTTAGCTTTCTTTCCCTGCAAACCGTTACTATCTGTAACAGTTTCAATATTATCAAGGTGTAATCTGTCAGCAAGTTCTCTTATACGATTTATCATGCGCTGGCGTTCCCTTTCCGCAAAAGCCTTGTTGTCTTCCTCGCTACGCTTGCTCTTACCAAGCATTTTTGCAACTGGGTCATTAATAAGACTTAATTCACTATTAGTGTATGAGCCATATCCATTCCGTAACTTTTCCTCATCAAGATTGCGCTTGCCATATTCAACCTCTTCCTCCATGGCGCCTCTATCGAGTGCACTATCATCAATATTGATAACATCCATGAGGTGTAAGGCGCTATTAGAAAATGCGGTCTTAATCTTAAAGATAGATTTATTAGTATCTCGTGTATCCTCTCCGAGTTCATAATTTCCATATAAGATAGCAGAGCGACCACCCATCTGATTGACATAAGAGATTATTTGCATAATATTCTTATGACTATCTACATCTGTTAACTTTGTCCATGGAAGGAATACGTTTCCTGTGACATGACCAGCTTGGTCAAGGATAATAAGACTCATTTTCTTGTGTTCGCCAAGACGATGACTACTAACATACTCTGCAATACTTTCTGGGCTTACAGCTCTGAAAGCGAACTCAGGGTTCCAGTCTTTTGCAAATACCTGCTGACTAAACTGATATACATTAATAGGGATATTATTATGTTCATCAGGCAAAGGAATATTTCCATCTTCAAGCCTTCCGTCTTCTGAGAACATACCAAATTTGCCACTTGTGGTATTGATAATGATTGCTGGCATCACTTTCCCTCCAAAGATTTCTTTCATCTTCTTTTGCACATCCATATCTTGCTTACTTGCAGATATGTTTCCACTTGGATGGTTGTGAACAAACAGCACCTTATCTGGATTAATAGCATCAGCAGCCACAATAGCTTGCTCGATAGGAGCTAAGGCTGTAGCGTATGAGCCAATAGAGAGGTGAAGGACTGTTGGGGTTCCATCTTTTATTAACACCAGAAACGAGTTTTCGACAGATGATGTTTCAAGCTGTTTGAAGATATATGCAATATCCTCAATACTTTCAATATGCTCCTTTCCTGTAAAACTAAAACCGTTACTTTCTGTATATCTACGTTCCACGTGACAAGCTTCGCCCTCTTCTAAAGGACGTAGACGCAGACGTGTAAGGTCGTAGCCCACTTTTCTTACAGTCTCTTTGGCTTGGTGGTAAGCCTCGCTTTCTACGCTTGAAAGTTGTTCGCTCTCTTTTTTACTTACATAATCCTCAATTGCATCAAGTTGAGCACGCAGTAAAGTGCGTTCTGTCGTATGATAACCGCCATTGGACCAATTCTTTGCAACATTGACATATGAGCCGTACGCAGTATCTAATGAGGTCTTTTCGTCCTCAAGCGAGTTCATGTACCTTTCCACAGCTTCCTGAAACTCTTTATTATGGCGACGGTCATATTCTTCCATGTAGAAGTTCCATTCTTTGCTATCACCTTTAGCGATTTCCTTTAAGAGTTCATCGTCTGTAAGTTTAGAAATTGCTTGATTCACATTCTTATTTGGTGAATCACTAAAATCTACTTCGCTAAACAAATTACCCTCTATAAAACTTCTGATGGATGAAGAAACATTAAAGAGTGGTTCTTCTGCTGTAAGCTCACTAAAATTTCCATCTTCGTATTCAATGTTTGAAAGGTTAGAATTAGCATCGATGTTTTTATCCATCTCAGCATACTTCTTTTCCTTTTCTTCCATTTCTTTCTTCAACGCTTCTGTGTACTCTATAAATTTCGCCTTAGCTTCTTCAAGTTCACTCTCGAATTCGAAAGGTTTACCTTCTCTTGAAAGGATATGTTCTAAGTCTGAGCTGTAGTGTGCAATATTTTGTGTTGCTCGCTCTATACTCTCCTTGAAATCATTACCAGTAATAATATTATCAGTAATATCCTCAATTGCGTTACGCATCAACACCCCCTTTACGGGCACATCTTCAAGTCCAAGTTCCTTTTGCGAATAGGTCATTGTACGAGTAGACTTTGCGAAGAGATTAATACCCTGAGAAGACATTTCTTTAGAAACCTCGGTATGAATAGCAAAGGTAAGTCCATCAACATCAACGTTAATGGTGCTGCCATAAGTAGCATTGGTTCCATTCTTAACCTTTTCGCTTTCTTCTTTAACCTTCTTGTTATGCTCTTTGAAGAAGTCCTCCATTCCTGCCACACTATCATACTTATGTTTACCAACAATGATAGCTTTAAATTTGCCATCAGGGTAGGTATTATTCACAAGTGAAAGGTTCTTCTCGTTCTCTTCCTTTTGAAGCTGAGCATTTTTGATAAGTCCATTAAGACGTGGCTTAGCATTGTGAATATAGGTTTGGTCTGCTTCCCACTGGCGTTTGCGACTTTCGTACTTACGGACGTTCTTCTCTGCTTGGTTCTTCAACATAGCATACTCGCTTCCTGAAAGTTGTGCAACAGTATCTCCAAAAGAGTCTTCTTCCTCTTCAAGAATACGATTCTCCATACTGTTTGCCATAAGCTGTTTACCTTTCATAATACTATCGGCAATAGCACCCTTAGTTTTTAGTCTTTGGTAAGCAGTAACGTCAAGACTGTCTTCTACTCCGAAACGAAGCACACGCACAGGCTTATTCATATCCTTATGAATATTTCCTTGTCGTAATATACGTCCATTGCGCTGTGTATAATCCATAGGCCTATTAGGCGCATCGATATGTATAAGCGTATGTAGGCGCTCTTGTATATTCACACCTGTTCCGAGTGTAAACGTACTTCCTAAGATTACACGAACCTCTCCACGATTGACCTTATCGAAGATTTCCAATTTCTTCTTAACAGTCATTCCCGACTTCATAACAACAATCTGTTTCTCTGGAACGCCCGCCTCTATAAGTTTCCTTCTAATATCTTCGTAAAGATTAAAGCCACTCGTCTTATTCTGATAATTATCTGCAAACAAAGCTACAGTACCATTGTAAGAAGCTGTTTCTTTGAGGGAACGTAAAGTCTGACGCACAGCCTCATTGGTCTTACTATTAGAATCGTCTTCGGCTGTTTCGTCAACTAATCGTGCATCCACAGCAGCAGCCTTAGCTATACTATACATGGTAAGTGGAATATGAGAATTCGCTTTTTTCTCCTTACCACTCATCTTGTCGTATGCCTCCAACTCTGCCTTAACGTACTTCATAATACCACGAAGTGCTGGTGTTTGAGGTAGATAAAGATCTTGAGCTTCGTCTCCTTCCATCTTAGGAATTTTATCACTGACTTCACCAGCGTCTTTTGTTCGAACCGTGTCAGATACACTTGACCAAATACGCACTAACTCTGGTAAATCAATATAGCCTGCAAAACGATTATTCTCCCTAAACTTTCCACTGGTAGTAAACTCAAGCATCTGCTGGATATTACCAAAGTTTCGCACAAAGTCGTCAAAGTAGTAGATACCATACTCTTTCATAGTTTCAGAAGGCATGAGATAACGCATGAACGTCCAAATCTCTGCTGCTGTATTACTAATAGGAGTACCAGTTGCAAAGATGACGTTACGTCCATGACTCTTTGATAACACGGCTCGCGTTTTTAAGAAAACACCCTGTGACTTTTTAGAATAGGAAGGGTCAATACCCTTGACACCACGCTGCATAGCTGTTGCAAAACCAAGATGTTTATACTCGTGCGCTTCATCGATAAGCAGAGCGTCAATTCCCATGTCATCGAAATTCTCTGTTTCATCAGTTCTACGTTCGAGCATTTCACGAGCCTTAACCTCTGTATTCTGTTTTGTAACTGCACGTTTCTTCTCATCCTTTGCTGTTCGTTTCTCTGAAAGTGTAGTAGTCAAATCTGCTAATTCTTCTTTCAGCTGCTCAACTTCCTTCTCCGCTTGACGAGTGATTAAATTACGACCTGACTTGTCTGCGTCTCTCATCTTTGCCAAGACAATCAACTTCTCTTCTATCTTATCCTGGATAAACGCCATCTGACGTTCTTCGCTATCAGGAATAAACTCAAAGGTTGATTGAGGAACGACAATCATATCCCAATCGTTGTAACGTATCTTCGCATAGAAATTCTTTCTTCCTTCTGCATTGTGGTCACTATCCTCAAGCGTAAGAATCTTCGCATTTGGATATAGTTCTTTCGCACTTGCGACAAACTGACCTACTGTAGCATTCTGTACTACAATCATAGGCTTACGCGCTGTGCCAAGTCTACGCATTTCCATTGCTGTGGAAATAAGCGTAAAGGTCTTACCTGTACCCACCTCATGTGCAAGCATTAACGGCTGCATTGTTCCACGCACAACCGCTTTCGCTTGATGTGGACGTAACGTAATATTATGAGTAGCACCTCCGAAATGCTCTGGGATATATTCACTTGGTATATCTATAGGTACGTAATTATTGAAAAGGTCATTATAAACCTGCTCCATCTTATCAGACATCTCAGGATTACTCTGCATCTTATTGCGTGCCCAGTCCTTAAACTCCTGTCTTATTTCGTCTATACGACTTGAGCACGCTTGTGTCGCTTCCTTGTCTGTAATAGTTTCTGTCGTACCATTATAAAGTTTACGTGTTGTTGAAACTGTAATAGTCTTATTCTGGATAGCTGCTTCTATAAGTTCATGTCCCATGACATGTTTACCCAACAAGTCGCTATGTACGCCAAATGAACGATTCTTTTCATTGTTCGTCCAATGCGGCTCTTTCATAAACCATGTTCCACCTGCTGCTGTAAACTTAACATCAACGTCTGTCTTGTCTTTGACATATTCCTCATAAAGTTCTGGTGCAATCCATGATGAGCCTAAGTTAAACTCTATAAGATGTGCAGGTATGCTATTAGGTACAACTTCTTTAAGAGCTTTAATATTCGTGTTGTACTCTCCGTCTTCGTTATTTTCTTCTGCTTGTTTTAACTTTTCCCTTACATTTCCACTAAGATACTGGTATGATACCTCTACCTGTTTGCTTACAGGATTCTCAAAACCTAATCCGCTTGCAATAATCTCATGCTTAACATCTTCCTCTGTTTTCCCAAGCTTATTACTGATATATGGGATATCTATTTTACCAAACTTGTAAACGCTCACCACAATACCATCCTTAACATTCTTAGGCTGTGGTTCCACGCTCTTCTCTACAACACGCTTTTTAAAAATGTCTGTCTTGTGGAATGATTCTACACGCTTACCGTTTTTATCTGCCTTTTCCTCGTATTTTTCTAAAGAGAATACGTTAGGATAATCTACATCGTTGCGTAAAAATGCTATAGAAGTATTCTTGTTGAAATGGCCGTATGTGTCTACGAAAGAGTCGTATGCCTTATTCAGCTTATCAAGCAATGGCTTTAAGCCCTCATCGGTTTCGTTTTCCGTCTGATACTTCAAGACATCAGCGAGTGCCTGCTTAATTTCAGTATAAGCGTTAAAGCATTCTTCTTTTGTATGTCCCTTAACTTTATTCGTGTTAAGAGTAAGTGGTACTGCCTGACCTAATTGAGCTACGCAGAGTTGACCATCCTTGTTTACAAGCATGCTTCCCTCTTTGACATCGTTACCAAGTTCCTCATAGACGTTAATAGGCTCCACGTCTTGTTTTGTTGATGCAGCCTCATCTTTCATATTAGTAAAAGACTGAACAAAGTCTGCTAACAACTTATCTTGCGCCTTGTCATTAGTAGGATAAAGTCCCTTTGAAGTAGCACGATATTTATCGCCATGCTCAAAAGCGAACTCCATCTTTCCCGCCATCATTTCTGGGTGCTCAATAAAGTATTTGTTGTAGTCCATCGAAAGATGTTTAACAACTGGAACCTCTACACCCTTAACACGTTTTGTTTCTCCAGTATCGAATTCCACCGAACGTTCACCTGTAACAGTGCTTACATCGATTGCGTTTGGCGAGACTTGACCATTAACACGTTTACGAATGACGATAATATCTGATGTAACATCAGTGCCACCAAATGTTTTATTATTCAATCGGAAAGCACCGACGACATCAGCATTGCCATCACTTACCAACCAATCACGTAGTTTCTGTGAACTATCAAGGGTGCCATTTGAAGATATAAAGATACCAATACCACCCTCACGCAGTTTACGTACGTTCTTTGCAATACAGAAGTCATGAATGTTATGGAACTTCTTAGAAAGGTCACCATCTCCTGTTGTGTCGTTTACTCGAAGACCTGTAACAAAAGGAACATTGGTAATCGCAAGGTCTACACTTCCATTCGGAACTCGTGCCTGTTCAAAGCCTTGTATATTAACGTTAGCCTCAGGGTAAAGTAAAGAAAGAATATTGCCAGACGTTCCGTCTATCTCCACTGCTTGAATACGACTACTATCGCTTATATCCATTGGCATAAGACCAAGAATATTACCGATACCTGCAGAGCCTTCAAGAATATTGCCACCCTTAAAGCCCAACTGCTTTGCAATGTCCCACAATGTATCTATAACGTACGCTGGTGTATAATAAGCACTATTCGCGCTCATCACGGCTTGTTCGTAACCCTCTGTGCCTAACAAAGTCTGTAGGCGAGCAGGAATAGAATCTTTACTCCAGCTATATGAAGCTTGATTAAAGGCTTTGCCTAAACCTCCCCATCCACTAAACTTACGGAGAACAGACATTTGCTCGGGAGTTGCTTTTTCGCCACTCTCGACAAGTTCATTTACCAACTCAATAGCTTTGATATTGGCTTCAATACGTGCATCAACAGATGTAGGCGCATAGTCTACACCACGCTCAGCATGATTATTAGAAACGTTTAATCTCGATAAGCGTCCAGAGGGTCGTTCAGTGCTGCTGCGTTCTTCTGCATTTCTGCTCTGTACTCGCTTATCTCCTTGTCGCTCAGACCCACGTTCCTCAGTATTTGTGTCCAGTTGTCTTTCGTTAACTGACCTGCTGATAAAAGATTCTCGTTGCGAAACTTCATCATTGCCTTTTCGACTTTCTGTTCGAGTTCTTGGGTTATCTTCATTGTTCTGTGATTTAGATTCGTTTTCATCGAAGAAGCCACCAAACAAATCACCTGTGGTAAGCTGCTCCAAAGATACATCTTTTTTCTTTGAGTTGTTCTTTTTTGCTGGCTTTTCTTTCTCTGTGCTTACTTTTTCTTCTTTTGCAGCAATTGCTCCATTTGAGTTTGCTACAGGTGTAAGCTCATCCCAATTAGCAACATCATACATGACAGGTGCTAAACCTGTGTCAAGTATTGGTCTGTTATTGTCAGACCTGTCGATGTCATAAAGAGTTGCTTCCTTGCCCTTATACATCACCTTGTCACCAATATTGAAGCCGTGCAAATCAGGGACTATTTTCTCCTGCCACTCCTCTTTATTAAGTGTCTTTGCAAGATGTCTCCATTCTTCAATAGAAACCTGCTCATTTAGCTTAATAGCAACCTTGTAAGGGGAGGTAAAATGCCCAACTTTAATTTCTGTACCAGTTTCGTCATTAACAAATGTTTTTCCAAAGATACCCTCTATATCCTCCACAGAAGTAAACCTACCTTCGAGTCCATTAGATGTAGGAGTATCGTTTGAAGTTTCATCTTTGTCGTTAATAACTACTCTGTAGCCTGCACGTATTAGTTTTGGAAGGTAGGTATCAAGTGTATAATATGGGAAGCCAACCATATTAACACCATCATTCCTTTTGGTAAGAACAATACCAAGTGTCTTAGACAAGTCTTTTGCATCATCTTGATATGTCTCGTAGAAATCACCAACACGGAGCAAAATTTTTGTATCTGGATACTTCTCTTTTAACACATTATATTGAGCGAGTAATCTACTATTGGTTGATGATTCTGTAGGTTCTTCTACCTCATTGTGGTCTGTTGTCTTCTCTTTACTGACGATGTCCTCTTCCAAATTTTGCACAGGATTTACTTCTGACTGTGTATTAAAGATTGCATCTGCAAAAGTATGTGCTTCTTTTGCTGTGTTAAACACAAAGCCATTAACACCACGGAAAGAGGAGTAATAACCATTATGTTCTTTTGCCACCTGCTTGCGCTGGGTATAAACATCCTTGTCAGTGCGCTCCTTACCACGTACAACCCAAATATCAACATCTTTTTTGTTGTTGTGTTGCTTGGTAATAGAATACGTATCGTTATCTACATCTTCTAACTCATTAGTATTATTTTGTTCTTGCTTTGCATTAAACTCAACTGTTGCTTCATTGTTAATCTGCTCAGCTGTTTCAATAGCGGAAGGCGTTAACTGCTCACCATCATTACCAATTGTAGCAACGTCGAAACGACTCACCTCATCATAGGGGGTCATTTCGCTTGACAACTCCGCCATCTCTGGTAAATCTCTTGCACCATTGTAGAATGCTTTGAGATATGGACGAATAGCATCTCCGAGGTCAGAAATCATTTCTTTTGCATAGGCTCCAAAGGCACGTGCACCATTCTCTATATGATACACTGCCATTTCTGCACCAATAGCCAACATCTCAGGGTCTACACCTAAATTAAGCTGTCCCAACTTAGAACGCATACGCTTCTTTAATTCTTCGTAGCGTTCATTAGATACAAGACGCTTGCCGCCTTTATCCTCAATAGGATGCTGTACATTAACATCCCCCTCTGTTTTAACAGAAGTATATTCTGCAAACGGTTTTGTCTTGCGTTTACTGCTATCAATCCACTTCTTGAATTCTTCCTTGCTAACTTCTGTAATGTTGCCCAAGCCTTGCCATCCCTCTTCATAATTAGAAAGATATGCTTTCCTTGCGCTTTCCATGTCAGAGAATCCGTACATTACCTTATGCTCATCGAAAGAACCATCTTTATTTACCTGGTCTACAACAAAGACATTACCCTCTGTTGGGTTATCTGACAAAAAGATGTCGATATGATCACCATCAACGCTTTCTGTGCCTCGAATGTATCCGTAGGTGTTATGCATCTCGGTTTCCCATTCCTTGCCATTTGCATCCTTACCACGACGAACACTGCCCTTAGGCTGTTCAATAGTAACATTGAAGCCATCTACCTTAATATGACCTTTCTTGTAGTTACCAGCTTCTTTCTGTGCTTCTGTCGGATTGGTGTCAACCTTTGCCTCCTCTTTTTTGCGTGTACGTTTAGCTTTATCTTCTGTCGCTACACGTTCAGCCATTGCAAACAAATCTTCATCAGAAGAGTTGTTGTTATGTTCTATGGTGCTCTTTGAATTATGCCAATCAGCAAATCTTACAGCAGCGTCAACGCTCTTAAATCTCAAGATTGGTACGTCTCCATTGGTATAGGCTCTCTCTTCGCTACCTACATCCTTGTTGTATTCCTCTGCAAGATCATCCCATTTCTGCCAATCAGTATTTCCCTCATCATTAGAAAAATCGTAAGTAGCTACTTGTCCTGATGGATTGGTTATCCTATCTGGAATACTCATCAATACTCCGAGTCTTGACGACTTTCCGTCAAGCAACAGAGGAATATACAAGTCCTCCGAGTCAAACCCATTCTCATCTACAGAAGTTCTCCCTGTTGTATCTGTCCTTTTCTGATACTCTTTCAGTTCATCAAGAGCTTCTTGAGCATATTTAATTTCCTCCTCAATCTCTTCTGAATTCTTTGGTGATGGAACAAAATTCTCCGTTTTCTCTTGCTTTGTATCAGAAGATTGCTTATCTTTGCCTTCGAAATCATTGTTATGGTTTGATGCGCTGCCAGCTGGCTCGTTGCTTTGAGAAGCTTGCTCGGTGGAAACATTTGCAGGGGCAACACCTGTAGTAGAAGTATCTTTCGCGCCCTTCTCCCATAACAATGTTCTTTTTGCTAAGCCTTCTATCCTTTCATAACCAGAAGTCTTTATCCCGTAATAGCTTCCACTTAACGAATCTAATAGAACTGTTACTGCACGTCTACCTGTACGACTTCTTCCATTTTCGATAGAGAATATGATTGCACCCTTTTCTCCTTGACGTACGTGATCAAAATTATCTATCACATCTAATACGAAATCTATCGCATCGTCAGCTTTAGAGAGCCCCATTTCCTTTCCATGCCTATCAAAGACATGTTTAAGCATAGATGGAGTAAGACGGAAAGGTGCTTGAGGTTTATTGATTTTATTAAAGACCTCGTCAGGTATATTTGCTAAATCAATATTTCCATTGATGTCTTGATAGAAGTTCTCTCCATTGTCAGACTTCTGTTGACTAAGAGAATAAGCCCCTTCGTCAGATGTCTCTACTCTTTCTTCTCTGATTTTTCCACTATCTTTTTCAGTTCCTCCTTGATTGGTTTCTGTCCCATCGCTATTCTCACTTCGTCCTCTTGACGTAGCATCTCCATTGCTTCCTGTTCTCCCTTCTTGGCTTGCTGAATTATCGCCAGCCAATACATTGCTTCCTTGTTGTCCATTATATTCTATATTTAATGTTTCTTTGATTGCCTGCACAAGTGAACGTGGTGTGTTATCAGGTTGCTCGAACAGAGTTTCTTCTTGTGTGCCTTGTATAAGGTCGTACATCTTATTGAACGTACCCTGTATGAGTGACTGATTATCGCCTTTGTACATAGTCGCAAGCAATAATGCAAAGTTACTATATTTTTCTGCAGGAAGGTAACTTTCTCCTGTAACATCGTCAAAAGCAAGTTGTCTTCTCCATGCTTCAACAGCTATACGTGCATCTTTATGATTCTTTGCATTCATAAACATGCTATCATGTGACAGAGCATAATATGCCATGATAGAGTCCTGAATATCCCCTATCATACGTTCGCTTTGTGGGCTGTCATAATCACGATATGCCGTTGCAAGAATTGCTTTCTGTGCTTTTGCAGGTAGTGCGTTAAACATCTCCTCAAGCTGTGTATTACCACCCTCAAAGATACTTTGATACATAATACCCTTGATATCATTCTTTGCTTCAGCTGTGATGTTGCCTTTGCTATCAAATGCACTCTTATACTGTGTTGGACTAATCACTCCATTAGCATTTAGCCATTTCAAAGCGTCCACACCATTGCTATCAACAAGCTCTGCAAAAGAGATATTCTCGTCATTAGCTCGCAAAAGAATGTTTGCAAAGTTCTTCATCTTGTCACCAAGTTTCTTAACAACATTCTTAGGCTTGATGCGTTCTGTACCTCCGCTTTCTGTATCACTTGCTACAAATTGACCTAATGAAATAGCCTCATCATCATTCACATCGAGCATATTAACAAGTACAGGCTTATCCATTGCTGCAATGTCTTCTGGTCTTAAACCAAATGATTCTGCATGATCAATAAGATACTGCTTGTACTTATCGCCTTGCTCCTGATGATTGTCCCACATTTCACGAAGCGCGGCACTTCGATTATTGCCTTGAATAACCTCTCCACGGCTATTCACTGTTGGTGCGCCTGTATAAGCTGTAACAGACGATGTGATTTCTTCTGGGCGAATATTTGCTGCAATCTTACGTGCTGCACCTACGCTTGCATCGTCTTTACGCTCTTTTGGTTGTGCCTCGTCGATGAAATGCTGTGGATTTCGTTGCCCATTCTTATGGCTTGGTTGTAACTGATTAGCTTCGATGATTGCAACGTGTCCTCTTGGGATGTTATCATCATCAAATTTAACCTGCACTTCTTTACCTTTCGTTGCGTTAATAGGCTCTTGCCTATCTACCTTATCTCCATTAACACGCCTGTAGCCTCTTGCTCGTGCATCGGTTGCCTTATCTTCTACAAAATCGGGTACACCATTAAGAGCTTCACGCTTGACACGTTCTGCTTCTTCTTGCTCTACACGTTCTTTCTCTTCCTGTTCCTTACGTACACGTGCCATTTCATCAGCTTTGCGCTGTTCCTCTGCTTGTATTGCAGATTCACGCATACGATTAACAGCAGCAATCTTCCTCCAATGTGCAAGTGTTGCCTTTGCCTGTTCAATAACCGCAGCACGTTCTTTTTCTGCTGCAATCTTCTCAGCAATGCTGCCACCACTCTTTGTTTTGGTCTTTTCAGCCTTTTTTACACCAGCTTCCAAATCTGACACCATATCATCGGCAACAGTCTGTGCCATACTCGTGTCACCTTCCGTCTGCTCTACAATAGCATCCCACGCCGTTTCGGGCTCTGTCTGCTCATAAAGAGGCTGACCAGATTCGTCTTTAGGAATGCGCTCCAAAGCTGTTGTTTGCTGTTGTGGGGCTTCCGTTTCTGCAGACTTCTCTGTCTCTTCCTGCTGTTGTGGCTGCTGCGTTGTTGTGTTTTCTACAACATCTGTAGGTGCTTTCGTCATAGCATCAAGTTCTTCTGCACTAAACAGATTTACTTTCTTACCATAAATAGGCTGTTCTGTGTAGACTTCAAACTTACCATCTTCATTCTCAGGGGCTGTTATACTTCCGCGAACAGTATTTCCATTCTCATCAGAGAGCGTAACCTCATCGTTTATACTGTAAGTATTATTAGTATTAGTAGTTGGTGTATGCTCTACAACTTGCGTTGCTGCAACGGCTGCACGACGTGCCTCATCAACCTGCTGCTGTACTTGTTCTTTTGGCAATAGAATAGGCTGCTGAGCTCCATCAATATCAACAAGCACCATTTCAGGATTAACCTGCCCTGTCTTCTCATCTATTGCATCACCAATTATAGACAAAGAGTGTTGTGTGCCGTCTTCTTTGTCTATAATTGAATAGGTATCACCTTGCTTGAACTCTAATTTTCCGTCAATCTTATCAGCCTGCTGCTGTGCAAATGTCTGACGGATATTGTCTGTTGTAGCCTCTTTCTCCTCTTGCACGTTAATAGGTGCATCCACTTTGGAGATTGCAGAAGGGTCTGCTGTTTCAAGTTCTCCTGTCTCGGCATCACGCAATACAACGAAGTCATCAGAGTGTTCATGATCAACACCGCTACCATCGGGGAGCATTACAACGTTGCCATTGACAATATACACTTGTCTATCATCAACTTTCATCGTTGCTGGGTGAATGGCACCAGTATCAAGGTTAGTACGTTGGTCTACCACAAGCTCACTTTCATGTACTTTTGTGTCAATATCATCTTTCACACGCTGAATCATGCCATTATAGGCTGCACATGCATTGGCATAGTCGGTAAACGCTTGTAACTGTCCATCGTTAAACTCATCACTATGCTTCATATAGGCTAAAGTTGACGCACCGCCATCTTTACCTATCATACTTTCAAGGGTATCTTCATCCCATCCAGTAGCTTTTGTCGCTTGTTTCTTTGCTTCGTCATAAAGAATAGCTGTATTGTTGAGTTCCTTTTCATCTTGCAAGTTATAACCCATACTGTAGGCTTCATCCATTACGTTAAACTGACCCTCAAGCTTATTCTTTGCGTCTTGTGCGTTAACACCATGCACAACAGCTGTACGATATTGATATTGTAAGGCTGCAATCTTCTGCGAGTTTGACAAAGACTTATCACTGCCAATTTTCTCCATTACACTACCTATCTGCTTTTCATCAGCGTTATCAATAGCGTTCTTGTATTCATCCCAACGCTCACCAAAAACAGAACGCGCTTGTGCGTCTGCTTTGCGCTGCTCGTGTGGTGCCTTGTAGCGTTCTCTTGCATAACCTGCTGTGTTAACTCCGCTCATTATACCACTCATCAGAGCAACACTATAGAATGTATCAAGATTAATCTTTGGGTTGAACACTCCAGTGTGTGGGTCTGTGTCGAGTGTCATATCTCCATTGGTAACAGCATTGTATAGGTTGTTTGCAACCTCCTCGAAGTATTCTCCAGCCATTCCGTTCCACTTGGTTCTCTCTTGGAAATTTTTCCAAGTCTTTGCCCAATTAGATGAGCTCATGTGCTCAAAGGCGTCTACAACCTTTCCTAAACCAATCTTACGTGCACCACGTCCAATAGCTACATTTACTTTACCCACTCCAGGTAGATATTCACCCCACATTTCAGAGATATTCTCAGCATACTGACCATTGATAGCCTTAGCGAGTGCCTTTACATCACTATATTCCTTGTTTTGAAAAATGTAACCGCCCTTACCATCGGATTGCACATCACCTGTCTTTCGATTGAGATAATCGCCTACTATCTTTGTTGGGCTATACATACCTGTAACAACACCTGCTTCCACGGCATCCATTCCCACACGTGCAGCCCCTTTTGCAAGTCCTGTGACTGCTTTTGTTATTGCTCCTTTACCAAACCTCTGTAGTGCTCTCTTTGCAACAGTCTTAGCAACACTTGCAGCAGCTTCTTTGCCTACCCCAGAGGCTGGGTTTGTAGCCATTTGTGCCATGAACCCAATAGTACCGACAAGGTTCTGACCTGCCCCAAATGCACCGCCAAGCTTATCAGAGGCTTCTGATTGGACGTTATTGGCAATAGCTGCTGCGTCAAGAAGCATCTTGTCTTTAGCGGTTGCTTTACCTTCTTCATAGTTCTTTGCAGCACGATAAAGATTAGCTGCGTTGAATGTGTCAGTTATTCCAAAATCGTATGTGTCTACATCTGTCAAACCTGCCATGATACCACCATAGAGACGGCTTAGAGTACCAGCGTCTCCATATCTATCTGCGTTTTCTTTCATTTGTGCAGACTTTGTCATCATGCTAAGGGCGGAAATCCCTGGCTTGGCACCTTCTGGAACATACTGAAGGGCATTCCCTCGATTGCTAAATCCCTCAAGCGCATCACTTACTGCTCCCAAGAAAGGATGTTCCTTTCTGAAAGCCTCTTTCTTTTTGTAATCCTCGTCAAAGGCATCATTTACACCTCCAACGGCATCTTTGTAGAGATTATCAACCTTATCTTTTTCACGTTGTGCCTCGATACCTGTCTGTACACTATCTCCGTATGCTTTTGCACGTGCTTCATCTGACGAAATCCCTACAAGAGGTTCTCCAGCCTCATTTGTAACGATATTTCCATACTCGTCACGTGCTACAGTTGGAGCAAACATGGAATGAACTACGTCCCCGTTTTCATCGCATGTCAACCCAGCATCAACAGGGTTACGTAATTCTTTCCCTGTTGCCTGCATGTAATCAACCTCGTCTTTCTTCTGCTGCATAACCTGCGGCATGCCCAACTCCTTTGCAGCTTTTTTTTCACCATGCACAGCATCATCAAATGCTTTGACAACTGTCGGCTTACCAAAACGCTTCTGTTCTCGCTCTACACGTTTTGCCTTAGCTTCATTCCCTAACTGAACAGCACGCTGTACATGTGGGTTTGATGGAGTAGCACTACGCTTTGCCTGCTCTCCAAGAACTTCATTGCGATGTTCTTCTGAAAGATTATAACCTACAGGCTTAGGCTTTAAGAAATCTGTTCCAGTTCCTTTTCCAAATGAGTCTGACAAAAGCGGTTTACTACCTTGCAGTGTGCTCTGTCGAGGGTTTACACTTGGGTTTGGAGTTGGTTTTGCTGTTGAAGTAGGTGTAGGTTTTGGTACCGTCTGCTTCTGAACAGGAGTATGCTCAAGCGAGAAAGCATGAAGTCCTTGCTTTCTCGCATTATCGAAATTCTGTAAAGGAATGTCATAATCGCCCTTCTGCGCATCACGCATACGGATAGTAGCACCCTTATATGCATCTGCATACGATTGAATACCGTACTTATCGACATTTTCCTTAGATACCTGATGTTCTTTGCCGTCAGCTGTTGTAATAGTGTATGTTACCTTATTTGGCATAATGTATTAATTTAACGGTGGTTTATTTGTTGTGGTTTGCTTTGCCGTAGGCTTTGTTCTGTTACGACGATAATTGTTTGCATTGAAACCTCCTGTCGAAGTTGATTTAGACGGTGATGCGCTTGTCATTCCTAACACGCTACGAACTTCACTATCCATAGAAGGGAAGTCCCCTATATTAGAAACAACAATTGCAGCAATTCCGTCTTTACTTTGCGTCTTCTCCAACTGTTCTGCTATGGCGTTGTAATGTTGAGCCGTCTTACGGTCACCTGCTTTACGATAACGTTCTGCAGCTACCTTTGCTTTTTTCACCATTGATGGTGCAAGAGAGGTAAGAGCGCCTTTCCTGTCTGCTGAATAGGCATAAATATTGCCATCTTTGAGTCTAATTGTCTCTTTTGCGCCTTTATCTGTAACAGAGCCCTTAGTCGTGCCATCAGCATTGTGCGTTGCTCTAAAATGGCTTTCTGCTTGACTAATTCTTGCAGCGCCTTGTGCTTCACTTACTCTGTTATGACGACCAGCTTCTGCTATCTGAGCACCTTTCAGTCCCTCACTTGCCTTGTGCGCACGTTCTGTTTCCGCTAAGACTTTTCCTTTGTACTCCATACCTTGAGCAAACTGACTACCTCGCTGGTCATGGTCTTTTTGCCATTGGTCATCCTTGACGTTGTCACGATCTTTCTTGTATTGGATTTCTGCTGCGTCTTTCTTTTGGTTGTACAAATCTATACCAAGCTGGCGCATCCAATTTCTATCTTTATCCTTTCTTTCGTCGTCAGCCTGATTTGCAGCCATAAGATTTCTTATATACGCATTTTGCTGTGCATCTCTGTTTGCACGCAGTTTCTTCCACTTATTTTCCGTCTTAGCAGATTGTGAGTTCTCATGCCTATACATGTTGGGTGCATACTTTGTCGTAAAATAAAGGTTAGATAGTGCTGATATGCCGTCACTAATAGCAGAGAATACTTTTTCACGTTTCTCTTTCTTCCGTTCGTTAGCTAACTCTTCTTGTGTCGGAGGTTGATACGGACTGAGCTTTGTAAACATATCAGTGTAAGACATACGTGTTGGCGTTGCAGTCTTTACAGGAGTTATTTTATCCTCCTCCTTAGCAGCTACACTCTGCTCTATACTTGAAGCAGCTGGGGCTACAATAGAAGGAGCAGTATTGTTACCGCTAATATTTCCTGCTTGAGTTGTCGGAACAGCCCCATTTTCCCTCAAGTGGGCATTCTCGGCTCTCTGCTGCGCTACTCCTGCAGCACCCAATGCAGTTTCCGTTTTCACTCCTGTAGCTGGACTTGCAGGCTGTGGCGGCTGTAACGTAGGGGCAGGCTTACCTAAAATATCATTTATAGCACTCATATTCTTCTCTCTGAATTAGAATGGAAGACTACCAGCAGCACCAGTAACACCTTGAACAGCTTGACCAATAGCGTTAGCCTTATTCTGCTCAATCTCGTTGAGCTGGTTGGTAAGGTCTGCATCACGCTGTTGGTACTGCTGCTCTATAGAATCCTTACGTTGCTCTGCATTAACCGCAATCTGCGAGGTTGCATCCGAAAGAGCCTTGTTGTTTGCCGCTTTAGCTGCAGCGACACTTTCTTCAGTGCCACCCATGACAGCTTGTGCCCCTGCTGCTGCTTTGTTACGATTCTTAATACTTTCCTCTGTCATAGTTAAGATGCGCTGGGCATCTGCACGCTGCGTCGCATCTTCGTTATAGCGTCTGTCATACCAGTCTTGGTTGGCTTTTTTCTGCGCCTCTACATTGGCTTTCATCTTACTCATTGCTTTTGATGCACTGATACCTCCAAAAATACTACCAGCGGCACCAATTGCTGCTCCGATTAATCCCATATTGCGTTGTCTATTAAAAGTTATCTATTTTCTGCGAAAATAACACATTACTTTTGCATGGTTAGTTTAACTTTTAATATACCAAATAATATGACTACTGAAAAGAAGAAGGGAGGACGACCTAAAGGAATAGCGAAGACAGGCGGTCGTGTTGCTGGAACGCCAAATAAAGTTTCGGGAAAAGTGAGAAGTATTCTTGCAAATGTTACTGGCAGTTACTATGACTCTGACTTATTTGAGAAAGACTTGGCAAGTCTTGAACCTAAAGAACGTATACAAGCTATGGAGAGGTTTACAGCTTATATTGCTCCCAAACTACAGGCAACAACCCTTGACGTTGCAACAGAGACGAAGAAGACCATCGAGGACAGACTCATCGCTTTGTCTGGTGGAGGCAAATAAAATCTACAAATAACTACTATAGAAACGCTTTTATTAGATTGTTGAATTAATTGAATTGATTTGTTTTAGTTAAAAGGGGATTGTTCGTGAGAATAGTCCCTTTTTTATTTGTAACTAATTCAACAACAAGTATTTACAAAACACTCCCTATATGTCGCACTTTGGTGTTTTTTACATCATTTACAATGCTCCCTATATGTCGTAGTTGTACCATTTTCTTGGCGTCGGGAATATGGTTTTTATAGCCAAAAGTATTATTGTAAACGAACGTTAATTTATTTCTTCGGAAGAAATCCCACTTAGAACGTATTTCTTCGGAAGAAATCCCACTTAGAACGTATTTCTTCGGAAAAAAGTGCACAAAGTAAAGTAAAATAAATAATATACATCTACCGCGCGCGTATACGTACGCGAGGGATATATTCGTTTTGTTAATGAAAGTAAAAAAGAAAACCTACAAAAGAAAGTCCTTCTGTAGGTTGAAAAGTGAATTAGAAACCTTTGCCTTTCATCCGCTCGTAAACAACAGATTGTTTCTTGTCTTGATTTTCTATTTTGAAAATAACCATTGAACGATTGGGAATGTCATCAGGAAGCTGTTCGACAAGTTTTGCAATTACTTCGTCAACGTTGTTAAAACCGACATCAGTTATCTCGGCTAACTTACGTCCTTGAAAAAATGCTTCTCCATGTACTTGGTAACGGTATGACAATTTAAAACGTTCTTCTTTAGGTTTTTGTTCTCGTCGTGACGGTTTATCAGAGAAGAAAATAAAATCAATGACCTTTTCGTTGAGTTCCCATGCAGGCGAGTAATCTGTCTTGATGTAGCCACGTGTTACCTTGTGAGCGCTACTATGATTCATTGCAAATGCAACTTCTTCAATACTTGCATTACAATCATTCTGTGCTATAGTTCCCCATGTGTGACGGAAAGTATAAACAGAATAATCGTTATCTTTATCGATTCCCATAGCCTCGCAAAGGTGCCGAATACCAATGTTTACATTTGCGCTGAAGCTGTCAGATGTAGTATGTCGTTTTGCAAAACAAAAAAGATGTTCATCATCCTCGTCAGTGCTTTTGTATTTCTCAAATAAAGGCTGCAAAATAGCTGGAACACGCATTTCCATATAAGCACCATCAGTGCGAAACATCTTAGTCTTTGCTCTCTGATAGTGAAGAATGCCATCGTAATAATCAGTCTTCTTCATGTGGAATAAATCAACCGTATTGATTCCTGCCAGACAGATAACAATCATAGCAACATCACGTCCTAACTCTTCAAGTGGATGCGCCATCTTGCTCTCGGGAAGAGGGAAAAAGAAGAACTCTCGACATGCTTCGGGAGTTATAGCGAGCTTCTCAGGTCTATCTGCCTTTGGTATCTCAACGTTCATCCAAGGATTTGATTTAATTCTGATAAGATTATTATCGTAGTCGTTGTATTCTACAAGAGCAGCCTTAAAAACTTGACGAATACAAATAGGGTACATCTCCTTCGCACGTTTTGTTGTTTCAAGAGATTTTATCCATTGATTAATAAACAAAGAAGTAAGTTCAGAGAACATGACTTTGGTTGTACCAGCAAAACGTTCAAGATGCTGTAGGGCAAGTTCGTAGTTGCGTGCATTGCGCTGCTGTCCTCTGTCAACCATTCTTTCAATGTGCTTACGTGCATACTCGCTGAAACATAAGTCAGAGTCCATTGTGCGTAAAAATTCAACCACTTGCTTCACAGTCCACCTTGATGTGTTCACCCTGTTAAGTCTATCGTTATACTCAATGATCAGGCTTGAACAATATTGCAAAACATATGGGTCGGTAATTTCGTTCGTCTTACTAAGCCCCTTACTTGTTACATACTTGCCAGTTGAAATATATCCGACCTTTACGCCTACGCCTACTCTGATATATACCTGCCAGAAGCCATCTTTGCGTGGTCTTCTTACTACTGCCTTAAATATTGCCATAAAAGTTTGTTGTTTTTGGTAAGTTGATGGTAAGTACTCCTTTACACACGTATTGTAAGTTTTGGTAAGTTTTACTATTCAAAAATGCACACAAAGCGTGAAAAATGGACATTTCTTCCTTATGCAAATTAGGCGGGACACCTACGTAAACACGTGGTATACCGCCTAACATATTGAATTTTAGTAAAATACTACATTTCTTCCACTGCTGCTTGTGCCGCAGCAAGTCTTGCGATAGGCACGCGGAATGGAGAACAGCTAACGTAATTAAGACCAACACGATGGCAGAACTTAACAGAACTTGGCTCACCACCATGCTCACCACAGATACCACACTTGAGGTTCTTGCGAGTCTTGCGGCCCTTCTCAACACCCATTTGAATTAACTGACCAACACCCTTCTGGTCGAGAACCTGGAATGGGTCAACATCGAGAATCTTCTTCTCCAAGTAGCTTGGCAAGAAGCTTGCGATATCGTCACGGCTATAACCGAAGGTCATCTGAGTCAAGTCATTTGTACCGAAGCTAAAGTATTCTGCCTTCTGTGCAATAACATCAGCTGTCAAAGCAGCACGAGGAATCTCAATCATCGTACCCACCTTGAATTCAACCTCAACACCCTCCTTCTTGAAGAGTTTATTTGCAGTTTTGCGAATGATGTTCTCTTGAATGTCAAGCTCATTAACAATACCAACCAATGGTACCATAATCTCAGGCTTAGGATTGAAGCCTTCCTTCTTCAACTGAACAGCAGCACCGAGGATAGCCTTAGTCTGCATTGCAGTAATCTCTGGGAATGTGTTACCCAAACGGCAACCACGAAGACCCAACATTGGATTGCTCTCAGAGAGTGCACTTACACGACTCTGAATAAACTGAACGCTAACGCCCATCTCTTCAGCCATGACTTCCTGTCCCTTAAGGTCATGTGGAACAAACTCATGCAAAGGAGGATCGAGCAGACGGATGTTAACTGGTAAACCGTCCATACACTTCAAGATACCATAGAAGTCCTGCTTCTGATAAGGCAAGAGCTTGTCAAGTGCTCTTTCACGCTCCTCAGTAGTGTTTGCGAGAATCATCTCACGCATAGCCTTAATCTTCTCGTTCTCAAAGAACATGTGCTCTGTACGGCAAAGACCGATACCAACAGCACCGAAGTTGCTTGCTACTTCTGCATCGTGTGGAGTATCTGCGTTGGTACGAACAACCAACTTGCTATACTTCTTACAAAGATCCATCAGCTCAGCGAAGTCACCTGTTACCTCAGCTGGACGAGTCTTAACCTCACCAAGGTAAACCTCACCTGTTGAACCATTCAAAGAGATATAGTCACCCTCACGGATAATAGTTCCATCAATCTCTAAGGTGCGCGCCTTATAGTCGACCATGATTGCACCAGCACCACTGACACAGCACTTACCCATACCACGAGCAACAACGGCAGCGTGTGAAGTCATACCACCACGAGCTGTCAAGATACCCTCAGCAGCAGACATACCAGCGAGGTCCTCTGGAGATGTTTCAATACGAACCATGATAACCTGACGACCATCCTCATGCCACTTTGTAGCATCGTCAGCGAAGAATACAACCTGACCACTTGCAGCACCTGGAGAAGCTGGCAAACCACGTGTCAACACATGTGCCTGAGCCAATGCCTCCTTATCGAAGACTGGGTGGAGGAGTTCGTCGAGTTTGTTTGGCTCACAACGCATAAGCGCTGTCTTCTCATCAATCTCACCTTCATGAAGCAGGTCCATAGCAATCTTAACCATTGCAGTACCTGTACGCTTACCATTACGAGTCTGGAGGAACCAAAGCTTACCTTCTTGTACTGTAAACTCCATATCCTGCATATCATGGTAGTGCTTCTCCAACTTATCTTGGAGTGCATAGAGCTGCTTATACAACTCAGGCATAGCCTCTTCCATTGAAGGATATTTAGTTGCACGAGTTTCTTCATCAATATTTTGCTGTGCAGCCCAACGGAGTGAGCCTTCTTTTGTAATCTGCTGTGGAGTACGGATACCTGCAACAACATCCTCACCCTGTGCATTGATAAGATACTCACCATTGAAGAGATTCTCACCAGTACCAGCATCACGAGAGAAACAAACACCTGTTGCAGATGATTCTCCCATATTACCGAATACCATTGCCTGAACTGTTACTGCTGTACCCCACTCTTGTGGAATACCCTCCATCTTACGGTAAAGGATAGCACGCTCGTTCATCCATGAATCAAACACAGCACAAATAGCACCCCACAACTGCTCCATTGGATCATCAGGGAAGTCCTTACCAGTCTGCTCCTTGATAGCCTTCTTGAAGAGAGCAACAAGTTGCTTCAAGTCTTCAACAGTCATCTCGCTATCGAGCTTAATGCCACGCTCAGCCTTAACCTGCTGAATAATTGCCTCAAATGGATCAATATCTTCCTTGTTTACAGGCTTCATACCCAAAACAACATCACCGTACATCTGTACAAAACGACGATAACTATCGTAAGCAAAACGCTCGTTACCCGTCTTTTCAATTAATCCGGCAACCACTGCATCATTAAGACCAAGGTTAAGGATTGTATCCATCATACCTGGCATAGAAGCACGTGCACCAGAACGCACACTCATCAGGAGAGGATTAGCTGGATCACCGAAGGTTGAATTCATCAAGCTTTCTACATGCTTAACACTATTCTCTACTTCTGCCTTCAGCAAACCTACTACAGTCTCTTTACCTTTCTCATAATACTCAGTACATACATCAGTGGTAATTGTGAAACCTGGAGGAACAGGTACACCGATGAGGTTCATCTCAGCCAGATTGGCACCCTTGCCACCAAGGAGATTTCTCATATCAGCCTTACCCTCAGCCTTACCATTACCAAAGGTATAAACTCTCTTTTCGCTCATAAGTTAAAAATGATAATGAATTTTAGTTATTTCTATAGTGCAAATATACCAATAAATAGGTAAAGTAACAAACTTTTCTATAAAAATTGCTATCTTCACCTTACATTTTTGCTTTGTTAGCGAACACAGACTTGATAAAAACTATCAAGCAGACTACAAACGGGAAAAAATTAGTAACTTTGCAGCGAAATACAAAACAGATTATGAGTAGAAAAAGAAAGCCATTACCCATTCTGGAGAATGTCACAATAGAAGCTGTGGCGGCCGAAGGTAAATGTGTTGCACATGTTGATGATAAAGTTATTTTTGTTCCTTTTGTTGTACCTGGGGACGTAGTTGACCTTCAGGTGCGTAAGAAGAAACGTAGTTATTGTGAAGCTACAGTCATACGCTTCATCAGTAAAAGTGCTGTACGTCAAGAACCTATGTGTGAACACTTTGGCATCTGTGGTGGATGTAAGTGGCAAAACCTTCCTTACGAAGAACAGTTGAAAGCAAAGCAACAACAAGTATATGATCAACTGAGTCGTATTGGCAAGGTTGAGCTCCCTGAGTTTCGCCCAATCATGGGTTCAGTACACACCAAGGAATATCGTAACAAGCTCGAATTTGGTTGTGCTAATAAGCGTTGGTATACAGAAGAGGAGTTAAAAGCTCTACCAGAAGGCGTTGGCTTAGCTGAAGGAGCCATCGGCTTCCATATTACAGGTGCCTTTGACAAGGTATATCCTATAGAGAAATGCTGGCTGATGGACGACCTCTGCAACGAGATTCGCAAGGATATCCGGGACTATGCACTCTCTACTGGAATGAAATTCTACGATATTCGTGCACAACATGGCTTATTGCGAGATATTATGGTGCGCAACTCTAATACAGGCGAATGGATGGTACTTGTACAATTCCACTATGATGAGGAGGGAGACGATGAGCGTGCAAAGGCATTGATGCAGCATATTGCAGACCGTTTCCCACAAATCACTTCGCTCTTCTACGTTGATAATCAGAAAGGTAACGATACATTCAACGACCTTGAACTAACACTTTTCAAAGGTAATGACCATATCTTTGAAACGATGGAAGACTTAAGATTCAAGGTGGGACCAAAGAGTTTCTACCAGACCAATACCGAACAGGCATATCACCTCTATTCTGTTGCACGCGAATTTGCCAATCTTACAGGTAACGAACTTGTATATGACCTCTACACAGGTACGGGTACAATTGCTAATTTCGTAGCAAAGAAAGCTCAGAAAGTAATTGGTATTGAATATGTTCCAGAGGCAATAGAGGATGCAAAAGTAAACTCTGAGGTTAATAAGATTGATAACACGCTTTTCTATGCAGGTGACATGAAAGACATTCTTACAGAGGACTTTATCAATGAGCATGGACGTCCGGACGTTATCATCACAGACCCTCCACGTGCAGGTATGCATCCAGACGTTGTGAACGTTATACTCGGAGCAAGTCCAAAGCGAATTGTTTACGTCAGTTGCAACCCTGCAACACAAGCGCGTGACCTTGCTCTGCTCGATGTAGACTATAAAGTTTCTGCCGTCCAACCTGTAGACATGTTCCCACATACACCACACGTTGAGAACGTTGTCTTATTGGAGAAACGATAAAAGACAGTAAACTACATATTTAAAGATTGCCCACTATTCCAGCCAAAGGAGTTATCCTTTACAGCGACTGACATAGTGGGTAATTTCACCTTAATATATATAGAAAACCCTTATCTTCAAACTCTAACCAAGAAAAAGACACGACAAAAGCAGCATAATATTTTGTTATTATTTGATAAAATATTATCTTTGCATCATCAATAGCCGAGTTATCAACCTAAAATATTATCATTACCTAAATTCATAGAGTTATGAGAAAAACAATTATCCTATCAGCAATGATGCTATGCTCACTTCTCGGTAAAGCACAGGAAGCACCAAAGTGGATTAATAACGTAAAATTGTCTGGCTTCGGTATCGTTCAGTACCAATACAATGGTATGAACAACAACAAGTCAAATAGTTTCAACCTCCGCTTAGGCCGTGTATCACTTGATGGTCGTATCCTTGAAGATTGGGCTTGGAAAGCACAGTTACAGTTCAACGGAAACACATCTACATTGGGCGCATCACCACGATTAGTCGACCTCTTTATTGAATGGCAGAAGTATGATTTCTTCCGTGTCAAAGCAGGACAGTTCAAGAATCCATTCACTTTTGACAACCCTATCCATCCTATCGACCAGGGATTTATGAGTGTAGCACAAGGTGTTCAGAAATTAGCAAGTTTCTCAGACCGAGCTGGTGCACATCCATCTAACGGACGTGACATCGGTGTACAAATACAAGGCGATTTCCTAAAGACAGCCGCAGGTAGAAATCTTGTTCACTATCAGGTAGGTGTATTCGATGGTCAAGGTATCAACGTAAGAGATGTTGACCAACAGAAGAATATCATTGGTGGTGTATGGGTAATGCCTGTTGAAGGCATGCGCTTAGGTTGGTTTGGATGGACTGGTTCGTATGCTCGCAAGGGAACATGGACAGACGCAGCTGGCACCATACACTCAGGTGTACGTAGTCTGCAACAACGACGCTATGCCTTCTCTGCAGAATACAAAGTTAACGATTGGACCATACGTTCTGAATACGTACATTCTACTGGTAATGCCTTCGCTAAAGCACTGAGCAACACAGATGCTTCGGCAGCTACAGACTGCAGTCTTAGTGCAGATGGAGACAAAGCTCAGGGTGTTTATGCTTTAGTCATTGCGCCTATCATTCCTAAGAAGCTACATGCCAAGGCACGTTACGATATGTATCAGCCATCTGATGGTGCTGAAAAGCAGCGTACACAATACGACTTAGGACTTGACTACGAGTTCACCAAAAACCTTGCATTGAGTGGTATTTATTCTTATGTACATGATCGTTCTATGAATAGTACGGGTAAACCAAACTATTCAATGTTTGACTTAGAATTAAGTTTCCGCTTTTAAAATAAATAAAATTTAAAGAAAATCACGGATACATTAGGTTGTATCCGTGTTTTTTTGTATCTTTGCCGAAGTTATGATAAACAAATATTAACAAACGAAGGTTGTAAGTATTCACGATAAAACATCCTCGTACAAACTCTAAAACATGACAAGACATCAGCACATCGACTATCAGACAGGAGGAATCAAACCTCCTTCTTCATCAGCGGCACGCCGTCGTAAGGTTTTTAATAAGGTAATGAAGATTGTTATGACATTCTTTGCCTTAGCAGTTGTTGGCTTGGCTTACTGGATGTATCACAACTAAGCCTATTAATTTTTAACGAACAAAAGTTCAAACGTCTACGTCTTATTCAGCTATTTATAGCTGAATAAGTCCGAATTTGTAAGTAAATACAAGCTCACAACATTATGGGAATGTTATTTTTAAACACTCTTTCTTGGTAAACATTTCCTATATAAGATTGTCATTAACAGCTTACTATAGTGTAATTAATGACAATTGAGGTCTTCTATTCCTCTTTATTTAATGATATCTGTAGCCCAACACATATCGTGCGAAGCCCTAACACTATTCGTGCGGAGGGTAAACACAAGTTGTGTTGCAGGCTAACACATCACAAATAGAAACCTGATACTACTTCACATACTCTACTATAAGCAATCATTCAAGCACAAATATTATCTATCTTTGTGGACTATATGAAGATGATAATGAGAACCATCATAATCTATTCGCATCATTCTATTATGGAGTTCTTCCCAAGCAGATAAAGACAAGGCTACATGCCCCATAGTACGTCTCAAGTTAATCTCTACTACAGGGTGAAGCATAAAACTATCTTCTGCAGCAACAATCATCATGTCAACGCCTAACGGACCGCTATAAACACCACGCAAATGATTGGTTAGCAACTGCTCTAAAGCTGAAATAACTTCATGTAACAGTTCATTCGATACATAAGTAGACAGAGTAGAATGTTTCTCAGCTTCGTCTGCAAGGCTATTACCTACATATGCACCGTTAACAGTATGGAATACAGACAGTCCTGCGTAATGCACTCCACCCGCATCCGCATAAAATTCTACACCAAAATCCTTCACCTTATTGTAATAAGGCTCTATCATTATACCGCCTTGCGTCTTTATCACATTCTTAGACCAATTAGCCAAGGCAGCATCCAAGACAGTATCAACATAGCGCACTCCTCTCCCACTGCTACTCCACGGAGCCTTTATCACAGCCTTACCCCAACTCTGAAGAATACGTTCTAATTCTATAATACTATCAACATAGGACGACTTACCAAGTAAAATAGGATGAATAAATTTCTCTTGTAGTTCCTTTAATACAGCAGAAGAGAACTGACGATTACTAAGTCTACGTACATTTGCAAGCACCTCATTATCAGGAAGTACAGATGGTTTAATCCCCATCTGGCCCAACTGAAACTTAATAGAAGAATCCCATCCCCATGGCACAACCTTATCAATCTGTTCTAATAGACGATCTACACCTTTCTTATCAACAAAATTCACCTGCTTACCATAACGCTGAAGGCGAAAGGCATGCTGCTGAGCAGAACTCACGTTTTCCACAAGTACATAGTCACCTTCCGCTGCCCACAGAACAGGTAGGTAATCTAAATCATTGCGAAGCTGCCTACCTGCGTGCGGAGCCGTAAAGTACTTGTTATCATAAGCTAACGCTATATCATGTTCGGGGTTAAATACGTGTAATGTCATTGAAATCCTTTGTTAATGCTGTGCAAAGGTACATCAAACCAAATATAACACAAAATAAAAACAAAAAAATCATTTTTTGCTATCTATAGTTTGCAAATTAAAGAAAATAATAGTAACTTTGCATGTGGATAATATATATAACGGGAACAAGATGGACGCATTCTTTCGCACGCATACTTACTTGGTGGAGCATGTAAATGCCCCAGTGCGTCGTCGTCTCATGGATGAGATTAATTGGGACGACCGGCTCATCGGCATCAAGGGTACGCGAGGCGTAGGCAAAACGACCTTCCTCCTACAATATGCCAAAGAGCGTTATGGCTCTACTGATCGCCAATGCCTTTATGTAAACATGAATAACTTTTACTTCCAAGGCAGAGGTATAGCAGACTTCGCTGGCGAGTTTTATCGTAATGGCGGAAAAGTCTTGCTGATTGATCAAGTATTCAAACAGCCTGATTGGAGTCATGAACTCCGTCAATGCTATGACAATTATCCTGAGTTGAAGATAGTTTTCACAGGCTCAAGTGTCATGAGACTGAAAGAAGAGAACCCAGAGCTTAATGGCATTGTAAAGAGCTATAACCTGAGAGGTTTCTCTTTTCGCGAATACTTGAATTTACAAACAAACCAACAGTTTGAGCCTTACGCATTAAAGGATATTATAAACAACCACGAGGAGATAACAAGACATATCCTCTCAAAGGTTAGCCCGATGAAGTACTTTGCAGACTATATTCACCACGGCTTTTATCCCTTCTTCTTAGAACATCGTAACTTCTCAGAGAATCTACTGAAGACGATGAATATGATGACAGAGGTAGATATCCTTCTCATTAAACAAATAGACTTGAAATATCTGACCAAGATTAAAAAGTTATTTTACCTTCTTGCCTTGGAAGGTCCTAAGGCTCCAAACATCAGCAACCTTGCTAAAGATATCAACACAAGCCGTGCTACGGTAATGAATTATATCAAGAATCTTGCTGATGCACGCCTTATCAACCTTGTATATCCAGTAGGACAAGAGTTTCCTAAAAAGCCTGCAAAGGTTATGTTACAGAACTCTAACTTGATATATGCCATCTACCCCATCCAACTTGATGAACAGCAGCTTATGGAAACATTCTTTGTAAATGCGTTACAAGAAGTATGTTCGGTAAATGAAGGTAATAAACAAGGCACATATATTATCAATCAAAAAGAAAAGTTTAAGGTATGTGATACTGGAAAGACTAAAAAGCGATTTAGCACAGACACAACCTATACTATATACAATACTGAGGTGGGAAAAGACAATCAAGTACCACTTTGGCTAATAGGTTTCCTATATTAGGCAAGACCAAAAACATTATAACAATATTCATTTAATAAATTTCAAAATGGCTAAAGAAAAGAAGTTTATCACTTGTGATGGTAACGAGGCCGCTGCTCACGTGAGCTACATGTTCTCTGAGGTAGCAGCTATCTATCCTATCACTCCATCATCTCCAATGGCTGAGCACGTAGACGAGTGGTCAGCACGTGGTCGTAAGAACCTTTGGGGTCAGACAGTAAGCGTTCAGGAGATGCAGTCAGAGGGTGGCGCAGCAGGTGCCGTACACGGTTCACTGCAGTCTGGTGCTCTCACGACAACCTTCACCGCATCACAGGGTCTTCTCTTGATGATTCCTAACATGTACAAGATTGCTGGTGAACTTTTGCCATGTGTATTCAACGTTTCAGCACGTACACTCGCAAGTCACGCTCTTTGTATCTTCGGTGACCACCAGGACGTAATGGCTTGCCGTCAGACAGGTTTCGCTATGTTCTGTTCAGGTTCTGTTCAGGAGGTTATGGACCTCTCTGCAGTTCCTCACCTTGCTTCATTGAAGACATCAGTACCATTCATCAACTTCTTCGATGGTTTCCGTACCTCACACGAGTATCATAAGATTGAGTGCCTTGACCAGGAAGATATCCGTCCATTGGTTGACGAGGAAGACATTAAGCGTTTCCGCGATCGTGCAATGACTCCAGAGCGTCCAGTAGTTCGTGGTACAGCTGAGAACCCTGAGACATTCTTCACACATCGCGAGGCATCTAACAGTGCTTACGAGAATGTAGCAGAGGTTGTTGAGCACTACCTCGGCGAAATCTCAAAGATTACAGGCCGTGAGTATCACCTCTTCGATTACTATGGTGCTAAGGATGCAGAGAACATCATCATCTTGATGGGTTCAGCTACTGAGGCTGCTCGTGAGGCTATCGACTACTTGATGTCTCAGGGTAAGAAGGTTGGTATGATTGCTGTACACCTCTATCGTCCATTCTCAGTTAAGCACTTGCTCGCTGCAGTACCAAAGTCTGTTAAGCGTATCGCTGTTCTTGACCGTACAAAGGAACCAGGTGCAGAGGGTGAGCCATTGTACCTCGATGTTAAGAGCGCATTCTACGATGTTGAGAACAAGCCATTGATCGTTGGTGGTCGTTATGGTCTCGGTTCTTCAGATACAACACCAGCTAAGATTATCGCTGTTTATGACAACCTCGAGTTACCAGAGCCAAAGAATCACTTCACTGTAGGTATCGTTGATGACGTAACCTTCACTTCTCTCCCAGAGGTAGAGGAGATTCCATTGGGTGGTGAAAGCACATACGAGGCTAAGTTCTATGGTCTTGGTGCTGACGGTACCGTTGGTGCTAACAAGAACTCAGTAAAGATTATCGGTGACAACACTAATAAGTACTGTCAGGCCTACTTCTCTTATGACTCTAAGAAGTCTGGTGGTTTCACTTGTTCTCACCTCCGCTTCGGTGATAATCCAATCCGTTCTACTTATCAGGTAAATACACCTAACTTCGTAGCTTGTCACGTTCAGGCTTACTTGAACATGTACGACGTTACACGTGGTTTGCGTAAGAATGGTACATTCTTGTTGAACACTATCTTTGATGGTGAGGAACTTGTACACTTCATTCCTAATAAGGTTAAGCGTTACTTCGCAAAGAACAATATCAGCGTTTACTATATCAACGCTACTAAGATTGCACAGGAGATTGGTCTTGGCAACCGTACCAATACTATCCTCCAGTCTGCATTCTTCCGTATTACTGAGGTAATTCCTCTCGACCTTGCTGTTGATCAGATGAAGAAGTTCATCGTTAAGAGTTACAGTAAGAAAGGTCAGGACGTTGTAGACAAGAACTTCGCAGCTGTTGACCGTGGTAACGAGTACAAGCAGTTAACTGTTGACCCAGCATGGGCTAACCTCTCTGATGACGATGCTAAGGTAGACGATGCACCAGCATTCGTTAAGGAACTTGTTCGTCCAATGAACGCACAGGCAGGTGACCTCTTGAAGGTTTCTGACTTCGTTAATCATGGTACTGTTGACGGTACATGGTCAGTAGGTACAGCAGCTTTCGATAAGCGCGGTGTTGCTACCTTCGTTCCAAAGTGGGATGCAGAGAACTGTATCCAGTGTAACAAGTGTTCATACGTTTGTCCTCATGCTTGTATCCGTCCATTCGTATTGGATGAGGCTGAGAAGGCTAACTTCAACGAAGAGACACTCGACGTCATCGCTCCAAAGCAGCTCAAGGGAATGCAGTTCCGTATTGAGGTGTCAGTTCTCGACTGTACAGGTTGTAGCAACTGTGCTGATGTATGTCCAGGTAAGAAGGGTAACAAGGCTCTCTCTATGACTCAGTTCGTTGCTGGAGAGGAAGAGGCTAACCACCGTGCAGCTAACTGGAATTACCTCGTTAAGAACGTTAAGAGCAAGCAGAACTTGGTAGACATCAAGTCAAATGCTAAGAATTCTCAGTTCGCTCAACCTTTGTTCGAGTTCTCTGGTGCTTGTGCTGGTTGTGGTGAGACTCCATACGTTAAGCTTGTTTCACAGCTCTTCGGTGATCGTGAGATGATTGCTAATGCTACTGGTTGTTCTTCAATCTACTCAGCTTCAGTTCCTTCTACTCCTTACACAACTAATGAGGAAGGTCATGGCCCTGCATTCAACAACTCACTGTTCGAGGACTTCTGTGAGTTTGGTATGGGTATGGCTATGGGTAATAAGAAGATGCGCGAGCGTATCGCTGTACTTCTTAACGAATCTATGGCTAACGACCATACACCTGCAGAATTCAAGGAGGCTGCTCAGGAGTGGCTTGATAACATGAATGATGCTGATGCATCTAAGGTTGCTGCTGCTAAGTTGAAGCCATTGATCGCTGCTGGTGCAGAGAAGGGTTGCCCTGTATGTGCAGAGCTGAAGACACTCGACCACTATCTCGTTAAGCGCAGCCAGTGGATTATTGGTGGTGACGGTGCTTCTTACGATATTGGTTACGGTGGTCTCGACCACGTTATCGCTTCTGGTGAGGATGTTAACATCTTGGTTCTCGATACTGAGGTTTACTCTAACACTGGTGGTCAGAGTTCTAAGTCTACTCCACTCGGTGCTATTGCTCAGTTCGCAGCTAAGGGTAAGCGTATCCGCAAGAAGGACCTCGGTTTGATGGCAACTACATACGGTTATGTTTACGTAGCTCAGATTGCTATGGGTGCTGACAATGCACAGACATTGAAGGCTATCCGTGAGGCTGAGGCATATCCTGGACCATCACTCATCATCGCTTACTCTCCATGTATCAACCATGGTTTGAAGGTGAAGGGCGGTATGGGTCGTAGCCAGGCTCAAGAAGCAAATGCTGTTGCTTGTGGTTACTGGCAGCTCTGGCGTTACAACCCACTGTTGGCTGAAGAGGGTAAGAACCCATTCTCACTCGATTCTAAGGAACCAGAATGGGATAAGTTCCAAGACTTCCTTCACAGTGAGGTTCGTTTCCTCTCTGTCCTCAAGGCTTATCCAAATGAGGGCGAGGAGCTCTTCAAGGCTTGTGAGGATATGGCTAAGCTCCGTTACAAGAGCTATGTTCGCAAGACTCAGGAAGACTGGAGCGAGGAGGCATAATCGCCTAACACACAGATTAAAAAGATATAGTTAAAACACTATATAACATACGCAAAGAGGCTTCTCCATCATGGAGGAGCCTCTTTTTTGGGGCTATTCCGTTAAATGCATAGACACTTATCGTATAGCATTAACAAAAGAATCAAAATAATTCATTAAACAAAAAATAGTCAAGATTGTCTTGACTATCTATTTTATTCATCCTCCGACACAGAAAATCTTATCATGTTAAGGCTTCGAAAATTTGCAGATAGAATATTGAAAAATCATGACACAATTTCGGATAAAAAGTATAAAGTAAAGCGGAAAAGCACATATAAAAGGTAAGATTACAACCAGCAGTAAATCAATTAGTTATAAAATCGTGCAAGAAAAGGTGCTTAGTAAGGTTTCAAAAGGGCGTTAGTAAGACCTCAAAAGAGCATCTTTTGCAAGTTAATTGGGCGTCATTTCAAAGCCCAAAGAGCATATATTAGCTTTGAGTTGCATGAAAATAATTTACTAACATCGCTTTATAAGGGGGATAAGTTATTTGTAGAAGACAAAAACATATTTATCCCAATAAGCCTAATTTTTTCAAGAAAAGAAAGTAAAATAACAACAAGCAAATAGAAACAATGCACAATAAACATATTTTCTTTTATTTCTTAAGAGAATAAAAACATCTTATATTGTTTGTTTTTCCTAAAAATTATATATATCTTTGCCCTAATTGTAGAGAAAACAAGTTACATCATAGCACAAAATAAAATAGTATTTTAGATTATATATCAGAACTATAATATTATTAATTATTCATAATGAATTATTAGATTAGATATCTTTATAACATTTCAAAGATTAGACAAATTTGACAACAAATAAGATTGTCAAATAAAAATATATATAGATTCTAATAAGTAGCATGGTAACCTTTCGCTACTAACAAAAATATAAGAAAGTATGGATACATCTAAAGAAATCTTGAACAACCCTTTCGTTAACAAGGGAACAGCCTTTAGTATGGCTGAACGTAAGAAGTTAAATCTTGTAGGACTACTCCCTCCAGTTGTACAGACACTTGAAGAGCAGATAGAAAGAACATATCTGCAATATCAGAAAAAGGTAAATAATCTGGAGAAACGTGTATATTTGATGACCCTTTTCAATACCAACCGTACTCTATTTTATGCACTTATGGCGCAGCACATCGAGGAATTCATGCCGATTGTTTATGATCCTGTTGTCGCAGATGCTATTCGTCAATACGACGAATTATTCATGAAACCACAAGATGCAGGATTCCTCTCTATCGACCATCCAGAAGATATCGAGAAGTCATTGCGCAACGCTTCAGAAGGAAGAGATATAAAACTCATTGTGGTTACTGATGCCGAGGCTATATTGGGTATAGGTGACTGGGGAGTTAATGGTGTTGCCATTGCCATTGGAAAACTGATGGTTTATACCGCAGCAGCGGGTATTAACCCTAATGAGGTATTGCCATTAGTACTTGACGTGGGAACTGATAATAAACAGTTGCTCGACAATCCGCTTTATTTAGGTAATCGTCATGAACGTGTTCGTGGTAAAAAATATCATGAATTTGTAGACAAGTTTGTTGAAACTGCAGAACGTCTCTTTCCAAATTTATACCTTCATTGGGAGGACTTCGGTCGTCCTAATGCAGCAGCCATTCTCGAACGATACCAGAATAAAATTACAACATTTAACGATGATATACAGGGAACAGGCATAGTTTCTTTGGCTGCTATTCTCGGTGCACTGAACATTTCAAAACAGAAATTTACTGACCAACGTGTGATGGTGTTTGGTGCAGGAACAGCAGGCGCAGGTATTGCACATCAGATTTACGAAGAATTTATGCAACAAGGACTATCTTCTGATGAGGCAAAGAAACATATTTATTTAGTAGACAAACAGGGATTGCTCACTGATGACATGACTGACTTGACAGAAGGACAGCAGTTCTTTACACGCTCAGTAAATGACTTCCAGAAGCCTCTACCTACTTTGCGCTCAGCAGTTAGTGCCATTAAACCTACTATATTAATAGGAACTTCTACACATCCAGGAGCTTTTACAGAAGAAATTGTGAAAGAAATGGCTGCACATACAGAACGCCCTATTATCTTCCCGCTGTCAAATCCAACAGAACTTGCTGAAGCAAAAGCTTCTGACCTGATAGAATGGACTGATGGACGTGCGCTCATCGCTACTGGTATCCCAAGTTCACCTGTAGATTATAAAGGGGTAACTTACGCTATCGGGCAAGCTAATAACGCTCTGATGTATCCTGGATTAGGACTGGGAGTGATAGCCTCTACGGCAAAATTAGTAGATCAATCACTCTTATCAGCAGCAGCACATGCTTTAGGCGGAATTGTGGATGCATCACAACCTGGCGCAGCAGTGCTCCCTCCTGTGAACAAAATTACTTCTTTCTCACAGCATCTTGCCGAGGTAGTAGCACAACATGCCATTGACCATCAGAATACAAGAGAGAATATTACAGATGCACATGCTGCTGTAGAGCATATAAAATGGTATCCTCGTTATGAATAGATGGAAAGTACAAGCAATTTTATAATGCTAAAGATTGCTATCCGATAAAACTTAAATTATATAGAAATCCTTGCAGAATTACCTTTATATAGAGGTAATTCTGCAAGGATTTTTTTAAATGATTACCAAATAGTAATAGTTTTATATAAACATTTTTATAGCGTTTCTACGAATAAAAAAACAGATATTCGTTTTGAACTTTATAAAATAAAATCTATCTTTGTTCACGAAAACAGACTCTTCTAACATCAACAACAATCATAATATGAAAAGTAAAATCCTATCATTAGCCATTATCATTGCAATTACAGTAATTGCATTATATTGTGTACTGAGTGGACCTGACACTATTATCCTACATTGGAACATTGGTGGAGAAGCAGAAAGCTATGGTTCTAAGTATCTTATACTGGCACTTCCTGTTATTTCATTTATCGTATTCTTACTGATTGTCAACCAAGAAAAGCATCCATACGACACAAGTCTTATGAGCGAAAAATCACGCAGAAACAGGAATCCTAAAGCTCTTCGTGATATAATGCCAATCCTATTGTTGGCTATATTGTATATTACAGCATGTTCTGTCAAATTAATTATCATGTCATCAATAGTACCCTTCTCTCTTATTATTATTGCTATTATTCTCTTTATGTATAAATCACGCAAGTCGACAAAGCTATAAAAACGACCTTATTTATTTTGCATTTTGCTTGATTTAATGTATCTTTGTAGCTATGAATGCACAAGAAGCACAGAACATTAAATGGAGTGAGAACATCATCATTGTGGATGGTGATTATATAGACCATGTCGCTTTCGACCTCATTGTCAACTTTGAGCGAATGCTGAACCGTCGTATTCCCGCTGCTGATTTCAGCCAGTGGGCTGTTAACATTGCCCTTGATGGACGTTTGAAGCCAGGAAATCACGAAACACAAGTGGTGCTTTTACATGATAAGCAGAATCCAAAACTTGAGAATTTTGCTCCAGCGGATTATGTGAAAGAACTGAATGGGCAAGCATTCAAGGACCCACAGCTTGGCGAATTTATTATCAATGCTATTGCTACAGGTGATGAAGTAGCCAAGAAAGACGATGTTCTTCTCGACCTTCTAAAGACAATTCTTAATCATGAAGAGGTTAAACGTATTATGGTTGTATCAAACGCTGAGGACAGCCAATTGATGAGTACACTTCGTTCTACACTTCGCGATGTAGATGATGAGCTAAAACATATTACCTTGTTTGCAATGCAACCACTCGAAGGAGGTAATTTCAAACAGCAAATTTTGGGTTACTCGCTTCTTAATGCAATGGGTATATCCGCTTCAGAGATTGAAAGTAAGATTAAGTAAGACATAAAAATAAAGTAATAATAATAAAATAAGAATTCTCAAAATAACATTCCATAGCTCCCTTCTTTGGAGTGGAGAATAGAATGGGAATACAGAGAATTAAATTGAACTATGGGAAAAGTTTTAATGATTGGCGCAGGTGGCGTAGCTACTGTAGCCGCTTTTAAGATTGTCCAGAATCAGGACGTGTTTACGGAGTTCATGATTGCTAGCCGTCGTAAGGAGAAATGTGACGAACTGGTTAAGGCAATTCATGATAAGGGCTACAAGGCTGACATCAAGACTGCACAGGTTGATGCAGACGATGTTGAGCAGTTGAAGCAGCTCTTCAACTCATTCAAGCCTGAACTGGTTATCAATCTTGCACTACCCTATCAGGACCTCACTATCATGGATGCCTGCTTAGCTTGCGGTTGCAACTATCTTGACACCGCGAACTATGAGCCAAAGGATGAGGCACACTTCGAGTATAGCTGGCAGTGGGCTTACAAGGATAAGTTCGAGAAGGCTGGATTGACAGCTATCCTCGGTTGTGGTTTCGACCCTGGAGTGTCACAGGCTTATACCGCATATGCAGCAAAGCATCACTTTGATGAGATTCACTATCTTGATATTGTTGACTGTAACGCAGGTAACCACCATAAAGCATTTGCAACCAACTTTAACCCAGAAATCAATATCCGTGAGATTACCCAGAAGGGACTTTATTATGAGAATGGCAAATGGATTGAGACAGATCCATTGGTAGTACATCAAGATATTACCTATCCAAACATTGGTCCTCGAGACTCTTACTTGATGCACCACGAGGAGTTAGAGTCATTAGTCAAGAACTATCCAACAATCAAACGCGCTCGCTTCTGGATGACTTTTGGTCAGCAATACCTTACTTACCTTGATTGTATTCAGAATCTTGGTATGAGCCGTATCGATGAGATTGAGTATGAAGCACCATTGGCTGATGGGTCTGGCAAGACAGTTAAGGTTAATATCGTACCTTTGCAGTTCTTGAAGGCAGTGTTGCCTAATCCACAGGACCTCGGCGAGAACTATGATGGTGAGACCTCTATCGGCTGCCGTATCCGTGGTATCAAGGATGGTAAGGAACAGACTTATTACATCTATAATAACTGCAAGCATCAGGATGCTTACAACGAGACAGGTATGCAGGGCGTTAGCTATACGACAGGCGTACCAGCAATGGCTGGTGCAATGATGTTCTTCAAGGGTCTTTGGAGAAAACCAGGTGTATGGAATGTGGAAGACTTCGACCCAGATCCGTTCTTGGAGGTACTCAATAAGCAAGGCTTACCTTGGCACGAGGAGTTTGGTGGTGATTTAGAACTATAAGAAGATGGCTTGCTCTTTGGACTTTATTGAATTTGTTAGTAGTCAGATAGCTACTGCAGGGACAGTAAGATACAGGAAGATGTTCGGTGAATACATGATTTATGTTGACGAAAAGCCTGTTATCATAGTTTGTGACAATATACCTTATGTCAAAGAACACGAGGCAATTAAGTCAATGATGCTATCTGCCGAACGTGGATTCCCTTATGAAGGAGCCAAGGAACACTACGTTTTAGATGTTTCAAGGTCTGATTTCGCAGTCAGGGTTGTTAAGACCTTAACTGAGGTTTTACCCTATCCAAAGAGCAGAAAGAAGAATAAATAGTATTTTATCAATCAAAAACAAGATAATAGTATATGGCAAAAGAAGATACAGGTACGACATCGGCAGCTGAAGGAAAACTGAAAGCCTTGCAGGCTGCGATGTCTAAGATAGAAAAAGACTTTGGTAAAGGGTCCATCATGCGTATGGGCGACGAGCAAATAGAGAATGTAGAGGTAATCTCAACGGGTAGCGTTGCACTTGACACTGCACTCGGTGTGGGCGGTTATCCACGTGGTAGAATCATTGAGATTTATGGTCCGGAAAGTTCTGGTAAGACGACATTGGCTATTCACGCTATTGCAGAAGCACAGAAGCAGGGTGGTATTGCAGCCTTCATTGATGCTGAGCACGCCTTCGACCGTTTCTATGCAGAGAAGTTAGGCGTAGATGTTGATAATCTTTGGATTTCACAGCCAGACAATGGTGAGCAGGCTTTAGAGATTGCCGATCAGCTGATTCGCTCTTCTGCTATTGACATTCTCGTTGTCGACTCAGTTGCTGCTTTGACTCCAAAGAAGGAGATTGAGGGTGATATGGGCGACTCTGCCGTAGGTCTGCAAGCACGCCTGATGAGTCAGGCATTACGTAAGCTCACCTCCACTATCTCAAAGACCAATACTTGCTGCATCTTCATCAACCAGTTGCGTGAGAAGATTGGTGTGATGTTTGGTAACCCAGAGACAACAACGGGTGGTAACGCACTGAAGTTCTATAGCTCTGTACGTCTTGACATCCGCCGTGTTACTTCTATCAAGGATGGCGATCAGGTTATTGGTAATCAGGTTCGTGTAAAGATAGTAAAGAACAAGGTTGCTCCTCCTTTCCGTAAGGCAGAGTTTGAGATTACCTTCGGTGAGGGTATCTCAAAGATTGGTGAGATTGTTGACTTGGGCGTTCTGTATGGTATTATCCAGAAGAGTGGTAGCTGGTTTAGCTATAACGGAACCAAACTTGCACAGGGTCGTGATGCAACCAAGACTATGATTAAGGATAATCCAGAACTTGCAGAAGAACTGGAGGGCTTGATTAAGAATGCTATCGTCGAACAGACGAAGTAATAAGCACAAACCTATGGTAACTTGAATGTAACTCTTTCACATAAATACATTCCTGATACCATAGGTTTTTTGTATACCCTAATTAACTTCCAGTCCTATAAGGTTTAACAAGGATACAACATTAATTATAAACTTTATTTCTATGCTTTCATTCTCTTCTCTTAATTCCAACGAGCGCACACTTCTTATGCTGATGGCTTATTTTTACAAATATGGTCAAACTAAGGAAAAACTATCAAACTTGTTGGAGAAGATAATGTTGCCATCTCTCTCCGATCTGGCTTTTAAAAGATTAATGACCGATGGATTACTGATAGAAGAGAATCTATACTATTACGGAGGTGGAAAAGTCTTGTATATAACTAAGGATATGCTGATTCCTTCTCTCTTTGAACTTTTCAAAGAAGAAAACAGCCTATTATTACAGAATATTCGCAGACTTTATAAGAAGACTTATAATAATGAAAAACCAGCTCCTTTGGTGTGTTTGATAATATATTATATTGCACCAAATGCAGAGGAAGCAATATCGACTTCCTATGCACAAGTCTTAGATTCATTCATTGACTGTTGCCTAAACTTGATTGATGAAAGAGAATATGAGACCTTCTTTCTATCAATGCCCACAGAATTATTATCTTTTGTTCTGAATGCAACTCTTCGTATGGCAATGGCTCAGGATAAAGTAATAGACTGGGAATATTTAAAAGAACTTGTTTTCAGTCGTAAAAAAATAGGCAATAGTGTAGCAAAAAAAAGCGATTTAGAATCAGTCTTTGCTTATTATTACTATTTAGGTACGGGTAAAATCTGTATTAATCTCAAAACATCTGTAAGCAATATATTTACACTTCAGATAGCAGCAATTGATGCATTGTATAAAGAAGATTACGCTTTAGCCTATAAGCTATATACCAAGGTGATGACAGCTAATAATAAGGTAGCTCCTATTAAGGGACTTTTCGTAAATCCTATTGCTAATTATTATTTCTCACTTGCAGCTATCTTTACCAATACAGAGACCTCTCTGAAGAAGTTAGAAACAATGATGAAGCGTAATGGGGATAGAGAATACACACCTACATACTTCCTTGTACAACCGTTGAAGACTTATTTTTATGATAAGTCTGATGCAAATATACGAAAAGAGTCTTATCTTGAATTGTGCAAGGAGCCAGATATGCAGATGGTATCCTGGCTTACTTGGACGATGTATCCGTCTTTTGGCATACTTCCGACAAAGGCAACTAAGCCTATTAATCCACCTAACTGGGCTTTCTTACAGCTGGAGACTGGCATTATGAGGAGTAGCTCTTCTGAAGCAAATTTGGTGAAAGACTTCGGTGGTACATCACTATTGAGCCGATTAGAAGTAAAATCTCTTTGGCAGCTTCGCCTTGAAACGCTAATTGCGGAGAATCAAGCAGTAGGGAATCAAACAACAGAGACTGTTCGAGACACAATGCTCGTATATCTGTTGCGTTATGGAATTGTTGTTCCCATTCTTAAACGTAGGTTGAAAAATGGTAGTTGGTCTGTGGGTAAAGAGCTTTCTGTTCGTGAACTTATAAATCTGGATGTTCCGTGCTTAGACAGTGTTGATCAGCGTATTAAAGAAGGAATCTTTTCCTGGGAATATAGTGTCTATATTGAAAAGTATCTGTATCTTTTTGTTGATTGTGACCATATTTACACGGGTTCCACCTATGACTTGCAGCCTGTGAAGATTCATAAGGACAATCCACACCTTATCATAGATAAACGTTCGGATGGTTCTTTCAGTGTCTCTACGAATGTAAAAGAGTTACAAAAAGGTGAGAAGTCGTCTTTCTTTTACAAGAAGAATTCAGAAACAGACTATTCTGTCTTTACCCCTTCTGAGTTTGAATATAAGACTTATAAGGAAATTCTGGCACAAGAGATTTATCCAGCTGAAGCCGAGACCTTGCTGGTTCAGCTGATTAAAGCTGTAGGTGGAAAGACGGAAATCCACTCCAACATGGTTGCTGAGCTTGACGATTTACAGCGTGTTGATGTGCAACCTTGTATAACGCTCCGTGTTGTTTCCACTGCAAACAACTGTTTCCAACTTACTGCTTTGGTGCGTATCTCTGATAGTCTTTCCTTTGTTCCGGGAAAGGGAAATGTCACCACTATTGCAGAACAAGAGCATAAGAAAGTGCAATTAGTTCGTAACCTAAAGAAAGAGCGAGATTATCTTAAAGCGATTAATGAGGGGCTAATTGAGGCAGAGTTCTTTGATGAAGGCGAAGCATGGAAGCCTCAAAGTATTACGGATTCTATAACGCTTCCTATCTACACAATGCTACCTTTCATTCAGTGGTGTAAAGAACATCGTGAAATTTGCATAATGGAATGGGCTGAAGGTAGTAAGATAAAGTATTATCCGGGTATCAGCAGTAGTGCTGCTCATATTTCTTTTAAATCAAAGAATAACTGGTTTGAGGTCGAAGGTGATATTGAAATTAGCGAGGGGCAGGTCATTTCCCTTCAAAAGCTGCTCGGACTGATGCATCAGAGCGCTCATCAGAAGTATATTCTTGTCGGTGATAATGAATTTATTACGATAAGCACCCAGCTCTCACGCATACTTAAACGACTTGACACAGTAACGACCGAGAATCGTTCACATCTGCAGATAGCACCTGCTGCAGTCTCTTTGTTAGGTGACTTACTGGATGATACATCCTTGAATATAAAGCGTAATGAGACTATGGATGCCTTACGTCAGCGCATTGAAGCGTGCAGTAAAAAGATTCCAGTTGTACCGAAGACCTTGCAGGCACAGTTACGTGACTATCAGGAAGAGGGATTTGAATGGATGTCAAGATTGACAGCGTGGGGAGCTGGTGTCTGTCTGGCTGATGATATGGGATTAGGAAAGACCGTTCAGACCATCGCCCTACTTCTTGAACAGAGCGAAAACGGAGCTTCGCTGATTGTGGCACCATCCTCTGTCGTACCTAACTGGCGCAATGAACTTCAGCGATTTGCACCAACACTGAATCTCACTATTCTCAATCAGAGTGAGGATCGTTCAAAAGATATTAAGAAGGCAAAGGCTGGAGACGTTATAATCACCACATATGGTTTGTTGAATATTCAGCAGGATGACCTCACTGGGAGGGAATGGAACGTAGTCTGTCTTGATGAAGCACATACCATCAAGAATGCCAATACGAAGATGTCAAAGTCGGCTATGCTGTTGAAGGCACAACGCAAGGTTATCCTTACGGGTACTCCTATTCAAAACCATCTTGCAGAATTGTGGAATCTCTTCCAGTTTATTAACCCCGGTCTTTTAGGAAGTGCAGAACAATTTAGGAAGAAGTTTATCCTGCCTATTGAAGGAGATAACGACAAAGCACGCCAAAGCCAGTTACGCCGTCTGATTTCTCCATTCCTTTTGCGTAGAACAAAAGCAGAGGTCATTGACGAATTACCTGCAAAGAACGAAATAAAACTCCCTGTTGAACTATCATCGGAAGAGATGGCTATGTATGAGGTTAAAAGGAGAGAAACAGAGGCGAAGATTCTTGAAAATAAAGCTGACAAGGTAAGTACGTTGGCAGAGATTACTCATTTACGCCAGATGGCGTGTAGCTGTTCGTTGGTTGATAAGAAATGGAAGCTACCAAGCAGCAAAGTGCTTGCGTTCATAGACTTGGCGGAGAGTCTCAACGACAGCGGTAATCGTGCGCTTGTTTTCAGTCAGTTTACCAGTTTCTTTGAAGAGGTGAGAAAGGCGATGGATAAGGCAAAACTTCCATATCTTTACCTTGACGGAAGCACCTCGATGGCTATGCGTGAGAAGCTGGTAAAGGAGTTCCAAACAGGAAAATGTCCTTTCTTCCTTATCAGTCTGAAGGCTGGAGGATTGGGACTGAATCTTACGGGTGCAAACTATGTTATCCATCTTGACCCTTGGTGGAATCCTGCCATCGAACAACAGGCTACCGACCGTGCTTATCGTATCGGTCAAAAACAAGACGTAACAGTCTATCGTCTGATTAGTCAGCACACCATTGAGGAGAAGATTCTACGCTTACATAAGACAAAACGTAATCTTTCCGACTCGCTTCTTGAAGGTTCTGATATCTCTCACGCAATGACGCAAGAGGATTTACTTGAGTTGTTGCAAGATAACAGATGAGATAGAAAAACGTGAGAAGCTTGCATCTTATATCTATTATATGTTTAAGAATAGTTTACTGTCATTTTAACATTTGCTTATAACAGACTTATAATCAATTTCTTAACGTTTAGTTCTGCATGACAGGAATGACAGCAAACACAAAATCTTAAACCTATATATCCGTAAGTATTGATAAAGTGAGGGATGCACTTCAGTCTGTGCATCCCTCACTTTTATTATCAGATTCTGATAGAGAGAGAACCCTCTTACTTATTATCCATTTAGAAAGAGGCTGTCATTGTTGCGCTTTCTCCCACTCTTTCTCTATATCTTCTATTGTTATTCCTAATAGTTTCATCTCACGAAAGACAGAGGGAAGAGACTGCGTAAGGAAACTATTGCGCCTTACAGTTATAATTTGCTCACGTGCACCAGCTGAAACAAAGTAGCCAAGTCCACGCCGGTTATAGATAATCTCCTCACGAGAGAGTAGCTCATAGCCCTTCACTGCCGTGTTCGTATTCACCTGCAGCATAACGGCATACTCCCGGACAGACGGTATTCGGTCGTCAGCTTTATAGGTTCCAGCTATAATCTCATCACAAAGGCGGTCAGCCATTTGCTCATAGATAGCCTTATTATTTTCGAAATTCATAAGCCTTAATATTTAATCCACGCCGTGTTAAATATTTCTCCATCGATTGTTGATGACCTGCAGACGTGTGTAAATCTTATAGGAAGACCAGAACATCAATAGACTTACTCCAATCGAAATCATAGAAGAATAAGAATCTCCTATTAAAACAACCTCATAATCAGTGTATTCGTAAAGGTACAACTTTAAGAAGAAATAACCTATAAGAAAAAGAATAATCACAATAAAAAAAACAACTATCGACTTCAGCCAAGCTAACTTGCGAAAGAGTAAACCTCCATAGATAGCAATTGAATAGTTCGAAAGTGTCGACAAAGCCTTGGTCCATAGGGGTGAGTCTGCACTTACATAAGTATCAATATCAAAGTAGGCTACCACCATAGACATCCTTTCTCCGTGTGCAATAATCATTGAAATCAACTGCTGTAATCCGTCTGCAACAATAAAAGATGCACAAATAGCTAATGGATAAATCACTACAACCAATAGCACACGTGCAACAAACTTCTCAAGATTAGTAGCTGGTAGCATCAATTCATTGATACGTTGCTGATGTCCTTCAAGGTCTTGAATAAAAAATGTACCTAACACGAAGAAGACAAATGGAGAAAAACTCCTAAGAGGACCTACGATATCAATGACGAGTTGCCTGTAACCAATATCATCTATCGTCTTTCCAGAAAACATAGGTATAACGAACATTGCAAAAGCTAAGAATATGATAAGAAAAGTGATAAAGATTACACTTATATTGCGTTGGCGTATCACCAAGAGTCTGCTCATTACATTACCGAAACGGTCTAAATCAAACTGTGCCATAATTTATATCCTCCTAAATTCTATTTTATTCTTGTTGTTTTATCGTTAATAACACTTGATTCCCTTGCTATCATTTTCAAAGGCAAGCGCGTTGTCCCTGTGATATTAGCCTTTCCTTTACCCATCGTAGAGATAATTGCCGTATCAGTTCGATAGAGATTTACGCCTAAGCCAATATCCCCATTGGTATCAAAGTCTGCTTTCTTAGCTGTTAGGCTTTTGACACCAATAGCTCCAGCATTCTTCATAGATACTTTCAGCTGATTTACATTCATCTTATTTATCTTCAAATTACCACCAGCGGGAGCTTCAATACTGAGCGTATTAAGCTTAAAAGAATCTGAAAGAATAACTGTAGCAGAATTGTTCCATCTTAGACTCGAAAGGGTTGGCGTAGTAATGTATATATCAATACTTTTAGTTACCCTATCAGATGGGGGTAATAAAAATAAAACCATATTCTTTTTTAAGTTTTTCATGTCAATTACCAGTTTATTTTGTAGATTGACAAAACTGAAAACATCAAGTCGCTTTTTCTGTCCTCTAAACTTTAAACTATACTTTTCACCTTGCGAAATATAAACAGTACCAGCTCCACGAACATCTATCGTGTCAAATGAATCAACAGGAACCTCCTCAGTAACTATCTTTCCGTAATCAATTTTTCTAATAATACAAGAACTGAAAATCAATAGGCAAGCAGCGAAAATAAGGCTGAGATTAATGATTTTTGCAAATGTTGTCTTCATAATAATATCCCTCCTTCTTTTATTTAAGTTTACCTGTTGTTGCAGCATTGAACAACAATTCAAGGTTAATAGTTGTTTCGCTATCTCCCTCCTGACGTCGAGCAATCACATTATTGCCCTGAATCGAAGGCTCCGCGTAGAGTACGTCATCTCCCATCTCATTGGTTTGGCGAATACCGAAGATGTATTCAGCTGTGATTTCCTCAGTCGATGCGTTCATAAGGATTTGTGAGTTGTCAAGTATAATAATGTGGTCAAGCAGCTGCTCAACGTCATGCACCTGATGAGTAGAGATAATCAGCGAGGCGTCTTCTGCCATATTGCCAGCAACTACCTTACGGAAAAGAGCCTTTGAAGGAATATCAAGACCATTAGTTGGCTCATCCATCAGAAGAAGACGACAACCAGTAGCAAGTGCAAAACTCATATACA
>ERZ773180.71-NODE-71-length-82503-cov-24.698137_pt1 | contig 82503 bp, 77 predicted proteins | sample MGYA00511080_ERZ773180 | MGnify/ENA primary metagenome ERZ773180 (study PRJEB29015, sample SAMEA2738175) | human oral metagenome | biome: human oral; feature: human-associated habitat; material: saliva | place: China | collected 2178 ... | reverse complement strand
TCTGATACTCCCCTATAAAAATGGCTATTTATCAACTGTTTGTTGTGACATAGCCTTACATAATTATGTTTATGTATTATTTTGCCTTATTTTCACTAACAGTTAGGACAATTAGTGGTAGATAACTTGGAGAAAACCTACCATAATAAATTATTCTTTAGATGGTGCTCCACCTTTTTGAGTCTTAGGATCAATCACCATACCAACTTGTGGTTGGGTATCTCCTAAAATAATTGATGCTGGACTCAAGAAATCACCATACTGGAAGACTTTCGTTTTCCGACGTTCAAAGTGAATATGTGGTCCAGTAGCTGCACCCGTTTGTCCAACATATCCGATAAGTTGGCCTTTTTTGACCTTATCCCCTTTCTTAACAAGAGGAACATCACGCATATGTCCATAATAAATAATAGTGCCATCTGGAAGAGTGTGCATCACGTGGTTACCGTCGATATTCATCGCCTCTTCATTGACCTCTACTACTTCACCGTCTGTTACGGCATAAATTGGAGAGCCTTCTGGTGCTGCAAGGTCCATTCCTGTGTGTCCTGAACCCGCATTTGGTCCACCTGCATTAGCTGATGCACCGAAAAGTTGGGTAATGGTATAAGGAACATCAAGTGGCTGACCTGTATCTGTGCTAAGATTACTACTATCGCTATCACCACACGTATCTGCATCTACTTCTTCCTTGTCATCATCCTTATCCTTCTTGTCTTTTGACTCTTTTGGACGATAGACATAGACTTTTCCGTAGTCCATAGTAATACGGTCTCGATATTGACCATAATTATTCTCAGCAATCCCGTCTGTCGATGGGGAACATTGGATAATATTCTCCTTATCCTCAACTAGCATGGTCTGTCCTTTATCTCCAGAGCTACTACCTTTCGTACCCCAGATAATGACATCTCCTTTTTCACGGTTTTGAACATCATCTTTAGACGACCAGGAACCCTCATACACTAACTCATAACCATTGTCTTTCAACCAGTCGTGTTCTGAATCGGTATCTACTGGAGATCCAGATTCTTTAGCACCGCCGTCAACAAGTGCATAGTATAGAGCAGATGAATGGTCATAACTATCTGGTCCAGTACGAGCATCACGAGAATACTTGACCTTCCCTAGCTTATCCTTATACCACTTGATAGCCTTATCAGTATCAATAGACTTCTTGTCTTTATCACTGTCTTTTTTGCTATCTTTGTTGCTAGAGTCACTTGATGAACTACTTGAACTGCTATCATTATCATCGTCTTCGTTGTCGCTATCTTCTTCATCGTCGTCACCGTCATCATCATCTGAACTTTGACTACTTGACGAGGAGTTATTGGAAGAAGCACCGCCACCACCAAACGCCTTTTGGAACTTGGCATCATCGTACTTATATTTACTTGCTTCGAAGACTTCCGCAAACTTCCTTGCATCAGCCTTCTTCTGATCTGGTTTGACATAAGCCATATTACCTCGTTCGTAGGCATTCCATGACATAGCAGTTTCATCGATATTGGTTTGTTTGGCAAACTCCTGGAATGACCAGTTATGGCCAGATTCATCATAAGCTGGGTTCCAGTCACCTTTCGAGATGGCATCAATAACAAAGGCAACCATCTTATCCGCATCTTCCCAGTCCGGACTATTTAGAGGTGCATATTTTGTGTAGGGGTCAAACTGGAAGATTCCACCACCACCAAGTGTGTTAGATGTACCACCTGTCGTTGGCACAGCTCCCTTAGAAATGGAGTCATTGATACCACCACCATAATGCCCTTGGGCACGTCCAATGATGTCATAGCTCCCTTCAGAGTTTGCCCAACCAACAGCACCTGCAGCAGATTCCCCAGACAATCCAGCATTCACAAAAGCCATAAAGACTTTGTGGGCATTTTCATAGGCTTTTGTCCCCTTTGTAAAGGGATCAGAGTCGCCTGCAGATGCTGAGTCTGTTTTAGTAGAAGTCGATTGAGGCTTAGAGCCATCATCGTCTTCTTCATCATCGTCTTCTTCATCATCGTCTTCTTCATCGCCATCTTTTTGGTAGGTCACACATTGGGCGTTAGTCTTGCCACCTTTCCCACCGGAAGTACTAATCGTCCCCATTAAACCAGTGATAATTGCAATTAAGATAACCGCAAAAGTTAAAATAGTTCCTATAATAATGGTTGTCTTCACTCCAAAAATCGTTAGAAGAACACGAGCAGCTTTATCACCTATTCGTTTCAAATATCTCAGTCACCCCCTTAATGAAGTAGTGCGGTTAGCCAATACCAACCAAATACAAGTAATAGTCCTAGGGCAAGAAAGATACTTTGTTTAATGAATTTTCGATTTCGTTTTTGTTGTTGCTTTCGCATCCAAAATGAATCTTCATCTGAGTAATAGTCTTTGTGACGTTCCACTTGCAAGTTATAATAGTCTGTCACATCCTCCTTGACACTGGATAACCTTTCTTTCCCACGCGCAATGAGACCTTGTTTTTTCTCTTGTTCACGTGAGATACTGTCTTCATCAAAACCGTCATAGTAGGTATCGTAAAATGCTGAATAGTCTGCTTGCTCTTCGAGGCTTTCCGGATAGACTTGGTCTTGATAACCATTAAGAGAATCTAGTTCTAGTTCACGTTGAATATACTGACCATCTCGTTTAAAACGATAAGATACCATATATTAAAACCTCCTTAAGCCAATAATTGGCATTTTTTGTGGAGCAATATAGAGTTTATCTGTTACTGTTACCTTAGAAAAAGGTACACCTTTAATTTTAAAAGTACGGTGTAACTCTTTAACAACGAGACCAGCTTTATAATCTTTTTCTGTCACTTCTTCCTTAAAGAGTTCTTCATAAGCTGACACCTGAATCAAGTCTAGAAGACGATAAGCAGATTGATAAGCATAATAGTTGCTTCGATTAGCCAATCTCTTTTCAAAAAGAGGTGAATATTCCTTTGAAAAGAATGATACGATCTTAACAGCACGTTTTCTATGGTTATATTCTAGTTTGGCCATAACCCATGCAAGCCCCCAAGTCACTAGTGTGATAAAACCCCAGGTATTCATCAAACAGATTGGAAGAAGACTAAACATAAGGACACGCTTTGCTTTCTTGATACGTTCACGTCTCTTACCAGTAAGTAGCTGATAAATGGCTACAATCAAGGCACAAAACACATACGGTGTATAGGCAATAGCCATAAAATGAACACCATAGGTAAATAAAAGTGTCTGATAGAGCATGAGATAGCTATAGAAACCAACCAAACCAAGAACTAAACTAATAATAAAGGAGACTATCCTAAAAAAACGTAGTGTCTTAATGTCATAAGCAATATTGTTAACCCATAGTGACATTTGCATTAGTGTGGTCATTGATTAATTTTCCTCCTCTGGCGCTTCTTCTGTTTCAAATATTCTCGACTCAAATCGAGCTGGTTCTTGGTAGATAATCATGGCTGAGTACTCATCCACTTGCTGACTTCCAAATAAGCCACATAAACTACTTAAAAGATGTGTTTTTCGCATCTGATAAGTAATATCAACAACACGACAGGTCTTTTTGTAAGCCAAGATCTCTAAGTAATCATTTACAATTCTCTCCAAATCATGTGGATTATCCTCTGTCAAAATTTTAGTTTGCAGTTGGAATGCCTCACCAGAATATGGTTGCTGTAGGTTCATTGTATTTCCCCCTTTCACCATGCCTATGGTAAGAATGCATAGCGAACATGTTCATCATATGGATACTTGCCATAAGACCTATTATCCGCTAGTTGATGATTAAAGACTAAGTTCTTGACAGAAGCAATATTTAGGAAGAAATCACCATCTCTTAAATATTTAAGTGACGAAAGCTCACTCTCGGTCATTTCCCCTTGTAAAGCATCTGCTAGACGAGGGATAGTCAAATCACCTAATTGAGAAAAGACACGATACGTCATCATAGAGAAAATCGCGCGTGTCGCTAAAACGTAATCCACTGCGTCCGTAGAGTTTGCATTCAATAGAATGTTATCTAATGAACTCATTTCCATAATAAATGCAGAATAGTTACTACTTACATTCTCAATCAAATCCTTTAGAAAGTTAAGAGACTCTGAATAACGATAATTGAAGAGCTTATGTGCTCCGTTAATGGTAATAATGCTATGAGGTCGTTGACTCTTAGCTCCCCCAATTATCCCTCTACGGAAATACTCAGATACCCTTCTTCCATTTGCTACAGCGTATGATGAAATGATAGATAACACTTGGTAAAGCTGAATATTAAGAAGTTCAGTATCTTGAATCCCAGAGAGGTCAAAGGTCACAACTTGTTCATTTGAGAAATCTTCAAACTGTGAGGTCGCATTTAAGAAGCGATAATCCCCCAATAGACCAGAGAAAGCATTAAAGAGACGGTCATAACTTGCAGCATCAATTTCATTCCCCTCTGCGATTTTGTCCTCTTTAAGCTTGTTTAAGCGTTCTACCCAATGAGATAGAGTCGGATAATCTTCTGGAATAACATTCGTAATCGTTAAGTCTTCTTGGTCCATAACTTCTGCATTACGGTTCCACAGACTACGGTCTTCATAAAAGTCGTTTAAAGCAGATGACAAATTATTGAGGTCAGAATTCTTTAACCCTGGATCAAGAATTTGAGCTAAAGCACGTAGTTTATTACGGTGGGCATAGAAAGATTGGACCTGGTCAGTTGTTTCTCCATCTGCAGAGGAAGCCGTCGCAATAATCTGCATGAGGTTAATATGATTTCGATTATTTGTCCCAGACATCTTGACATATCGACCACCTTGCTGTTCCGTAAGGTCTTTTAAGTGACCAGTAAGGTCAATGTTAAAAATGGTATGTCCTTTAGCAAAATAGGTATCAATCAAATTACCTAACAACTTCATTTTTCCATTACCTGCTCCGGCAATCATCATCGTAGGAATTTTACGTTCCCTATCTTCATGCAAAAGGTCAAAGTTAACAACACCACCTGTACGAGTTTCCCCCAAGTAAACGCCATAGGTATCCATTAAGTTCGTATGGTTAAAAGGATAGCCAGCACCTAAATCCCAGACAGATGCGGCTTGCCCTTTTCGACGTAGTGGGGTATCTTCCAAACGAGACGCTGGAATAAAAGCTGTATGGTATTCGACGTCTTGCATGCCATCTGAAGAAGAGATAGAATACTGATTCAACTGTTGCTTAAGATCAGCTTCTCGTTCGACCAACTCATTCAAGGTGTTTGCAGCTAACAAAAACCGAGTGTGAATTTTTTTAGAAGGAACATTGTTACCTAGTTTTTCGCGATAGTCTAACAAAGAACTGATACGCATCTTATCATCGGCATCTTGTGCAGCCTTTGTATTTTGAGTGGCTAACATATTCGAAATAGCTTTTGAAGCTAGGTCGGACATTTCACTATTTGCAGCATGTTCTAAGGACATAAAACTGATAACATTATCAACGAGCATTAAATCACTCATCCAGAAGTCAGGTAAACCGTGTTCTGGGTATCGGTCATATGGAACATGAGCAATCTTATAATAACCGTTAGCTTGTCTCCAATAGCGATCATCATGTTTGAAATCAGGAATATCACTTTGAATCCTACTAATAAGATTGAGGTCATAACCCTCTCGAATATATTTCTTGATTTTTCGTGAATTTAAATCCATGTAAACTCCTTCTAGTACTGATTAAGTGAAACATTAAGTGAATCATTAAAGTTGTAATATTGAGTCAATAACTCTTCCTTCTTTTCTACCGATACAACTTTTGGGGTAAAACCGTGGTTCGAGGCAATCGTTAGTGTGGTACGTGTATTGGAATCAATTTCAGCCAAAGTATCTCCAAACACCCAAATAAAGAACTCGATATTTTGTTGATTGATCGCAATGACTTGTTGGACGAGATATTTTGTTTTCAAAATATCTTCTCTTTGTCTAAGTTGATAAACAAGTCTCTCTTTACGTGAAATGGTATCAATGTCATCACCATCATTGATGATCAATTCTGGAGCGTTCTGTTCTTGTTTGACTTCATCTAGAAGACGTAGCAATTCGTTAGATTGACTTGAGACATCTGTTGGCAATTTTGTTGTCTGGATCATCATGTCAAAGGCAGTCCCAGACAGAAAAAGAGTGAATCCTACCTTAATAGCTGCTTGTTCTTCGTTAGACATCGCTTGAATATCTTGCCCAAACACCTCAAAAATCTGCACATATCCTGAATAACCATTAGCTAATCGTATCGGTTGATTAGGATAGCCATATAGGATAGACTTCACATCAGTTATCGCAACTGTGTCTAAAAAATCTTTACGTTTCTTCTTATTGAGTGGAACATACACAAATTCCTCTCCGGCACGTTCACCAAGGTCGATACTTTCATATTGTGTTTGTTTTTCCTTCTTCTTAGCTTGTTTACTTTTACGTGCCTCTTCTTTTTTCTGTTTCTTAAGTTCTTTATTTCGTTTTCTAAGTTCTTTTTTAGTCAATACTGGTTCTTCAATTAAACCTGGCATATCATTTCCTCCATAAACATTATTCTTCCCTATTCTACAAAACACTATAGGGCGTTCGTAACCCAGTGACATCTATTAGCTACTCATACTTCTCCATGATTTTGACTATTTACTTCGATTTAGGGCTCTCTGTCCTTGTCTAGCTACTTAAAAACTGTTACAATCAAATAAATACAATCGCAATAATCTTTTTTAGGAGGGTTTTAGGATGCTAGAGTTTTTACAAGATTTTTATTTTTCACTCTATATAAGCACTTGGACCTCGTTTAAATGGCTACTACTTTCGATTCTTATTGCCATTGGCTGTTGCCTTGCCACTTTTTTGTTCGAATTCAAAGGCAAAACTGCTCAACTGATTTGGTTGAAATTCTCGATGAGTTTAACCGCTATATTTGCTCTATTTTGTTTATTCATGACACTTCATGGCATCATCCATTCAATAGGAATCCTAGTAGGTGCTGTTTCTAGTTTCTTTTTCCCAGTATTTGGTTTGTTAATTATCTGTGGTATTATCCTATTCATCATCAGTCTTTTCAATCCATTGTTCTTATTCTTCATGGCAAAGAAATAATGAGAGGAAACCTATTCAGCCGATGCTATAATGTTAAGAAAATAAAAAAACAAACCACCTTAGAAAAAAGTAGTTTGTCTATAATCTAAGAGAGGTAGTCCAAGGCTACCTCTCTTTTTTATATTGGCCATCCTCCAAACAGCGAGGAAGAAAGTAGCTAGTCAAATAAAACTTTATATTAAATGTCTAAGTAAGCTACACTACCTCTGCGTAGTAACTATCAATACTCAAAGTCTATCGAGATTAAATCATTTTTTATCATTCAAGTAAATCTTTGGGAATTAATCACAAATCAAATAATCCTATTATGGATTATATCTGATTCCATACTATCCCCTCTATCATTTCGTTTTTTATGATGAAAATATCCTATCAACAGTTCAAACAATCATAACTATCTCCATCTTTCATGTAAATATAAAGGGTTTATGGTACAATGATATTGATATACAAGGAGGTATGCCATGACTCTTGATGTAAATGAAGAAGAATTAACAATTTTAGGAATTTCTTTTGATAATTATTCAGATTTTGATACCGTTTGGTATGCTATCGGATCTTCAATGATTGAAAATTATGAGCCTACTGTTCAGGATGTAATTGATTTAAAAACTTATGTCACTAACAGACGAAAGGAATTGAACATTGGTTAAGAATCAATATGAAGGATATAAGTACATTGACCCTAATAACCAATATACCTATCCAGATTCTACAGTCTTAGTCAATAAACAAAATATTACAAATATCGAAGAAGCTTACCGAAATGAACACTTATTCGTTACTAGAAGGCTTGCAGACTTGCGTTTAGAGCCCATTCAGGTCTATTCCATGAGCGATATTCTAGCCATCCACAATTATTTATTTCAAGATGTTTACGCTTGGGCTGGACAATATCGCAAAGTAAATATCTCTAAAAGCGGTAATCCTTTTATGCCAATACAGTCATTTAATACAGCTGAAACTCATATGAATCATCTGATTCATTCCTATCATCAAACTGCCAACTCCAAAGATGAAATCATTATGCATTTAATAGAAATTCTTGATAATCTTAATTATTTTCATCCCTTTCGAGAGGGTAATGGACGAACTCAACGAGAGGTTATTCGTGCTTTAGCTCTATCAAAAGGTTACTCTGCACAGATACGAGTGGAACAAGACGATGAAGTTTATAATCTCTATATGGACGGGACAGTCCATGAAGACTTAGAAAAGTTAAAAGAATTATTTATCAAAATACTGAGTAAAATGTGAACTACTTTACTACCTTTCAGTACTATCTTACCTCTTAAATTAATTCTATACGAACATATGTAATATATTCCTGCTGGTGTTTATAAGTCAAGGCCATCATTTCTCATACAGGATTAAAGTAAAGACAAACATTCTTTTGATGTTTGTCTTTTTATTTTTTGGCTGTTCTGAATAGGCGTTCTTTTATTTCTTTACAGTGTAGTCGTCTGATACTCCGAACAAAGATAGCAATTACAATACTCAACATAGAATAAGAATCTTAACTTACAAGACTGTAGCGAAACTTTGTAAACTAGTTATCACAATTCTCCATCTTCTCCAGCATCAAATTTGTGGAATCGACTGTCGCTGTCTAACCTATTCTTCTTTGATAAGCTTTGAGTAGGGGGAATAATATTTGACGTATTCCCCTTAGGAGTTATTCTTCCTACGCCATTACTTTTAACTCTATCGTAATTTAAGATACTATCATTGACATTATCTCTAGTGCTGGTATAACGTTCTCCAAAACTACTTGAGAAGTCCTTCTTAATTGCTTGACCCACATTCCTAAATTCAGTCTCAATACCCTCTTTACCAGATGTTATGACCTCTTTTGTTCCATTCATGGCACTATTAAACGTTTTTTTAGTGCTTGTTGATAGTTTCCTTCCAGTTACCCCTACCGCTCTTCTTGCTACTTGAAAAGCCGTAAGGTCCTGATCTGTCGTATCAGAAAATGCATTCCAAGTTCCAGCTACAACACCAGCAGTGGCACCTGCAGCCGACATAGCACCTCGTCTGATATCATTTGTGGTCGACCCTACCACGCTTCCGGCACTCTTAAGTCCTTTTACACCAACTCTGGTTCCACTACTAACACTATTTCTGAGACGGTTAAACCCACTTTGATTTCGTCTGCCAGTATTTGGATTATACCTACCAACAGCGAAGTTTCTAGCACCGCCACCCATTTTATTAGCAGCCATCGCACCAACAGCCATTGTAGCAACTCCAGCCTTAGTTCCACTTGAAAGGTTAGTATCAATACCTATCCAGCGTTCCAAAACTTTTGAACCTTGAGAAACCGCAAGATAAACACCAAGGTAAACCGCAATCGTCGCAATGGCATGTTGGAATGGATCTAGTCCATCATAGAAACTTCCACCTAGAGTTTTCTTAGCAACATCAGATGCTCCAGAACCTAGATTGAGTTTCACTTCGCTATAAGTAATTAAGAACCATTGAGCTACTTTGACGAATAATAGTTGGAACCAGATGGCAGCAATTCCTGTCATAACTTCCTGCCAAACTTCCAAGATTCTCATACTATTTCCGACTGCTGCGTAAGAAACTAGGGGTGAGATAATCACTGTTATAAGGGTTTTGAAAATTACTCGTACCGTAGTTACTAGCAATCCGACAAGAAGAAGTAAAAGAATGATTTGCTGAGTTATCAGTGCTATCCAATCAACTTTATAGCGAGCATAAGTTGGTAAGAAAGCAGTATTATCAAAACCAAGGAAATAACCTGATTTTGACGTAGTGACTCGTGCATAGGCTATCTTACCATCTGCATAACGAATGGTGTTAAGCGTGGATCTCATTACATCAGAGAAACCATTATAGGGTGAATTTGCCTGGTCCTCCTTCAAGTCTTTTTGTTCTTTCCAACCAGTAAAGAACAATTTACTGGTTTGAAGAAGGGCTGTTACTGGGTTAGACATTGCAGCACTATTTTTAACCTGTTGCCACCAATCAACCGAACCGTCTTCTCGTATTCCTAACATCTTAGGTAGCGACGATACTCGTCCTTCACGTCCAGAATAATACTGCAACATGGCTTTATTGGTTGGGCCATAAGTTTCAGTAAAATTGGTGAACCAAATATTACCATCTGAAATGGTATTCCAGTTTTTATCCCCTGCTATAAAATGAGTATCTTCATTATACCCTAACTTATCTGTATCAAAATCCATTGCATACAGCATTTCGAGGTCAACCGTATTGCCCCTAAATGGCGTTACAGAAAGCGAAACACTCTGACCACTACCCGTTATGTCATAATAGGCTAGTCCTACGGTATCCTTCGCTATAGCACTACCAAATTTTGAAGCGAACACCGGAAGTGCAGTTACAGAAAAAGTTACCAGAATAATGTGATTGAAGAACTCTCGGTACCTGAAAGGTGCTCCTGCCATAGCCATTATAAGACGAATAAGAGTTACCAGAACAAACAATGAAATCCCAACGATTTGAAGCCACTTATAAACTTGACCAACAAAGCTATCGGATTGACTAATATAGTCAAACATCCCGAATAACTTAAACATGTTAAGGTAAGCTTTCTCAATCGCATAACTAAAACTATAGATACCTTTTGATAGCATCTCGGGAATAAAGCCAAAAGCTATAAAGACCCCAGTTGTTGGGTGGAGGTATTGGTCCCACTGTGCATAAAAGGATGCCAATAATAGCTCTTTATCCTTGTCACCTCCCCAACCTTTAGGACCAACTTCATTAGGCCAATCTTTCGATTGAGAGATCATATCTGATAGGGATGGCCAGACCTTCCCTTGTTCAATCTCAATTGTTGCTTCTGCACCCATAGGTTATCCCTCCTTGTTTTCAGCTGAAGTTTCAGTAGAAGGAGATGTGGGCGTTGCAAATGCTGTTGTTGTCGGTTCAGATGTCACTACCCAACCTTGAGTAGCTGATGGTTTTTTCTTAACATTGAAAGTAACACGACGAACTGTCGTTTTTTGAGCCTCATCCGTTGTACCAACAACGTATGTAACCTCATAGGTATCTTTCTCATTCTTAACGAGTTCAACTTTCTCCAACATTGTGCTAGAAACAGTCGCTACCTCTGGGTTAGTAAATTTAGCGTCGTTATTATCCAAGTAAGCCTTAAGCTTATCCTTGTCTCCTGAATAATAGTATGACAAGAAATAACGAGCCATGACATCAATCTCATGTTCATGATCTTGTATCATTGTAAGACGCTCAACTTTATCTGTTGTAGCTACAAGTTCTTTCTTGACGCGCGTGAAATTGCTATTATAGACCATTAGCATCAACAATAAAAACACCGATAAGGTACAAGATCCAATAGCCAAAACCAATGGCAACTTACTTGGTGGTCCTACTTCTTCATCTTCATACACTCTGCCTGTCTTCTCCTTCCGTTTCTTAGCTCCAGCAACTGACTGTTTATGCTTATCCTTATTCGACATAAGACGATTTGGAAGTTCTCCTTCAATCGTTCCTGGTTTTGGATAAGGTGGCATATCAACAAGAGACAAGCCTAGACTTTCAGCATAACATGGAAGTAACCCCATTGGACCGCTGAAAAAGTTGGAGATCGCTTCATAAGTTGTTTTCTCAAACCGTTTATCACGGTGTGCTTCTTCGATGAGTGGGGTAACGAGTTCCTTATAATCTTTCGTAATAACAAAAGGGGTAATCTGAGGTTGTCCTTCAATACTAGGGACTCCTGTAGTTGGTCGTGTGACACGACCATTTTGTTCCATCGGTTGACTAGCAAGGGCAATTCCTTTTAAGGTAAATTCAGAATCACGCTTTTTGATTTCTCGAAAAAGTAATTCTGCTTGTTTAAAAGTTAGAAATGGTAGACTTTGAGCGATACTTTCCTTTTTATTACTAGGGAAATATTCAGTATCTAAGTCATCAATGATATCCGCTAACTCTTCATCCTTTTTAGGATTTGCTTTTCCTTTCCACTCAATATAAAGAAACAAGGCATCTGGAAACAATACCTTGCGATTCCCCTTTATGGTAAGTAATTCTTTTTCCATAAAGTATACCTCTTAAAGATTTATTTTGGTTGCCAAAGATAATCAACAAATGAAACAAGTGCTGAGCCAGCACATAGTGCGATTGCAATCCACATGAGTCGGTCAAGGGCCACCGTTCGTTTCTTATCACCCATCATCATCAAGATACATGCTCCTAAACCACTTAGTATTGCTATCCCCGGGAATAAGAGACGTAGCATATCTGAAAAGTTATTAATTGAATTATTAGCTTCATTAGCTGGGTTAACAGTCCCATTTCCTCCAGTTTGCTCCGCAAAAGCAAGTGATACAGAGTTTAACGTCAACAAAGCAGTCATTCCAAGTGTTGATGCCTTAGTCTTCACCTTGTTCAAAAATGTGTTTTCTTTCAAAACAGCCTCCTTAAAATTTTAATATCTGTAGTCTACAATAGTCCATCTAGGAGTCACAACCTAGTGACACCCCTTAAGATGTAAGCAAGTAGTTACCATACTCCTCTGAAGGTATCCGTTTTACAGTAATATGTGTCTGACGCCTATCTTGAACCGTCTTTCTACCTGAGTTACCATACGCAAATGTTCCTGGTGCATGTCCAGATAGAGACACATCAACCATAAAGTAATCTTGTGGCTTTCGCCCAAGGAAATACAATTGCTCAAAGATTTCATCTGTTAATACTTCATCAATCGTCCTCTCTAAAGGCCTTGCTCCATCCTCTGGGCTAACACCGACACTACTAAGATATTCATAGAAGTATTTTTTGCCATCGATAGTTTGGTCTCCACCCCTGACATCTTCATAATTAATAAGAATATGATGGTCCTTAAACCAACTTCTCTCATGTACTGCCATTTTTGAATAAACAATCTTATCAATGGTTGATTTCGTCAAGATATTAGTGACTTCAATTTTCCAACGGTTGATAAATTCAGGTCGCTTAAAGATCTTGATTAACTCATCTCTCATGTCATTCATGAATTCTTTATAGTCTGTCTTATTCATCTCTGTAAAGGTTTGACCAGAGGTAAGGTATTTATCTCTGATTCGCCTATGCCCCACGTTTGATGTCGCAATGATAAAGGTATTCTTAAAATTAATTTTTCGTCCACGTCCGTCAGTCAAATGCCCGTCATCAAGCATTTGTAAATATAAAGACCAGACGTCTGGATGTGCCTTTTCTAACTCATCTAACAGTAATAATGAGTAAGGGTTCTTCTTAACTTTTTCAGTTAAGTCTCCTTTTCTGACATCATTACCTATCAGACGAACAACCGCATTATCAGTCATGTATTCAGACATATCCAACCGAATCATCGCTTCTTCGCTTCCAAACAGTTGTTTTGCTGCTTGTTTCGCCAATTCCGTCTTACCTGTACCTGTTGTTCCAAGCAGAAGAAGAGTTCCTAGAGGCCTTCGTTTGTTCTGTCCTCCCTGAATACCCTTATACATAAGTCGTGATATGGTTCGAATCACATGGTCTTGCCCCTTAACAACCGAACGCATCCCTTCTGCAAAATCCACTGGTGTTGACGACGTGCGTAGCAGACTTTCCATAGGAATACCTTTTTTACGATGAATGACATTCGCAATATCTCTTAAGGTAATCTCTGATTCCCCATCGATATTTGCAGTCGCTGAAGCTTCATCAATAATATCAATAGCTTTATCCGGAAGCATTTTATCCGTGATATAACGAATAGATAATTCTACTGCTGCCTTAATGGCTTCAGTAGGAATCTCAATATTAAGCTCTCGTTTATACTTTGAACGACGTTTTTTTAAGACCAATATGGATGCATCTTTGTCCAGTTCATCAACGTAAACTGGTTGCAGACGTCGTTCCATCGCAGGATCTCGCTCGATAATCATAAACTCATCAGCTGTAGTGGCTGAAATAAGATAGATTTCCCCACGAGATAAGGCTGGTTTCAAGCTATTAGCGACGTCAAGAGCACTTCCCTCAACACCTGTTCCCATAATGGTATGCACTTCGTCAATAAAGAGGATAAACTCATCTTTATGAGCCATAAACTCTTTAATCAATCCGTCCATTTTGGCAATGATATTTACCTCTTTACCAGTATGGTCAAATTCTTTCCCTTGGATAGCAGATAGTTCTAGTTGCTTAACCTGCTTACCTCGGAAACGTGTTGGGACGTGAGCTTTATTGTTAAGGATATCCGCACAAATTCCCTCTACAATAGCAGTTTTACCTACACCAGCTTCACCAATTAGAACAGGCGAGTTTTTTTCTAGTCGATTCAGTGAGATAAAGACTTGTCTGATTTCATCTTGTCTACCCCAAGCCACAAAATCCTGACGTTTGGGTTTGATTTTCTCAGTAAGGTCAGTTGTGTATTTATCAATATAAGGAGTCTTACTAAGATTATGATTAGTCATCTCCTTCATCTATTTATATTTCCTTCCTAAACGTTCTGCAGCCTTATCCATTAGATAGCGACGGTTTTTCGAGCCATCATCTCTCACCTCTGGATAGCAGTTTTTATCAATCGGATAATAGCGTCTTTTTGTTCGACGGTGTGCATGAATAAATTCCCAGAACTTATTTCCACCAGATGAAGACGGAATCATCCAATAAATCGTTAAAGTCATTGTACAGATTAAATTGATTAGGAACTTCAACTCCTGCCCTCTAGGAAAAAATAACTCCCTAAATTGTAAAGGAAAAACAAAACTTCCTACTATAATAGCGGCCTTCATTACAGGAACACCGTAATACTTTACTTGGGTGTAAAGACCACGAGGGAGTCCCCAGTTCCCTTCTTGTTGTTGATTTTCTTCTTGACTCATCTAGTACCTCCCTAGAAGTCAATATCCATCATTGGTTGAATATTACTTTCAAAATAAAGGAAATAACGGAAGTTCTCAGTCAAAAGCTCCACTTGATTTCTCTGGATACAAATAGAACCTTTCTCTCCAAAATCAATATCTAAAAGGTCCGTACATTCAATACGGCATTGGTTCAAATGTTTCTTAACGACCTCGATAGATGTTTCAGAGTCATGATGACCGTTACTTGAGACATAACTACGAAAGTTCTTCCAACCAACTTCTTTATCAATGATTTGATGTAGGCGTTCTAAACCGTCTGCCCATTTCCCTCTAAAAATTTGAAGGGGTTCATTCATAGCGTTCCCTCGCTGATATTTCATCAATAGGCAATCCTGGTTAAGTAAATAGCGTTGTTCGTCAATTGTCATAATCGTTAATAAAGTCCTTTCTTTTTATATCTATTCCCCAATATCTTGTTTTACTGATCGTACTGGTGAATTAAACTTGTAGGTACCATTTTTAACTGCTTTGATATTCTTTTCAATCTGTTCAATGATTGTCTGAACATAGGTAGCATTCTCACGCGCTTTCGCTCCGTCTTTCTCTTTAGAGCCCATACTTTTCTCAATGGCTTCCATATCGTTCTGCTTTTCAGTTAACTCGTTACCAACCAGATATTCTGACTCACGTTTCAACTGCTCCAGTGTCTTAGTATCTTCTTCGACACTATCATCAAGTGTTTTCGCAGAAGCCAAGAGTTCTTTTCGTTGTCCTTTTTGATATTTCAACTCCTCTTCAAAAATATTGAGGGCAAACTTCTCACGAGACAAATTCTTGACATATTTGTTTTTGAGAAGTTCATTTTGAGGAGTCACAAAGAAATCAACGTAGTTCTTATTACCTTCCTTATCTTTTTGTTGACTCTGCTTAGAAACCGAAGTGTCATTTGAACTTGATGATAAGTAGTCATCGTATTCTTGAACGTCAATCTTAAGACTATTTGAGTTTGGTGTCTTATTAGTCGCACGAATAACCATTAGCGTATAATCTGAAGGAACATTACGCAAGACCAGATACACCTTATCTCCGGTTAACGGAATAACTTCTAAGGTCACTGCTTCAGGATTCTTAACACTACTTGGCAAGAAAACCTGCCAATCAAGATTTTCAGTATTAATCCCTTTTTTAATAGCACTAGTAGCATCTGATGTTGTTAACTCCATAACGACCAACCCATTTGAAGAAGAGTAAGTCATAGAGGTTGCTGTGATACTTCCAAGGCCATTACCAAATGTTTGGGTTGCTTGCAGTTGTGACTCTAAATAAGTAACTCGGGTTGGAGAGAAATAGGCAGTTGTTGCCGTCCATACCATAGTTCCTAGTAATGCATAGCTAATAATCATCGTTCGTTTTAACCGATGTCGCCTCAAGTAAGAGAGAACCCTGTTACTCTCCCAGAAGGACTTGATCCTATTTGCTGTTCTAATCGGAAAATACCGCCAACCTTCTAGCTTTTCGAGCCCTTGTGTATTTCCATAATCTTTAAATTCTTCCATGAAGCCATGATAGGCTATTTTATATAGCTGTCGCAACCTAGTGACATAGGTTGACTTTTGTGATAATAATACTCTTATTCTGGTTTTCTAACCTTGAAATAACCCCGTCAATAAGCTATACTAAAACTGTGTTTAGGAGTTTTCCTAAACACAGTCATTGTTTTTTGAAAGTATTATTGTTGTAACCATTGGGACTTCCTGTTGTTCCGATGGTTTTTTTCTTGTCTAAACGAGGTTCTTTGACAACAAAAAAAGGCAGCCCTCAATGGACTACCTCTCTTCCCAAGAGAAATTTCTCTGGAGAAGAAAAACAATGACTATTTTTAGTTTAACAGCGAGGGGAGAAACCTCATAACACTAAAAACAGAAAGGATAGTTATGCTTTTGGGGAGGTCCCTGATTCATAACTAATAGAACTTAATAGATTATGTTAGATGCGAGAGGAGAAATCTCGTCTAACCTTACAACAACAATGGTTGGGTTAAGGAGAGGGGAGAAACCTCATTCCTTAACCTTGATATAAGTATATCATAACACGTCTTATATTCGAAGCTCAGAGGACACTTTATTTCACTTTTTTTAGATTTCATGCCCAATAAATCTTCTCACGTAATCACACTAACATCAATGACTAATTTTCTTCAAAATGAGAGGATAGCAAATCTTGTATGGTGCTCTCAGTTTCTCTAATAGCTGCTTCATCAATATCAAATACCCTATTGATTAGTAACATACAAAACATTTTTTTCTGTTTAATAGGGATCATGATCTCGACACCTATTTGATTTTTGGGATTAACAGATGATAACAAAGATGATTCTGTAATATAATATGTCTTTTCCTCTATTACATGTTCCAAGTACTGATTACTTGGTTTAAATTGATATACCTCTTCATTATCTTGAAATTGCCCTCTAAAATCTTTAAGAATTAACATCTCACCCTCAAACTGATAAATACCAACATACTTAATCATAGGAAGTGTCTCTCTAATAAGCTCTAAATCATTGCCTAGAATAAAGTATTTTCTCATTCCTAAATTATTCCTAAGTACACTTATACCATTTCTGAACTCATTATTACTATTTGGGGACTTATTAATATCTCTAGCTAAAGAATTTAAAAATTCCATATCTTCAATCAAAGCTTTGATACATAGGTGTCTAAGAAATGATTCATCTATGTAGACATCGGTTTCATTTTCAATCAAACTATCCAACGAGTTCAGACATATTTTTAATTCATTTATACTACATATACCTCTTTCTAAACTCATAATTTGCTCTAGCTGTTTCATAAGACCTAAAAAAACTAGGTTAATTAAATCCATATATTTTTGCCTTAATTTATATAATTCTATACTTTCTTTGAACTTCTCGTCTTCACTACTAGATTTAGAATAATCAAGTAAAATACGAGATTTTTGAGGCTCTTTGCAATTAGTATCCACAGAAATCGTTAAATAATCAAAAACACAAAAGCCGTGAAAATATGGGTGAAGCACATTCTTTGGGACTACTTGCCCTTTTTTCATATTACAGTTATAGCAAATTGGAACTAAATTAATAGGTATGATTGAGTAGATAGGATATTTTGATTTAGGTAATATATGATCTAATGTAACTTGACTGTATGCAAACGAACAATCACATATTGGGCACCTTTTCCCCACAAGTTCTTCCATCTGAACCTTATAGGTGTACAAAGATTGTCCAACATAATACTTCTTATAGTAGTTTTTGATATCAGCAAAGTCATGATTAGGATGGTTTTCGCTATCGGGTTCAAGTGAAGATAATTGTCCACTATGATCTTTATATTCATTTTCAAAACTAGTAAATAATTTCACAACCGTTTCGAATTCCTTATCATTTTGTACTAATTCTAAGAAATCGTGATTATCTTCACTTCTTAGTGTCTCTAGAATATTTGCAACTTTAATATCCATATTATTAATTTTTCTCATCAGAAAATCTCTCCAAAAATAAATTAATAAGTAATCCAGCTTCTGTTCCAGAGAAATCACGAAGTCTTTTTAGATCTGCTATTCTTTCTTCATTTTTTAGGCTTTCTATAAAATTATAGAATCCTGACTGTTGAAGACCGACATTAAACACCTTATCATTAATAATATTAATATTCTCTCCAAATGTCTTACAGCTAATTGGGTTAATCCGATAATTTGATCTAATATCTTTTTCTGCCACCATAACACATTGATTTGGGAACTCCTGAAGTGTTATTGGAGAATGTGTAATAATGAAACCTAATCCGTTCATGGCAGTTACCAAGTCAGAAAGAATACGAACATAAGACTTTATCATTGGGGGGTGTAGAAATAATTCCGGCTCGTCAATAAATACAATAGTTCGTTGAGTTAAATATTGAATTAACTTTGTAACTGTTAGTGTAAAGATTTTTTGGCCAGAACTTAACTCCTTAATTTTTTTAAAAGTATGGCTTAAATCTTTATAATCATATTCATTCCGGTTTCCGTTACCATCGTTTTCAGTATACACACTCACCAAATCATTTTGAAAAATTTCTATAATCCTATAAATCCATCTTTCATAAGACATACGTTCCATGACTTCCAACCAATATCTTGATTTTCTTTCAACTAATTTAATCTCCTTCATGGATTCCATTATATCATTAACAATTGCTTCTCCTATTGACATATCAGTATATTTCGAGTCTAGAACCCCTACATATTGGAATCTCTCTTTCTCTGTGTCCATATCAAATTTTTCATCAAATGGACTAAAAGAGCAATATATAACCCGATTCATTGTATTAGCATTTTCTTTTGTATCAAATTCCGAATAATCCAATTCTAATTCAGAGTTCTCTCCTAAAATTGCTTTTGATAGCTCTCTAATAAAATAAGTCTTTCCACTTCCATTTTCACCAATGATACAATATACATTACTAGAAATCGTCATAGGAAGAGTTTCGTTATTTACTTCAACCGAAATATTATCTGAACGTCTTACATTAACTTTTAGGAGCTCCTCAGAATATCTTTTTATCGTAAACTTATAATCAAAAAGACGAGTTTCGTTTTGAGTCATTCTATGTAGGCCGTATAGCTCAGTTCTCCAATCTATAATTTCTCTAAAGAATGAGGCATTAAATAATCCCCTTAGATATTTAAGATCCAGCTCTTCAGCGGGATTCTCATCAGTTTGGGAAAGCTTATGATATTTAGCATCGATTTCTTCATATTCTTTGATAAATGCAGGTCCTTTATAAGCAATGTCTCCAGTCAATTCAAACCACTGATTTCTTTCAGATTCATCTTCTAATGTTTTTTGAATAAAGTCATAATACTTCTCATCTGGTACGAAAAAATAGTGTTTAGAATCATCAGTTAAGTTATCCTTTATTCTCTTATAATTTTCCTCATTATTTGGGTAAATATGTACATAAAACTGTTCTGAATCAACCTTTAATTCAGCAGTTGTTTTGTATCCGTAGTCATCCCATTCATCATAAAGAAATTTCACTTTTTCAAGAAATTCACTGAGTCTCAAATTAGTTCTCCTCTAACCAAGTAAAAAATACCTACTCATGTCTGTAATTGATTTGTTAGCTTGAAAAGCTATCATTATTATACCTCAAAAAGTATTTTACATCTAACACGCTTATGATGTTCCTAAACCACTGCATCACCCGACAATTCAAACAAATAAACTTTCTCAATACACTCATTTATTTATCGCTTAATTCTTCTAAAACATGCTTTAACTGTTCTTCTATTATTACTTCTCCAGGTTCTACTTTCTCTCCTGGCAAAACATAATCATGGATCTTCCCATTTCGTCGGACAATACTGATTTTATCCCCCTTGATAAACCCTCTTTCTATCGCTTCCATTACTTCATCATATGTCATCATTTTAAATACCTCCTATTTTCTACAATATATCTATTCGTAAAAGATATCAAAAAGTAACGAAAAAAGGCACTCAAAGTAAAAAAACTTTAAGTACCTATTTGTTTTCTACTATCAGTAAGCATTCGCTTAGGTTTGGAAAGATTCCCAATGTAATGCTATATCATCTAGAAATGCATAGACAACTAAATCTGCTACTGCTGCACCATGTGTAAGTTGATTAACAAGTTCGGACGTTTCATCTGACTCTTTTAGAGTTGTCTCTTGTGCTGATGACAGCTGTTCTTTATTTTTTCAAGTAAAAACATAAATAGCTTGATGTTTTATGCGTAGAGCCGATAGCTTCTTAGGCTTTCCATTGCTTTATTATGTATCATTCTTGTCCTTACTTATTAATTGTATTCAAATCACTGTCACTAACAGACCGTTATTTGCACCTTACTCTTGACTTAAAGCTATCTTTTATGCTATGATTTGCATAATGAGAGGATACGGTAGGACGTCTGGTAACAGAGCGTTCAAAGGAAGTTGCTTTGGTGACTTCGGGTGCGGTGCTACCTTCAGCTTTGAGCTGTAAATAACCCTTACTGACATTGGTCCTCTCCTTTTTATTTGCTCTTAACCAAGGTTAAGGGCTTTTTATTTTATATCTTAGATATTTTTTTCAAAAGAGTGTATGCGTGTACCAAACTGCTTCACTTTAGAAGGATTATAACTATAACCATTTGAATGAATAGCGATCCAAACTGTTTGTAGCATTGGATTCTCATTCTTATAAAGATAATTTCTAAGGTATCATTTATATTATTGAGGGATGTAATAAACACCAGGGACAACCAGACGGTCTTAACAGGATATTATTACTAAAGTAAATACGAAAACATGGCTCACTTCTCTTTCACATACAAAAAAAGCGTAGGAGAATTTCCTACGCTTCACGCTATGTTGAAATTTCACAGCGTTTCCATTAATCCTCAATGAGGTGATAACATGGAACATATTATATTGATACTGTTATTATACTAAAAGACTAATTCTTTAACAATAAAAAAACATAAATATCTTTATATTCTGTCTTTAATTCTGATTTTAGTCCTCATGTATTTTTTAAAACATGAAAATAGCGACTAACGGAAAGCATAACCCCCAAAAGTCAGAAAACTTTTTTGGGGGGAGCTCAATCCATATTATATCTCTTTACTATATAATCCTTTATATGTTCTTCCATCAGACGTGTTCTATTAATTATCATGTTTTCTAATCTCTCAATCATCTCTAACAGTTCACTTAATTTGAGATTCTTGATCTGACATGTTTTATTTTTATATTTTTTTACTTCTTCTTCACAAATAGCCTTACCTGTCAAGATGTTAAGTGGCATTCCATTTTCAATAAAATTATTAAACATAAAATAATCAACAAATTTCTCAAATGTCTCAAAATGGTCCAACCATGTTCGTATACCATCTGTGTTATTAATATAAAGAGTATATAGAATATCATCTTTATGTTGAGATTTATGATATTCCCCATCTAGTGCATGTTTAATCTCTAAAAGAGTTAAATCTACTCGATCTTCTATATAAGAACCTACACCACGACTCATATTATATTTGCTATTTCGAAAACCTTCACTTTTCTTAGGCGTAGGCCAGATAAAAGATCTACCTAGAGTTCTTGTATTTTTCACATAATTAATTAGTTTATTTAAAATCCTCTTTCTCTCATCAATAGATTCATTTTTAGATAAATAATTAATTCTAGCTAAAGGATACTTGAGATGACCATAGGATTGCTGATATACATATTCATCTCCCGAAAAACCAAATTGATCTGAAGTAAGTCTGAACAGCAATTCGTCATTTTGCTTCACAACAATTTTATATTTATCATTATCTTTTATCTTTTTCTCACTGTCGCTAGTTAGTTTAGCAAGTTTAGGGGGAATAAAAGAATATTTATTTTTATAATTACTTTCACTCTCTCTTTTTCTTAGAAATTCCGTTAAAAATTATAGTAGGGTGTATCAATGTCCTCTCTACAATCAGGATCAATATATTTACCGCCATTTAACACACTTCTATAATAATTATCAAACTCATCACGCTGAAATATAATCGTTTCTTTTTCCACTTTAAACCAACATCCTCAATTCATTTCTAACTACTCTATATCTTAAAATCATCGGATACTATCAATAATTTTGTGTTTACACAACTTATTTTACACTACCACCAATACATAGCAACTCCTTAATGATGAAGTCTTCATTGAGTGTGATAAAGACCAAAGCCTTGAAGATATAGCAAGTCTAATGGGTATAGCACCTAACTGGATGCCTGATAGCAACCTTCGAGCGAATGGATATGAATGTTCCTTTTACCAGAAGGATTAGAGACAAAAAACGGTTCACTACCCAATATATGGTAATGAACCGTTTTATATTACATAATAGTTGTCATGAGTTCTTTAACAATCTGAACTGATTTCTCAAAAGAAATATCTTGTGCATATTTGAATTGTCTTTGATAACGTGTCCAAAGTTGCTTTTGATACTCATCAGTTTCAATACTATTTAGCTGACTTTCCCAAATATCAATAGCCTCTTTACTTCCTCGTTTTTCTACAGTATTGGCCAGAGCTTTACGCAACACATCGAAATCTATCTCATCTTTTCTGGTATGGTACAAGGTAAAAAGGTCATAACGATCACGAGGACGTGTTGATGCTACTCCTCGGCTAATGATCGTTTCCAATTTTTCAGCTAGAACAGTTTCCAAATTATAAGTCCAAACCTCAATGGTTTCATTTGCAAATAGGGATGACATCGAATAAGTAATTTCTCTAGGTGTAATCTTATCACCCGTTGTAATGTCGATGAAAACAACCTCTCTTAAAGTATCAAATGTAGCATTGAGTTTTAGAGAAAATCCCCCGTATTCGTCATCTTGGCGAATCGGCTCTAGTTTATCTACTTCAAATGAAAAGACATCGTCCGAATCCGAAAGAATCTCTTCAAAGATGGTAATCAGATTTTCTTGACTAAGTGTAGTCCCTTTAAGCGTCACATCTAAATCCATTGTCGTTCGCTTATCAAGTCCTATCAACTGTCCTATTAGATAACCGCCTTTAACAATGAAAGAATCCTTATAGGAACTTTTAGCAATCAATTTCAATACCTGTTCAATCAGGAAGTTTTGCTGAAGCTGCTGGGCAGGAATGCCTCTATCCTTAGCCATATTCTTAATCTTTGCCTTAAAGCTATTTGCATTGGAAAACATTAGGTTAATACCTCCATGTAAGATTGCAACTTATTAGTCACCTTGAATAACTGTGCATAGTGAAACAGTTTTGAATAGTTAACTTTGTGATTATGAAAATACTTCTTAAATGCAGGAGCTATAACTTGAACATCAACTTGATAAACTGGTCTTAAACACTCTGCTAAAACCCTTTCCGGCTCATACACCTTAATCTTCTGCCCCACTTGTCGCTCAACCTCAATTATTCCTTCATCGTAATAAGAACGAAGAACTATCGGACGTATACCTTCTGATTTAACATTTTTTGTATTGGTTCCATAAGGGAAGCTCATAGTCATCTCAAAAGGAACTGTTAGTGATAAGCCATGTAACCAAAGAGCTGTTTCTAAAGAAAAAATTCCTTTTGAAAATCGTTGCTGAGCCACAAACCATTCGTCCAGATAAGTATCAGGGAGGCGATATAACCCCTTTCCTTCAACCTCTACTTGTCCCTCATCAATCATTCTCAGCAACATTTTGTAAGGTAGTTTCTCTTCCAGAACTTGTTGAAAGGTCAGAAATCCTTGATGTTGTCGAAAAGAAGCCATAATCATTTCAATATTTTTCATAATAGCAGTATCCTTTCGTCAGAAATAGAATGCTAACACTTTTATTAAATGTTAGCATTTTATTTCTTTTTTATCAACTATTTCGGGTTTAATTCCTTCAGTAAGGATGCCACCAGAGCACGAGCTTTTGGCAAGCGATAAAAACCAGTAGACTGTTTAACCCTTTTAAAAAAGCCACGTATAAAATACGTAGCTTACCTTTCTACTAAACTGCAGGCCCTAAGTCGATATAGAGAATATCTCGCTTAGTAGCATACTCCAAAGCGTGTTCATCAGCTTCAAACAAATCTGAAGCTAGAAACCTTTTCGTAAAGACAGTCTCATCTTTACGCTTAAATTTCACAACATAACTATATTTAGTCATCATCTTTCTCCTTTAATATTCGTACTGACCTTTGACGCCACTATAGAGCCAGTAAATAGCTTTATCATAGCCTTGCTGAAGGGTACCGTTAGCATCCTCCATCAAATCCCTCAAGGAATAAAATCCTCGGTAACTGTCTAATGCCGATTCCATCAAACAGAAAAGATATGTTGGCATATCTTTTGTTCCCCAAGCTAGAAGATCTAACTGACTTAAATCGTCTCTTACTTCCTGCGGGAAACGACTTGGAAAATTACTCGTCGTAAAATTTCCACATTCTTTGGCTCGCTGTAACATAGTTAAGCGAGTTTCCAACATGCGTATATCAGCCTCTTGAAAGGCTGACGCATGTTCTTTATTAACAATCAACTTCGACAGCCCAGAATTGATTTCCTCAACTTCATAATAAAGTGAAGATTCAAATGGGATTTCAATCGGAGGAAGGTTAGATACTCCCTCTCGATTCAAAACCACGTTCCTAACTGGTCGGCATAGCAAACTTTGTTGCATATCCGCCTTGTTGCTATCAATAATCGACGCAATCCGGTCATCAATTAGGTCTGACGGAAAGCCAGCAATATTACTATTATATTGGTGAACCTTTTCAATATAATAGAGTCCTTGAGTGATTGTCATTGTTTTCTCCTTTTTTATTCAGATCAAGCGATTACAACATCGTCAAGACCAAGCTCTTTGAGCTCCTCTTGAGTCTCAACGTTACTTTCAGTTGTCTTCAATTTAATGACAACATTCAACCCCATAGCACGTGCTTGTAACAATGCTGAAGCAAGTGCTGGTTCGGGTTTTCCCTCAACGAATAGGGTTTGAACCCTACGATGCTTCATTTCTAAAATTCTCTTGAGATAAAGACAAGAGAGTTCCAAGAATGAATAAGATTGAGCGTTATCAATCCGAGGGAAAGTTGTAACGCCTTCAAGAAGGTCCTTAACAAAAAGATCTGCAAAGACTTCCTGTGTTTTTTTGTTTTTATAAACGAAAATTTGTTTTGTCATTGTTTTTTCTCCTCCATAGAAAAAGAGGAAGGTGTAGCCTAGGGCTAATACCTTCCTCTTTCTCTTATATATCAAATATGCGATGTATCTCGCACGATACACTATTTATAGCAGTAACTCACCACTGCATCTCATCAAGTTCTCGTGGGCTTAACTTACGCCCCAATTTTTCTTCAACACGCGCAGCCCAGACAAGATTGCCATTCTTAATCATTTCAATCTCCTCTGGTGTCTTGTAAGGTTTGTTCGGTAAACCTGAAGACTTCCAGTCTGCCTTAAATTGTTCAACTATCCTCATGGTTGGCTACTCCTTCCTTCAAAAAGCGGTCAATAAGCAACTGGCATGCTGGTGCGTGAAACATCACACGGTTTGTATTTGCAATACGACTGCAACCGTAGCGACGTACGTAGTAATCTAAAAGAGCAGTCTTTGAAAGACACATCATGAAGTCCTCAAAACCACGATTGAAAGCATCTTGGGCAACATGTGCTAACAAACGCCCTGCTATCCCCTGGTTTTTCTTGTCCATACGAACCTCTAGCTTATGAACAAAGGTGTAAGCATCTCTAGGTTCTGGAGTGAACTCAATCATTCCAGAAATCTCCCCTTGAATCACAAAACCACTGGTCATAGCATCTGATGAACTCCTTACCGTCCAATCAACTTCAAAACCTTCTGACGTCAAATCAGATAAGGTCGAAATCGCATCTGAACTAAAGGTCCAAAAGAAGGTTTCTTTCATGCTTTGTCTCCTCGCTACATCTTTTTCTTTATACCTATTATAACACCATTTTTAGATAGACAGTCGGCCTAAAGCAAGCTCTTGATCATAGGCTTCCTCTAGCTCTTTTAGATAAGACTCTGAGTAATCTCCTAGATCTTCATCTGTTAAGAGTTCAGTGGTTACCCCTTTACCTGGGACATTGCGAGTCATAACGGTTGCTTTATAAATAAAGTTTACGCCAGACTCTGCATCTACATAATCAAATGTGGCAGACATTGGGATATCACTAAGAGTGCTATCTTGCTTTAAGATGTTAGTCAAAAAGCTATCGATATTCTCTCGAATATTCCAGTTCCCACAAGCTGTAAAAGGAAGTGTCGCTGAGACAAGTCCTTCTTCAGTTGTGATACAATCTGCTTTTCTTGGATGACCTTCTATAGTCGTAGGTCTCCAAGCTTTGGTATTGATTACCCTATGAGTAGCCACAAGCACCTCAATATCTGAAAATGTTGGTGCGGAAATAGTTACCTTTCCAAAGGCATCAGAAATATTTCCCATTCTTTTTCTCCTTTCCTAGAAACAACGCATTCTTCCGTTATCTCTAAAAGAATAGTAATTATCCTTCGTTACGATAACATGGTCTAAGACCTCCATCTCAAAGAGCTTTGCAGCATCTTCAAGGGCCTCAGTGACATTAATATCATTACTGGAAGGATATACACTTCCAGAGGGATGGTTATGAGCTACCAGCACGTAGCGAGCTAAATTCTTCACTGCATAGTGTAAAATCTCTCTTGGACACGCCATACTACGATGAACGCTACCGATGAAAACTACTCGCTCCTCGATAACGTTATAATGCACATCCAAGTACCACACTACAAGATGCTCTTGCTTCTTATGTCCATAGGCTTTTTGGATACTTTGAGCAAAATATCCAGTCCCAGTGACACAAGTTGGCTTTTCTTCCTCACCTTCTGAACGTTTGAAAAGTTCAAGCATTGAAAGAAAGGCAATAGCATCTCTCTGAGTTAATCCATAATGTTTTAACTCCTCGATACTTAACTCACAGACCTTCTTAAAATCTCCTTGCAATTCAGAATACAAGGTATCGACCTTTTCTGAAGGCATCCAGTGAGTGAAAGTCCTTTTGAAAAGCTCTCTATCACCAAAGTCTTTAGGATGTCTTACTTGTCTCCTAGTAATTGTTTCTGTCATTGTTTTTCTCCTTTACCTCTTAAACCACAAGCCATTTTTCCTGCAGTTGCATTGCGACTGCTGCGGTTGTTGTTACTTTAAAGAGTAAACGTTCTTGTTTATCCCTTGCAACTACAACAGCAACACTACTCTCATACAAAATAGAAATGGTACTTTCTCGAGGTAGTGTTTCTAGTAGGATACTGATTCTATCCATAACTACCTCCTCCTAGGCTGGTGCTACTACCCACATAGAGCGGATAGCTTGCACTTTTCTATTTGTTTCTGCACGGTCTAAGCGACAATCGCTATCAAAATTAGTACCATAGACATCTTCGTATACCTCTCGCATACGTCTGCCCAGGTCCTCAATATAAGACAATTGCGTTTTCGAAGCGCGTGCATTGAGGTCAGTCATATAGCGATGATAAACTTTCTTAAACATCGCATTTAATCTGGCATCATTCTCTAGGTACCATTTAAGGGAGTAGTTCTTGTAGTGCTCGTGTAACCACAAGGCTTTTTCTCTTTTTGTCATTGTTTTTTCTCCTTTATAAAACAAAAAATGGCCCCTAGGACCATTTTTCTGTTCTTGTTTTGAGGGCTGTCAGTTCGTTAAGCATACCTTCGTAATAAAGTCTACGTTTCAGACGTGACGAAAACAAATCCACAAATTCCTTATAGTAATGAATATCTTCATTTGTATAGGACTTACAGGGACGATTTTCATCATAAACGATTAACCAGACTCTTTTTCCGGGAACGTCTTCACTCATTGAATTGACTCCTTTGTTATCCAAAGCTTCAAGACCTGCTAGTGAAACATACCCTACTCGAACCTTATGCCCATCGTTCTTTAGATAAGTACACACTTTAGCCATACATTGCCTATGTTTTTTTGGCTTGTGGGCACCCTCTAAAAAACACAGTATATTAATAATAGACGTCTCCTTCCTTTGTTCAACTACGAAAGAAGTGTTGAATCCCTTCTATCAAAAGAATAAGGATTAGAAATACTACGGCAACTAATAGTTTAAAAACCAATTTGTTGCAAAGCAAGTTGCATAGGAAAAATAGCCTAGAATGGCCACAACCCGAATAACCAACAGCTCTGGAAGTGTCTATTTAAAGAAAGTGTACCAAACTTATTGTTCGACATATGTTCGGTTTGAATGGAAAAAATTTAAAATATTGGTGATTGTTTATCTGACAAAGTCACGACTAATCACCTCTTTTTGTTTCTGTTGCAAAGCATGGTTGTACATATTTAGCAAAAACTCCTTCTTAATAGGGTCCTCTTCTGCTATATATGCTTCAAAAAGATCATTAATATTTTGCATACCCATTCCTACCTTAGTCGTTTTAATATCATGTTGTATAATTCTTATCCTATTATATCATACTCTTTCTCACCCAGGGATAGTTCTACCCTCTGGATAATGTTCAATTAATGCCGATCAGGTAAACGCCTCTAATTAACATTTCTCTTATTTTGTTGCCGTAATAAAGTCTAACCACTTTTTGTTCTACACCTATTGTTGTTGTGCCTGCTGACGTTGTTTAGAAACAAAATCAGACAAGGCTTTGAGTTGAACAGTCAACCCTTGGCTTTCTCCTAGCTGAGACCACTCAAGCAACTGGCTTTCTGTTGCTCCAAGAGACAATGCAGCTTCTTCACCACGAGCAACCATTTGAATCAGTTGATCATCGTTACAAGTAGATTTTATTCCTTTTGTAGCTGTTTCACTCTTTTGTGGAGCTACTTCAGACTCGCTAGTTGCTTGTGATATACTATCACTTGCCACTTTGTTAGCTGATGTCACCTCACTAAGTGATGTCTGTTCACTACTACTCAAAGAAGTAGCAAGCGACGCTGACTGAGCAGTCTTTCCATATCGAGCACCTGTTGGCTTGCGAGGTGTTTTCGTTTGGGCTTTTGATTGATAATTATGGTTACTATCATAATTACCAGTCTGTTGAGCTGATTGCGAATGATTTGGCACATTGTCCATATCTAGTTCTTCGCTATCAGCCTCAATGCCAAGAAGTGTTTTCACCTCGTATCGACGTAGGTAAGTCACCTGAGCTCCTAGATTTTTTATGTCATTGACATTATAGAATACAGGAACAGACTCAATGTCGTAAGAGACACCACTTTCATGAAGTAGTGTCGTCACAACTTTGATTCCATTGGCATTACCAAACGGAATGTGTTTGGTTTGTTGCGTCAACGTCAAGCCGTACTTATTAAGAGCTGGACGTACAGCCCCTAAAATCTCTGAGAGAGGTGCGAACTTAAAGTCCACGTTCTTAAACGTGACTCTACTTGTTGCTGTTACAGACTCGAACTCAGCTTGAGCCTTGGCCAAAGCTTCAAACAGTGGAGCCATAAGCTCTGGCTCCAGTTTAGAATGGTTTTTTTTAGCTTGTTCAGCCTTTTGCCATTCTAATTGCATTTCAGCCTTAGCTAAAGCTACTTTAGCTTCAATTAGTTCAACTACTAGGTTTTTTTCATTTGTGTTTGCAATTGTTTCAGTCATTGTTTTTTCTCCTTAAATGTAAAAAAGTGGCTTTTTAAACCACTGTGTTCCTGTTTATTGTTGTAAAAATTCTGCCACTGTTTTTGCTGTTGTTAACGACTTATTCGTTAAACAGTAATCACAATGACCACATCCTTCGACAGACTTATGTGCCAAAGCATCTTTAAGTGCTTCAACATGTCCATAGAAGATGTCTCTCCCCATTTCAATAATCGTATCATCGATTAGAATTAGCTCCTTATCGGGAACAGGTTCCTTTGAAACTGCCATAATATAAGGTGTAAACTCATAACCGTAGGTTTGCTTCAGCAACTCCTGATATACGTACATTTGTAGCGTATACTGATATTCTACTATGTTATAGAGAAGCGACTTCGTATAACGATGTAGTGTCGTCGAATATTTTTCCGACTGAAGACTCTCCATCGTTTTCAAATCTATGAAATAACCACCTGAAAGATTCAGACTATCAATTTTGCACTTGAAAGGAATCCCTTCTAACGTTCCAGTGATAATCCGTTCTTTCTCCACCATCTCATCATCTGTACCATGATACAAACGATTAAAAAGCTCCTCTTTTTCTAAAGCAGCAATCATCTTATCTGCTTGTTTGAAAGAGGCTTTTACCTGGCCAGCAGTTTTTCCTCGTTGACTGATGATCTTATCTCGATTCATTTCCAAGAAAGCTTCATGAGCTTCTTTAGTCTCAAAATAAGAATGGACATAATTACCAACAAGTAGGCTTTCTGTCTCCGTCTTCTCAGGCCAAAAGCCCAAATCGACAACTTGTTGTCTTAAGGGACATTTGATGTACTCCTTCAGACGAGAAGTGGACATGTAATACCTATCTTGGTAGTAATTATCCTCTGTCAATGGAGGAAGTATCTCTACTTCTTTTATCATTCTTTCTCCTTCCAAAACAAAAAGAGCTCAGTATGACTGAACTCTCTACTTTCTTCTTAAAACCTTGAACTATGTACTAGAAAGGAATATTCTCAAACATAGAATCATCTAAAGGTTCTCCACCTCCAGGAAAGCCCCCTTCTGCAGGTCCAAAATCTGGACTTTGCGAAGAAGTGTTACTATGTTCACGAGGATGTAGGTTGTCAAAGTTTGACACATTAACCTCGGTTACATAGACACGTTGACCTTGCTGATTCTCGTAGCTACGAGTTTGCAACCGTCCCTCAACCGTTACAAGAAAGCCCTTCTTGATCCAATTTGCGAAATTCTCCGCATATTTACCCCAAATGACGAGGTTAATAAAATCGGTCTCCCGCTCTCCATTTTGATTTTTAAAATCACGTGGAGAGGCGATTCGAGCCGTTGCTACTGCCTTGTTCGAAGGTGTGTAGCGAAGTTCCGGATCTGCGACCAAACGACCAGTAATAATGACTTTGTTAAGCATAAGCTTTTCTCCTTTAAAAAATTGTTGTTGTAAAGTGACCTTGGAAAGCCTTAAACACCTGTTTGTAGTCTTTCCTCCGCATGCCGATAGTTTAGAGTTGGGAACACCTGTTCCTCTGCTCTAATCATCGAGATGTCGCCTTTCTTTTTTGTCCGTCTACTCAAACTCAAAACAAAAAAAGCATAACAAAGAAGCTGGCAAGCCTTGTCTTAAAAAACAAGGTTGCGCGTGCCTATGGAAAACCATAGGAAAAACTTCTCGTTATGCTTAGTTGCTAATAACGTTTGTTGTAGCCTTTCAAAGTAAGTAAAGGCAATTATCTCGTACCTGTTATAAGCGTTAAGCCCCTTTTTCTGTCTGATGGCTTAACTGATAGCTAAAAGCGAGTACGCTCTCTTTCAACCCATTTAAACATGGTATGCTTATCACTGGGACAGAACCAATTATCGCATCTCCTCCTCCATGTTTCCTGTTTTCACTAGTCACTTGACTATGAATTCACCTTTAGAGGTAGTGAATAAAGATATAAATTAAACAATTTATATCTTTAGTATAGCAAACATATTAGAAGATAGCAAGCTAACATTAATCGATAAGCTATTTGTCTCACTTCTTATTGAAGGTACTTGTATCAGTAGATCATCTCTCCTAACAAAAATAAAGTTACAATAATAGAACCTACGACGAAGTTTTTGTGTTCCGAATAACGTCTTGGTTTATGAGGATATTATATTTCCTTAAACTTTTTGTCATGTTTTTTATAAGTTAAGCCATAGCTCTTCCTTCATACTTTTAAAAATAAGAAAGAAATATCTAAAGGGCTCTATAATTTCTGTAGTGGGTAAAGCCACCGTAGAGATGGATTTTCCTTTTTTTAAAATTATAGAACTCGCTTTTTCAGTGTTCTAGTATTCATCTCTCTCTAAAAGTTAGTTATTTGTGACCCACTATGTTTAATAACGATGTGTCTCCATCGCTTTTCTAATTATCTCCATGAATGATTTAGTAGACTCTTCATCATTAACCTTGATAACTGCCTCCTTATTACCAGTTATTTCTTGTAGAACTTGAACATTTGCATCATTTCCCACTGCAGCGAGAATTTTAGTAGACACTTTAAACCATTTATTAGTACTCTTTATTTTGTTCAGTGCTAACTCATAATCATCTTTTGGTCCGTTACCATTCATAAAAATGATAACTGGAACTTTAAAACCACCTGGATTATCTAAAAACTCTTCCCTAGATAGTTTTTCGTTCAATTCATTTAGTGTATTACCAAAATTAGAAGCACCACTTGCCTTTAAGCCCTGCCACAAGAAGTCTTTCGGAGAAATTAGACCGTCAGTTAACCACTGAGAGGTTCCGGAGGATTGAAGAACAGCTATCCTTAATTCAGTAGAATATAATTTATTAGCTTTCTCTCTTAACAAGTCAACCATCTCTAGCATTATTGTATTCACTCTAGTAATCTGATCCTCATCCATGCTCATAGGGATGTCTAAGACACAAAATACGGGAAGTAACTTTCTAGGTATAAATTCTGGAACAATTGGCATAATTTTTTCCTTTCCACTTTATTATAATGATATAGGTAGACTAAATTTGAATAATAATTTTTTAAAAACAGTTTAGTAATCTACAAACTACAATTTAAAATTTCGAGAAAATACTTCTTTTTTGTCCCATCCCCAAATGACAATTTTTATATAACAATCCAGATCCACAACAACAAGGCTTGTTTCTATCAGTTATTCCCAATTTTCTTTCATTAATCAAATTTCCTTGAGAGTATGTTTGTACATATTGTTTTTTATTGGGTAGAGTTATTATACCTGTGCCATTACGTTTATCGTCCTTCCATTCTCCATTATAATCTGTACCATCTGGCCACGTCATAGCACCTTTTCCTTGACGCATATTTGCTAGAAACTCACCTTCATAAACTATACCACTTGGCCAAAACATTTCACCTTTTCCTTGACGCTGATTCTTGTGCCACTCCCCAATATATGTTGTACCATCTGGCCATGTCTGTTTTCCTTGGCCTTCGCAACAACCATTATCAAACTCGCCTTCAAAGACTCTTCCATCTGCATAAGTGTAAATTCCTTTTTTTAATTTACCCTTCCAGAACTCACCTTCAAACTTATCTCCGCCTGGCCATGTCATAACTCCTCTTCCATGATAAATTTTATTCAAAAACTCGCCTTCATAAGTGGAACCGTTAGGCCATTTCATTTTACCTTTACCATTGGGGCATATATTCACAAGCTGACCTTCATAAATTACACCGCTTGAAAAAGTAATTTTCCCTTTTCCTGTTTTAAATCCTTTTTGAAATTCACCTTCGTAGACCGCTCCGTTTGGATAAGTCATTTTCCCCCTTCCATTAAGAAAACCTTCTAGGAACTCGCCTTCATAAATAATACCGTTTGAGGAAGTTTTCTTACCTTTTCCTGTTTTGTCTTCCTTAAGAAATTCACCTTCATAAATCATCCCATTTGAGGTAATGAATTTTCCTTCTACAATTTCATCTCCCTTATCTCTTTTTGTATCAGTCTTCGTGTTATGTGAAACATTTTTATTATTTTGCTCTGTATTAACGGCAATGTTCTCATAAGCATCATTAGCTGAGGTTTTAGTGGTTTCTTTTTCCTGTACTGCCGAACTTTGATTAATAGAATATGCAAAGACATCAAAGATAAAATTACAAAATTCTATAGTAAAACCATTAGATGATAAATCAGACAAAAACTGTTTACGAGAAACTTCGTTCAAAGTGCCTTGTTGCACAACACCGTAAAAATAGTCACCTGCTCCAACAGCCATAGCATTCTTTATTTTTATCCGACCTTTTTCATCTTTTGGGGCAAGATCAGAAAGAATAGCATTGATTACACCACTATTTTGAAACACGTTAACTCCTCTATCTTGGACAATCCATCGTAGCACCTCCTCAATAGAATTACCTTCAGGAAAATCATGTTTTGCACAAAAAGAACAATATTCCACTTTTTCAGCACTATTACTTTCTATTCCTAAATCGTTACCACACTTACTACATATCATCTATAAATCCTCCTACAAAATGTTTACTTGAACACATTATTCAAGAACTAACAATTATATATAATCAGTCGAAGTAACCAAATCCTGAAATACTTTGACTTTATATGGACAACAAGTAAATTAATGACAAGAATCCATATTAAGAGACTTGAGCCCATAAACTTCTACCACTGCCTTATTATCTATCACCAGCTATCTTTAGTAAAGCTTAGATATTTTCATATCTTCCTACAACAACAGAAAGTTTAATAATTATCTAATTAAAACCTCTAATTTAGAGAAAACACACTCCTAAAATCTTTTTTTCAGATGACAATTTTTATACATCATTCCAGACCCACAGAAACATAAATTGTTCCTATCAGTTATTTCCAATTTTCTTTCACTAATCAAATTGCCTTGAGTAAATGTTCGCAAATATTGTTCTCCATTCTGTAGAGTCAATATACCTGTTCCATTATACTCGTTGTCTCTCCACTCTCCATCAAAGACAATACCATCTGGCCATGTCATAACACCTTTCCCATGGTGCATACCTTCTGAAAACTCACCTTCATATATGGACCCATTAGGAAAAGTCATAACACCTTTCCCATGGCGCAGGTCATTCAAGTACTCACCTTTATAAATGGCTCCGTCTGGATAAGTATAAGTTCCTTTTTTTAAGTTACCTTTACAGAACTCGCCCTCAAACTTTGACCCATTTGTCCACGTCATAACGCCTTTCCCATGGCGCAAGTCATCCAAGTACTCACCTTTATAGATGGACCCGTCCGAATAAGTATAAGTTCCTTTTCTTCTTCTACCTTTACAGAACTCGCCCTCAAACTTTGACCCATTTGTCCATGTCATAACACCTTTCCCATGACACATATTATCCAAGAGCTCACCTTTATATATCGTACCACCTGGCCATGTCTTTTCCCCTTTTACGATTTCTTCCTTGTCTCTTTTTGTATCAGTTTTCGTGTTATGGGAAACATTTTTATTATTTTGCTCTGTATTAACGGCAATGTTCTCATAAGCATCATTAGCTGAGGTTTTAGTGGTTTCTTTTTCCTGTACTGCCGAACTTTGATTAATAGAATATGCAAAGACATCAAAGATAAAATTACAAAATTCTATAGTAAAACCATTAGATGATAAATCAGACAAAAACTGTTTACGAGAAACTTCGTTCAAAGTGCCTTGTTGCACAACACCGTAAAAATAGTCACCTGCTCCAACAGCCATAGCATTCTTTATTTTTATCCGACCTTTTTCATCTTTTGGGGCAAGATCAGAAAGAATAGCATTGATTACACCACTATTTTGAAACACGTTAACTCCTCTATCTTGGACAATCCATCGTAGCACCTCCTCAATAGAATTACCTTCAGGAAAATCATGTTTTGCACAAAAAGAACAATACTCCACTTTTTCAGCACTATTACTTTCTATTCCTAAATCATTACCACACTTACTACATTTCATCTATAAATTCCTCCCACAAAAATTGTATGCTTTTGTCAAGTGCATACTGTACATCAAGAATATTATCTCAAGCATAAAAAGATTTTGAATCTTCAAACACATTTATATCTTTAAACGGCTTCATATAGGCAGATTATTGTTTAAGAACTTTTCCTTCTAGCATAATTCAATATATATGTTATGTGTCTCTACATCTACTAACCAATAATATGAATCATAATAACGAGCTTTTTTCACACCCACTTCTATCATTTCTCTAATTTTAGTTTCTTCAGGAATACGATTTGCAAATTTAAAAGTAATGTACTTCGATCCTGACAATATGCTTCTTCTTATATAGTCTGGTATTTGTTCTAAATCTTTTACATATAACTTATTTCTATAATAGTAGTTATATGTAAGAGCTTTACATAAGGGATATATCTCGTCATCCCATGCATGATTCAGCTTTATCAAATGATCATTTAGATTTAAATAATCATAAATAAATGAAATATCACCTTTTTTCTTTATATCCCAAGTAACATCTACATGGTAATTTTCGTCATCTAATCTTACTATGTTCCATGCGTGGCCAGAGTCACCGGGATTGTTCGGCAAGGCTTTTCCCAAAATTACAAAGCACTTGATTCGGCAATAGTCACAAATAAGTTTGAAGGCACATGCAATGCCCCAACATACTGCTTTTTTACGTAATAATGGTCCCAAGACATTATATATTTCACGATTTTGATCATCTTTTTCGTTTTCATTGATTGATTCATAGTCATAGGTGACTGTTCTAACTAAATAATCATGAATAACCAATTCTTTTTCATAATCAGTCATATCACTCTTGATATAACGTTTTTTAAAAATCTGAAGTCCATCAAGAATTGCTTTATTATACTTTAAAATTTCCTCCTCAGAGTAAATGAAGTTATTAACAAAAACATATCCTGTTGAGCTCTTGATAAATTCAAACTTTGAAATATCAACAAAATAGAAGGATGGCGTATCATTATAAAGACATCTAAATATATATTGCAAATCCTCTGGACTTATGATATTTGTATCAGCCTTTATATTAAATTTTTGTTTATGTTCCCGAAAGCCTCTATACATTTGTATATAAATATCTTTTTGTACTTTTGGGATCTTTTCATAGTAAAACTTTACATATTCAGGAAACACATTCAACCTCCAAAAAAAGTAACTGTAACTTTATATAATTATCTGCTTAACGAGTATCATCATAGTTATATACAAAACTGCATCAAGATTCCAACAGTTGGTTTAGTAATACTTACCAAGACGTAAAAACAAAAGGATTAAATATAAGGCACCCTTTACAGTAAAGGCAAAGTTTTTACCTTTACTGTAAAGGGGTCTAGCAACCGTAGATTGCTAGACCCCTAATATTTGGCTCAAAACATGTCTAGGATATTAACAGAATTACAGAAAGTATCTTTTACCATCTGAATAAGTATTATTATAAACAATTAAAACTCATTACCATCAACTGAAAACTGCTCTACTTGAACCATAGTATCACAACTATTATTACACCACGGACAAGTCAATGAAGTATCTTTAGTATCCCAGCATACAATCTTATTACAATTGCCACATTGATAAAAACTATGAGCTCCACAATACGGGCAACCAGGGAAATCTTCTGTTGCAATTAAGCTTCCTGAGATTGATTGTAACTCATACCCTTCCCTCTTTGCTAACTTATCGTTAAGTTTAAAAGCCCATGTTCTATACCAATCGCCATCCCTCATTTTTTGAATTCGAACTCCGAATGTGTTTCTTGATAAGCCACACTTCATAACCAAAACACTAGCTTCCATATTCATTTCAATCCTTTATCATACAAATTAAAGTACGAGTAAACTAAAAACTGTTATAGAAACATCGTTACTGTTCTGAATCTCTAAGTTCAGCTAGTTGTACTTCTATAGTTTCTTTTTTCTTCTCATACACTATTTTTTTCTCCAAAAAATCATGATATTCTTTTTCTACCGGAGCTAAATTTTCACGTGCTAAATCAAGATTTTGCTTTGCTTGTTCAACCTCTATTTTTAATTCAGTAATTTTATTTTTCAAAGTCTCAGCACGTTTTCCTGATAAGATTACATCTAGTATCCTAGCAAATACTTTGGCTATCTCAGATCCTTCTGCTTCATCCTGATTAAATTGTTGAAAATCTGAAGTATAAGAATCGTACTTTTCTACAGCTTTAGAATAATCTTCTTCAGATTTTCTTACTGTTTCTGCAGCTTTTTCATAGTCAGATTTCAAAGCATCCAACTTACCCATAGCATTAATTGATTTTAAACGATCATTTATTTCTTTTAATGCACTTTCCTTACGAATAATCTCATTATCTCGTTGGAAAGTAGATATAAACTCTTTTACTTTATCAATATCTACGATGCCACAAATTGTCACATCATCACCACTACCTTGTCGACTAAATTCTGGTAATTCTTCATCCAGATGTTTATTTAATCCTGCCACTCCATTTTCACTTGCGTAGACGAGTAAATCACGATAAAAGGAATCCATAAGTTCCATGGTGAAAAACGAATCTTCAACTCCATCACTACCCATCAAACAAGCAATTACTGGATTCTTAGAAAGGTCAATTACATGATATCTAAATTTCTGAATAACATCCTGATCGCAAAGTGATGTTGTGACATTTGCAAAACAATCTTCATCCCAAGGAATGGGCTGAGATGTGCTTCCATCAGCATTAAAAACAACGCATCTCCCATCACCTTGTTGTATTAAGAGAAGATAAGATTCAGTCAGTAAACCTGCAATAAGAGTCGTACCATAGATATGCTCAAGTCTCTCTCCTCTATCGTATCTATCAATGTACCTTTTACATCCTGATTTTTCTTCCTCCGACAAAGGATTCTCTTCTAATTCTTCATTAACTGCTGTGGTCCATTTGGCTACAATGCTTGTTATTAGTTGACGAATAAGGGAATCTTGATCTTTACCTGGAGAAATAACTCTTTTCTCCCATGAATTCTCAATAATGTCAGTGCTGAAAACCTTCATTTCAGAGATAGCAATCTCACATGCAAATTTTGATCCGAGTTGACTTCTGGGACAATTTGTATCACCATGTCCGTCTGCTACTGCAAAAATTTTACAAGATTCTGCCTCAAAAATCTGACCATGATCCTCACATGGAATATCATGTTTTATATGTTCAGAACCCCGGGTCAAGGAACACACTAGCTCATACATGTCCTATACCTCCATCTACTAATCCCAAGAAGTATCTCCCCAAGGTTCATCGCTATCATCTACATCTTGTCCAGACCACGAATCCGATGAATCTTGATTATTATCGGTTTGACTAATATCTGAATCGCTTGTAGTCTGAATATCATTTCCCATATCTTTTTCAACTTGAGACATAATACTCTCTGTCTGATTATCTTCAGTTCTACTTTTACTACCAATCGTAGAAGCAGTTACAGATACAACTCTTATTAGTTTTTTGAGAGATTCAAGGTCGTCAACCTTAATAACCGCCTCATTATTACCAGCTATCTTCTGTAGAACCTGGATATTTGCATCATCTCCTACAGCAATTGCAATTTTAGTAGCTGTTTTAAACCACTTATTGTTACTCTTAATTTTGTTCAATGCTGATTCATAATCATCGGTCGGTTCTCCATCACTCATAAAAATGATAACAGGAGCTTTAAACCCAACTTCACTGATTAGAAACTGCTTCCTTGATAGTTTATTGTTCAATTCATTGAGAGCGCTTCCGAAATCCGTCAGTCCACCAGCCTTCAAATCATTCCAGTAAAAATCTTCCATAAAAACTAGTTCATCTGTCACCCATTGGGGACCACTTGAAAATTGTAGTACGGCTATTTTCAGCTGTGCAGTAGGATTTTTTTGGGAAACATCTTTGAGAACCTCCATCGTCTCGTTCATTGCTGCGTTTACTGCTGCAATACGACTCCCCTCCATGCTTCCAGATGTATCTAATACATAAATAATGGGAAGTAGCTTGCGTGCGATTTCTTCTGTATCACTAGTTAATGGCATAAGTGTATCCTCCTATTTATTGAATTTCAATTTTTCCATCAAAAGCTTTAACGCTTATTCCAGCCTTAATTGGAATAACCTCACCAGGTTTCACCTGATTTGTCTTTCCACTCGGTGTTACTCCAACTAAAGTACTTTTGGTCATATTTCTAAGCCCCAAAATATTAGGATTATCTTTCTTTGCTACAACAAGAGCAACCGGAGTAAGGGCCTCTTCTGCATTACAAACTTCTATCTGACACCTATAGATTCTTGTATTTTTGGCAACCGTAATTGAGTAGTCTGATAGTTTTAGAGTATTTTTAACCTCAAAAAGTCTTTGACACTTATCGCAGTTTGTGTCTGAAGCATTTATTATGAAAATCTCATTACCACAAGATGGACATCTAACAATGTCGCTTTGGAAACGAATAAGCACCTTCAACCAATCCAAATACTTAACCCTTCTGTTAGGATTGGTTATCGCATCATGAGAGAATGCTGTATTAAAAATATCCTTTAAATATTGAGGTAAGAAGTCCCACCTTTTCAGAACATTGTTATGCACTCCTTTTACTGGTCGATTCGAATCATCATTTGGGTCAAAAATGAAAAGTGCATCGCTTCCGTACAATCTCTTTTCAAGAGCGGGTGTTAAACATGGGACTGTCCAATGTTTCCCTTCAAGAGGGTGATTTGCACATAGAAGCATGAAAAGAACAACAGCAAGCGAAAACTCATCCGTATGAGTGTTTGGCTTTGATTCTCCTATAACAATCTCAGGTGCCATATACTGTGGTGTCCCAATAATTCCTGTATATGTTTCATTAGGAGCAACATTATCATTATCACAAATAAGTACAGCACCAGTTTTGGGGTTGATGAAGAAGTTACCAGAATTCATGTCCTGATAGCTATAGCCAATCTTATATAGACTTCGAAAGGCAGAAACTATTCTAATTCCAGCTTCCACAATCGCTTTGAAGGTCGAAAAGCCACCTCCACCGGAAGAAACAAGAATATCCGTAAGTTCACGATATTCAGCTGGTCTCAAATCCATAATGTACCCAAAAGAACCTTCTGTCTTTTCTGTAATCGCTTGTGGCCACAAGAACGCCTTATCAGGTGAGCCCTTTTTAACATTTTTTTCAAGATTTTCATAGAATGCATCAGGATCCGCTAATGCTCCTGGTTTGTACCATTTAAGGGCTTTCTTCTTACCATCATAAGTTACTTTATACACATCACCTTGTCCTCCACCTGCTATAAAGGACTCTATTGTGATAGGAATGCCAAAATTAGTGTTTATAACTTTTCCTGACTCAAAATGATTCATTATTTTTAACCTCCGTAATAACTAAAAAGTGTATTGTCATATAATGACTGTCGCTGGAACAAAATTAGTATTAGGCATTTCAAAATGAAGTATAACATTTGCATCGTTGTTCCCATACATTAATTGTACCTGCTTTGAGACATATTTCTTCAGTATATAATCTCCAATCATTTTCCTTAAAGCTGCAGCTAGTGCTTCACACTCAGTATCTTTATCAAGATTCCTATAACGGTGAGATTTCATATCATATACTATTGAGTGACCTACACTTGTTTCATAAACTATGTTAGTCCTAGAAACTGTATACTTAAAATCGATTTTAATAAATCTCTCAGCATTAGATGCCATCTTGGTAGCATCTACAAGAGCAGAATCAAAGATATTACATGCAAAGTCCACCATCCGTTCAAGATTTTTTCTGTTATTCTTGATTTTCCTAAAGTATGTTTTCACCTCCCTATCGTAATTATCAATTTCTTCATGAGTTTTTCGATCGGAATCCTCATGGGCCTTTCTTATGTCTTCTTGCGCTTTGCGATTTAACGCCAATTTTTTTTCTTCAATGGATTGGTTGTATTCTATTATTGAAACATATTTAAATCCCCAGATAATTCCACCTCCAACAAGAGAGAGAAACCATGCTATTCCGAAAGCACTAAGAGATTGATTTGCAAGCCCAATAAAGATTGCTATAAAATATCCAAAAATAACACCCCTCACTAGATAGTCTCCTATTGGTGGGATATTCTTTTTATAAAGCACTTTTATTTCACGCTCTAGTTGCTCATGGATCTCTCTCTCTTTCATTTGAGCTACATCGTCATTATATAACCTAAATTTTTCTTTGATAATGCTATTTCTTATAGGTTCCACTCTATTTCTCTCCCGATGTCTATAATGAATCGCAAATAGACTCTATCTTAGTTGCTAAAGTGTTTAATCTACCACAGAGTTGTTCTACCGATTCACTTCCTTGAACTTGAGATGCTGCAATTTGCTCTACAATATCCATTATTTGGACAGAAAAGTCTCCTAAATTATCTAAACCTAATATTGAACTTTTCAATGTATTGCTACATATTTGCAAATTATCATTGCTATTTTTTAAGTCAGATGCTAATTTTCTCAACGTCTCAGCACCCATTTTAGTTGCCTCTATCTTTGCCATATAAACCCTCTTGTTCTATCAAAGTAAATTTTGAGACTCTTCAATTTCTCTGATTTTGCTCAAAATTTTTCCATGTAGTACCTGCGCTTCAATAACACTAGGTATTATTCCCTTAATGCATTCTTGAAGCTGATTGGCAGCCTTCTCACTATACTGGTCACTTCCCATATTATCAATGCAATCAATAGCAGCACTATTCATAACCTTGATGTTATCTTGAACATCTTCAATATAAATTTGTAATGCTTGTGCTGCATTCTGCAATTCATTTGTATCTAACATTAACTTAATCCTCCTCCACCTTATACTATGTGAGCGATCTTAGCTATAAAAACAGGAATATCAAGTCCCAATTCTTGAGCTATGCGCACTCTACGACGACCTTCTCCTGAGAAAATATACTTATCGCCATATTGATAGACTCTAACCGCCCTATTCAAAGAAAAATATTGCTCAACGCAAGCTGTTAAAGTGGAATCTTGTTTTATTTGTTCCAAATTCATTCCTCCTTCAATCATAGTCCTAACAGTTCCGATTTTTAAAGCAAGTTCTGCAAACTTAGCTTTGTTACCAATATGGTGATTCCAAAGATCATCTGCTTTAATAATCTCAAAATGAAATACGCCAATGATATCCCTTGAATGCACCCAAGACAGACGGTGACCGCCCGGAGGATCTATAAGATTGATTGTTTTGGTCACGTTTAAACTATTATAAAAATTATCAAGAATGTTCTTTTCTTCTATGCTCTCTATGAACATTGTTTCGTTTCTTACATTTTGTTCCCCAGAATTAGCTGTTACCGATACTGACGAAATATCAAGTATTTCTTGTAATTTAATTGATAAAAGCTTCAACTTATTTGAGAGTTGGAAAAAATTATCTCTATCTTTTTTTACTAGGAACGTTATATATTGCGATGCTTCTATAATTTTTGTATAAAGCTCCGCATCTCTTCCTTCGAGAAAACCAATTCTCTCTTCTAACACTACACCAGCATTAACCAGATTCTCATATGTTGATAGTAACTTTCTTGATAATTCCATCAGAGCATTCGCCCCACTAGAACTTACATCGAATCTTGTCATTGGATTCCTCCGTATTCTGAAGCACTTACATTACAACTTGATAATAGTACCATTATCAAAAATCCAACCATTACATGGAACCCCTCTATAAATATGAGGGCGCATATAAAATTTTTTGTAACCATCGCTGTACACAAAGATTCCATTTCCTAAATCACTTGTATCAATATTTGCGATATCTTTCGATTCAGTTCTAGACATTGGAAATAGTACTTTGTGTTGACAATCAGATGCTCTTATCTTAGCAGCACGATAATTTTGATGGTGTGTAAACAAAAATACAAAATGGATTCCTTTTTTAGAGGCCATTGATAATAACAAATTCATATTCTTTCTCAAGTCACCTATAACATCATGATCCGTATTGTTCGAATCAGTAGTATTATTATAAGTCTTTATCTGTTCTTGAGTAACATCCGTAGAATTCATAAGTGACCACAAATCAATACCACTATTCTCACTCGGGTTACTTCCCTTACTTGTTTTTCGTAAGTTTGATAAGTTGATATAATCATCAAAATCATCATACAAAAAATCAAGCCCCATACAAACAATAAGTTTATTTGTTGTAATACTGTTAGAAAGATTATCAATGAGCTTTTCTGTTCGTTCTGTTATCTTACGAATATCACTTTCACATTTTGCTTGTTGCCAACGGTCTTTATATCGTTTAAATGTAGGGTATTGCTCATGAGCCCATATTTCAAAGTTAGATAACTTAGTATCTATCTTTCTCCAACTATTAATAATAGAAAGTAATATGCATGCTTGTGTATCTATTTCTCCTCCAACAAGCAATAAGTTTTGGGAAGCCATTTTCTTAAAAAGAATGGGTTTCACTAGCTTAAAACTACATGGGACCCCTAGATAAATAAACACATCATCTGAATCTACATCTCTATAAGTTCTACTATTAGATATATTCTTCTCGAAAGCAATATATTTAGGAACTAAGCTTTTAAAAGTTAATGGTTGGTCATTTATCAGTAAAACTGGATTTTTGTTGATATAGGAAAATCTTTCTATTAAAGAATCTGTAGGATATAATTTGGAATTTAAAAACTCAATCGCAGATTTCAATTCTGACATTTCAACTTTTAGATTGAAATATCTATCTACTATAGTTGCGCCAGTATTATCATCTATTCTCTTGAATAAAGTTTCATATACTCGAAGGGATGAAATTAACTGCATTAGTCTCTCATCAATCTGATAAGAGTTTAAATTAAGTGTATCTTTCACTTCATCAGCTGTATTTTTTAGAGCAAATCTCATCTGTATCTGTTTTCTTGCTGTTTGAGAAAGGCCTTCAACTCCTGTATTATATGATTGACTAGCAAAAATAAACTTCACTCCAAAAGCAGCTCCTTTTGCTAGAATATTTTCAAGCTCACGAGAATAGTTGGTCTCACCAGAAAACTGTGAATCGCGTAGTTTTTGAGATACTTGAGCAAATTCATCAATGATAATAAAGATAGCAGGCATATATATTTGTGAGGGCACTTCAGATAGTTTTGACCATCCATTATCCGAGAAAACCCTCATACGTTCATTCAAGGTCTCCTTAAGCTCATCAATAAGATCAAAGATTAAATCTTCAGATTCTTCTAGCAACAAATATTTTAAATGAGGGGGACATGATTGCGCATAACGCCGAAACTCAGTCTTTTTGAAGTCAACAAGCCATAGTTCAACTTCATCAGGATGATAGTTCATAATTAGTGAACATATCATAACATGCAAAAGCGTCGACTTTCCGGAACGCGATGCTCCCATGATGTAAGCAGCAAAATTCTCATTTTCAAAAGTACAACTCACTATGGAGTCATTGTCGTCTCTTGCAAATGGAATAATTATAGGACGTCTTTTCCCACTTGACCTCTCTGGAACTTTTAAAGGATAGTACGAGAATAAATCTGGATCACGCTTATTCCGCTTTATCTGTCCCTCAAGTGAACTTATAAATTCATCTGAAAGCCTATTGGGGGCCTGATGCCATCTAAATGGATAAAACGCTTTATCTTGAAGCCTGTATAATCTACCTGCACTATCTGCAACGATCCTTATTTCTCCATTTGTATTTGTAAGTATATTCTGTTCTATATTATGACTCTTGCTACCTCCGTCTCTGTTACACACGAGTTCTACAACAATAATCCCTAGCTTATGTGCATTGTTTAATAAATATGATATCTCTGATGAAGTAGAATTATATTTTTTTTCTTCCCGATTAATTAACAAGAGCCTTAGTGGAATTCGTTCTGTTGAGGACACTCTCTTATTATGGTCAAATACATTTCTTTTCCCAATTTTTCGTTCAACACTACGATAATACTCTGAAAGCGCTTTAATTTTATTTTTTAAATCATCCTCATTTTTTGGAACAGATTCTATAACTCCTCCTTGCAGACCAGCGAGTGAGGATAAATCTCCAAGCATATTTGCACTGTACTTTATACTATCAAGAATACTTACTCTAATATCTTCAATTGGTAGGCTGAGTAGAACATTTATAACTAAACCCTTGATTCCATTTTGAATTTCCGATTCGATGCAAGGAACATATTCTGCAATTATATATGTCTGCTTGCTGAAATTAAATCCACAGGGACAATCAATATAATTGTTTTTAAAGTTATTTCCTAACACTTTTTGAGCCTTGTGTTTCAAGTTTAATGGTATCGACAACTTTTTTTGCTGATACCCGTATAAAAGTGTTTTGTTTAATCCATTTGTTTTTCGAACTGCATAGTTATTACCAAACCCATATTCTTTATCAAGAATATCAAGTAATTTTCTAAGATTACCAATCTCTTGTCCTGAAAGATAATCTTCACATGATTTTAAGATAGATTGCTTTTTCCGTTTTAAAACCAATAATTTATTTTTTAACTCAGTCTCTAGTTTATCCAGTTCTTCTTTTTCAATTCCATCAATTTCATTAATCTGATGTTCAAGAAAAACAATGTAATTACTTGAAAGCTCAACTATCTTTGAAGCGGTAGAATCATTATAATTGTTTTCATCTATTTTATACACCATTTCTGATAGAAGGTTAATATCAGGAGCGATTGGCTGTTTTCCCCGTTTAACTAATTCAGCACGTGTATTATCTTTCGCAATTCTATAAAATTTCAGTACTTCGTTGTAGACTCGGTTCACATCATTTCTTCTGTTTAAATATTTCTTACGAATTTGTTCTTCTCTTAAAGTATATGTGTGTTTTAATGTATCTATTTCGGATTCAACTAAACTGAAATGCTTTCGTTGATTTAAAAAAAATGAATTTATTTCTTCTATCCGTTCTCTTATAGTCATTCGCAGTTACCTTCTTTACTAGCAAAATCACAAACAAAACTTTTATACGCTCTAAACACAGACTATCTAAAGTATTAAATTCAGAAATGTTACTAAAATGATATAGTTACCAACTTATTCTGTCTTTTTGATTTAATTTTATCGTAAATTTAGTTTTATTACAACGAGAATTCTAAAAATTTAACAATTTTATGTGTTTCTTATTAATTTTTAATTCTTGATGTTAAATCTCCCGTAAGGTATTTTAGTCCAGATTTATTTCTTCAACAATTAGCAAATTAAACTAAAACGGAAAAAACAATCGCAAGTGACTTCAACCAAACCACACACGATTGCTTCTATACATCGTCTCATTAGAACAATGTATTACCTCATAACGCATAACAAACTTTACGATTATACATCTACCCAAAATCGGTAAAATTGTTATACCATATTATTGTAACGCCTTATCAAAAAAAATCACCAGATAGAGTGTTTGGTTTAGTGTACATTTTTTACACTAAACTTTATTTCAAAAAAGACAATTTCCTTAGTGTGACTATGGAACTCAAACTATTTTTCATCAAATACCTTGATATACTTGACAAATAGTAGAAAAGGACCTAGCCCTATATAATATAGAACTAAATCCTTCACTAATAATATCTGGTTTGTTTATTTGATCTCGATACAACTTATGTTTTTAAATAGTCCCTCCCCATACGCAAAAAGTCTTCTATTATGGAACCAACTATCCTTTTATCCTTGAGTTGCTAAAATCCTCTGAATAATTTGAAACTATTTACTCCAATCTTACAAAATAAGCATTAGTCTTCTGAATAGGAATACAAATTCCTATCAATTGATACAAAATCATTTAACGAAAGACAGTATAATCTTTGCCATATGAGTAGAATACACCATAGAATGAAGATAAGAAAAATAGCCGGTATTTTAAATATCTCAAATTGGCTAAACGATTTTGTAAAAGTAAAGAATACTATTAGTGCGAGAAATATAAAAAATACAAAAAAACCAATACAGTACCCTGATAAATTACCAATAATTTTATTTTTCTTTTTTGAAAGAGTCAATTTAGCTATAAAATCACATATAAAAAGACAGAGAACTACCGTAAGTAATGACACAATTATATAATCTTCTGAATAAAGAATCTTTCCAAATAATTTAAATAAACGGTATAAACTAACCCAAGCATAGTGACTAATAAAGGGATAAATAATAAATATCATCACTAGGATCGTAATTAAAAACCTTAAGATATATGACCAAAGTACCCTTGAGATCTCTTTAGAATGGGTAAATATATTTCCCATAAAGTAAATATCAACACCAATTATCGTTATTGCAATTACAATAGGCACAAGGAAAGGTTGAATATCCGAAACATATGGTAAAATTAAATAGTTTTCTAAAATCAATAAGAAAAACAATTCTGGGTGTTTCAAAGCCATTAGAATTGAATCACTCATTGCAAACGATAAGTTTTTTAAAAAGCTTTTCATAACTCTATTTCCTTTCAAGATATTGTGTAAGGTTAAAAAGTATATTTCCCTTTTATAGAAAGAGTTGTTAGACGTATTGTAACCTTGAAATAATAAGACATACTGTCTGATTCGAATCTTCGAACTAATAGTACCATATATATTAAATAAAAATCTTGCATAGTGATATCAGCAATTCTGACTCACAAGCAAAATGTGGATGATAGTTATATCTGAACCCCACTTTTATATTATCACATCAAATATTATAAAATTCAACCTTTGGGAAATAAGAGATGTGACACCCCCTAAATCCATTGTGTCCTTCCCCATAAACTGCTATAATTTTCTTGTAGTTCGATGAAACTACACTCGAAAATTAATCCTTTCAGTCTCTAATCCTCTTAATAGAAATAGAGACTCCTAATCCAATCCAGTTTGCATCATAATCTCCTACAAACCCAGATGCGAACAAACCTCCTTTAAAACTAGGGCGATGGCCCTAGTTTTTTTTGTGTTTGAAAGTTACAAAGACACTTCTCACGCGCGTGCTCACATCACTTAGCAGCATACACCTAACCTCACTAAGCGAAAAAAAGACATCTGTTAAGATGTCTTTTCGATTCTCTTATATTCATCTGAATAAAAGAAGCAATCGAATAATGTTAAACAAGATACAGATTGTACTTGCACAAATCTGTAAAAATATTTTAATATTTTCCATTTATAAATCTCCTTTTTAATATTTAAGGATATATCAACTATCCTTATATTTATATTATTCCAATTATTTCTTTTACATTTATTGAATTTCTTTTTAAAAGTTAATTTCCACCAAAAAAGCACCAAATAAAAATGGTGCGTTTGCTTTTCCTATATCTAAGAATAACTTCAATACCGAAAACTAAACAAGGGCTTTATGATCTTCATGCCTATGCTCACTTAAAAGTACTTCACCAAATTGTACTCCACTATCTTCACTGACTCGTTCCTGGCAATCGACACAATACAATTCTCTAGCCAATCGCTGTGGTCGCCCACCTACATAGACCACCTCTTCCATTCCAGGCAACATATAAGGTAGCATGGTATCAACCAGCTCATCAAAATGTGATTCATCGTTACTTAAAAAGAAACGGGCAGGATGATCAGAATTGTCAAAATCTCCAATGGCCACAAGACTATCATCTTCTGTCAAGAGATAGTAATAAGCAGCTGTGCGGTCTTCTGTGTATCGAAAGAATAAATGTGATTCATGACAAAATGGGCATGTTCTATACTTATGACCAATAAATGATTTTAACCAACGTACAAGCAAATCCGATAAAAAAGCTTTGATTCCCTTAAACCAGAACAAGACATTAGGTAGAATGAAACCAACAATTATAGGGATAACAGTTAGATTATTGTCCACCACTAAAAGATAAAACTGGAACATGGCTGTTAGTCGTAGAAACCAGACAATCGTATTAAGAAAAATCTGATTCGTGCCACTCAGAAAAGTACTGACTACTGTAGACTCTTTATTCTTCACAAAGGTAAGAGTAACACACTTGATGGCAAACATAACTACAAACATAATGACATAGGCTAACATTCACTTACCTCATTTTCAGCATCAGTAAATTCAGAAGCTACTTCTCCCAAAAGAGAGATTAACTTAAAAGCACCCAAAGTATTATCCTGACTTAAATTGGCAAGCATACGGTCAAGAGTCTTTAAACAACGTTTCTTCTCTGAGAGTTTCCGTCTATCCAATAAAGCACTATCCTCTAAGTCTTCTGTGTCACTAGAGGAACGTAGTTCATTTAGATCATAAACATCCCCAACGTCTAGGACTGATAGCTTACGAAGCACCCTAGAAACGACTAATGAAGAATAAGTCTGCGCGTGCTCTAGACGTTCAGCAGACTCTTTCAACCTTTGAATAATGGTGTCTCTTTTGGCAAGTTCTTCCTCATCTAAAAGCAAAGCATCCAAGGGGAAAAGTTGTTCCACGATTGTCTTTTGACCAGGTACAAAAGCGTTACTTTGTCTCAAACCAGTGCTAGGAACAAAATGCTTACCGTTAATAACTATAAGTCTCTTTCCTAACCACTTGTCGACAATGCCACGCTCACTAGAAACTATGACACCATCCATTCGTGTTATTTGAACAGCAACCTCGTCACCTACTTTTAGGCTAGCAATCCATTCTGAAATATCTTTTTTTGATAAGTACATTATGTTGTTTCCTCCTTTGCGACTGACACAATATCATGGATAGCATCCTCATCAAGACGAGGTGCAGCATGTTTTCCACCGGCCATTCGTTCAATACGTTTGGACCACCCACCAGAGTTCTTATCCTTATGATAGATGACTGCTGTTGCTGCTTTCTCTACTCCCATAGCTTTAGCTAAATTCTTACCACTTTCGTCAAGAACATTAACATAGATAATCTTGTTTCGTTCTTTTTCAGTTAAGCTCTTATTGAGTACTGGAATTGATTTTTGACAGTAAGGACAATCAGGTCTAAAGAACACATATATCTCTGAAGCTGTATTTTTCTTATAAGGATAAATGACATTATCTTCTTTAAAATAATCAAGCTGGTTTGATGTAATCTTTGTTGCGTGGAAACTTTGTTGCGTGAGTTCCTGATCAAAAACCGTCGTAACCATACGACTACTATAACTGTATTCATTCTTATAACAAGAGGTAAAACCAATCAGAATTACAGGTAACATAAATAACCCAAGAACAACTTTAGTCGATGTAAACTGGTGGGCATGGTCCACACCTTGATATACGATATAAAAGGTCGTAAGAACCCAAGGTAAGATAATTCCAAAAAGCAAACCAAACCAATCAAACGGAAAAGCATAGACAACCCTATGGTTCACTACAACTACCGTCAAAATAGAAAACGTCACAAGGATCGCATAGCTAATATACCAACCCTTGTAAAGAGGATTATCCTTTAATTTGTGGAATGCATCACAAAGGGTTTTCCAAGCAGATTCAATTTTTATTTTCATTAATTACCGTTACCTTTCAATCTTTTTTATCTTTAAGACAACACCAGATACTTACAACAATTTCAAACAATCATGTGACTTTCTTACATCTTTTTAAATAGTTGAGAGAATGATTATGTGTTACAGTTGCTGCGCGTGACTTATTCTATTTTCGCTGATAAGAATTCATCAACCTTCTTGATAACCTCGTTATGTGGGACAAATAAAGTATAGAGCGTTGGGATGATTAATACCGTTTGTAAAATAATTTCCATCACATTATTAAGTGATAGAGAACGCCATGATAGGAAAAAAGTAACTACCATAAACAAGTACAAGATAAAATATGTGACAAAAATCAACCAAGCAATCGCTAGAAAAATAAAGTAGTGGATTTTTCCAATAGCTACATCACTAACTATGGCTAGCCTTTTCAAAATTCTTGGTCTTTTTACTACGATTACAACTACAAGCGAAACAACTAACCATACAAGTCTTCTTCCTAAGTATTCCAAATAATCCATTCACAAACTCCTTTACTCTATCTATAAACAATAATGAAATAATCATCAAAAGGGAGTTTGATTTTTTCTGGTAGAACTTCTTTTGGGAATACAATGATCATATGTTCATACTCTATTGAGAATTCTTCATAGAGACTAGTTAAGTGTGGAATCAAGTCACTTTTGATATACGTCATAGGCACCATAGGATACTCTTTCAATTCCCAGGAGTCTGTTTCAACAACAGCTGATAACTGAAACTTATCATCATCTAAAGGTTCTGATATCTCTTTTACAAGATAATCTATTTTCTGCAGTTCAGAAAAATCATAAGCCTCGCAATCACACCAATCTTTATGATTTGAAAACATCTTTTCTTGAATGATTTCGACAATAACGTCAAAAGCATTTGTTGTTGTTTGACTGAATAAAGAAATATTTTTACGCTTTAACATGTCATGTCCGGTCACACCTTCAACCTCAACCTCATTTACATATTCCAAAAAGTTCATTAACCGTTTAGATACTTGCGTATTATCTTTACGACTATTCTCGAAAACGAAAAATAAACTAGAATTTTCGAATGCTGGTTCTTCTGCGTAACCAAATATTTTAGAAAGTAGAATTGTTTGACGTTCTGTTGCTCGGTCATACTCAATAAAAAAAGGGTTATCGTTCACAAATACAACAGCATCAGGAACCATTAAAAGATTGACCCGACTAATAGGAAATACGACTTGTATGTTTAGGTCATAAACAGACTTGTCTTGGTTTTTAAAGAAAAGCTTGTTTAAGATTTTAGCAACTAAACGTCTGGTCTCTAGATCATGAATATTTACGGTTTGAGGTTTTCCTCCTAGAAGATTATTACTGACAATGCTATATACCGACCTGTCATATTCTGTCGTTGTTGTTAGCAACCGTATTTTATCAATACCCTTAATCATAGTAAGCAACCAGGTACTAAAACCTTTGTTCAGATAATATATTTTTCTCTTACCGCTTCTAGCATCCGAACATGCTGAAATAGGATGATTCACCTTCCCAACAAGACGATAAAACCATGAATTAGGGGTTTTGGATTTTCGAGTTACTGCAGAATAAATGAGGTCTACTATTTCCTTATCAAAATAACCAAACCTTAGTAGATGATAAAAGATGATAAGCTCCTCTTCTGAAAACGACAGAGAGATATTTTGATTTTTTGAAACAAAATAAGTAGCTATTTTATTCCTCTGGGTGTAATGAATTTTATTTTTTTTATTTGAAATAAGTGAGGTAAAATCTCTATTTTTTATATCTTGCATTTTGTAGTCCTAAAATAGTCAATCAATAGGGTATATAGTCTGGTCTTTTTTTGAAGAGTACAGTTAATATTTTAAAAGTCGTGCTATGCCTTTACTATTGCCCCACACAGGCATTCTCTTGTACCCGTAAAATGATGATTGATACTTTCATCTCCTCTCATTCATAACGTCGTAGTTTATTTTTATAACGATAATCCCTAAAAAAAATGGTTTATTCTAGCTATATAGTAGCCACCATTTACTCATTTATGATTTACGAGTTTCTAATATTAGTCGTCAGCCCTATAAATACAGTAAACTCTTAGACTTTTGTTCTCTCAGTACTTTCATTCATAAAATCTGGTTATTACATAACACTCGTTACAACCGGTTTTATGGGGTTTTAAGCACTTAATAACTACTATTAGGATTCATTTATAATAGGTCGCTATAGTGTTCAGTATACCCTAGAATAGATTATTTTCAAGGGAGTGACATGGGTTGACTTTTAATATTCTTGCTCTATACTATTAGATATAATTAATAATTAAGGAGCATATTATGGCAGGAAAAAACAAAAAAACTGAATCAGATTTTATTAAGGAAATTAAGGCATACGAACAACAAAAAAAAGAGGCTATGGAACAGCTTAAGGCTTATCAAAAATCACAAACTGATAAACTAGGGCAAATCTATTTTGAATTGAAAAAACTAGAAAATCCGGATTTATCTATTGATGAGTTAGTTGTTGAAACACAAAATAAGGTTAAAGAAGTAAAGAAAGAAATTAAGCAAAGAAAAGCAGAAGAAAAAGAAAGAAAGGATGCTGAGAAGACTAACAAAGAAACATATAATAACTCTCAAAACTAGAACAAAAGCAACGGAAATTTCCGTTGCTTTTTATGTTATCTAAAACCCTTCTTCTTCATCAATATCCATTTGTTCTACATTACTTTCTAAAGTTCTAGTTGCTTTCTCACGAGCTACACGAGAGAGTTCTTGAGGTAATTCAAACTCTTGATTAGGGGCTTGAATATTTTGAGTATCGACAGTTTCGGGTGTAGATGATGGAGCTAGGATCACTCTTTGAGTTATTTCTTTATCTTTCAACTCACCAATATCATTTTTGCTATTTACAGTTTGTTTTTCTTCAACAACTGGTGGAATATCTGAGTTATTGACCTCCTCTTTTTGCTCAATATCCTCTGTTACCTCTTCACTAATTGAAGTACTTTCTCTATGTTCTGTTATACTCTCGTTGACTAAGATTGTTCTTTTAACTGATGGAGAATCATCTTTTTTACCAACTGTATCATTTACATTACTATCAACATTTGGCACCTTAACATCCATGATTGCTTGCCATTCTTCTTCAGTAAAATCACTTTCATAGAGGTGGCTTTCAGACTCTTTTTGAGCGTAATATTCTATCACTTCTGCTCTCCACAACTTGTATGCTTTTGCTATTTCCGGTTCTTCCTCACCAAGCCCATAAACCTTATTGAAAGGTGTATGTGAGACAAAAGAGTCCTTTGAAATATCCATTTCAAAATGCGGAGATGTTGTCAAATAAATCATATTTGAGACTTCATCATCACTGACGATAACACCACCAACTTGGAATTTTTCTAGGTTATTTGCATCTCTAGCAGTGAAGTTATCTTCTTCTACTACTTCCTCTGAAGTCGCACTGGAGTTACCTTGATTTCCTGCTAAGAGATCATCGTTTGCTGCACGTTTGGTTTCTTTAAGAGCATAATGTTTTCCTCCTGAACGTAGATTAATGAACTCTACAACCTTTGTTGAGGTTTGTTGGAAGGTAAAGGCATTACGATAAGACATCTTGATTGCATCAGCCCCAGATTCGCCAATAGAATCCCTAATTTGTTCGTCATGTTGATAAGCATGCATAACTGGAACATGGAACTTACGAGACTCATCTAGGAAGTTACTATCATTACCTGGCATCAAGTAACCATTCTTTTCATCTTCATAAAAAGCAAAGAAAGGAGACTTATCTGGAAGACGTCTTTGAGCAGCATTTTGCATAACTAATGTTACCATCTGTGCTACCATTCGAGACTTTTCTTTACCAAGAACACCTTTAGCAGAATTGACCAAAATCATTCCACCCGTTTTTAAAACAATATCTAAATCTTTGGTACTTTGAGAGAAAAATACACGACGGATTTCTGGTGAAGATGATAGGTCATCAATAACTGCTTTTAGACCAGACACGTTAGCATCAAAGGTATAATAATATTCCTCTGTGTACGAATTTAATTGATGAGCATTGATGAAATAATCATAAGAACTTTGGAGGTTTTCAAGTTTATTTCTTTCATCATTAAATGCGTTTATAGCTTCATGAACATTCTCTGGTCTAAGGATAGTATCAAAGAGTTGTTCGTGTTCACGATTGTACTCTGATTCCTCTAACCACTTTTCTTTTTCCTGCTCTAAGAACTCTTCATGCTTTTTCAACGTTTCTTCAAAAAGCCTTTTCTTTCGATTGAGTAATTGTTCAAAAACTGCAATATAGGCTTCAATCCAATCACTAGAACGCAACATATTTGAGAATTCAGTTAGTGTTGGAGACTTACCTTTTAACATGTAGTTGATTGGGGCATCTGGTATCAACGCTACCTCTTTAATGACCGTAATGATATTATCAGTAAGTTGTCCTTCTTGGTTAAGGAAGAAAGAAGAACCAGTCCCACTTGGATCACTAAATCGTTTAAATAAATCTCGAACAGCCCCTTTTACCTGAGTAGTATCTCCATCCAAAATATTAATTGCACCAGTTCCTGGGTTAGTAGGATCTAGAGTCCAAATCATTTCATCCGGGAAGCCCATTTTATGAGCGTACTTAACAATTGTGCCATACATCGAACCTGATGGTTCAGTCATATAAATACCATTTGTAAGCTCTGCAGCATAACCATTGTTATACCACTGTTCCAACAATTCACGTCTTTTTTTCTTCCGTTCAAACTCTGTGCTAAAGAATTCTTGTTCCAGTTCATCATCTACTTTCATCAAATATTTACGATAGGATAATAGATAGTATTTCATATTTTCCATATCCTGTAGCATTGCTGGAATCAAAATCGTTGCCGATTTACCAGTACCAATCAAACCAAAGATAATAGTGTGATAAGTCCTCTCATTAGCGTGTAAAATCACTTGCTCTCCAGTTTTAGAGTTAAGTCCCATAACCAAATTCGCTTGACCTTTTTCATCTTGATTATGAACAATATTACTTAATACACTATCTTGGAAGTAACGTCCTCCTAGCCATTGCTCAACAAGTTTCTCATAGGTTTTTTCAGCAATCCCAGTCGCATAGCTATTGTAAAAAATAAGACCAATAGCTCCAATCGGAGTTAACAATAACAAACTGTTGAACCAGTCAGCTCCTATTAAGGGTTTTAGGGTATGATAACTTAATACAATACCTGTCTGACTTCCATTTGGTATTGACCAGGGCATATATTTGAGATAATTATCTGCTACATCATACATACGATTGAAGAGGGATAAGATAAAGTTATTGATTGTTAGTACATATAATCCAGAAGATATAAGTACTGCTGCTAGTGCTGCTCTTATAGCATACTTTCCAATAATCTTCTTTCGTTCTGCTCGTTTCAAGGTATCATATTTTTCAAATAACACGAAAATTTGACGACTTGTAACATTACTGTGCCATACTCCAATGTATAAAACTAAAGCCATATTAACGAACAAAAATATAAATAAAGATATAAATACCCAATTAGGTAAACGCCATCTAAAGATAAACATAATAATATTGAAAGCAAATAATCCAAAAGATATATGATATACCCAATCAATATATTTTCGCCAACAATACAATAAGATATCTATAGTTCGCTTACCATTTGTATAATAACGATTAAAAAATAATTTCAAGATCTTCCGCATAAAGCACCTCTCTAGTAAGCAAACATTTTTTTCAAGACTTCCATAAATACAACAATAGCAATCGGACTTATTATTCCAAGTCTAATGAATAGGTTTCGTCGAGGTAAGCTTGTTGTTTTCTTACCTTCTGTAATCAACCATTGATAGTGATATATGTATCCCTGTATGAAACCATATGCAGGTAATATTCCAACTGCTAGAATTTCTATTAGGGTAAAGACCTCTACGAAACTAATCATAGAGAAGTCACCACTATGTGTGCCTCCCTTTGATATCATTGCGAGTCCATAGATAATAAAAATAGGGATAAAAGTAACGATATATAAGAATAAAATTGATTTTAAGGCAAAATTTACTCCCATGATTTGTTTCTCTGGATTATTGATAGATTTAGCATAACTCCACCTACCGATACCGATAAAGACCAAGGTAATAGGTAAGACATACCTAATAAAGACTATCAGATAATAGACAATAGCATTGATATTGTGATGATTCATGATACCTCCTTGTTAAATTTTTCTGTTCCGAACGTAAACAAAAAGTTCCCATTTCAGAGGGAACTATATGCGACTCAACTAGTAAAAAATGTTGATAAGATTTTACTGTTCACACGATTCGGATAGAAACTATTGAAACGTGATTTGATACGAAACAGACATTTTTTCTCTTCCGTATTCTGTGAATTACTGCTCACTTCTTCAGTTTTTTTAGCCACTCGACGCCCCCTGCTATTTGCGTCTACCCAGCGATAATGAGCATCTTGAATAACAACTGAAATTTCATCTCCTTGCTTAAAAGGAACTCGATTTAAAGAACCTGAGTCCTTCATTTTAATTTTGATACCTGGAAAGTCAACCAACTCTACTGTATGTAGACTCTGTGGATCAAAACTGATGAATCGCACTTTAAACAATCGTCCTATGACTTTCTTATTATCAATCATCTCAATCAAAGCATCTTGAGGTGCTTCTTCGAGAACTTTCATATCTCCCTCGATACGAATATAGTCATGGATAATGTGACGTTCTCTTTGATTTGGACTTGGTTTTTGGGTATTGGCCCCAGTAATTTTAAATTCCACCCTATCAAAGACTGATACTACTTCGTCTAGGTTAACAAATGAAGAATCACACTCATAACTTACCCTATGTTTTGGAATAAATACCGTTTGTAATTTTTTGGTCATTACCATGATACCTGCATTGCTACCATTGTTAATAACGGCAGAGACAATACCTTCATGGGTACGCTCTAAGATATTTTTTCTATCTCGATTACGTGAAGAGTTATCTTTACTCTTTTCAATTTGCTGAAGAAGCTGGTAATTAGTTAACCACTCAGCTAACTCAATACTGCCTTCAACAACATAGTTTGATGGGTTATTAATAGTTAATTTATAATTGTCGATAGTTTGGATATGAATTTCAGTTAATTTGCAAGGGAAAATACGCCCAACCATTTTAAAGAAATCTTTTGGCTGACGGAAGCCAGATTCAGTTTGTTTAATATAAACTGTTGTTCCAGCAAGCTCTCCATTTTGGATACGCCCTACTAACATATCGCAGAATGCAACACCTTCACCGATAGGGCGACCATTTCTATTTCTCGGAATAAATGGCTGTGTTTCAAGTACATTCTCTACTACAACTGATACAACCTTATTAGTTGCTTGCTCTAACAAATACTCATCTTCAGTATTTCCAAGATCAATATATGGGAGTGTATAGTTTCGAATGATATCTGAAACTTCTTCTGGAACACATTCAATTTCTGGTTGCTCAAACCATTGTTCTTGTTCATCTTTCCTATCTGCAACAACCAATGTTTTAAATTTTTGCTCCCCTAAACTAGCATAATGGACGTTCTCATAACCGTCCTCTCTTATAAGTTTAAGTGCTTTCATATGTTTCTCCTTTAATGTCTTTTTTGACATTAAAAGCATAACAAAAAAGGTCACTACCTGTAAGATAGTGACCCCCCTTGACTTTTGTTAATTCATAGCGATAAGAAGCCCAACACCCAAGACTATAATTGGTGTAATTAAGGCGAAAATTGAAAAGATTTTCTTGGCGATACCGATGGCAACATAGAAGAAACTCGCTAATGTTAGTAATAGAACCAAGATCATAAACATAATTCTCACCCTTTCTTCTGGCTCTGTTTTAATTATTATTATATAGATTTTTGATATCAATGCAAGGCTAGAGAGCAACAAATCAAGAGATATCTTTAAAAATCCATTATATCAACAAAAAAGAGGCTATACCCCCCCTTTTTGTTGTTCAAACGCTTACGCTGATTCTTATTTTAGCATAAAACATTCTATAGTCAATGTTAGTAATTACTTGTGGCTGTACCATCTAAGTAGTTAATATTAGCATTCTTTGAAACATTCTGAAGTGTGACCGAACTCACATTTCCATCACTCGTTGCTAATCCTGCTTCTGATAGTTCAACTCCATATTGAGTCCCATTTTCATCAAAGGATGTCCAGTAAAGCGTCACAGTCCTAGGTACTAACTCATTGTCAGTATAGTTTGCAACAACACAATAATCTAAGTACATATTTTGGTTTTTCTTCAACCATTTGGCTAGTGCATTTTCGTAGTATAGCATACCGTTTGGATTATTAGCATCCGTTTTACTATCAGACATCGTTCCTGCATTCAAATAGCGTGTCATAGGTACTAGATTTTTAATTTCAGAATTCAATCCAGAAAACTGATAACCAATAAGATGGCCACGATTCATCAGATAAGCTTTTTTGACTTTTCCAGACTCATCTTCGTACTTAAAACGATAGTTATGCCAACCGACTGGATCAACATTAATTTTACTTTCCCTATCATCTTGTGGTTTATCCGAATACTTTAGTCTGATGTGACCATATGTTGCTCTACCAAGACTATCCAAATCTCCATTGACCATTAGCTTATGGTTTTCAAAAGGCAATGGACTGTAGTTGAAAGCATCAGACTTTACACCACTTGTTTTAGAAGAACTGTTTCCTGTTTCCGAAGATTCTGACTTGGGAATAAATCTCCCAAATAATTTTCCGACATCACTTGAATTGGCATGCTCCCCTTTACTAATAACATTAAAGCCACTAGATAAAATACCAGGTACATTAATTCCTTGGGACATACCATATCCAGCTATACAAAACATAACAATAATAGATATCGGTATCCAAATCAGATTGCCAAGACAACCTCTTTTTTCATTGCTTTTTTTTAGCATAAGACCTCCTTAAATCTCTATAAATTCATTATAGACACAGGAGTCTCTATTCGTAACCCAGTGACATCAAAAAGGCCTCAAGTGGCCTTTTACTAATATAGGATTTTATCAATATTATTATTCGATAAATCTTATGAGGTGATTCTTGTCTAAACTATAGCCTTGTATTTCAGCAACTTTCTTAATATCACCTGTCTCTTTATAGACAATAGAGGCGTGGCTGTCTTTTAAAATACTAGGCGTGATTACCTTTCCATAAGCATGTCCAATGTTCTTTGCCAAATGACCTATTGTATTTCTTCCCATAGGCTTTTTCAACATGGTTAAAAATAATGATGGTATAGAAGGATCCAAATCCCAGCGTCCCCGGCGTTCCTTAACAAATGGAGCTATGTAAGGAACTGTGAAGGGTAGAAAACGTATAAACTGTTTCTCGTTGTTTCTAACAACCCAAATTCCTTTTTTACGCATATCAATATCCCTGACTGTCAAGTTAACAACTTCTTGAGTACTTGCTCCAGTACCAATTATGATTGCAAATATAGCAATATTTCGCTCCTTCTCCTTTTCCCAATTATCAGCCTTCTTCTGAGTTGGTAGCGTTGTAACATAACTGTTTGCCATGAAATCAAGCAACTCTTCGAGCTCTTGCTGCGTATACAAAATAGTCTTCTTCTTTGATTCAGAATATATTATGTTGTGATAACTCTCTTTATAAACTATCTTCCATTCATTAAACACGTTACGATAAAACAACGGCATCCCTCTCTCAATTGTAAAAGAGGTATTCGTAAGATAATTCCAAAATCCTGCCAAAGTATAGAGAATAAATCTTTTTCCCGCTGGTTTCAGACGTAAATTTGCCAAATAATTTTGAACAAATTCTCGTGGTATTTTTTCTAAGTCTGTCAATGATAGTGAGACACCCTCTTTATCAATCGTAATTGCATAGCTATTTAAAAATTTCTGAATCACTGACAAACGTTCGACCATTTTGGGAGAAGGTTCTTCAACATCTACTTGAAGGTAAGCTATATATTCGTCTATTAGTTCTGGTAATTGACTTCTTAGTGTTAGATATTTATCTTTCTGTTTCGACATATTCTCCCTCCTCTCAACACTGATAGTAATTAACTACACGTTTACCACTTATATTTTTAGACCTATTATATCATACAAAATTGTATGTTTTTTTAGATTTAACTAGTATAAATAATCTCTAAATCATAACCACGCGTCTAACGGGTGGTTTGATCAAGGGCTATAAGCCCATAATACCAGCCAGCGCCTAAAGACGCTGGCTTTCACTTTGTTCAACCTTTATTGCTTTTGACTCGTCACAAGCCTCTCAAAGAAGCATTCGCATTACTTACCATTATCCCTGAAGGGATTTTCATATTCTTTAACGCTTAATTTGTCCAATGCGATATCATGCTTCTCTTGTTCCTGAATATATTTCTTAATTGTAGCTTCATTAAGTCCTACCGTACTTACATAATAACCTTCTGCCCAAAAATGTCTGTTACCAAATTTATATTTTAAATTGGCGTGTTTATCAAATATCATTAATGCACTTTTACCCTTTAAATATCCCATAAAACTAGCCACACTCATTCGTGGGGGAATACTTACTAACATGTGGACATGATCTGGCATTAAGTGGCCTTCAATTATTTCAACACCTTTATAGTGGTATAGTCTATGAAAAATCTCTCCCAGACTACTCCTATATTGATTATAGATTATTTTTCGTCTATACTTAGGTGTAAATACAATGTGGTACTTACACATCCATTTTGTATGTGATAAACTGTGAGCTTTTTGCGCCATAGTCTTAACTCCTTTCGTTTTACAATTAGCTTGAACACCTATATTGTAACTCGTTTGGAGTTTTTTTGTTATGACGGTATAACCTTCGATGCGCATCCGCATAGCGGGTCGTTTATTTGTTTCGCACCTTTGGAGCGAAACGGACTTAAAATCACATAACAAAATAGCGATACATCGTGTATCGCTATTATATATATAATCTATTTACAAAAATACAACTGAAGTTATACTTTAAAATAATCAAGTATCTCAGTCAAAAGTTGTTCTCTTGTCTCTTCAAAGTGGCTATCAGACAGTGACTCTAAACCTTTATCTTTAAGTTCCCACAGCTTCTCTTGCAACAGTTTCTCTGCTAAATGTTTAATATCCGCCTTGTTATCTTCGTCAGGCGTCTTTGAGAGTTCTATTTTAATTGCTGATTTAACTGCTACTACTACTAGTCCTAAACGGTCTTTTTCATCCGTTCCATTTTCATAGTTTGGCTCAGACCAGTCTGGAACATTTGAAGGACGATTATCCTTATTAGTTGGATGACTATCTCTCAAATCTGAAAGTTTTGTGTACCCTGCTACTTCCCATTTATTGAGCAACGTTCTTGTCCAACCGAAAGTACGGTTTGCATCACTTCCTGTTCTTTCCAACGCCTCAATAACTAGTTCATGGTCCATTGTTTCAAGCCAACGTTTGAGTTGATTTTTATTATTGTAGTTGTCAGCCTTGCTCCCTTTAGGAAAAACAGTGTAGAATTTCTCCATCACGATAGCCATCTTACGTTTGAAGTCTAACTCCTTCTTCTTCTCAAAGGTAATGACTTTATCGTTTGTTGCAACAATACGTCTCAAATCGTCATCGAACGGTTTAAACCTAAATATATAGTGGGTAATTGATTTTCCTTTTTTGATTCGCTCTACTGTTAAATCCTGTATGACAGGAAGCCCATGCTCATCAACTAATAGCGTATTGATTTCATCCAATGCTTGCTGCAGCTTAGTACCTTTCGAACGAAGTAAACTTGGACTATCCAAGATCAAAACTTCTTGCTCTAGTTCTTCAGCTGTATCTTTTACAAAACCTGTTTTACGCCAGTCTGCTAGATGTCTAAATAATCGTTTAGAATACTTACTCTTCAATAGGTTATGGTAGTCACGTCCATACTGAATGTACTTAGCTTTTTTACCCCACTCTGGGTTGTTAAAAAGGTCTTTAACTGTACGCCTGACCGCTACTTTTACTTTTGTTCCATCTTCTGTAGTAACTTCATCATATTCAGTATATTCCGCATCAGACAAGTGGATTTTAATGAGTTTATTTTCGTGGTCTACTCTAAAGGTCTTGAACAGTGGGATGGAGGTGTAAGAGACAACCTTACCATCGACAACCTTTTCGGGATGTCGATATACAATTTTAGTCATTCTTTCCTCTAGTTCCTCAACTGTAGTTTCAAATCGCTTACCAGTCCTAGGAACAATTTTTTGTTCCCTAGAACTGTAAAATGTATTTCCTGCTAGCATTGCCAGACTCGAATAAGAAAAGATTGCTGCTTCGTTTTCGTCATAAACATCTCGCAACTCACCAAATATAGAATAAATCATGTTTTCTTGAAGAGGTGAAAGGTCTCCAAGTTGGAACATTTGGGTAAACTTATTATCATACTTGATAATCTCTCTGAACTCTCTATTCTCTACCAAATGCTTCTACCTCTCTTTGTTCATTCATCATACATATTGGTTGTATTTTAAATAAAAGTAATTATTTTACTATAACCTAATTGCTTACTGCAATATGTGACTGGGTATAAATATATTAATTTACAACCCTTTTGTATGACATTATATCACTAATATTCTGATTTTCATAGTATTTTTTAAAATTTACAACCATTTTGTAGGATATACCTGCAATTTTATATGACATACATGCATTTTTGTAGACTTAACATACAACTTTATAGGATATACATACCGTTTTGTAGGCCACACCTACAATTTTATATGAGATACATGCACTTTCGTAGACTTAACATACAACTTTATAGGACATACATACCATTTTGTAGGCCACACCTACAATTTTATATGAGATACATACACTTTTGTAGATTTAACATACAACTTTGTGTGACTTTCATGCAAAGTTATAGGATATACCTACCATTTTATATGATATACATACAGTTTTATATGATAATGGTAAGCTAAACCCAATAACAGCAAGGGTTTCAGGAGTTCTACTACTTAAACTATATTTAACTACTTAATTACTATTCTTAACCACTTAATACTACTTAATACTATTTAAACTATTATTACTAAATATTCTTAATCGTAATTGAAACCATTAAATCATAATAAGTTCTTTAAAAAAAGCTACAAGTAATCTAAAAAAGAAAAAGTGTAGAAATACCTACACTTTTGTATGATAAAGAATAATTCTTTCTATTTGAAACTCATTTCAGTTTCTACCAATGTATTAAACAACTCCTTTTGTTCTGGATCTAGAAGTTGATACATCTGGTCTAACATCTCAGTGAATAGCTTATCAGATCCACCACGTTTAGGATAATTGCCATTTTCACCTTTAAGGTCTTTTTTGTTTAAAACTGCTCTTAGTGCAGAAAAACGTGACATTGATAATTGTGTCATGTTGAGATTTGCACGTGATTTTTCTTCCACTGTTTTAGCTGGTTCTAATTTTGTAGGAATTTTGTTTTTTTCTTTTTTCTGAGTAACAGTGTTTACTTTTTTAGGAGAAACAGCAGCTTTTTGAGGTTTTACACTTTCTTCAGTTAGATAGGCAATATCGTGCTTTTCCTTAAGTTTATCAATTACTACTTCTTCTATCTCTTTCCCCTTAAAAAAACGTTCAAATACTTCTTTAGCTGTTGTGCGATCGTTTGATTCTACAGCTGTTAAGAGGTTATTATAATTTCTTTGTTGGATTGTATTAAGCTTCTTCGCCATTATGTTCTCCAATCGTCTTAATTAGTTCATTCATAACATTGGTGATTTGTTTTTGAGGGATGCTATAACCTGTATTGGTAAATACATTTGCTTGATTAGCAATCATATCTTTATACTGTTTATTATTAAACAAGTATTGCTCAAAAACCTTAGTATTATGTTCTTCAGCAATTTTCTCAAGTGTTGCTACTGCTTCTCTTGCTTTGACTTGTTTAATTGATTTTTTACTAAAGCCTGGCCCTTTATCAACCTGAGTTATAACGATACCAGCTATAACAATATCAATTCCAAAGAAAGAGAACCCTTCTTGAACAGCTTCAATATCTTCGATTGTATCTTTTACACCTTCAACACCAAACTTATCAGGTGTTGTAGGAATAAGAACGAAAACTTTCGAATTTGTAAAAAGAGAACTTGTTGTAGAAACACCAAAAAAAGGAGGTGTATCAAAAAGTACAAAATCGTAGTAGTCATTGATATCTTGTACAACATTTCTTAAACGAAAATCTCTATCTTTTAGTCCTGATGCTTCACTCTCCCAGTTTTTCATAAGCTTACTTCCAGGAAGCAAATCATAACCGTCAACTGGCACAATGGCATCAGCTACTTCTACTTCTTTTTTTAGTACATCATAAATTCCTTTATGTTCGTCTTCGTTTACTCCTGCCGCTGTAGTAAGATTGCATTGACCATCAAGATCTCCTGCACAAGTTTTATAGCCAGCGTCTCCTAGAGCTTGAGCCAGTAATAAACTTAAAGTTGTTTTTGAGGCTCCTCCTTTCTCGTCCATCATTATGACTGTATTTGCAACCATATAAACTCCTTTCAATCCATTATGTACGATACACTATGTATAACAAAACGATACATATAATTAACTATTTAAAGTATACCATATAGAATTCTAATAGCAAGTATTATGTAAGATATATCGTAAATAATACAAGATGCACTATGTATAGCTTATAATGGATTATTGATAATCAGCGTGTTACGCATTAGCTAATGCATAGTGTATCGTTTACAATATACTATTCCAAAAGAAAGCATATGACATATCAAAACTAGACAAGAATAAAACACGATACATTATATAAAATAAACGATGTATCTTATAGACATATAAGATACATATGGTAACGATAGATAGGATATATTACTATATTCAAGTTTCCTTCAAGCATTACACATTACACTATACATAACATCACCATATATAGTGTAGTGTAAAAAAAGAAATTGCACTTTTTAGTGTACTATAGACGATGTAATATATATCGTAAAATGATATATTGCTAAGTATTATATAGTATATCTTTCATCCACTCCTATAATAAAGGAGAATATTTTTATTACAACACGATACATAATACATTATGTAGTGTGAATAATATATAGCTTTTATATTTATCGTATATAGTAGGTAATATACGATACATTATTATAGTGTGCTATAGACGATGTAATATATATTGTTAAATAATGTATTGCTAGGTATTGTATCGCATATCTTTCATCCATTCCCTTAATATACTAAATAAGAATAGTTGTATTATAATACGTTACACGATACATTATGTAATGTGAATATTGTATAGTACTATCTGTTATCGTATATAGTAGATAATATAAGATATATATTGTACGATACATTAAAGAACTATATATGATTATGTGCTTATTGGTTAATATGTTATATTTAAAATTTGTATAAAGATTGTTCTAGGTTGTTTGCTATACAAGATACATAGTTTAACAATGTATCTTGTATTACTTTTTTTATGACGACTGATTCATCGCTTATTACGATTGGTGAACTATACATAATGTGTTGTAAACTATAGACTATGTATAGTATATAATACAATGAAGAGCAGTATATATGGTTATAATTTGAATAACGATAAACTTGTAATGTTAGTTGCTCTTTGCTATACTTAAGACATAAATTTTTAATTTATATCTTTTTTCACCACCTCTAACGGTGAACCTTTGGTCACGTGACTAGAGAAAAGAGAAGCATGGAGGAGGAGATGTCATTACTGGTTCTGTCCCAGCAATAGGCATACCGTGTTTTATAAAGGGTTAAAAGGGAGCGTACTCGCTTTTAGCTATCAGTTAAGCCATCGGACAGAAGAAGAGGCTTAACGCTCATCAACAGGTACGAGAAATTGCTTTTCTGACTTTGAAAGGCTACAACAAACGTTATTAGCAAGTAAGCATAACGAGAAGTTTATCCTATGGTTTGCCATAGGCACGCGCATCCTTGTTTTTTAGACAAGGCTTGCCGGCTTCTTTGTTATGCTTTTTTTGTTTTGAGTTTGGGTAGACGGAAAAAAAGGAAGGCGACATCTCGATGTTTAGAGGTGAGGAACAGGTGTTCCCAACTCTAATTTGTCGGCATACGGAGGAAAGGCTACGAATAGGTATTCGAGGCTTTCCAAGGTCACTTAACAACAACAATATTATATTTTTAAAGGAGAAAAAAATGACAAAATTGATCACTATTGGAAATCAAGAGTTAATTCGTGTTGGGCGAGATTACCCTTGTCCTATTTGTGGAAAACCAGATTGGTGTTTGGTTTTTGCAGATCAGACCAAGGCAGTCTGTGCAAGAAAAATAGACCTAGACAAACCACAATTTGGTAGTGCTGGGACTATTTATGATTTAGACACTAAAAAAGCAAGAAAGGTGACTTTTGAACCAAGTTGGAAAAGTCAGCCCTTGGCAAGTATCTCAACACTTCACAAGGTAAACTCTCTTGTGATTGATGTGTTGGGATTGAATAAGGACCATGTTAAGCACTTAACAAGTGCAGAACGAGGCCTTTCTGTTGAGACTATTGCCTTACGGGGATATGCTTCTTCAACAAAAGAGACACGGAAGAAGCAGGTTGATACTACAGTATCTCATCCTGCAACTATTTGGGAAAAGCTTTTTGTTTCAAATGGCCTTCCTAAAGATGCATGGCGTGGAGTTCCTGGCTTCTACTGGAACGAAAATGCAAAATGTCCTATTTTTGAATCAAAAGATGGAATCCTAATTCCATGTCGTAATTCATGGGGGCAAATTGTAGGTTTTCAAGTACGTCTTGATAACGTTAGTTATAAAGCTAAAGTTAATGAAGCCTTTCAAGAGGGACGAAATGCACGTACTGCTAAAGTGTTCCAAAATGAAGATGGAACTTTTGATTGGTATGTGTTTGCCAAAGGTTCATCACATGAACTAGCAAGTGGGACAACTAAGGAAACTAGTGTTAAGTTTCGTTCTGGACTTGAATTGACCTTTAAAAAAGGGCAAAAATATGTCTTTGTATCGTCAGCATATAAGCCAGAGGGAACAAGCGCTAAGTCCTTTCCACATTTTGCTTATTCTGATGACATTTTGGAACAAGCACGCTTTTCTGATGAAGGTAAAGCTAAAGTCAATCTTATGAGTAAGGTTGATAACCTTCTAGTTACTGAAGGTCTGCTTAAAGGGGATATCACCGCATCGGTTGCGAAAAACACTCGTCTTTCACAACTGGGTAGTATCAGTGTTATCTCTATGGCAGGAGTAGCAGCATGGCGTCCTATCTCGGACTTTATAGGTAAGACAGAACTCAAAAAGGTTAAACCAATTTATCTTGCATTTGACCAAGACTTTGAGGAAAATGACTCGGTATTTGAACGTATGTATGACATGGTTCAAGATCTAGTTACGAAGCAGTCTTGTACGGTTCGTGCTCTAATCTGGCCTCACGAAAAGGGAATTGATGATTTCCTTTTGAAAGCTACCCCAGAAGAAAAGATTAAGTTCAAAACGTATAATAAACAGGATATGGTATAATGAAGAAAAATTATTTGGAGACGTATAAGGGTTGAATATCAAGAAAGTAGAGCGACTGATCTTTGAAATCAACACCATTCATATAAAGTATTCAGGAGAGTATTTTGAAAGTGGTAAACTTGCTAAGGTCAATCTTAATCACACTTTTGCGAAGGTGCCAGTTGATGAGATTCTAAAATATCGTTTGAATCTGCACGAATCTATCAACGATTATTTGATGGTAGCAGATGTCAGCGATATTAGTTACTTCTATCGAGTGAAGACATCTGAATCTATTTTAGATAAGATTGATTGTTTTACTAAAAGAGCAGAAGAGTATCCAGTAAATTCGGTTTTAAATGATATTTTTGGAGCACGTGTCATCTTGCCAACATCTGTCATTACTGAAGTGATGGATCGTTTAGATGATTGGAAGGAAGAATACGGTCTAAAAAATTGGTATTTAAAAGATACTGAAGACTATACTGGCATCCATCTCTACTTTAAAAACAAGAGTCTTTTCTATTATCCTTGGGAATTACAAATCTGGGATATGGATGATGTTTCTCGAAATATAGAGAGTCACAAACGAGCTTTTGCAAGGAAACTTGATAACAATAATTAGGTTTCCTTTTTTTACGCAATAAATCACATATCATACTATGTATAGTTCATAATGTATCGTACATAGTACATATAAGAGAAAGAGGAAGGTAGTAGCTTTAAGCTATACCTTCCTTTTTGCTATTAAGGAGAAAAACAATGGCAAATTTACTAGCAGTAGCGCAACAAACAACTAAAAAAGTCACTTTTCCGAAGATAAAAGAGACTGATAAAGCTGCAGATATCGTGAGAAAGTTTTGTACTTACTATGCGAATATCCGCAGATATCACTGTCAGGAACTTTTATCTCAAGAAGTCGGAGCACTAGCAGTAGAGGTATTCGGACAAGATAATGTCTATACAGCCTATAAAGTCAAAGACATCATGGCTGATATTGAAACCATTGGTTATGATCAAGCTCATTTTTCGAAAAAGCTAAAAAGCCTGTTTGAGGGTATGAGTTTGATAGATGAAGAAAATCACGAACATCTTTTCGGTGAACAGATTCTTCTCACACTCCATGGGAGTAGATTACCTGCTACTAAAAGTGCAGAAGATACCAAACGCACTTTGTATCTTCTCATTGTCGACGATTCAAAGGTTAGAGTACCTTTGAAGAAAAACCTAAGTTTTTGGAGAGAGAGAAGTTCTCAAACAAGGTATGGACTAGTATCTTTTAGCTTTCTTGAATTGATGTCTATCCATAGTGAAGGTATTTACAAGGAATGTAGTTATTATGGAAATATCCAAAAAATAGCTAACGTTCTAAAAAGAGAGTATGAAGATGCACTTGCAGCAAACCTTAATGCACAATATGTTAATCAGTCAACTAAGACGATAGCCAGTGTGCGTGAGGATAAAATCTTTCAAGATCATGAAATGAACAGTAATACGTCATTTCTTGATTTAGGATTTTCGAAAGTTGAAGTGGATACCGAGCGTTATCGTGGTAGTGATTTTGACAAGGAGAAATTCAAGGTTCTAGAGAAGGAATGGGAAAAGTTGTGTAATCACTTACCTCATTCTACTGTAGAACCCGAACTCAAATTCCGAAAGCTAGGTAAACATAAAGCAAGCGGACTTTATGTGCCAGGGTTAAATATCATGGCAGTTGATGTAAGAGATTCCTCCTCATTCATACATGAGTATGGTCATTATTTAGACTATACGTATGATCAATCAGGTATCATTAGTTCTACATCACACAGCTTTAAAGATATTCGTAATATCTATAAGGCTAGCTTGCTGAAACTTATTCAAATAGCAGAGGAAACCAGAACGGACTTAGCTCAAGCTGTTCATATTAAGAAGAAGTTGGATTATTATTTGACACCGACTGAAGTGTTTGCACGTGGCTTTGAATGGTGGGTTTTTGAAACTTATACCAAAGATTCAGAACTGCTATCTGATGAAGCTACTTACTATACTCGATTAGAGTATAGAGCTTTGAGGCAATGTCGACATCTTTTGTTTGCATTTTTTGACACGTTCTTTGAGAACTATCGTGCAATGCAACCTATTTATAAGGTTGAGAAGGAGCCAAAAACACTAGTAGCTTGTCGAAAGTCACTTGAAGATAAACCGACAACTGAAGGAGAACAGTTAAGCTTGTTTGAGTTCTGAGTGGAGAAAAACAATGATTATAAACAATATTTTAAAAGAAGCTATCGATAATAATATCCAAGATATTACCTTCTTCCCACATGGTGAAGATTACGAGGTGGCATTTAGAAATTCTGATGTTAAACAGGTCCCTGACTTTATTTCATCAGAAGATGCGGATGCTCTATTTGGTCATATTAAATATATAGCCGAGATGGATGTAACAGAAAAACGTTGTAGTCAGGTAAGAACTTGTGACTATCAGTTGGACGATGGTAGAGTTATCACCATTAGGATATCGATGATAGTTAATTTTCAAGGACTAGAAACGATGTCTATCCGACTTATTCATGTGAATGAGCGACGAATTTCTTTGAGTGAGTTTGATAGTAGTTGTATGGAAGAAGTGCTTGAACAAGTACGCATTCCAGGCTTGCACGTCATTACTGGTCCTGCAGGTGTCGGCAAAACGACTTTAGCCTACTCGTTACTTGCTGAAGCTTTTAAAGAAGGTAAAGTAGTAACAATTGAAAGACATGTCAAAATTAAGGAAATGTCTTTTTACCAACTACAAGTCAATAAGGCTAACGGTATGGAACTGGAAAATCTTGTGACTTTTGTATTACGCTCCAACCCTGACGTCTTGTTTATTGGTGAAGCAAATACACAAGAAGAAGTAGAAGCAGTAATTAAGGCAGTTTCTGCAGGATTAAGTGTCGTTACAACAGTTCATAAAGATGGCTTTTCAATCCCACATGATGTTTTAGAAATAGAACAAGGAAAAGATGGGAAACGAAACGTAGCATTGATTAAATAAAAGAGGAGAAAAACAATGACTGATACAATTAAGATTGATGCTTTTGACCGCTTCATGGCAGTAAGCCATTTTGATGAAGAAATGGCTGAAGCACATACACCGACTGAGGATGCTATTCATAATTGGATAGTTGATAATCAAGAGGATGATGAGCTGATTGCTGGGATTCTTAAACATCTGGATCGTACGATTAAGGATGCTATGGCTTACTGCATCAGAAAAGCCAGTAAATCTGACTATAGAAGTGGTCAAGGTGCTATGGTTGATGATGCCACAGTCTTTTCTTGGGTTAAAGAGTATTTTACCGCTGAAAAGGTTGAGACTAAACCAATTGTAGGTAAAATGACTACTGGTAGTAAGAAATCAACCCAGCAACCAACTAAGAAGCCAAAAAAGAAACAGAATAAGAGCCTAACTAAAACAGAAACTAAAAAGAAAAAAACAACTAAGAAAACTCCTGAAAAGGATGAGAAACAGTTAGATCTTTTTTCAGATTTATCTGTTGAAGAAGGCGAATTTTAACAACAATAAATAGAAAAATGGTCCTAGGGCCATTTTTTATTGATTAAGGGAGAAAAAACAATGACAAAAGCAGAGAATATTCAAGAAATCGTAGATAATCGTTTAAAAGTTCCTAACGGATTCTTCAAATGGGCGAAGAATAATTTTCCTATCTATGAATGGTCAAATAAGTCTAAGACAATTATCTCTTCCGACCGAAAAAAATTCTCGGAAAAGGTTACAAAACGCTTATCACTTAACAGCCGTTTAACCTTTGTAGGAGATACTTTTTACTTTGTCTGGATGGGAGTCACAAAGAAACGCATTGAAATGCAAATGTATGCTATCACTCAAAATATTGTTGATGGTAAAGAAAAGTTTGACGTCAGCCTTTATAACTTTTATCAGCTTGCCAACAATAAGATGGTGAAAGCACACTGGGATCCATATCTTTCAGCTAAAGAAGGTAAAGAAATCTATAGTACTGGATTCCAAAATCAGAGAAATGCTCTCTTTTTTGGCTCTGGTGCATTTAGTGTTTATACGCTTTATGGTGGTATGGAAAATCTTATTGAAAAGTTACAATCAAAATCTGAGTTGAGATACTTAGATTTTGATGAAGTGATAAAAGAAAATTTTGAGATAAGCTTAGTGCTACCTCATCTTTATAAATATAGAGAGCGTATTGAATTTGCTCAAAAAATCAAGGCGCGTGGAATCGTCAAAGATTTGGTAGGGTCTACGTTTTATAAATCATATTACTCATATAGTCTAGGACATAGTCATGCAAATATGAGTAAGGTTACCATGAACTTTCTTAAAAGGAATAAACCGTATCTAAAAAATACGGATATAAATGTTGAAAAGGCATTTTTCGAGGAAGATTTGCGTAGACGATATGGTCGAACCTTCGAGGGGTTATATGAGTTGATTATAAACGCTATGATTTCTGACAAGAAGCCACTAATTAAGCGTTTGGAAAGTATCATACCATCCACTGTGAAACCAATTCGTTTTATTAACTGGATGATGAAAAACAATATCTCCCTTCGTGATTATGAGGACTATCAAGAAATGGTAGAAGCTCTGGGAATTCCATTTGATGGAGATTATGTAGTTATCCCAAAAAATTGGGAAAATAAACATACAGAGATCGTAGAAAATTATTCAGCTCTTCTCGAGAATCAACAAGCACGTGGTACATATTTACGTGTAACTAATGCTATCAGAGATTTGAGAGTAGAGAAACAACGCCTTGAGGACGAAAAGAAAGAGGCGAAGTTGAGGGTTGAAACAGCTAAACGTTTGACAAACATGATGAAGGCTCAGACCGCATTTGACAAGTATGCTTTTATCTTTCCTAAAGACGAAAGTGAAATTGTCAAAGAAGGCAAAACCCTACATCATTGTGTTGGAAGTTATGCAAAAAAACACTTTGTCTACGGAACTTCTATTATTGTCTTTGTTCGTGATAAGGCACACAGAGAAACCCCTCTCTATACTCTTGAATTGAAAAACAATAGGATCATTCAACTGAAAGGAGAAAGGAACAAATCCGCAGATGAAGAGGCAAAGAAAGAAGCAGAACTTTTCTTAGCCCATTGTGGAAAGCTTAACATTCAGTTTTAGATAAAAGGAGAAAAAATGAAACTTAGAACTCATTATGAGTCAACTGCGTTTTCATGTTATACTAGAGATAACACTATACGTGATTTCATGTATAATTCAGGGAGAAGCGTCATGAAGTTGACTATTATTCTTTATAACAATAAAAAGATGATTGGAAAATACCTGGTTGATACAATCAGTAAAACCTTAGATACGTTTGAAAGGAAAGATGATTTTTTGTTGAACACAGAATTCACCTATGAACGTATGGTAGATTTTCTAAAAGGGCGTCAAATTGATTTTGGACGAAAAAACCGAAAGGAACTTTTAGGTTATACCTATACAGCTCCTGATGTCTGGCACGAAATTGCTATGACACACGGTTTTGATACCGATGATTTTTATTGGGTATCAATACCAGAACTCAATGATGAGCCATTTGTTTTAGAAGATCATCATCCTAATTTAAGTTGAAAATAGGAGAGATACTATGACTGTATTTACTTCTAGCAAAGGAACTCAAGAGAAATGGTTGAAAGATGACTATTTCTATAAGAGAGACTTTTTTGGTGGAGAAGCTGAAGCTGAGTTTCTAGTATCTGAGTTTTTGAAAAGTTGTGGGATTAAAGATTATGTACCTTACGAGAAAGTAGGTAGTGATCTTTGTCGTTCACAAAATTTCATACCAGAAGGTGGAAGCTTCGTTACGATGTTTCGTTTGCTGCAACAAAGGGGGTATACGGAATCAGATATCGAACAAATAGCCAAGAAACAACCTCAAGAGCAGTATAACTTTTTGAAAAAAGAGTTGGCTGATATTGGTTTTTCAGAAGCTGAGCTTGATTCGATATTTGCCAGACTCTTTGAGATTGATCGCTTAACCTTAAATGTTGATAGACACTGGAATAACTTTGGGATTATCTTTTCTAAAGATGAACCGCCATATCTATTAACTTTGTTTGATTTTGGTTACTCTCTAGGAGTTACCTTTCCCAGAACAATGCCCACGCATGTAGCTATTCGTAAGAGTAAAGCTATGACAGTCAGCAAAAGCTTTGATAAGCAATGTGAACTGGCTGGAGCATTCTCTTTTGACATTCCAGATAGTTTTATTGAGTTCCTCAAAAACAGGAAAACACGAGAGGCTCATATATTTTTGAGTCGTATAAACAAATACTACAACTAAAAAGAAAGACTTGGTATTATACCAGGTCTTTTTTAGTTTTAAGGAGAAAGAACAGCAATGGAAGAACAAAAAAATATTACTAAAACAATGACAAAAGCAGAAAAGGTTCAAGCTAACCTTTCTGCTATTAAACTTGTGAAAGTACTCGAAGCAGATAACCGTCTAGCTGATAGTGCCGAACAAGAAATTCTCTCTAACTATGTTGGTTGGGGAGGACTTGCTAACGATTTCTTTGATAGTAAGATTAATCGTTTTGCAAAAGAACGTGACGAGCTAAAAAGTCTTGTCACTAAAGAAGAATATCGTGCGATGGAAATGAGCTCCCTTACGGCTTACTACACAAGTCCAGAGATTGCTACTGCAATGTGGGATAAGATTGTAGAAAGTGGTTTTAAAGGAGGTAATATTCTTGATCCATCAATGGGTACTGGTATCTTCTTTGAAACAATGCCAGAGGATATCAAGAAGAATTCTACTCTTTATGGAATTGAACTTGATTCCATTACTGGTGCTATTGCTAAACACCTTCATCAAGACGCTACTGTTTTAGTCCAAGGATTTGAAACAGTAAACTTTGAAGGGACACCATTTGACTTGGTCATTACGAATGTTCCATTTGCGGATGTTCGCATTGTCGATAAGGCTTATGATAATAAACCTTATCGTATTCATGATTACTTCTTTAAGAAAGCTATCGATTTGGTACCCTACCATGGGATGGTTGCTGCTATCACTTCAACTGGTACTGCAGATAAGAGTGCTAGTTCAATTCTGCCAGAACTCCGTCGTAGCGGAACTCAGTTTTTAGGTGGTGTCCGCTTACCAAATACTGCTTTTAAAGATGCTGGAACACGAGTGGTAACAGATATCCTCTTTTTCCAAAAAGGAGCATTTATCCCTGTTCCCGATAATAATATCGACTTCTGGTCTTCAGATAGAAATAAACTCCCCTTTGATAAACGTGTCTCACTCAATCCCTATTTCTTCCAGGATGCTATTTGTAAAAATCCTTGTGTTCTAGGTGATTATCAGGTACGTAATTTCAATGGTGGAACACTGGATCTTGTGGTAGATAGCTCTTTTGACTTAGCTTCAGAGCTTCAAGAAGCACTATCAAAAGTAACAGTGCCTTTCGAAGTGGAGAGACTAGAACCTCGTGATATTATCCTTAAAGAAGAAGTGAATCATCTTGACCAAGACTTACTTGCTTCACTTGATATTCGATTGAACGAGTATGCCTGTGATAAAAATGGGCGTGTCTATTATCGTGATAACACGTCTATCCGTCCTAGCTCACGTGCAGCTGAAATGATTTTTTATCAAGACGAACAAGGACAGTTCGTAAAATATGATGATAAATACAAAGAAGAAGCCATTTTAGACTTTGAAGCAGCAGTAGAAGCAGACCCTAATATTGTTACGAATACATGGGTAAGTCAAACACCCTCTAAAGCAGCTAAAAGTAAAGGGCTTTACAAAGGTATTTATTTCTATGAAACACCCCTTACGGATACAGAAAACAAGCGTATCCGTGGCATGGTTGCTATCAAAAATGCGTATCAAGCCATTATTGATATTCAAATGACGACAGACTATGATGAAGGTAAATTCAAACAACTGCTTGCAACACTTAATCAAGCCTACGATACTTTCAAGAAGAAGTATGGTTATATCAATCAAGCGGTGAATGCGCGCCTCTTTGACCGAGATGACCGTTATCCTCTTATCGCTAGTCTTGAATTAGAGGAGTTGGACGAGAATGACAGCTCAAAGGTAGTCTTTGTGAAGTCAGATGCTTTTCAAAAGCCAACTATTCGTCCTAAAAAACATCTCCATCAAGTGATGTCAGCAGTAGAAGCCTTGAATGTGTCGCTTTCAGAAGGTCGTGGCGTTGATTTAAACCTCATGAGTTCTGTCTATCCAGATGTTTCAGAAGATATGATGATTTCAGAACTAGGTGAGACAGTGATGATTGATGTGGAAAGCTATATTGATGATAAGACTGTACACTATGTTACTAAGGATAAATTCCTTTCAGGTGATGTTCTTGCTAAACGTGATTGCATTAACTCTCTCATTGAAGACGGAGATACACAAGCGGATTGGGAACGTTATTTGGAATTGATTTTATCTGTTGTACCAGAACCAGTTGTCTTATCTGATATTGATTTCAGCATTGGTTCTAGCTGGATTCCTAGTAACGTCGTTTCTCAATGGGTGTTTAATGAATTGTTGGATGAAAAGGTTGGTCTCCATTCTGAAGAAGCTAAATCACTATTAGTGAAATCCAGAATCGGACGAGGATTCAACGAACGTTTGTTAAACTGCTATATGAGTCGTCAATCTAACCTTCGTTTAGGTTTACGTGATGAGTACAATAAAAGCTACTCACACGCAACAGATATTGTGGCTCACTTGCTTACAAGTAATCAACCAACAATCATGCGTAACTTTGGTACGACTGAAAACCCGATACGTAAGGTTGATGAAGTGGCTACAGCAAACCTACGTGAGTGTGAACGTGTTCTACAAGAAAGCTTCAAGAACTTTATTCATGAAAACCCAACAGTCCAAGAAGTGATTGAAGATACCTACAATGAAGTCTTTAATCGCTATGTGACACGTCAATATGATGGAAGTCTTTTGGAATTTGATGGTTTGGCTAAAGGTGTAGAGCTTCGCCCTCACCAAAAAAATGCCGTACAACGTATTCTTGAAGAGAGACGTGCACTGCTTGCTCACGAAGTGGGTACTGGTAAGACACTAACCATGATTTCAGCAGCTTTCAAGATGAAAGAACTTGGGCTTATTCATAAACCATTATTTGTGGTTCCATCTAGTCTAACAGCACAATTTGGTCAAGAAATTATGCGTTTCTACCCTACCAAGAAAGTGTTTGTTACGACTGAGCAGGATTTTGAAAAGTCACGACGTCGCTTGTTCGTTTCTCGTATTCTAACCAGCGACTATGATGGTATTGTGATTGGACATTCTCAATTTGAGAAAGTTCGTGTCTCACAAGAACGTGAACAAGACTTTATTTCTGAAAAGATTGATGAGCTTGATGAGATCATTAGTTACGCAAAAGCTAATGACGACAAAATTACTTTCAAGCAAGCACAATCGATGCGTAGAAGTCTTGAGGCAAACTTAGAAACGTTGCTTGAAAACAAGACTGGTATTGATGAGTTTATCAACTTTGAAAGCCTTGGTATTGATATGCTCTTTGTTGATGAAGCCCACGGGTACAAGAATGTCCGTCCTATGACACGTTTGGGGAACGTTGCTGGTATTACCAACCGTACCTCAAAAAAGAATATGGATATGGAAATGAAGGTGCGCGTGCTTCAAGAAGAGCATGATACACGTCACGTTGTCTTTGCGACTGGAACACCAGTTTCCAACTCTATTAGCGAAATGTATACGATGATGAATTATCTTCAACCGGATGTCATGGAACATTTCGGTGTAAGTTTCTTTGATGCTTGGGTTGGTGCGTTTGGGATTGTTGAGAATAGTCTTGAACTTAACCCTACTGGAGATAAGTATATTTCACGTAAACGCTTTGCTAAATTTATGAATCTCCCTGAGCTGATGGCGATTTATCGTCAGACCGCAGATATCCAAATGACTGAAGACCTTAATCTTCCAGTTCCTATGGTAGAAAAGGTAGCGGTTGAAAGTCAGTTGACTGATAACCAAAAGGTTTATTTGGATGAGCTTGTAGAACGCTCAGACCGAGTTAAAAATGGGAGTGTAGATCCTAGTGAAGATAACATGCTCAAAATCACTAGTGAAGCCAGAAAGTTGGCTTTAGATATGCGTTTGCTTGATGCAGAGCTCTATGTAAGAGCTGATGCAGATAAACTCATGCAAGTGGTTGAGCGAGTGGATAAGATTTATCACATGGAAGCTAAGCATAAAGGGACACAGATGATTTTCTCTGACCTTGGAACTCCTAATGGCAAGGGTTTCTCTGTTTATCAAGAGTTGAAAGATTTGCTTGTTGAACGAGGAATTCCTGAAGAAGAGATTGCTTTTATTCACGATGCTGCTAACAAGAAGGCTAAGCTCCAACTTCAACGTCAAATGAATGCTGGTGAGATTCGTATTCTCATGGCTTCAACGGAAAAAGGGGGAACCGGTCTTAACGTCCAACGTCGTATGAAAGCTGTTCATCATCTCGATGTGCCTTGGAAACCGTCTGATATTATCCAACGTAATGGACGTTTGGTTCGTCAAGGAAATATCTATCGCAAGGTAAATATTTTCCACTATATCACTAAAGGAAGCTTTGATAACTACCTTTGGCAGATTCAAGAAACAAAGCTCCGCTATATTACGCAAATCATGACCAGTCGTACACCGATGCGAGCTTCAGAGGATATTGACGAGCAAACACTTTCAGCCTCTGAATTTAAAGCCATTGCGACAGGCAATCCATATCTTAAACTTAAGATGGAACTTGATAACGAATTTGAGTTGTTGTCTAATCGTCGTAAGGCTTGGAAACGTGATATTGCTTTGTCTCAAAAACGTATTAAGCAAGCCCTTAAAGATAAGGAAAATTACGAGAAGAAACTTTCTCTATTAGTCCAGGATAAAGAGCTTGCAGAAAAGACAAAACCTTGGAAAGAAGTGGTTGAAAAAGAAGATGGTAAGAAATATGAGGTTGAACATAACCCCATTGTTATGACATTTGAACCAGATGGATACGAAGCAACTAAGAAAGATGTTGCAGGTAATCAACTGAATTATGCTATGCAAATGAATGTTGCCTCTGATCCACTACATATGAAAATGACAACCCTTGCTCATTATCGTGGTTTTGTCCTTCGTGCGTTGGAACAAAAATCACCTTGGCAACCAGAACGCATGCTTGACTTGCATATTATTGGTCAAAATAGCTATGCTGTTCGTCTAGACTTTGCGAGTGGTATTGGGACTATCCAGCGTATCAACAATGTTATTGATGGTATGGATAAACAAGCCAAACTCTTAGAGGAAAACATTGCTCGTTGTTCAGATACTATTAAGCGAGGAGAAGCTGCAGATGTTTTTGCAGACCAAGCTCGTCTTGACTATGTATCAGCAAAACGTGCCATTGTTAATCCTCTTATCGAAGTCGAGGACGAGTCTAAGAAGCCTACTGTAGAACAAATTGAAGAAGCAATCAATGCTTTTGACTTGCAATATAAGGCAGACCATCCAGAAATGGATGGGGACTCTGATGTAAAAGTTAGCTCAATCACTGAGGAATATAGTGCTAGCTATAATCCTGATGAAGAAAGCGAACTTGTTGAAGCTATCGATGGGTCAGTAGATGAAGCAGAAGCTGCCTTCGAGGAAGAAGAAGTAGTTGCTCAAGAAACCGTTGAAGAAACGACTCATGTTGTTGTTTCACAAGAAGTTCTTGATATGGCTGATGACTTCCTAGAAAGTATTTCTGAACTCTTTGGAATGACTGAAAAACATAATGACAATGTTGCTACAGAAGTAGTTTCTAAAACCTCTGTTAATGAGGAAGAAAAAGTAGTAGTTTACGAAGAAATTTCACTATTTGACTTTGTTTAAAATGCGAAGGGTATTGTTAGTATCACTTTTGCAGCATGAAAACACCCTAAAAATGAACTGCACCCCAAAAGTTAGACAGAAAAAATCTAACTTTTGAGGTGTTTTTATTATGAAATTAACTTATGAGGACAAGATTCAGATATATATACTGAGAAAACAGGGGAGAAGCTTCAAAGAGCTTTCAAAAAGATTTGGTGTGGATGTTTCTGGACTAAAATATATGGTGAGGTTGATTGAACGTTACGGAATAGAAATCGTCAAAAAAGGGAAGAATCGTTACTATTCTCCCGAATTAAAGGAAAAAATAATTAATAAAGTTTTGCTTAAAGGTCGTTCACGAAAAAGTGTATCTTTAGATTATGCTCTACCCAATCCTTCTCTGTTGAAAAATTGGATAGCACAATACAAGAAAAATGGGTATACTATTGTTGAAAAACAAGAGAGAGAGTACCTAAAATGGGACGTAAACGTAAGAAAACTTGGGAAGAAATGACAGAACTAGAACGACTCCAAGAGGAGAATGAACGCTTACGTACCGAGGTGTCTTACCTAAAAAAGTTAAAAGAACTAGAAGACAGGGACGAAGCCTTACAGCGAGAAAGGCAGAGACAATTAGAGAAATGGTCACAGGAGGATTTCAACTAGATTTACTTCTTGAAACGGCTGGTTTAGTTCGCTCAACTTACTACTATCAGTTGAAACAACTAGATGGATTTGACAAAGATAAAGAGCTTAAAGCTGAAATTCAATCAATTTATTGTGAGCATAAAGGAAATTACGGCTATCGTCGAATGACTCTTGAATTGAGAAATCGTGGCTTCATGGTAAATCATAAGAAAGTGCAACGTCTGATGAAGGTTCTTGGTTTAAGTGCTCGAATTCGTCGTAAACGTAAGTATTCTTCATATCAAGGAGAGGTTGGTAAGAAAGCAGAGAATCTCATTCAACGCCAGTTTGAAGCATCAAAACCAATGGAAAAGTGCTACACAGATGTGACAGAGTTTGCCATTCCAGCAAGCAGTCAAAAACTCTATTTATCACCAGTTTTAGATGGTTTTAACAGCGAAATTATCGCCTACAATCTTTCTACTTCACCCAACTTGGCACAAGTAAAATTAATGCTGGAACAAGCCTTCACAGAGAAGTACTATGAGAACACTATTCTACATAGTGATCAGGGATGGCAATATCAACATGATTTCTATCATCATTTTTTAGAGGAGAAAGGAATCCAGCCATCCATGTCACGTAAAGGCAATAGTCCAGACAACGGCATGATGGAATCCTTCTTTGGCATTCTTAAATCTGAGATGTTTTATGGTTATGAGAAGACGTTTAAGTCGCTTGAGCAATTGGAACAAGCTATTGTAGACTATATTGATTATTACAACAACAAACGTATTAAAGTAAAACTAAAACATACTAAGATTAGTAGTGAGGAAATCTCCGACGGGAGAAAGTACTCACTACTTTTTTCGTTATGTTAAAGTAGAGGTGTCTTGTTAAGTCGATGAGTCCTTTGGCGCTAGACGTCGTAACTAAAACTGGCAAGACACCTGTTTTAGGAA
>ERZ773180.70-NODE-70-length-83204-cov-7.580127_pt1 | contig 83204 bp, 65 predicted proteins | sample MGYA00511080_ERZ773180 | MGnify/ENA primary metagenome ERZ773180 (study PRJEB29015, sample SAMEA2738175) | human oral metagenome | biome: human oral; feature: human-associated habitat; material: saliva | place: China | collected 2178 ... | reverse complement strand
CTCGGCGCCGCGGCCGCGCTGGCGCTCTCGGGAAGGAGGCGGGCGTAGGGGGCGGGGCCTATAGGAACATGACCATATAGGCGGGAAGGGGAGCCACTTTGCCCGAGACGTGCACATTCGCCTCGCAGAGCACGACGGCCTGATCGGTGCGGTAGTTCTCTACCTTCATCACATTATCCAGGGCGCTGTGTCTCTTGTAGGTCTTGCCGCTTTTCACTTCGATAGGCAGCACATGGCAGCCTTTACGCTCCGTCACGAAGTCGAGCTCCCCGACCCCTTTCTTCCTGAAGAAGCGAAGTCGGTGTCCATGGGCCTTGAGCTCCTGCGCGATGGCGTTCTCATAAATCGATCCATAGTTGACGCCCAGGTTGTCGCTGACGATGCCCTTCGGTACCTCCATGCCGCACATGGCGCTGAGCAGGCCCACGTCGTTGGCGAACAATTTGAAGAAGGCACGGTTTTCCGCCATCTTGAGGGGATGGCGGGGTTCCGTCACGTTGACGACTGCGTTGGCCACGCCGGCATCCACGATCCACATGAAGTCTTCTTGGTAGCGCTCGTAGGTGCCCTTGGGAGCCAGGGCTGAGAAGTTGAACCTCTTCGACTGGGAGTCCAGCTGGGAGGGAATCTGATCGAAGATCTCGCGGATCACCAGCCTGCGTGAGCGGGCGTACTTGGATATATCGGCGCGGTAGAGCCTGACGATGTCGTCCTGGACCTTCTTCACTTCGGCGATGCTGCCGGTCTCCAGGAAGCGCGTCACTGCCGCCGGCATGCCACCCACCATGAGGTAGAGATGGAAGAGGGATAGCATTCGTTGATGAACGGGTTCTATGACGGGCTGGGACTCCGCGAAGCAGTCCCGCGCATGGCATAGGGCCTCCTCTCCAACGCCGAGTCCCCAGCAGAACTCCTCGAAATCCAAGGGATGCATATCCAGCACGCTCAGGTAGCCCACGGGAAGGGGGCGGGCATTGTCCAGCTCGACCCCGAGAAGCGATCCCGATAGGGTGAAGGTGAATCCCTCTCTTTCGACCAGGTACTTTATGAAAGTGACCACTTCGGAGCATTCCTGCACTTCATCGATGAACACGCAGGCGTCGCCCCGTTGGGGCTCCTCGGGCCGTGAGGCCTCCTTCCTATATTGTGAGGGGCGGGTGGCCCGGAAGCCAGGGCATGGACTTGGGAGAGGCCATGCAGATTCCGGTGGATTATCTGAGGAACGTGCCGGACGATATGGAAAGAAGCGATGGCAAGAAGAGGGATGCGAGGAAGGTCCAGTCGCTTTTGCGGGCGTTGGGGCGCGCGGAGAGCAACATGACTTCGATGAGGTCGTTGCAGAGGGATATGGAGGAATACGCCGAAGACCGCGACGCTGCATATGAGGCTTCCGTCAACATGATCGCCGACTACCTCGATTGCTTCACAAGGTCGGGTTCAACCAGGTTGAGGCCGCCGCGGCGGAGCTGCTGGCCCTCAGGAAAAAATTCAATGCGGAGACGGGGTCGAGCCCCTCGTTCCTATGCGTCATCTGCGGAATGTCAAATGCGGCATTCAGGAGGCCCGACGGGGTCATCGTGGTGCCGATTACATCGCTTGGCACATAGTTCCGGATGTCCGACATGTCGAACAATATGAAGCCAAGACGTCGAAGAGCGACCGTTCTCCCAGGTGATCGACTGTCGTGACGTCGCGGTGAGGTCGGATGTAGTCGCGCCGTGCGGCCCGCCCCGCCTGTCAGCGCAGCTCGACGGCTCGGACCGGATCGTCCGAGAACGCGACGCGCGCGAGCTTGCGGAACGTGCGGGGAGGCGTTCCGACGCGCTTCGAGAACAGCGCCGAGAAGCTCGTCGCGCGCGCGAAGCCGCACATGCGCGCGATCTGGCCGACGCTCAGTTCGCTCGAGGCGAGCAGCCGCTTCGCCCGCTCGACGCGCTCTGTCGCGATGAACTCGGTGGTGGTGGTCCCGGTCAGCTGCCGGAAGAGCCGTTTGAACTTGGTCGTGCCCATCTGCGCCATGTCGGCGAGCTCCCCGAGACGGGGCGGGGCGTCGATGTTGGCCCGGATGTGGTCGGCCACGAGCACGATCGCCCGGCGGTCCCCGTCGTCGACCGCCTCGGAAAAACGGTCCTCCATGGCCAGCATACGCCCCATCACCTCGTTCGCGATACCCGCGAAAAGCAGTTCGGCCGCCCTGCCGTGCGCCTCGGTGCCGCCGATCGCCTCGAGCAGGCGTGGAATCTGCGGGTCCCACATGCCCTCGCCGCGCATTGCGCCAAGGCATGCGGAAAGGTGGGCCAACGACTCGGAGCACCCGTTGCCGAACGCCTTCTCGAAATACCCGTCGTAGTACTCGATCTCGGTGTAGGCGACGTGCGTGCCCGTCGGCATCACGACGCGACCGGTGCGAGGCCTGGTCTCCAGGAACGCCATGACCTGCGCTGGCGGGAAGATGCCGGCGCTCTCGTGGCGAATCGCGAAGTAGTTGGTGAAATCGAATGCGAATGGAACTCGTTTGAGCAGCCTGAAGTCGCAGCTTGCCACGACGAGGTCTCGATCGAGCGACCACGCGTGGTACCAGCCCTCCGAAGCCTCCCCGTCGCCCGCGAAGAACACGCCGCAGCCTCGTGGGTTCTCGTGCGAGGGGACGAGCCCGACATTCGCCAGAGGGGCGGTAAAGAGCGAGCCAGCCCAGGATCCGCCGGGGACGTCGGGGTCGGACATTTGCGATCGGACGCGATGCATGCCCGTAGAGTCCTTTTCCTCCGAGAGCCTCGTCAGCGACAGTTAGCGATAGCTAACATCCTCATGATACACCCAATGGGCCACGCGGAGAGCGAAAGGGCGACAAGTGGCTTTGACCGACGACAACGGACTCTGCAGCCGTCTCGACGTGCGCACCAAGCTTGCGGTGCTCCTTGCGCTCATCGTCACCGGCGCGTTCGTCAAAGACTTCGCGTGGGGCAGCATGGTCTTCGCCTTCGCGTGCATGCTGACCTTCGCGATTGGGCGGAGGAAGATGGCGCTGTCGTTCGCGGCAAGCTATGTGCTCATCATGCTCGTCTTCTGGGTCACCTTGTCCTTGCCGCGGAGCGTGTCGGGGGCCATGGGCTCGGCCGTCCTGCTGGCGCGCACGTGCATGCCGGTATTCCTGTTCGCCGCAGCGTTCGTGTCGTCGACCAAGATCGGAGACCTCACGGCGGCGCTGTATGGTCTGTGCCTGCCGCGCGCTTTGGTGGTGCCGCTTGCGGTGTGCGTCCGTTTCTTCCCGACGCTCGGCCAGGAGGCCAGCGCCGTGCTCACCTCGATGCACCTGCGCGGGCTGGGCCTTTCGCCGCGCAACGTCGTCGCGCACCCGGTTCTCACGTTCGAATCGCTGCTGGTGCCCCTCATGCTGCGCTGCGCGAAGATAGCCGACGAGCTCGCGGCGTCGGCGGTGGCGCGCGGCATCGACCGGCCGGGCCTCCGCACGTCGTACAACCCCACCCGCATCACGGCGGCCGACGTCGCCGTGCTGGCGAGCACCGTCGCCTGGTGCGCTGGCGTCGCCGCCGCCAAAGCGTATTTCGAAGGCGGTCTGGTCGTATGAGCGTGCCGGTCATCGAGTTCGAGGGCGTGTCGTTCACGTATGCAGGCGCCGACGAGGCCTCGGTGAAGAAGGTCTCGCTTGCGGTCGAGGCAGGGGAGTGCGTGGTCCTGTGCGGGTGCTCGGGCTGCGGCAAGACCACCCTGACCCGCCTTGCCAACGGGCTGGCCGGCGGCTTTTGGGAAGGAAGGCGTACAGGCGCGGTGCGCGTCGAAGGGCGAAACGTCGACGAATTCGAAGAATGGCAGCTCGCCGAGCATATAGGCAGCGTGTTTCAGAACCCCCGCACGCAGTTCTTCAACCTCGACACGACGGGCGAGATCGCCTTCGCCCTCGAGAACCTGGGCGTCCCGCGCGACGAGATGCATGCGCGCGTGGCACGCGTGGCAGACGAGCTGGGTGCGACCGACCTGCTCGATCGCTCGATCTTCAAGCTCTCGGGCGGCCAGATGCAGTCGATCGCCTTCGCAAACGTTTCGGTCTGCGAGCCAAGGGCCTACGTGCTCGACGAGCCGTCGAGCAACCTGGATCCCGTCGGCATGGAGCGGCTCGCTGCACTCATCGCCAAGGCGAAGGCCGCGGGTTCCGCGGTGCTTGTCGCCGAGCATCGCCTGGCCTACCTCTCAGATGCCGCCGACACGTACGTCCTCATCGAAGAGGGTCGGGTCGCGCACGCATGGACCCCGAGCGAGTTCAAAGCGCTCTCTGCCCTGGAACGCACCCGTATGGGCCTGCGCTCGCCGACTCCGCCGCGCACAGCCGATCTCGTTGCATGGCCTCGCATCGGTGCGACGTCGGCGTTTCCGGCGCTTGAGGCGCGCGGCATCGTCGCGGAGTACGACCGCGACGACGAGGTGCTGCGCAACGTGACCGCGGGCTTCGAGGCCGGGCACGTCACCGGCGTCGTCGCCCCGAACGGGACGGGCAAGTCCACGCTGTTCAAATGCCTGGCCGGCGTGCACCCCGAGGTGCTGGGGCACGTTCGCATCGACGGGGCCGTTACGATTCCCAGGAAGCGTGCGGACGAGGTCTTCCTGGTGATGCAGGACCCCGACTATCAGCTGTTCAGGCCGACGGTTCGCGACGAGCTCACGACGCTTCCCCGCGTCGAGGGCGGCATCGACCCTGCACGCGCCGACGCGATGCTCGAGCGATTCGGGCTGACCTCGGTTGCGGATCGCCATCCCGCCTCGCTTTCGGGCGGTCAGAAGCAGCGCGTCGCATGCGCCTTGGCTGCGCTCTCGGACGCCCGCGCGCTGCTGTTCGACGAGCCGACGAGCGGCCTTGACCTGGACAACATGCGCCGACTTGCGCGAACCATGCGCGAGCTGGCGGACGAAGGCCGAGCGGTCGTGGTGGCAACCCATGATCCCGAACTGCTCTCGGAGGCATGCGATCGGATTATCACGCTTGGATGACCTGCGCAGACGCGCTTCATCAAGAGAGACCTGAACCTGCAAGCAGAAAGGACATCGCACATGGAAGCAAACGTTGAAGAGAGGAAGCTCACCTCGAGGGATCTCATCGCGCTCGGCGTCTTCTCTCTGCTCTTCATGATCGTGAGCATGCTCGTCGTCGGCCTCACCTCGATAAGCGTCATCGCCTACTGCGGCTGCTGTGCCATCGCGGCCATCCCCGCGGGCATCGTCTGGACCTACATGCACGTGCGCATCCCACGCGCGGGCACGTCGCTCGTCATGGCCGCCGTCTTCGCCATCGTCGTGTTCGCCGTCGGCAGCGGCTGGCCGGTCGCCCTGGGCCTCCTGATCGGCGGCGGCGTCTCCGAGTTGGTGCGTAAAGCGGTCGGTCGCAGGCGCTTTTCGGGGATCGCCGTCGGCTACGCGCTGTTCGAGACCTGCTGGGCCGCCGGCATCTTCGTCCCCATGTTCGCGGATCAGGACTACTATCGCGCACTCATGGGATCGAACAACATCGATCCGTCCTACATGGAGTCGATGCTCTCGTTCGTGACGCCCCAGACGTTCGCCGCCATCGCCGCCATCACCATCGTCGGGGCGCTCATTGGCGCCTTCCTAGGGCGCACCGTCTTCAAGAAGCACTTCGAGCGCGCCGGCATCGCATAAGGAGCAGGAAGGGAGTGGACCGCATGAAAGAGCAGGATGCCATGCAGGTCGAGCCTGCGGCCGGGGTCGCAGGCAAGATCTCGGCCGGATCCGCGGACGGCAAGGGCAGACAGCCCAAACGGCCCGGGGTGTTCACGCGCTGCATGGCGTTCGCCGGGCCGCGCAAGCCCCTCATCGTGCTGTCGATGCTGCTGGCCGCGCTGTCCTCGGCGGCGTCGTTCGTGCCCTACGTCGCCATCTATGCGACGATATCGGCGATCGTGGCCGTCTATCCGGACCTGTCTGCGCTCGACGCGCGCCAGCTCTCGGGCTACGGCATGCTGGCGCTGGCGGGAGTCGTCGCCGATGTGGGGTGCTACCTGTGCGCGCTGCTGTGCTCGCATGCGGCTGCGTTCGACACGCAGTACCGCATCAAGATCGGCATCGTCGACCATTTGGGCAAGGTGCCGCTGGGGCACGTCGCCCGGCTGGGAACGGGACGCATCTCCAAGATCATGGACGAGGCGGTCGACGGCATAGAGCAGTTCATCGGGCACTCGATCCCCGATTTGGCCGCCACCGCCGTTGCGCCCGTCGTGCTCATCGTGCTGCTCTTCGTGTTCGACTGGCGCTTCGGCGTGGCGACCATCGTCGCGGTCGCCGTTGCCTGCATCGTGCAGTTCTCGTGCTACGCCGACAAGCGCCTCATGAGCCAGATGGGGCGCTACCAGCAGGTCAAGGAGGAAATGGGCAACGCCGCCGTCGAATACGTGCGCGGCATGCGCGTCGTCAAGGCATTCGGGCAGACCGCACGCTCGTTCAGGAAGCTCGCCGAGGCCGTCAAGGACTACACGGGGCTGGCGCTGGACGTCACGTTCTTCTTCCAGAACTCCATGCCGGGCTTCACCGCGCTGCTCAACAGTGCCTACCTGTTTGTCCTGCCGGTAGGCATCCTGCTCGCCCCCGGAGCGGACGACTGGCCGGCCTTCGTCCTCTCGCTCGTCTTCTACCTGCTGTTCGTGCATTCGATCTCGAGCGTGTTCCAGAAGATCCTCTATGTGAGCGAGGACTCCATGATCGCCGGCGCGAGCATCGGCCGCATCGATTCGGTGCTGAAGCTCGACGAGCTTTCCTCTGCCGGCGAAGCGCAGACCCTGCGCGATGCCTCGGTGGAGTTCGAGAACGTGAGCTTCGCGTACGAGGAAGGCGGCCCGCAAGCGCTCGAGAACGTGAGCTTCACCGTGCCCGCCGGAAGCGTGTGCGCGGTCGTCGGGCCGTCAGGCTCGGGCAAATCGACGCTCGCGAACCTCCTCGCGCGTTTCTGGGACGTCGATCGCGGCTGCATCCGCATAGGCGGCGCCGACGTGCGCTCGATGGGATCCGACGAGCTCATGGAACAGCTGAGCCTGGTGTTCCAGGACTTCCACCTGTTTCGCGAAAGCATCGCGGACAACATACGCCGCGGCCGCGACGGCGCCACGGACGCCGACGTGATCGCGGCGGCGAAGGCGGCCCAGGCGCACGACTTCATCGAGCGGCTGCCCTCCGGATACGACACCGTCGTGGGCGCCGCGGGCATCCATCTGTCCGGCGGCGAGGGCCAGCGCATCGCCCTGGCACGGGCGATCCTCTCGGATGCCCCTGTCGTGGTGCTCGACGAGGCCACCGCGTTCGCCGACCCCGAGAACGAGCGGCTCATCCAGAAGGCGTTCGAGGGGCTCATGGACGGCAAGACGGTGCTGATGATCGCGCACCGGCTGTCGACGGTGGTCGGTGCCGACAAGATCGTCGTCATGGACGACGGCAAGGTGGCGGAAGAGGGCACGCACGCCGAGCTGCTCGCTTCAGGCGGCACCTACGCACGGATGTGGGAACGCTACGAGCAGTCGCTCGTTTGGGGCATCAGCTCCGACGGCGGCGCGCGAATCGCTGCGGCGCCGCCTACTGCAGCCCTTCCGCCCGAGGCGGTGGCTGCGAAGTCCGCTACCGCTGCTACTACGACCGTATCCGTGGCCACCGCAAGCGCCGATGGAAACGAGGATGCCCCGGGCAAGAGGCAGCCGTGGCTCAAGCGGCTTCTGAGCCTTTCGGACGAGGGATACAGGGGCCTGGCGCGCTCGTCGGTCGCCTGCACCCTCACCGACCTGTCGCTCACGATCCCGTTCATGTGCACGGTCGCCGCGTTTTCCATCCTCGTCGGAACGCTCGCGGGCGAGCCGTTCGAGGCCGGGAGGCTGTGGGCGGTGTTCGCCTGCGGCATCGCGGGCCTCGTCGTCACCTTCATCGCCGCGAAGAACGACTACAGGAAGACGTACGTCGCCGCCTACACCGAATCGGAATCGATGCGCCTGTCCCTTGCCGAGCATCTGCGCAGGCTGCCCATGAGCTTCTTCAACCGGCGTGGGACCGCCGACGTCGCCGATCGCATTATGAGCGATGTGACCGCGCAGGAAACGATGCTTTCGAGCACGGTGCCGCAGCTCGTGGCCGGGTGCGTCTCTACGGTCGCGATCTGCGTGCTGCTCGCGTTCTTCAACTGGATGCTTGCGTTCTGCGTGCTCGTGACACTGCCGATCGCCGCGCTGATCGTCCTTGCCAGCCATCGGCGCGAGAAGCGCCTGTTCGAGCGCCAGCAGGATGCGCGCATCGAATCGCTCGCCTGCATCCAGGATTATCTCGAGGGTCTCAAAGACATCCGCGCCTGCCATATGGTCGGCGAGAAATCGCACGAGATGAACGAGGCGCTCCTGTCGCTCAAGCGCATGACCATGAAAGTCGAGCTGGCGGTCGACCTATCGGTATCGCTCGCCAACGCGATCCTGCGCTCGGGCGTAGGGCTTACGGTGTTCGTCGGCACCGCCTTGCTTGCGGGCGGCAGCGTCGACTTCATGACGCTGCTCATGTTCCTCCTCATCGCCTCGCGCGTGTACGGGCCGATCCTCATGCTGGTCTCCAAGCTGCCCAGCGTGCTGAGCCTTTCGACCAAGACCGCGCGCCTCAGGGCCATCATGGACGAGCCCGAGGCATGCGGCGATGTGGAAGTCCTGGTGGACAGCCATCAGATCGCCTTCGAGGACGTGCGCTTCGCCTACGAGGAAAAGGAGGTGCTGCACGGCGTGAGCTTCGTCGCGCGCGAGGGGCAGGTGACGGCGCTGGTTGGGCCGTCCGGCTCGGGCAAGTCGACCTGCGCCCAGCTCGCAGCCCGATTCTGGATACCCGGCGGGGGACGTGTGACCTGCGGCGGACGCGACATAGCGGGTTTTCGCGAGGAATCGTGGCTGTCGCATGTCTCGATGGTGTTCCAGGATGTGCTGCTCTTCGACGACACGGTGGCGGGCAACATCCGCATCGGGCGCGAGGACGCGACCGATGACGAGGTGCGCGCCGCGGCGGAGACGGCATGCTGCACCGAGTTCATCGACAGGCTTCCCGACGGCTTCGACACCATGCTGGGCGAAAACGGGGCAGCGCTTTCGGGCGGCGAGCGCCAGCGCCTCTCGATTGCCCGTGCCCTGCTCAAGGACGCGCCGGTGATCCTGCTCGACGAGGCCACGGCCTCGCTCGACCCTGAGAGCGAGACGTTGGTCCAGCAGGCCGTGGGGCGCCTGTGCGCCGGCAAGACGGTCATCGTGATCGCCCACCGCATGCGCACGGTGGCAGGGGCCGACCATATCGTGGTGATCGACGACGGCTGCGTTGTCGAGGAAGGGAGCCATGGGCTTTTGCTCGAACGGCAGGGCCTCTATGCCCGGCTGTGGGAGCTGCAGCACGAGAGCGCCGGCTGGAACGTCGAGAGGCGCTAACGCGGTTCGCAACGGCGTACGGTGCCCGCCCTCACCAGCCGCAGCGTGTTGGAGGTGTGCCCGGTGGGCGGTATGGTCCTCGGCGAGTCCGAGGTCTTGGGCTCCTTCACGCAGGGGCCTCCGCCGCCGTCTCCAAGGGCGTGGGCCACGGTCATGCCGCCGTCTGAGGGGACGTTTAGGGAATGGGTGGCATACCAGTTCCCCAAGATGCCGATCGCCGAACCGACCCCAGAGACCACGCCAAACGAGATCATGATGGGCGGCTCCACTGTCTCGCTCGGTCTCTCGAGCGAGACACACCGCTTCCCTCAGCGTTGGCGTACTGCGGCGATGCGTCGTGCGTTCTGCTTCGATCGTCCGACGTTCGTCTCGTAGTTTTGCTGGAAGACCCAGCAGTAGAGGCAGTCAAGGATAAAGTGCACCGCGTTGAACGACGCGAAGCCCTCGATCTTGGTCGAGAACGAGCTGTCCTCGCCGACGTGGGTGAGGATGGTGTCATCGGCCATGCGTGCGACCGTGCTCTGCGGATGTGCGGTGATGGCGAGCGTGCGCCTCCCCAGACTCCGGAGAATCTGGACGCACTCGACAATGGCGGGCGTCTCACCCGAGTGTGAGATGAGCAGGTTAAACGAGTCCTTTCCACCAAGGAAGGCGTAGCTTGGAAGCAGGGACGAGTTCTCCTCGATGTTGGTCTGCTTGCCCAGCCTGATCATCTTCTGCTTGAAGTCGAGGGCTGCGGTGGCAGAGACCCCGACAGCGTAGATGTTGGCGCTATCCGCTGACGCCATGCGTTCCACGACGCCTTCGAGCCTGCGGTAGTCGAAGCTCTGGAGGGCGTTGTTCATGGCGCTCGCCGCCAAGTTGGCCATGCTGAAGGCAACCTCCCGAAGCGGGTCCGTGGCCGAGAAGGGCAGGTTTGCGTCGACGCTCTTGCGCCGGGAGGCCTCCTCGAGCTCTGCCGCAAAGACGATGCGGAAGTCACGGTAGCCTGACAGGCCCAGCTTGCGGCAGAGGCGGGTTATGGTCGCGGGGGAGGAGTAGGTCCTTCTGGCGAGCTCCGAGATCCCCAGGTTCCTGATATCGTGGGCATTCACGAGGAGGTAATCCGCGATCTTGGCCTCGGAGGCGGTGAGGCTGCCCTTCATTTTGAGCGCGTCCATGATCATCGTATGTCTCGTTTCTCGTTTCTGACGTGTGACGCGGATCCCGCATGGGACAGGTGCCGCTAGCCGAAGTCCCTTATGCCACCAGATTTCAGCAGTATGGTCGTCGAGGCGAAGGACGCAACGAGTGATATGGCGATGCCCAGACAATACATGGGGAAGTTCTTCGCGCCGAGCCATGCACCAAACGAGAGGATGCCAGAGAACGCGAAGTTGGTGGCTGCGACCTGCCCGAGGCCGAGCACGAGCCCGCCGCAGGCCCCCGAGACGACCATCGTGGCGATGAGCCTCTTGTCGCGCAGGATGACGCCATAGAGGCCGGGCTCGGTGATGCCGCAGAGGGCGTTGGTGAAGGCGGCGGAGCCAGCGGCGGTCTTGTCCTGCGGGTCCTTTGCGAAGAGCATGACGGCGAGGCAGATGCCCAGGGCGGCGTAGTTGCCCATGCCGTCTGCGGCGAGTCCGTACTCGAAGCCCTGGCTGGCAAGGACGGCGAGCATGATGGGGGTGACTGCCCAGTGCAGGCCGAGCAGGATGATGATGCTGAAGAGAGCGCCCAGCACGACGTCCATGACGATCAGGTTGTTTGCGAGGACGGTGTAGAGGGCGCTGATGCCGTTTGCGGCAAGGCCTCCCAGGGGGCCAAAGACCATGATGGTCAGCGGTACGAAGACGAAGAGGCACAGAGCGGGTACGATGACGAATTGGACGGAGCTGGGAGCGACCCGCTTGAGCCAGCGCTCGAAGAGGCTCATGCAGAAGACGGCGAGGAGGATGGGGATAAAGGAGCCGCCGAAGTTGAACGCGGTGAAGTTGATTCCCAGCAGGTTGACGCTTGCGCCCGTGACTAGCAAGTCAGAGACGCCTGGGTACATGATGGCAGCCCCGAGGGTCGCGGCGACGTAGGGGTTGCACTTGAAGTGCTTGCCGGCGGTGAAGGCAAGCAGGATCGGGAAGAAGTAGATTAGGGCGTAGAAGATCGCGTAGAACGTCATATAGGTCAGGCTGTCGGGGGCGACGACGCCCATGTTGGCGAGCAGGCCGATGATGCCGGAGGCAATGCCGCCCGTTGCGAGCACGGGGATGTAGGGTGCGTAGACGTCGGACATCATGCGGGTGAAGCGGTCGAAGAGACCGATCCTTGCGGCGCTAGGGTCGTCTATGGCCTCGGACTCCCTGATGCCACGCTCCTTGAGCTCGGGAAGCTCGACGAGCTGCCTGAACACGTCGTCCACCCGGTTGCCAACGAGCACCTGTCGGCCCCTCTCGGCAAGCTCGAGGGCCAGCTCGCAGCCAATCGAGCCGCCGCCGAGGATGACGATGCGCCCCTCGAGCTCGTCGGCGCGCATGATGGCCTCGGTTGCCAGCAGCACCTTGGGCCCATCGATCCCCTCGATGGCGGGCCTGCGTTCGGTTGCGCCGATTGCGATGCCGAGCGCCTCAGGCTCGAGGGCGCGCACAAGCTCGGGCGTGGCCTCGCAACCGAGCATCACGCGGATGTCCCTCTTGGCAAGCTGGGCCCTGTAGTGGCCAAGGAGTCGCGCCACCTCCGACTTGTGGCTCTCCCGTGCGATGAAGCGCAGCATGCCGCCAGGCTCGTCCTCGCCTTCGACCAGCGTCACGCGGTGACCACGGTCGAAGGCGGTGATGGCCGCCCTCATGCCGCCTGGTCCCGCACCAAGGATGACCACGTTGCGGCCTGTGTCGGCACGGGCGATTCCCTTGGGGACAAAGGACTCGTTGTGGTAGTGCGGGTTGACGGAGCATCCCACGTTCCAGTGGTCCGAGGCGATGTGGTAGCAGTTGTTGCACCTCAGGCAGGGAACGATGTCCTCGGGCCTGCCCTCCATGGCCTTCCTCGGCCAGTCGGGGTCGGCGATGAGCGTGCGACCAAAGGCGACGGCATCGACGTCGTTCCGGGCGAGGGCGTCCTCGGCCACCTGTGGCGTCATGAACGCGCCCACAACCGAAACGGGGATGCTCACGGCCCGCTTTACTTGGCGTGCCCAGCTGAGGTTGGTCATCTCCGGCTCGAGGTTGGTGGTGATGCAGTGGACGTTCGCGACGGTGTTCTTGTCGATGCCCGAGGAGACCTGGATCATGTCCACGTACCTCTCGGCCATCCTGGAGAACGCGAGCACGTCTGGGAACTCGATGGACCCCTCGACCCACTCATAGGCGCTGATGCGCATCTCGACAGGGTAGTGCGGCCCGACGGCATTGCGGACGGCCTCGAGGATGCGCAGGGGGAACCCGGCCCTGTTCTCGATGCTGCCGCCGTACTCGTCGCTTCGGTGGTTGTAGAAGGGCGAGAGGAACTGGTCGGGCAGCCAGCCGTGACCAAAGTGGAGGAGGATGGCGTCGAATCCGATCTTTCTGCAAGACGCGACCGTCCGGGAGTACCAGTCGAGCGTCTCCTGCATCATGGCCTCGTCCATGGCGCGCACCTTGGTACCGTCGGGCATGGTGAGCGAGCAGGGACCCTTTGCGTAGTCCCTCATCCGCGACTCGCGCCCTCCGTGGAAGATCTCGATGGAGGCCTTGGAGCCCGCCTAGTGGACCTTGAGGACGCGCTTGCGCGTCGCCTCGCGCTCGTACTTCGCAAATGGCCAGGGCTCGTCCTCGCTTGCGAAGCTCGATCTGCCAGGCTCGACGATGGCGTGCCCGGCCACCACGAGCGCCGCACCGCCCAGGGCCTTCTCGTCGAAGGCGTCACCCGTCGGCGTTGCGATGATGCGGTTCCTCAGGATCATACCGTTGACGTTCAGCGGACGAAGGAGCTGCTCGAACACGCCCTGTCACCTCCCTTGCATCGCCGTCCTCTGCCGGCAAGGATAGGTGACGGGTCGGTGGGAGAAGCCCTTGGGGGTCAAGTTGTTGAATTGCTTTCAGTTCTGGGGCGAGAAAGTGCCTCCGACATGAAAATGCTTTTCAGACAAGGGGGAGTGGGGGAGAGGAAGGTCTCCATCGCGCTCACCGAGGCTGACGTCATGGGCGCCAGGCGCGGCGGGTCCACCTACAACCCCACGTCGGGTGATGTGGGCGCCCACTAGGTCCCCGCGCCTGCCACACGAGGGACGTCGCGTTTGCCCCGCGAGGGACGTCTTGCCTGTTCAGATTTGTCGCAGTCGGCACGACGCCTTGGGATGCGACGCCTTGGGATAGATGCTATAAATAGGCACGGGCGCGCCGATTGGTGCGCCCACGAGGTGCCTGGCATGGCAGCCTTGGTGAGCCCTTGCCCCTCCTGGGGAATTATGATCGGGCATCAATCTGCCAGGCGCGAAGAGAGGACGGCAGGGGGCCGTCCGAGACCCAGGGGGGACATAACGTGAGAGAGTACCTGGTAAGCGCGTCGGACGTGCTCGAGGAGTGCGCAACCGATGCCGAGCAGGGCCTTGGTGCCGGTGTCGCAGAGGAGCTGCTCAGGCAGAACGGCCCAAACAAGCTCAAGGAGGCCGAGAGGACCCCACTCTGGATCCGCTTCTTCCAGCAGATGGGCGATCCCATGGTCATCATGCTGATCGTGGCTGCGGTCATCTCGGCCGCAACGAGCGTGGTGCAGGGCGAGGCCGACTTCGCCGACGTGGTCATCATCATGTTCGTCGTCATCCTCAACTCCGTCCTCGGCGTCGTGCAGGAGGCCAAGTCCGAGGAGGCGCTCGCGGCGCTCCAGGAGATGGCTGCCGCCACGAGCAAGGTCATCCGGGACGGCAAGCAGGTCGAGGTCCACTCGCAGGACCTCGTCGTGGGTGACGTCGTGATCCTCGAGGCCGGCGACTCCGTGCCGGCGGACTGCCGCATCCTCGAGAGCGCGTCCATGAAGGTCGAGGAGGCGGCCCTCACGGGCGAGTCCGTGCCCGTGACGAAGCACGCGTACGCGATCAGCCTTCCCGAGGGCGAGGACGACGTTCCTCTCGGCGATCGCAAGAACATGTGCTACATGGGCTCCACCGTGGTCTTTGGCCGTGGCCGTGCCGTGGTCGTGGCGACGGGCATGCAGACCGAGATGGGCAAGATCGCCGGCGCCATCGCCGAGGCACAGGACGAGGAGACCCCGCTGCAGGTCAAGCTCGACGAGCTCTCCCACATCCTGACCATCCTCGTCGTCATCATCTGCGCCGTCGTGTTCCTCACGGGCTTCTTCAAGCATGGCATGGGCTTCGTCTCAAACCTCGACCTGGTGCTCGACACCTTCATGGTCGCCGTGGCACTTGCCGTCGCCGCCATCCCCGAGGGACTGGTCGCCGTCGTGACCATCGTGCTCTCCATGGGCGTCACCAAGATGAGCCAGCGTCACGCCATCATCCGCAAGCTCTCGGCCGTCGAGACCCTGGGCTGCACCCAGATCATCTGCTCCGACAAGACGGGCACCCTCACCCAGAACCGCATGACCGTCGTGGAGCACGCCACCGAGAACCTCACCTCCCACGTCCGCACCATGGCGCTCGCCTCCGACGCCAAGTGGGACGAGGCCACCGGAGCCGCCCTCGGCGAGCCGACCGAGGCCGCGCTTGTGACCGACGCCGCCAAGCTGGGTTTCACGACCTCCCACCTGTCCCAGTCCCGCCCGCGCATCGGCGAGGCCCCGTTCGACTCTGGCCGCAAGATGATGTCCGTCGTGGTTCGCGGCAGGGATGGCGTCATGCAGCACACCAAGGGCGGTCCCGACGTCGTGCTGGCCCGTTGCACCAGGTACCTGGCCGAGGACGGCGTCGTCCCCATGACCGACGAGCTGCGCGCCCAGGTCATGGAGCAGAACAAGGCCATGGCCGACCGCGCGTTGCGCGTCATGGCGGCGGCGCGCCGCGACTGGGGCGACAGCGAGCCCGAGAGCTACGATGCCTCCTACCTCGAGCAGGACCTCACCTTCGTCGGGCTCTCCGGCATGATCGACCCGGTCCGTCCCGAGGTCAAGGCGGCCATCGAGGAGGCCCGCTCCGCAGGGATCCGTGTCGTCATGATCACCGGCGACCACGTCGATACCGCCGTGGCCATCGCCCGCGAGCTGTGCCTCGTCGAAGGGCGTGGGCAGGCCATCACCGGTGCCGAGCTTGACCGCCTCTCCAACGAGGAGCTCACCGAACGCATCGCGGACTTTGGCGTCTACGCCCGTGTCCAGCCCGAGCACAAGACCCGCATCGTCGACGCGTGGAAGAAGGAGGGCAAGGTCGTCGGCATGACCGGCGACGGCGTCAACGATGCCCCCTCCATCAAGCGCGCCGACATCGGCATCGGCATGGGCATCACCGGCACAGACGTCACCAAGAACGTCGCCGACATGGTTCTGGCTGACGACAACTTCGCCACCATCATCGGCGCGGTCGAAGAGGGCCGTCGCATCTACGACAACATCCGCAAGTGCATCCAGTTCCTGCTGTCCAGCAACCTCGCCGAGGTGATTGCGGTCTTCGTGGCCTCGCTCGTCGGCTTCACGATCCTCGAGCCCACGCACCTCTTGTGGATCAACCTCATCACCGACTCGCTGCCCGCCCTCGCCATGGCAACGGAGGGCGCCGAGAAGGACATCATGGAACGCCGTCCGCGCGACGCCAAGGACGGCATCTTCGCCGGGGGGATGGGTGCCGACACGATCTTCCAGGGCGTCGTCATCTCCCTGCTGACGATCGCCGCCTACTTCATCGGCATCAGCTCCGTTGGTGCCTCCGTCGCGGACGTCGTTGCCAGCGACAGGGCAGGTCTCACGGGCATGACCATGGCGTTTCTGACGCTCTCGATGGTCGAGATGTTCCACTCGCTCAACATGCGCAGCCTGCGCGGCTCCATCTTCACGCTCAAGGGTCAGAACAAGTGGCTGTGGGGGTCCCTCGCGATTGCGCTGCTCCTGACCTTCGTCGTGATCGAGACCCCGCTCTCCGTCGCCTTCGACTTCGCCGAGCTGGATCTGGAGCACTATGCCATCTCGATGGGTCTGGCCATCCTGATCATCCCCATCGTCGAGCTGGAGAAACTCGTCATGCGCTCGATCGAGAAGGGCGAGAGGCACGGTTAGGGCAGAGGTGGTCGTGCGGCTGTGCAGGGCGTGCGATTGTGCAGCGGTTCCGCGGTCGGCGTATGAGCATAACGACCGGTAACTTATGGTAGGTTACCGGTCGTTCCTATCTGTCCACAGGTTCCTATCCGCAGGTACTCGCAGGTATCCGCAGGTACTTGCAGGTCCAAGTAACAAAAACTCCTGAGGGACTTTTGGCACTTTTGGCAATTTATGGGTATCTACCTGTGTAAACATGCGAAAGTAGCAAAAGTCCCTGAGTGACTTTTGCTACTTTCCGCTGTGTGAGCCACCTTGCTGCTGACGTTGCTCGCGTGGGTTATCCTGCTTCTATGGGTTATCCTACCGCCTGCGTCCCGCAATTGTCGGCCGGTTCGTGCGCACCGCATAGCGACCCCGCAGCCGCCGGCACTTGCGAGCCGCCGTCACTCGCGACCGCAGCTGCCGCCGTCATTCGCAACTGCGGCTGCTGTCGACGCTCAGGTGCCAGATGTCGCGGTTGTACTGCTCTATGGTGCGGTCAGACGAGAAGAACCCGGCCTTTGCGATGTTCACCAGGGCCTTGCGCTGCCAGCTATGCTGGTCAGCCACGTCATTCAGGACGCGGGCCTTCTCGGTCAGGTAGGAGTCGAAGTCCGGGAAGGTCATGAACCAGTCCTTGCCCAGGAGCTCCTCCGTCAGACGCTCGAGGCTTTCCGCATTGCCCACCTCAAGCATCTGCGGTCCGCGCAGGAAGTCGACGGCCTCCTTGAGGCGCTCGTCCCCCTCGTAGTAGCTGCGCGGGTCGTAGTCGCCACGCTGGTAGCGCGCGATGACCTCGTCGGAGCCCTCGCCAAAGGTGTAGATGTTCCCCTTGCCCACGAGCTCCGCGATCTCCACGTTGGCGCCGTCCATCGTGCCCAGCGTCAGGGCCCCGTTGAGCATGAACTTCATATTGCTGGTGCCCGACGCCTCCTTGGAGGCCAGCGAGATCTGCTCCGAGACGTCGGCGGCGGGGATGAGCCGCTCCGCAGCGGTGACGTTGTAGTTCTCGATCATCACGACCTGCAGGTACTGGCTCGCCATGGGGTCTGCGGCAACGACCTTGCCCAGGCAGATGATGGCGTGGATGATGTCCTTGGCGATGGTGTAGGCCGGGGCCGCCTTGGCCCCAAAGAGCATGCACACCTTGCGCTCGGGCAACTTGCCGGCTTTGACTTGCAGGTACGTGTTCGTGGCCCACAGCAGGTTGAGCTGCTGGCGCTTGTACTCGTGCAGTCGCTTGGACTGAACGTCGAAGATAGCGTCGGGATCGACCTCGGTACCCTGGTGAGCACGCAGCCATGTGGCGAAGCGCTCCTTGTTGTGGCGTTTGATCTTGCTCAGCTGGTCGAGAAGGCCGTCGTCATCCTGGTGCGCGAGCAGGTCCTCCAGCCGGGTGGCGTCGTGCTTCCAATCATCTCCGATGGTCTGGGTGATGAGGCCTGCGAGCTCGGGGTTGCACTCGATGCACCAGCGGCGGAAGGTGATGCCGTTGGTCTTGTTGTTGAACTTCTTGGGATAGAGCTTGTAGAACGGTGCCAGCTCGACGTCTTCCAGGATCTTGGTATGGAGCGCCGCCACGCCGTTGACGGAGTGGCTGAAGTGTATGTCGATGTTGGCCATGTGGACGTTGCCGTGCTCGTCGATCACCTGGACGAAGGGGTCCTCGCAGCTGTCGCGCACCAGCTTGTCCAGCTGGTCGATGATGGGGATGAGCTGCGGGGCGACCTGCTCGATGAAGTGCTTGGGCCAGGTCTCCAGCGCCTCGGCGAGGATGGTGTGGTTGGTGTAGGCGCACACGTCGCGCGCGATCGAGACGGCCTCGTCGAAGGCGATGCCGTGCTCTCCCAGCAGGCGGATGAGCTCGGGGATGACCATCGTGGGGTGCGTGTCGTTGATCTGGATTGCGGCGTAGTCGGCAAGGTCGTGCAGGTTGCTGCCGCGCGCCTGGCACTCGTCCAGGATGAGCTGCGCGCCGTTGGAGACCATGAAGTACTCCTGGTAGACGCGCAGGAGCCGGCCGGCATCGTCCGAGTCGTCGGGGTAGAGGAAGAGCGTCAGGTTCTTGGTGACGTCGTCCTTGTCGAAGGAGATGCCGCTGTGGATGACGCGCTCGTCTGCGCTGTCCACGTCGAACAGGCGCAGCTTGCCGCTTTTGCCCTCGTAGCCGGTGACGTCGATCTCGTAGAGGGTCGAGGTGACGTCGAAGCCGCCAAAGCTCACGCGGAAGTGTCGCGACGTCCTTCTCAGCCAGCTGTCCTGCCCCCACCTGAGCCAGTAGTCGGGCGACTCGCACTGGCGGTTGTCCGCAAAGTTCTGGCGGAAGAGCCCGCAGTGGTAGGCCAGGCCGATGCCGTCGGCGGGCAGGCCCAGGGTCGCGCAGGAGTCCAGGAAGCAGGCGGCAAGGCGGCCCAGGCCACCGTTTCCCAGCGACGGCTCCAGCTCCATCTCCTCGAGGGCGGAGAGGTCGCGGCCACAGGCGGCGAGCTCGTCTCGGACGCTGTCGTAGAGACCGAGGTTGATGAGGTTGTTGCTCAGGAGCTTGCCGATGAGGAACTCTGCGGAGATGTAGTAGAGCCTCTTCTTCCCCTGGTTGTAGCCGCGCTCGCGCGTGGCATCCGCGACGAGGGACAAAAGCGCGTTGAAGAGCTCGAGGTCGGTGCAGTCCGCAAGGGGCTTGTCGGTGTACGAGGAGAGCGTGGCGGTCTTCATGTCTGGCCTTCCTTCCGGTTCGGCGGGCGCCTGGGTGCACGCGTGGTGTCCGCATGGGACGCTAATAGACACTATAGTTGCGCATATAGGAGAAAATCTTGCACCATAGCAGCGAAAAGTAGTACTAAACTAGCAAATAGCTTCACTTGGGGCCGTGCTCGCGAGGAGGTGGCCATGGAGACGGGGGAGTACGAGCGCTATCGCGAGCGCAAGCTCCACGAGCGCGCCGGCTTCGCCTACGACACCTACCTCTGCACGATCCCGCAGGACTTCGATCGCGTCCCGCCGCACTGGCATGAGCAGATGGAAGTCATCTACGTGAAGCGGGGCTCGGGTGCGGTGTCGCTCAACTTCGAGCGCCTGCCGGTCGTCGCGGGGTCGATCGTCGTGGTGTGCCCGGGGCAGATCCATGCGATCGAGGGGGACCCGGGCGTGCGCATGGAGTACGAGAACATCATCTTCTCGCTCTCGGCGCTCGACAGCGCGGCGGAGGAGGACTGGTGCCGCACGAACGTGCTGGTCCCCTTGCGCAGGGGGACGTTGGGGATCCCCAACCCGCTTTCGCCGGGGTCCGAGCTCCACCAGGAGGCGGCGCGCGCCCTGGACCGGGCGGACGCCGCCTCGTCAGAGCGGGCGGCGGGCAACTCGCTGCTCGTCAGGAGCGCGATGCTGCTCTTCCTGCATGCGCTCTACGTCCACGCGAGAAGGGACGAGCCCGTCGGTCCGGACATGGCCATCGAGCGCCTGAGGCCGGTGTTCGACGAGGTGAGGCTCCACTACGACCGTCCGCTCGACGTCGCGGGGGCCGCCCGCCTGAGCGGCTACAGCAAGGCCCACTTCATGCGCATCTTCAAGCAGGAGACGGGACAGACCTTCGTGGGCTACCTGAGCGACTACCGCCTGTCCGAGGCGGAGTCCCTCCTGCGAAGGACGAACGAGTCCGTGACGACTGTCGCACGTGGCTGCGGGTTCGACAACCTCTCGTACTTCACGCGTCGCTTCCGTGCCAAGTACGGCATGCCGCCCAGCGCGTACCGCAAGCACCGGATGGAGCGGACGTGACGCTAGGCCGTGACGTCGCAGGAACCGGTTGCGCCCCCTCGCTTGGCATCGATGGCGCTGCAGGCGATGCGAACGGCCTCCTCTACGCTGTCGGTCATGCTGACGAGGTGAAGGTCACCAGGTGACATCATTCCCCTCTCGACCATGGTGCCCTGTATCCAGTCTATGAGACCCTGCCAGTAGCCAGACCCGAAGAGCACGATGGGTATGGCGGGAGACTTGTGGGTCTGGACGAGGGTGAGCAGCTCGAAGGCCTCGTCCATGGTACCAAGCCCGCCTGGGAAGATGATGGCCCCCTGCGAGTACTTCACGAACATGGTCTTGCGCACGAAGAAGTAGCGAAACCCCATCCCCAGGTTGACCCACTTGTTGACGCCCTCCTCGAAGGGCAGCTCGATTCCCAGGCCGACGGAGACCCCGCCCATCTCGGCGGCACCGCGGTTGGCGGCCTCCATGATGCCGGGACCTCCGCCCGTTATCACCGCGACGCCCCTCTGGGCCATGAGCCGTCCACTCTGACGGGCTGCCTGGTAGTCGGGATGGTCCTGGCTGGTGCGGGCGGATCCGTAGACCGACACGGCGGGGCCGAGCTCGGCCAGCGCGCCAAAGCCGTCCACGAACTCCGACTGTATGCGGAGCACGCGCCAGGGATCGCTGTGGAGCCATTCGGTGTCCTGCATGGGTTCGAGCAGATGCTCGTTGGTGCTGTCCTCGGGGATCATCTTGCCGCGCAGGAGCACGGGCCCGCGTCGGTAGGCGGGACCCAGGGGCTGGTCCGCGCTGCGTCGCCCCACGGCGTCTCCTCCCGTCGTGCCGTGCTCTCCAGCGCCTTGCCCGTCAATCGTCATCGGATCCATGGGTCCCTCTTTCGCCGTCTCACGCATCGACGCGCGCGTCACCCCGTGTCCGAGCCGACAACCTACGGACGCGGTGACGTGACAGCCCTAGAATGTGATAACCCCATCAGTTTACCCGAGAGGGGCAAGGCGTTGGGGAAGCCCGTCCTCCCAGGCGAGGGTGGGCTCGCCGGCAATGAGCGGGCGCGCGTAGCGCTCGAAGTCGACGGTGAGCCCCATGCCATCTGCGGCGATCCAGCTTGAGGGGACGGGCTTGGTCCGGTTGGCGACGGCGTGGACGTCCACCGTCTCGATTGAGCAGCCGTAAGGGGCGTCCCCGCTGCGCCTGAGGGCGCACATCCGCTCGCTCCCGCCGCGCTCCGCCGCCTCGACGCCAGCTGCGCCCAGCGCGAAGGCCTCGTCCAGATCCGTCGCGCTTGCGCAGTGACTGGCGCAGCGCTGCAGGGTCGAGATCTCGACCGCACGGGCCTTGACGCCCAGGCGCTCCCTCACGAGCTGCGCCAGGTACCGGCTGGTGCCCGAGAGCGCCGCCAGGTGGCCGAACGCGTCGCGCCGGGTCCCGGGCGCGTTGGTCCGCTCGGCTACGAGGCGCCCGTCAGGCGTGCGTGCGCCTTCGCTCGCGGCGAGGATGACGCTGCTCTTCTCGGCCAGGAGTCCCTCAAGCCTGCCGAGCAGGGCGTCGACCTCGAGCGGCGCCTCGGGCAGGAGGATGACGTCGGCCGCGGGGACGCCGCCTTGTGTGGCGAGCGCCGCCGCCGCGGCGAGCCAGCCTGCGTCGCGGCCCATGATCTCGACCACGGTGACGCCCTTGAGGTCATAGACGTCCGAGTCGCAGGACAGCTCGCCGATGGAGGTCGCCACGTACTTGGCTGCCGAGCCGTAGCCCGGGGTGTGGTCCGTCCCGACCAGGTCGTTGTCGATCGTCTTGGGGATGCCGACGAAGCGGACGCCGCTGCCGACGCGTGAGCCCCAGGCGCCGAGCTTGGCGATGGTGTCCATGGAGTCGTTGCCGCCGATGTAGAGCACCGCGTCGACCTGCTGGCGCTCGAAGGCCGAGAAGAGCCTCTCGTAGGTGCCGGCGTCTTCCGATGCGTCCGGGAGCTTGTACCGGCAGCTGCCCAGCCAGCTGGCAGGCGTGTGGCGCAGCAGCTCGAGCTCGACGCTCGTGGGGAGCGCAGCGTCCAGGTCGACGGTGCGACCGGCCAGGAAGCCCTCTATGCCGTAGCGCATGCCGACGGCGTGGGCTCCCTGCCTGCGGGCGGCACTCACTACGCCGGCGAGACTGGCGTTGATGGCGGCCGTCGGGCCGCCCGACTGGCCTACGAGGACGTTGCGAAGGGTGCCGTGCGTATCGCAAGGGGTGCCGTACATGCCACATACCTCCCGGGGGACGGTGCGAAGTAGAACGCTGCAGAGGGAAACGCCGTGGAGGCGACGCTACGACAGGAGCATGCGGTCGTTCGCGAGCTCGCCGCCCGAGGCCTCCTCGAACTTCTGGAGCAGGTCGTGGACGCGCAGACGGCGCTTCTCGTCGTCGCGCGCATCGAAGATGACGTTGCCCTCGTGCATCATGATCAGGCGGTTGCCCAGGCGTATGGCGTCGTTCATGTTGTGCGTGACCATGAGCGTGGTGAGGCCATGCTCCCCCACGAGCCTCTCGGTCAGGGCCAGGACCTTGGAGGCGGTCTTGGGGTCGAGGGCGGCGGTGTGCTCGTCCAGAAGTAGCAGCTTGGGCTTCTTGAGGATGGCCATGAGCAGGGTGAGCGCCTGGCGCTGACCGCCGGAGAGCAGGCCCACCTTGGAGGTCAAGCGCTCCTCGAGCCCCAGATCGAGCTCGGCCAGGCGCTCTCGGTAGGAGGCGCGCTCGTCTCTGGTGATACCCCAGCTCAGGCCGCGACTCTCGCCACGCCTGGCCGCGAGGGCGAGGTTCTCGACGATCTGCATGTCTGCGGCAGTGCCGCGCATGGGGTCCTGGAAGACGCGCCCCAGGTCAGTGGCCCGCCTGTGCTCGGGCAGCCGGCTGACGTCGCGACCGTCCAGAATGACCTGCCCGCCGTCGAGCGCGAAGACGCCCGCGATGCTGTTGAGCAGCGTGGACTTGCCGGCGCCGTTGCCACCGATGACGGTGACGAAGTCGCCGGGCTCGAGGTGGAGGTCGACACCGGTGAGCGCGGGCTTCTCGTTGACCGTGCTCTTGTTGAAGGTCTTGGTGACACCCTTGAGGACTAGCACGAGCGCTCGCCCCCCTTCGCGTAGGCCCGGCGTTGCCGACCTCGCTCCCAGACGACGGGCACGACCAGCGCGAGCGCGACGATGATGGCGGACAGGAGCTTCATGTCGTTGGCGTCCATGCCCAGCTGCAGCACGACGGCGCGGATGAGGAAGTAGACGACGGACCCCACCACGGCGGAGGCCAGGCGGCTACCGAAGGCCTGCAGCTTACCGGGGGTCAGGCGGCCAAGCACCTCGCCGATGACGATGGCGGCCAGGCCGATGACGATGGCACCCGTCCCCATGCCGATGTCCGCGTACTTCTGGCTCTGGCAGATGAGCGCACCGGACAGGCCCACGAGGCCGTTGGAGAGCATGAGGGCGATGAGCTTGGTGACGCGCACGTCGATGCCCAGGGCACGGCACATGTCCTCGTTCTGGCCGGTGGCGCGCAGCGCGGAGCCGATCTCGGTGCCAAAGAACCAGTAGAGGAGGACGATGACCAGGACCGCGACGACGATGCCCACGACGAGCGCCGCCATGCCCTGCGTGACGTGCAGAAGCGATGCCACGCGGGTGAAGACCGTGTCGGCGTTCAGGAGCGGGGTGTTGGACTTGCCCATAACGCGCAGGTTGATGGACCAGAGCGCGATCTGGGTCAGGATGCCCGCAAGGATCGCCGGGATGTCGAACAGGGTGTGGAGCAGCCCGGTGACGGCGCCCGCCACGACGCCCGCAAGCATACCGAGAAGGACCGCGACGAGCGGGTCCAGACCCATCCCCACCGAGCAGACGGCCGCGACACAGCCGCCCAGGGCAAAGCTTCCGTCTACGGTGAGGTCCGCGATGTCGAGCATCTTGTAGGTGATGAAGACGCCCAGCACCATGATGCCCCAGAGGATGCCCTGGGAAACGGCTCCCGAAAGCGCTAGCAGCATGTGGTTCTCCCCGACATGGTCGTTATGGTTTGCCGTGTACGGCCCGACGCCGACCGGGGAAAGGGACCCGGCCGACGGCGATCTGCGGTACCCACAGTCTAAGGCAGACGCCTCGAAGGCGGTCTCCTGATAAAGCGGACGTCTGGCAAGGCGGGGCCCTAGGCGTCCAGCACCGAGAGGTCTATGCCCAGGGTCTTGGCGGCCTCCTCGTTGGTGGTCAGCGTGCACTCGGAGACGTCGAGGTGCTCGATGGGCATCTCGGCGGGCTTGGCCTCGCCGTTAAGGATCCTGACGGCCATCTCGCCTGCCTTGCGCCCCAGCTTGCCATAGTCGATGCCGTACGTGGCAAGTCCTCCGTTGCCGACCATGCCGCTCTCACCGCAGATGATGGGGAGCTTGTTCTCGGTCGCGACCATGGCGACGGTCTGCATGCCCGCCGCGATGGTGTTGTCCGTGGGGGCGTAGATGACGTCCACCTTGCCGATCATCGACTCGACGACCTGCTGGATCTCGTTGGAGCTGGAGACCGTGTAGTCCTCGGCGTCCAAGTTGCGCGCGCTGGCGGCGTCGTGGGCCATGCCCGCCTGCACGCTGGAGTTGGACTCTGCGGTGCAGTAGAGGACGGCTACCCTCTTGGCGTTGGGAAGGAGCTTCCGTAGCAGGTCGAACTGCTCCTCGACCGGGGTGAGGTCGGAGGTACCGGTGACGTTGCCCCCCGGGGCGTCGTTGTCGGCGACGAGACCGGAGGCGGCGTAGTCGGTGATGGCGGTGCCGACGATGGGGATGTCGGCCGTGGCGCCCGCCACGGCCTGGCAGGCAGGCGTGGCGATGGCGAGGATGAGGTCGTTGCCGTCGTTGACCAGCTTGGAGGCGATGGTCTGGCAGGCGGACTGGTCGTTCTGGGCATTCTGCTGGTCGATGGTGTACTTGAGGCCAGCGGCGTCGAGCGCCTGGACGAAGCCGGCGTTCGCTGCGTCGAGCGCCTTGTGCTCGGTCAGCTGTAGCACGCCGATCTTGAACTGTCCGTGGTCGGAGGGGGAGCCATCCGAGCTGGTGTCGGAGCAGGCGGCGATCCCAAAGGCAGCCAGCCCTCCGAATACTGCAAGTGCGTCGCGACGCGTGATGTTTCTGGACATGCCGACTTCCTCCTCCTAGGTTCTGCCGCGCTCTGGTGCGCGACGACGGGTCGCTTTCGTGTTATCAGGACCTTCCTGCCACCCAAGGACGGTGGTGTGACCGGACCATCATCGCCGCATGCGCCCCATGGAACGCCTTGCAATAACAATTGATTACAGAGTCGTAACCGGCGCCGTGGCGGGCGTGTCGTGCGCGGGGGCGCCGTGTCCGCGTGGCGGGCGCTGTCGTGCGCGGGTGCCATGTTGGCTCAGGCATGGCCAGCGCATGCGCCGTCCATGTGCCCATCGTCCGCGCACGAGCGCGCCCTAGTCGCCGGATGGCGGGTATAAGGCCGATAGGGTTCCGGGGTCGTGCTCCCCGGGGCTGGTCTTCTCGCGAGGGGAGTGGGGTATGTACGACTTCATGTTTCACGTTCCGACCAAGATCTACTTCGGCAGGGGGCAGATATCACATCTCGCCGAGCTGTCGGACTTTGGCCAGAAGGCACTGCTGGTCTACGGCGGCGGTTCCATTAAGCGCAACGGCATCTACGACGAGGCGATTCGGATCTTGACCCACGCTGGCATCGAGGTCGTCGAGCTTTCGGGCGTCGAGCCCAACCCGCGCATCGAGACCGTTCGCCGTGGCGTCGGCCTCTGTGCACGGGAGGGTGTGGACATGGTGCTTGCCATCGGCGGCGGCTCTACCATCGATTGCGCCAAGGTCGTGGCGGCTGGCGCTAGGTATGACGGTGACCCATGGGACCTGGTGCTTGACGGGTCGAAGGCCGCTTCGGCACTGCCCATCTTCTCGGTCCTGACGCTCTCTGCGACGGGTTCCGAGATGGATGCGTTCGCGGTCATCTCCGACATGTCCAAGAACGAGAAGTGGGGCACCGGCGCCGAGTGCATGAAGCCGACGATGTCCGTGCTTGATCCCAGCTACACGTTCAGCGTGAGTCCCAAGCAGACCGCAGCCGGCACGGCCGACATGATGAGCCATACCTTCGAGAGCTACTTCTCGATGGACGAGGGTGCCTACGTGCAGAAGCGCCTGGCCGAGGGGCTCCTTGGGACCATGATTCACTTTGGTCCCATCGCGCTTGCCCACCCGGATGACTACGACGCCCGTGCCAACCTCATGTGGGCGGCAAGCCATGCGATCAACGGCCTCGTAAGCGACGGCTGCTCGCCTGCCTGGTGCGTTCACCCCATGGAGCACGAACTTTCCGCGTTTTACGACATCACGCACGGCGAGGGGCTGGCGATCTTGACCCCCGCCTGGATGGAGCATGTCCTGGATGCCCAGACCGCACCGCTCTTCGCGACGTACGGCTGCAACGTCTGGGGCCTGTCCGGCGTTGATGACATGAAGGTGGCGCGTGAGGCCATCTCCAGGACGCGCGCGTTCTTTGTCGAGGCCATGCACCTTCCTGCAACCCTGCGCGAAGTCGGCATCACGGACGAAAAGAACTTCGAGGTGATGGCTCGGAAGGCGGCCGATGGCTGCAAGGGGTCCTTCGTCGCCCTGTCGCAGGATGACATCGTGGAGATATACCGTGCGGCACTGTAGGTAGGACGTTTCGTGACGCTGGCATCTTGCGGTGTCGAGGCGGAATGCTGTGTACTGTGCTGCGGGGCGAACCGCTAACCTCGCATATTCTGTAGTTGGGATCGTTCTCATACGAGGTTAGCGGTTACTCACGCCTGCGGTTGCTCACGCCTGGGGGTAGCGGTCTTTGCGCGCTTCGCCTCTCAATAGGGGTGTAGTAGCAGGTGGTGCAACTTGCTCTGCTGGCGGCATGCCTCTCTGTCCGTAGCTGCGGGTTTCCTGCCCAGGGCACGCGTAACCTGGCTTGCCAAGACCTGATACTTCCTGAAATCGAGCATCTGCTCCTTTGTCACATGCATGACATGCCTCCCCATGGCCGTGAGCGCGTTCGAGCGCTCGTCGTCCTCGGCGAGCTTCGAGCGTTTTGTATCGGCCGAGTGGAAGAGATCGCTGTCATACTCGACGACGAGGTGCCGTTCAGGCCAATAGAGGTCCGGACGGTAGCTTACTGTCCTTCCCCCGGTACCCGTGAGCTCGAGCAGCTCGTTTAGATGTGGTTGGGGGAGCTGGAAGCCACCGTAGCGCCTCTGCAGAGTAAGCCCAAGGGCAAGTGCGGTCTCCATGGGCGAGTAAGAGTTGGGCATGGCATGGCTTGTGACTCGCCGCAGCATCTGGATTCCCTGATGCCCCTCATGCGCATCCACGAAGCCATGCAGCTCGTTGGTTGACAGGAGCGTCTCTGTGCCAAAGCTCGTGTTGCCTCGGATTGGGGCAAGGCGATAGGTTCCCATGAGCTCCATTGCGACGAGCGTCAGCCTGATGGTGCCGGCCAACTGGGAATATGGGCTGCGGTTGAGCCGCCTTCTGTCATCCATGGTCTCAGCCGAGGTGCCCGTGCGGCGGTCACGTCGAAAGACGTTCGAGCACAGCTGTAGGAGCGTGAACGATGGGGAGCTCACCCACACGTCGTCGCTCACTCTCCAGAAGGGGTCTGAGGGAAGGCGGGCGCTCCAGCGGTGGAACGCGACTTCGGGCGAGCGGACCCGGTTTTTATCAGGTAGCAGCAGATGAAGCGGCCTTTCGAGCGACCCTAGCGCGCCTAGGCAGGCCAGGGCGGAGCATCCGCTCGAATCGAGCCTGTCCCGTCGCGGCCATCGATCGGCGATCTCGCTCAATTCGCGGTAGGTGCCAGAGTCGACACTTGCGGCAAGGCGGTAGTACTCGAGCGCTGACTCGTGCGAGAGAACTACCATGCCCGCCTCCGTGTGATCGATTGCTGGTGTCCGGCACCACTGTGCATCATGCCGCTTGCAGTGAGGCCGTTTTCTATTTGCCTCAAGGTCGCAGTCATTCGCTTTTCCGCCAACCCATGCATTCGCTCGACGCCATGCATGACATGCATGACATGTATGTAGACGGCCACAGCCACATGTAGACGGCCACAGCCACAGGACGGCCACGGTCACAGGACGGCGCCACGGACAGCTCGCGCGGCGGACCACTTGTCGTCCCTGCCGCCTGCGACCGTGCTTGACAGGGTGCCTGACGCAGCACGTAGCCTGGTGCAACATGAATACGCTCGGATGCGTCATGCTGCTTCAAAGTGGTTGCGTTATGATGAACTTCGTTTAGGCCTGTGCTTTTAGGCCTGTGCTGGGGGACACAGCCGACACGACCTTGACTTGCTCTTGGAACGAGCCGCCGAAGACGGCGGGGCGCATCGCTTTTCGAAGGAGAGGATATGGCGAGAAAATTCAAGTCGATGGACGGTAACGAGGCCGCGGCGTACGTCTCGTACGCCTACACCGAGGTGGCGGGCATCTACCCGATCACACCGTCCAGCCCGATGGCCGACCACGTCGACCAGTGGGCAGCCCAGGGCATGAAGAACGTCTTCGGCACGCCCGTCAAGGTCGTCGAGATGGAGTCCGAGGCGGGTGCCGCCGGCACCGTCCACGGCTCGCTGGGCGCAGGTGCCCTGACCACGACCTATACGGCGTCGCAGGGCCTTTTGCTCATGGTCCCCAACATGTACAAGATTGCGGCAGAGCAGCTGCCGGGCGTCTTCCATGTCTCCGCACGTACCGTCGCCACGCAGGCGCTCAACATCTTTGGCGACCACTCCGACGTCATGGCCTGCCGCCAGACCGGCTTCGCCATGCTCGCCGAGACCAACGTCCAGGAGGTCATGGACCTCGCGCCCGTCGCCCACCTGTCCGCCATCGAGGGCAAGGTGCCGTTCCTGAACTTCTTCGACGGCTTCCGCACCTCCCACGAGATCCAGAAGGTTGCCGTCTGGGACTACAGCGACCTGGCGGACATGTGTGACATGGATGCCGTCCAGGCGTTCCGTGATCATGCCCTCAACCCCGAGCATCCCCATGCCCGCGGCAGCCACGAGAACGGAGACATCTTCTTCCAGCACCGCGAGGCATGCAACTCCACCTACGACGCGCTGCCTGCGGTCGTCCAGGCCTACATGGACAAGGTCAACGAGAAGCTCGGCACCTCCTATCACCTGTTCGACTACTACGGCGCCGAGGATGCCGACCGCGTCGTCGTCTGCATGGGCTCCTTCTGTGACACCCTCGAGGAGACCATCGATTACCTCAACGCCCATGGCGAGAAGGTCGGGCTGGTCAAGGTCCGCCTGTACCGTCCGTGGTCCGTCAAGGACTTCGTCGCGGCGCTGCCCACATCCGTCAAGAAGATTGCCGTCCTCGACCGCACCAAGGAGCCCGGCTCCATCGGCGAGCCCCTCTACCAGGACGTCGTGTGCGCCCTCGTCGAGTCTGGCATGGGCGGGATCCCCGTCATCGGGGGCCGCTATGGCCTTGGCTCCAAGGACGAGCCGCCTGCGGCTGCCTTCTCCGTCTACGACGAGCTCAAGAAGGACGAGCCCAAGCGCGAGTTCACCATCGGCATCGTCGATGACGTCACCAACCTCTCCCTGCCCATGGACCCCAAGGCCCCCAACACTTCGGCCGCTGGCACTATCGAGTGCAAGTTCTGGGGCCTCGGCGGCGACGGCACGGTGGGCGCCAACAAGAACTCGATCAAGATTATCGGCGACCACACCGACAAGTACGTCCAGGCATACTTCCAGTACGACTCCAAGAAGACCGGCGGTGTGACCATCTCGCACCTGCGCTTCGGTGACGCCCCCATCCGCTCGCCCTACTACGTCACCGCAGCCGACTTCGTCGCCTGCCACAACCCCAGCTACATCATCAAGGGCTTCAAGATGGTCCGCGACGTCAAGCCAGGTGGCAGCTTCCTTCTCAACTGCCAGTGGAGCGACGAGGAGTTCGCCGAGCACATGCCGGCGAACGCCAAGCGCTACATCGCCGAGAACGACATCAACGTCTACCTGATCGACGCCATTGACCTGGCGGCCAAGGTCGGCATGGGCAAGCGCACCAACACGGTGCTCCAGTCCGCCTTCTTCGCGCTTGCCAAGGTCCTGCCCGCCGAGGACGCCCTCCGGTACATGAAGGACGCGGCGACCAAGTCCTACTCCAAGAAGGGCGAGGCCGTTGTCGCAGCCAACCACAAGGCCATCGATGCAGGTGCCACCGCGTTCCGCAAGTTCGAGGTGCCGGCCGGCTGGGCCACGGCCGAGGACAGGTCCGACACGCTGGCGCTCGAGGGCCGCGAGGCCATCGTCAAGCAGGTCAAGGAACTCCTTGGGCCCATCAACAAGATGGACGGCGACTCCCTGCCCGTCTCCGCCTTTGCGGCCAACGCCGACGGCCAGTGGGAGCTGGGTGCCTCCGCCTACGAGAAGCGCGGCACGGCGGTCATGGTCCCGCGCTGGGACGAGAGCAAGTGCATCCAGTGCAACAACTGTGCCTACGTCTGCCCCCACGCGACCATCCGCCCGGTTGCCATGAACGCCGAGGAGGCCGCCGCCGCACCCGAGGCCATGAAGACGGTCGGACTCAAGATCCCCAAGAACACCGGCTACACCTTCACCGTCGCCGTGTCGCCGCTTGACTGCATGGGCTGCTACAACTGCGTCGCCATCTGCCCCAAGAGCGACATGAAGGAGGGCGGTGCCCTCACAATGGTGCCCCAGGAGGAAGAGGCCGCCCAGGTGGCCGTCTGGGACTACGCCGTCAACAAGGTCTCCGAGAAGGGCGAGCTCTTCTCGGACAAGACCACCAAGGGCTCCCAGTTCAGGAAGCCATTGCTCGAGTTCTCCGGCTCCTGCGCCGGCTGCGCCGAGACCTCCTACGCACGTCTCGTGACCCAGCTCTTCGGTGACCGCATGTTCATCTCCAACGCCACCGGCTGCTCCTCCATCTGGGGCAACCCTGCCGCCACCTCGCCGTTCACCTGCAACGCCGAGGGCCATGGCCCCGCGTGGAACAACTCGCTCTTCGAGGACAATGCCGAGCACGGCCTGGGCTTCAGCGTGGGCTACGAGGCCGAGCAGAACCGCCTGGTCGCTGCCACCGAGGCCCTTCTCGCGACCGACGTCTCCGACGAGTTCAAGGCGGCCGCCCAGGCTTGGCTGGACTCCCGGGGCGACGCCGCCGCCTCCAAGGCTGCGGCTGCGGCCTACGTCGCGGCACTCGAGGCCAACGGCTCCGATGCCGCCAAGGCGATCGCCGCTGACAGGTCGTTTATGACCAAGAAGTCCTTCTGGATTTTCGGTGGCGACGGCTGGGCCTACGATATCGGCTTCGGTGGCCTGGACCACGTCCTTGCCTCCGGCAACAACGTGAACGTCTTCGTCTTCGACACCGAGGTCTACTCCAACACCGGCGGCCAGGCGTCCAAGGCCTCCAACATCGGCCAGGTCGCCCAGTTCGCGGCTGCCGGCAAGGCGACCAGCAAGAAGTCCCTCGCCGAGATCGAGATGAGCTACGGCTACGTCTACGTCGCACAGGTCGCCATGGGCGCCAACCTCGCCCAGACCCTCAAGGCCATCGCCGAGGCCGAGGCCTACGACGGTCCGTCCCTCATCATTGGCTACAGCCCCTGCGAGATGCACTCCATCAAGAAGGGCGGCATGATCCACTGCCAGGAGGAGATGAAGAAGGCCGTCGACTGCGGCTACTGGAACCTCTTCCGCTTCAACCCCTCCGCTGGTCCGGGCAAGAAGTTTGTTCTCGACTCCAAGGAGCCGAAGGGCGGCTATCAGGAGTTCCTGATGAACGAGGCGCGCTATGCCCGCCTCACCAGCGAGTTCCCAGAGCGCGCGGAGAAGCTCTTCCAGCGCAACGAGGAGGCCGCCATGGCTCGTTACCAGCATCTCCTCAAGCTCAAGGACCTCTACGCCGAGGCTTAGGGACCAGAGGCGGTGGGCTGCGACGTGAGATTGTGCGCAGTCACGAACCCATAGGCTAGGCTGGCCGGGCTGGGGGCGTAGCGCCTCCGGCCCGGTCTTCCTCGTCTCGTGCGACCATTCGGGAGGTTTTTCGGGCGATTTGTCGATTATGCCAGGCGTCCGCATGCGCTAGGGTTTGCTGCGCCCGATATTGGACCTGGTATCGGAAGGTGCTGCCCGGGGCCTTGGGTGGCACATGGCCATGACGGGAAGGTGCGATCACATGCGCGAGAATCGTATTCGCAGGCTGCACGCTGCGGCCGTGGCCGCTGTGGCGGCCGTGCTGTCCGCCACGCTTGTCGCCTGCGGGGGGCAGGCCGCCCCCTCGGGTCAGCCCGCCGACACCGATGCACGGCAGTCCGAGGCCGTGGGGTCCGTCGACGTCAAGGTGGCGTCCCTCAAGGGCCCGACCTCCATCGGCCTTGCGTCGTTCATGGACAAGGCCGCAAGCGACCCCGGCAGCCTGGCCAACGCATACGACTTCACTGTGGCCGGCTCTGCCGACGAGGTCGTGCCCTCCCTCATCCAGGGCGATGTCGACATCGCCCTCGTCCCGGCCAACGTCGCCTCCGTCCTCTACAACAAGACCGCAGGCGGTGTCGTGGCCCTCGACGTCAACACGCTCGGCGTTCTCTCTGTGGTGACGGCCGATTCCGGTGTGGTGGACTTTTCGGCGCTGTCGGGGCGGACCGTCTACATGACGGGCAAGGGGGCGACGCCCGAGTACGTCATGAACTACCTCCTCGAGAGGAACGGGCTTGCCGGGCAGGTGACGCTCGAGTTCAAGAGCGAGGCCACCGAGGTCGTCCAGGCCATCTCACAGGACCTTGATGCCGTCGCCGTGCTGCCGCAGCCCTACGTCACGGTGGCCTGTGCCAAGAACCCCTCGCTCAAGGCAACCATCGACCTCAACGACGTCTGGGACGCGGCGTCTGCGGACGGCTCAAGGCTCGTCACGGGCGTGACGGTGGCGCGCAGGGAGTTCCTCGAGGAGCATCCCGACGCCGTCAGGGAGTTCGTCGAGCGGCAGTCCGCCTCCGTCGATGCGGCGAACGCCGATCCTGAGGGCACGGCGCCCCTGGTCGTGAACGCGGGCATCGTGGACAGTGAGCAGATCGCCGCGAAGGCCATTCCCGGATGCCATCTGGTCTGCCTGACCGGGGACGATCTCAGGGGGGCGCTCTCGGGCTACCTCAAGACCCTCTTTGATGCCGACGCCAGTTCCGTGGGCGGCTCTCTTCCCGGTGACGACTTCTACTACGCCGGGTAGCTCGCCATGCGGAACGCATGGTCCTGGGACCCCGGATCGCCGGCCTCGGCCATCGGAAGCGAGTGTTTCTGCGAGTACTTTTGCGAGTGCTTCTAGAATACTTTTAGAAGTGAGCACCTTTTAGTCCCCTCGGGGGCATCTCGCGTCCGAGAAGTGCGTATCTTGCGATATCATCGCAGGTACCGGGCTTGTCGAAATTGCCAGAAGTGAGTAGCGGCACTCACTTCTGAGTAGCGGCACTCACTTCTGGCAATCGGGACCCGTGGCTCCGGGAGAGGATGCTCCGTCGCGCTCCGGCACCCGGCCGCGCCGCCTCGCGCTAGCACCGCTCCGTGGCCGCGAGCAGGGGGGTGAGCGGCCCCTGCGAGAGGACGCTCACCCTGTGCGTGGCGCGCGAGAGGGCCGTGTAGAGTCGGTTTCGCGAGAGGGGCGTGTCGGGGTAGACCTCCGCCTGGGCATCCGCGACGACGACATGGTCGAACTCGAGGCCTTTGGCGAGCGAGAGCTCCATGAGCACCACGCCCCCTGCGGGCAGTGCGTCGCCCTTGTCGACGAGAGTGACGGCGCTCCCTGGTTGCGCGTCCCCCATCCTCGGCCGCAGGCCTCCCCGTTGGCCATCCGGCGCACCCTCCGGCCGGACCCCCTTCAGCTGGCGTGCGAGCCAACGGGAACGGGCCCTGTCGGCGCAGATGACGGCACAGAGCCCCTTGCATCGCCCGGCCTCGTCGAGGATCTCCCTGAGCATTGCCAGGTAAGCGCCTGCGTCCCCCGAGCTGACCTCGATTATGCGCGGACGTCCGCCATCGCGTTGGACCGAGCTCACCGCGGCGTGCTCGTCCTGTTCGACCAGGCCCCAGAACAGGGCGGTGACCTCGGGCGTGGAGCGGTAGCTCGTGAGCAGGCGGCACTCCTCGACCTCCCCATGGGACTCCCCGAAGACGCGCCTGATCTCGTCGAAGGAGGCACTGCCCTCCCGAATGGCCTGGTGCTCGTCCCCCAAAAGCAGGAAGTGCGCCCGTGAGAAGTAGCGTGCCAGCACCATGAGCTGCCCTGCGGAGTAGTCCTGGACCTCGTCGACCATCACGTAACGGGCGTCGCGCCCGCCACCGCCGGTGATGAGCAGGTGCAGGTACAGCCATTCGACGGAATTCAGGTTGCTGGTTCCTAGGATGCGTGCGCCTATGCGATCGATGCGCAGCCACCCAGACCGCTCTATCTCGTCGTGCGCACCCCCGTAGAGACCCTCGGCATAGCGTTTGGCCCATGAGAGGAGCTCGTCCTCGTCATTGGGGGAGATGACCTCCCCGAAGCGGGCCATCTGCTCGTCGACGTCAAGCGCGAGCATGCGCTCCTGGAGCTCCTCGTCGTGGGCGAGATTCGCGATCCTGCGGTTCAGGCGGCCATGGAGCTCGTCCTTGACCAAGGCCACGAACTTGGGTCCAACGGGGAAGCGCGCGTACTTCTCTGCCGCGCCCTGGATGCTCGAGGTCCTGAGGAGCACCGTGTCGGCGACCTTGACCTCGCGGAAGTCGGAGGGCAGCAGCTCGAGTGACGGCACGGCGGCCTCGAGGCGACCCAGCTCGTCCGCCGTGGTGCCCCTGCCCTCCCCGTGGTCGGCGAGGCCCTGCGCCGCCGTGAAGGAGCGCCAGGTGAAGGTCCGGGGGTTTGACTCGCCCAGCGAGGGCAGGACGGTGTCGACGTAGCGCCTGAAGACGTCGTTGGGCGTGAAGAGGTAGACCTGGCTCGCGTCAAGGGTCTTGCGCTCGCGGTAGAGCAGGAAGGCGATGCGCTGGAGCAGGACCGACGTCTTGCCCGAGCCCGCGATGCCGCTGACGATGAGGGCGCCCACGTCCCGGTGGCGGATGACCCGGTTCTGCTCTCGCTGGATGGTGGCCGTGATGGCCTGGAGCTTCTCGGAGTGATGGCGGCTGAGCGCCGAGAGGAGCAGCGAGTCCTCGATCGCGACGTCAGAGTCGAAGTACAGGTTGAGGTGGTCGCGCGTGATGTCGAACTGCCGGCGCAGCTCGAGCTCCACGGTGCGCAGCCTCCCATCGACCTCGTAGGAGGTCGTCCCCATCTCCTGGTTGTAATAGGTCTCCGCGATGGGGTTGCGCCAGTCGACGACGAGCGGTGTGTGGTGGTCGTCGGTCATGCCGGCGGCACCGATGTAGACGTCGCGTGCGGGTCGTCCCGGGCGCATCCTGAGGCGCACCTTGGCAAAGTAGGGCTGCCTCAGCAGTATGGCCACGCGTCCCAGGCGCTCGATGTCGAAGTCATGCACCTGGTTGTAGGAGTCTATGACGGAGTTCAGGGTCTCGATGGCCGCCAGGGTCTCCATGGCCTCGTCGGCGCCGCCGAAGTCCTGGCGCACCTCCTCGGACATGTCGATCAGGTCCCGGGCGGCCTGCCTGTGGGTGGTCTCGAGCCTCTCGGTGAGCTCGTCGCGCAGACGGACGAGCTGCGCGTAGATGTCGTCGAGGTGTGCCTGCTCTGCTGCCAGCGTCCTGTCGTCCATGCTAGAGACACGCCTCCTCGATGACGCGGCGGAGCTCGCCTATTCCCAGGCCGGTCTCGGACGAGGTGACGATCATGCGCGTGCGGTCGATGCCGAACTGCCGGGTGAGCGCTGCGGCCTGCTGGGACTGCCTGGCACGGCTGAGCTTGTCGGCCTTGGTCAGTGCCACCACGTAGGGCAGCTCGTTCTCCGTCAGGAAGCCGAGCATGTCGCGGTCGAGCTGCTGGGCGTCGTGGCGGATGTCGACGAGCGACACGACGAGGTTGAAGCTGCGCCCCTGCGCGAAGTAGCCGCCTATGAGGTCTGCCCAGCGCCGGCGCTCCCTCTGGGAGACCTTCGCGAAGCCGTAGCCGGGCAGGTCGACGAAGCGCACCCCGTCGACGTCGAAGAAGTTGATGTTGGCCGTCTTGCCCGGCTGGGACGAGACGCGTGCGAGCGCCTTGCGCCCGACGAGCCGGTTGAGAAGCGACGACTTGCCGACGTTGGAGCGACCGGCGAAGGCGACCTCCGGCGTGGTCGGCTCGGGCAGCTGCCCTACGGTCCCATAGGACGCCTCGTAGCGGGCGGTCTCGTACTTGAGGGCCATGGGGTGCCTCCCTGTCGCGAGCAGCCCTTCGAACTCCCGAGGCCCTCCCTGGGCCATGGCTGCAGTCTCTTCTCGACCTGGGCGATTGCCGGTGCTCCGCTTGGGCTGGACATGCCGGGCGGACGCCCTCGTTCAGGGGACCAGGGTACCAAGACGGTTGTCGGGATGCCGGGCACTCGACGAGAAAAGCCTTAAAACCCATGGCTTTGCGGTCGTTCAAAGGGGGAGGGACCACGAAGTACGTGACCAGCACCCCGTTACGTGCCTACCGGCCCCCTTCCGCCTCCAGGAGGTCCTCAATGAAGCCGACGGCATAGCTTTTGAAGACGACCTCCCCCTCCTCCTGGGTGGCATCGAGGTCGACGTCCGCCGAGATGCCGAAGTCCCCCTCGTCATCCTCGTCCCTCAGCATCTGCCGCACGTGCCAGACATGGGAGTCCCGCTCGTCTGACTCGTCCATGAGCAGATAGGCGTTCGAACGTGCGCCACCGTCGAGAAGGACCTCCTCGTGGGCCCCATGGTAGGCCTCGATCGCGGCACGCCAGCGCGCCGCGCGCCATCCCCAGCCACCGTCCATCTCGCCCAGCCCCTCGTCGTCGCCGTGGGCGATGAGGCGCACGCGCGCGAAGAGGGCGTTCCTGACCAGGACCACAAGGCCCCGGCGGTCGTGCACGACCTCGTCCGCATCGGGCGGCGTGACGTCCGCACCGTCGGCGCCGGTCGTGCCCGCGGCCTCCCACTCGTCCACGAGCGAGGAGTCCACGGAGCGCACGACCAACCTGAGCCAGGCAACGATGTCGCGCAGGCGTTCGTCGAGCTTCTCGGGCGGTATGGTGCGGTCGAGCACGCGATACGCGTCCGAGAGGTAGCGCAGCAGCGTGCCCTCGCTACGCGCGATGTTGCAGCGCTGTACGTAGCCCTTGAAGTCGGATGCCGTCTCGAGCATGTCGCGTAGGACCGACTTGGGGCTGGGGGCGAAGTCGGCGGCCCAGGGGACCTTCTCGCAGTAGCGCTCGAAGGCGGCATCCAGAAACCCCTCGAGCGGCTTGGGGTAACTGACCTCCTGGATACGCTCAATGCGTTCGTCGTACTCCACGCCGTCGGCCTTCATGCGGGCCATGGCCTCGTCGCGGGCCTGGCGCTCGAGGGCACGCAGGATCTGCGGCGGGTCCTCGAGGGTCGCCTCGACCATGGAGACGAGGTCCATCGCGTAGTGGTCGTCTGCGGGATCCAAAAGCTCCAGGGCGGCAAGGAGGAACGGCGACAAGGGTTGGTCCAGGGCGAAGTCCTCGGGCACATCCACGGTCGCCGCGAAGTCCGCGCTGCCGTCCGCTCCCTCGTGACGCTCCACGACGCCTGCGTCGATAAGGGTGGCGAAGATCTCGTCGGCACGCCTGCGCAGCCGCTCCTTCTCCTCGGCGCCCTGGGCGGAGCCGTCGATGAGGCGGATGGTGCGCGCGTAGGCGTCCCCGCCCTGCACGACTTCGGCCAGGACCATGGCATGCGTGATGCGCATGCGGGGTCTCATGGGCTCGGGCTCGGCGGTGACGAGCCTCTCGAACGTCGCCTCCTTCCAGCCGACGTAGCCCTTGGGCGGCGTCTTGGTCCTGACCTTTCGCGCCTTCTTGGGGTCGCCTCCGGCCTTGGCCAGGGCGCGGGCGTTCTCGATGTCGTACTCGGTGGCCTCGGCGATGACCACGCCCTCGGTGTCGAAGCCCGCTCGACCGGCCCTCCCTGCGATCTGGTGGAACTCGCGGGCGTTGAGGTGGCGCATGCGGCGCCCGTCGAACTTGGAGAGCGCGGTCAGCACGACGGTGTGGATGGGGACGTTGATGCCGACGCCCAGGGTGTCGGTCCCGCAGATGACGGGCAGAAGCCCCTGTTGTGCGAGCTTCTCGACCAGCAGGCGGTAGCGTGGGAGCATGCCGGCGTGATGCACGCCGACGCCCGTGAGCAAAAGGCGCCTGAGGGCCTTCCCGAAGGTGGTGGTGAAGCGGGTCCCTGCCAGGGCGTCCCCGATGCGCGTGCGCTGCTCCCTGGTCGACACCCCGAAGCTTGCCAGCGACTGTGCGCTCCTGATGGCATCCTGCTGTGAGAAGTGGACTATGTAGAGCGGTGCCTCGCCTGCCTCGAGGGCGACCTTGACCGTGGCCTCGAGGGGGGTGTCGACATAGCGCCAGGAGAGTGGCACGGGGCGCAGCGCGTCCGCGACGACGTCGACGGTGCGGCCGGTGTGCGCCTCGAGCGCACGCGCGATGCCGCCGACGTCACCCAGGGTGGCGCTCATCAGCAGGAACTGCGTGCGGGGCAGCGTGAGCAGGGGCACCTGCCAGGCCCAGCCGCGCTCGCGGTCCCCATAGAAGTGGAACTCGTCCATGGCGACGCAGCCGATGTCGGCGCCCTCGCCCTTGCGCAGCGCGTCCTGGGCCAGGATCTCGGCGGTGCAGCACACGATGGGGGCGTCGCCGTTGATGACGACGTCGCCCGTGATCATCCCCACGTTCTCACGGCCGAGCAGTCCCACGAGGTCGAAGAACTTCTCGCTGACGAGCGCCTTGATGGGCGCGGTGTAGCAGGCGCGCCGGTTGGTGCAGACTGCCATGAAGGAGAGTCCGAGCGCCACCAGGGACTTGCCGGACCCGGTGGGCGTGCCCAGGATCACGTGGTCGCCGGCAGCGATGTCGAGGAGGGCCTCCTCCTGGTGCTCCCACAGGTCCATGCCGCGCGACTCCACCCAACCCAAGAAGAGCCCGAGCGCCTCGTCGGCGGGTATGTCGGCGAACGTCTCGTCGTCTGGCCAGGGAACCAGGCTCCCGAGGGAGCTTGTCTCGTCATACGTCACGTGGCCCCCGCCCTGGGCGCCGCCGCCCCTCGAGGGCCTTTGCGATCCGGTGCGCCGCCTTGGAGGGGACGAGGGTCTCGTCGTCCTCGAAGCTGAGGATGAGCTCGTCGAGCTTGGCGATGTACCCCAGGGCGAGCGACGTGAGCCGTCGCTGGCTGTGGGTGACGTAGCCCACGTTCATGACCTCGTCGCACTCGATGGGAATCGAGGTGATGCCCGAGAACATCTCGTCCGAGCGGACCCCCGTGGAGACCAAAAAGCCGTCGTAGCGCGAGAGCAGGCCGGTCATCGTCGCGCGGTCGCTCACGACGATCTCTCGGTCGTGGGGAAGCGTTGCCAGGGGCTCCTCCGAGTAGAAGAGCGAGCTCTCGGGCCCCTGCTCGAAGGTGTAGCGCGCGAAGGGCGCCAGGTCCTCCACCGTGACGGAGGGCCTTTCCGCGAGGGGGTGCCCCTCGCGGACGAACACGTGGGGCCGCGCGCGGAAGAGCGGCGTGAACGAGAGGGAGGCCTCCCCGAGGCGGCTGCGCAGCACGCGCTCGTTCGAGCCCGAGAGGTAGAGGATGCCGATGTCGCTCCTGAAGGAGCGGACGTCCTCGATGATCTCGCTGGTGCGTGTCTCGCGCAGCGAGTACTCGCATGACGCGTCGTCGCGTTCGGCGACAAAGTCGATGAACGCGTTCACTGCGAAGGCGTAGTGCTGGGACGAGATGGCGAGGCGCCTGTGCGCGTCCTCGCCCTTCTGGCGGTAGTGCCGTGCGAGCAGGTCGGCCTGCTCGACGACCTGACGTGCGTACCCCAGGAACTCCACGCCCTCGCTGGTGAGCGTGATGCCCCTGCTCGAACGGTTGAACACCCTGATGCCTAGCTCCCGTTCGAGGTCGCGCACGGCGACGGAGAGGCTGGACTGGGAGACGAACAGGGAGCGCGCGACGGAGTTCATCGAGCCGCTCTCGGCTATTGCGATGATGTAGCGCAACTGCTGAAGCCTCATGCTCTTCTCCCAGGCCCCCTCGCGCCGCCGCAGCGACGGTCGCTACTCGTCCGTGGCCTCGGCGCCCATGACGCTCAGGAACAGCTCGAGGCTGTCCTGGTCATGGGGCAGGAGGTCGGCGTCGATGCCGGAGGTCATCTGCTCGTAGGTCAGCACCTGGCCGGTGTCGCAGATCCTGAATTGCTTGCCGGCCTTGGGCAGCTCGAAAGCGCTCATCTCGTTCCCTTCGTGTTCGACCATAAGCCCCTCCATGATTGTCCGTGAGACACCTCGTGCGTGCGGGACTGCCTCGCGAGGCTAGATTCTAAGCCTACATAGACGAGATGCCTACGCGCAGTAGATATGCGACTTGTATGACACCACAAAATATAGGCTAGCAAGTAGCAAAAGGAGGTGTCGTGGGCGAACGGTACAAAGAAGCGTCTGATAGGAGCGCGGATGCCGTCGCCGCAGGACCCCGCTCGACGCAGGGGGAACGGGCAGTTCACGAGAACAACCTCCGTTACCTGCGTGACAAGGTGGGCCTAAGCCAGGCGCAGGTTGCCGCGCAGCTGGGCGTCAGCTCGAAGACCTACAGCTCGTGGGAGACGGGCCGCACCGAACTTGGTGCCGAGCGCATCCGCGCGCTCTGCGACCTTCTGGGCTGTACGCCCAACGATGTCTTGGGGTATAGGGGACACACGTCCTTCGCGCCCGTCACCACGATAGAGGAGACCATCGTGGACCTCTACGGGAGGCTTGCCCCCAACGTTCGCATGGCCGTGCTCGAGATCATGCGTGACTCTGCCAAGAAGCGTCGACCGCGCTAGAGGATCTGCTCCATGCCGACTTTGTAGGGCACCGAGCCCATCGCCTCGTAGAAGCCTCGGACCCCTGGGGGTTGCAGCTCCATACGATGTCCATGTGCGCCTCCTTTGAAGATGGTTGGCCCAATCAACACATCTTGGACATGGCGCTGTGGGTGTGCGAGAGGATATAGTGTAGCGATACTGAAATGCAACCGAGCCCCGGAGTCCCTTAGTCGTGGAATTGTACTCGGCAGGTTTCCTGCTCTTCCTGGCGGCTTCCCTCGCCAGCTACTACCTTGTAGGCCGCCTCGTCCCGCGTGGCCAATGGGCGCTGCTCCTCGCCGCCTCCCTTGCCTTCTACGGCCTCGTCGGTTCATGGGAGACGCTCTGGCTGGTCGTGCTCGTCGCATTGGTGACCTGGGCGGTCCCGCTCGCGTTCGTTCGCATGGAAGGCCTCTCCTCACGGCAGCGCCATGCACTGGACGACCGCAGGCAGAGGAAGGCCGTGAAGCTGCGCTGGCGGCGGCGCCAGCGGCTCGTCCTGCTGGCCGCGCTCGTCGCCTGCTTTGGCATCCTCGCGTACCTCAAGTACTGGAACACGCTGCTGTACGAGCTGGGCGCGGCCCCCTCGCGTGGGAGCCTGGGGCTGCTGCTGCCGCTGGGCATCTCGTTCTACACCTTCCAGTCGGTCGCCTACCTGGTCGACGCATACAACGCCAAGGTCGAGCCCCAGCGGAACTTTGCGCGCCACCTGCTGTTCGTGACCTGGTTCCCCCAGATGATCCAGGGACCCATCAATCGCTACGACCAGCTGGGTCCCCAGCTCTTCGCGCCACACAGGTGGTCCGAGGTCGACGTGTCGCGCGCGCTCGTCACCGTGGGCTACGGCATGGTCAAGAAGTTCGTGATGGCCGATCTCCTGGTGGGGATCATCACCCGCCTCCTCTCCTCGGTGGATGCCCAGACGCCGGGTTCGCTCATCGTCCTCGCGATCCTCATGTACTCTGCCCAGCAGTACGGCGACTTCTCGGGCGGCATCGACATGGTCGAGGGCGTCTCGGAGCTCTTTGGCGTGCACATGGCCCCCAACTTCAGGCGTCCGTACTTCTCGACCTCGCTCGCGGACTTCTGGCGCCGCTGGCATATCTCCCTGGGCCAGTGGATGCGTGACTACGTGTTCTACCCGTTCGCCCTGACGGCGCCGATGAAGCGGTTGGGCAAGTGGTCGTCGGCTCGCCTGGGCCGCCACGTCAGCCGGACCCTGCCCGCCTGCGTCGCAAACGTCCTGGTGTTCCTGATCGTCGGCATATGGCATGGTGCCGACCTGCACTTCGTCGTATGGGGCCTCTACAATGGCCTTGTCATTGCCCTGTCCGACCTGCTGCGGCCTGCCTTCGACCGCCTGGTGGGGGCGCTACGCGTCGACAGGGAGGGCCGTCCCTGGCACGTCTTCGCCGTCCTGCGCACCTTCGCCGTCGTGAACGTGGGCTGGTACTTCGACCGCATCGAGGACTTTGGCACGAGCGTGCTCTGCCTCAAGAGCACGCTCCTCAACTTCGACCCTGCGGGCTTGGGTCCGTCACTTGCGGCATTGGGGCTCAAGCCGGGCGAGAGGATGCAGATCATGCTGGCGTTTGTTGCGATAGTGGTGGTCTTCGCCCAGAGCCTGCGGGAGGAGCGCAGGGGACATGCGACGCAGTCCTGCGTCGCCGAGGGCTTTCTCGCGCGTCCGGTCCTGGTTCGCGGCGCCACCGTAGTGACGTTGGGGCTGCTGGTCCTGTCCTCCTTCGTCTTTAACGTGGGAGGGGGGTTCATGTATGCGAATTACTAGGGCCAAGGCACGGGTCGTCGGGGGCTCAGGCAGAACGGGCGGGCTCACGCCCGCTCGCCTGCTTGGGGTCATGGCGTGGTGCGCGCTGCTCGTGCTGGTGGACGTTGCCGCCACGCTCGCCCTGGGCCAGTACGGCTCGCTCTCAGCGGTTGCGGTGGACGACTTCGGGTCCGCCCCCTCCGTGGGGACGGCGTTCGTGGGCAGCTCCTTTGCCGAGAGGGCCTTTGACCCGATGTCCTTCGATGATGCCCGTCAGGAGGAGGACGTCACGGCCGCGCAGGACTCGTACAACCTCTCGACGCCAGGTCAGACGATGGGCGCCACCGGTGACGCCGTCTCCTATGCCATCCAAAGGGGTGCCCGCCGCGTCGTGCTGGGCCTTGGTGTCGAGACGATGTGCTGCTACGCGGACGCCCGCTCGGACGTCCCGTACTACCTCGCCCGCTACGAGCGCGAGCCGCTCACCCTGGTGGGCAGGCTCGCCTCCGTGGCACTCGATCCTGACGTCGTGGGCAGCAAGGACTCGCTCAACGTCCTGTTTCCCTGGATCTTCACCACGATCAAGCATGTTCCGAGCGTGGGGCAGAACCTGCGCTCGCGCCTCTCGGGGGAGGCCCGCTCTGCGGCTGCGGAGAAGGTCGTGCGCGACTGGCGCTACGCGGGCCGAGGCTACGGAAACTTCACGATGCAGCTTGACCTCAGCGACCCACGCACCTCCGTCAACACCTACGGCGAGCCCCGGCAGGACCCGCGCTGCCTCGAGGCGCTGGCCCGCATCGCCGACGAGTGCCGCTCTGCGGGCGTGCAGCTCGTGGTGGTCTCGACACCGCACCCCGCATACGACACCGCCGCCTTCGGGGATGCCTATCCCGAGATCATGGGCGCGGTGCAGCGCGTCGCCCAGGAGCACGGGGCCACCTACCTCGACTTCAACATGGCGAGGGACGGCGTGCTCGACCTCTCGCCCGAAGACTACGGCGACTTCGAGCACCTGGGACCCGAGGGCGCGCGGCGCTTCTCCCGCCTGCTTGCCCAGATGCTCTCGCGCATTGATGAGGGCGCGGACGCGAACTCTGACTTCTATGGCTACGATGACTGGTCCCAGTGGCTCGCCGGGCACCAGGGTTGGAGGGTGTAGCGGATGCGCAACGTCTTGGAATGGCTCGAACGCTCGGCCGCACGGGTGCCCGACAAGGTGGCCGTGGCAGGCCCCCAGGATCATCTGACCTTCGCCCAGCTGGCCGAGGGGAGCCGCCGCGTCGGCTCGTGGCTCGCCGCCCATGGCATGTCGTCGCGCCGCGGCGTCGCGTTCTACCTCGAGAAGAGCCCCTCTGCCCTGTCGGGCATGCTGGGCGCCGTCTTTGCCGGGGGCTTCTATTCGGTGCTCGACGTGCGCCAGCCCGCAGCGCGCATCCAATCGATCTGCGCCACGTTGGACCCGCTCGTCGTCGTGGCCGATGATGCCAACCTCGCTGCGGCCCGGGAGGCGCTCGAGGCCACGGCCTGGGAGGTCGTCCCGTTGGGGGAGCTCCTGTCCGCCCCCGAGGACGCGGCGCTCCTCTCGGCAGCTCGCGCCCAGGCGACCGACGTGGACCCCCTGTACGTGAACTTCACGAGCGGCAGCACGGGCACGCCCAAGGGCGTCGTCGTGAGCCATCGCTCGGTCATAGACTTCATCCCCACGTTCGTCCGGACCTTTGGGATGGGGGAGGACGACGTCTTCGCCAACCAGGCGCCATTCGACTTCGACGTCTCGGTGAAGGACATCTATTCGTGCCTGCTGCTGGGTGCGCGCCTGCAGCTGGTCCCCCGGCCGTACTTCACGGCACCCACCACGCTCATGGACTACCTGGCGGACACCCACGCAACGACGCTGGTCTGGGCCGTGAGCGCCCTGTGCTTCGTGTCGATCATGAACGCCTTCGACTACCGCGTGCCCAAGGATGTGAGGAGGGTGCTCTTCTCCGGCGAGGTCATGCCGCCCAAGCAGCTGTCCCGCTGGCGCGCCCACCTGCCGGACGTCACCTACGTGAACCTCTACGGACCCACCGAGATCACCTGCAACTGCACCTACTACGTGGTGGATCGCGACTTCGGCAAGGGCGAGGCCATCCCCATGGGGAGGCCCTTCGACAACGAGCGCGTCTTCTTGCTGGGCGAGGGCGAGCGGGAGGTGACGCCTGACATGGTGGGCGTCGAGGGCGAGATCTGCGTGGCTGGCACGGCCCTGGGCCTGGGCTACCTGGGGGATGCCGGGCGCACGGGCGAGGCCTTCGTGCAGAACCCGCTGGAGCGTCGCTGGCTGGACCCCATCTACCGCACGGGCGACCTGGCACGCTACGACTCCGCAGGCAACCTGGTCTACAGCTCCCGCAAGGACCATCAGATCAAGCACCTGGGCCAGCGCATCGAGCTGGGCGACATCGAGTCCACGGCCGCCGCGCTCGCGGGCGTGGACCAGGCGGCCTGCACCTACGATGCCCGCCGCAAGAAGATCCACCTGTTCTACGTCGGCGAGGCCTCCCACGAGGAGGTCGCGCTGTCCCTGCGCGCGCAGCTTCCCTCGTACATGGCCCCCAACGGCATCCATGCCCTCGAGGCGATGCCCCTCACCAAGAACGGCAAGGTGGACCGCTCGCTGCTTGCCGAGCAGACCACGTCCCGACTATAGGCAGGAGAGAAGAACATGGCCTCTGGACTGGCGACCGCCGAGCTCCTGGACATCGCAAGGGAGTTTGGGACCCCGACCTACCTCTTCGACCTCGTCGCCCTCTCGGCGCGCCTTGCCACGGTGCGCGAGATCCTGGGACCGTCCGTGCGCCTGTGCTACTCGATCAAGGCGAACCCGTTTCTGAGCCGCGCTGCCGCAGAGTGCGGCTATGAGCTCGAGGTCTGCAGCCCGGGCGAGCTCGACGTCTGCAGGGGCCTGGGCATAGAGGCGCCCGCCATCGTCTACTCGGGCGTCTGCAAGGGCGAGGCAGACGTCCGGGCGGCCCTCGACTATGGCGTGGGCGTCCTCACGGCCGAGTCGCCACGCCAGTTCGAGCTGGTGGAGCAGGAGGCGAGGCGCAGGGGGCTTCGCGTCCCGGTGCTGCTGCGCCTGAACGGCGGCAGCCAGTTTGGCATGAGCCGCGGTGACCTCGAGCGCATCGTCCGGGACCGCGAGGGCTACGGTGCCGCCGAGCTCGTGGGCATCCACTACTTCGTGGGCACCCAGCGTCGCAAGCTCCAGCACCAGCGCCGCGAGCTGCAGATGCTCTGCGACCTCGCGGACGAGCTGGAGCGCCGCTGCGGCTGGCGTCCCGCGCGCCTGGAGTATGGCCCGGGCCTCGCCGTTCCCTACTTCGAGGGGGAGGACTTCTCCGACACGCTGGCGCCGGCGCGCGAGCTGGCCGGCGACCTGCAAGCCGTTGCCGGACGCTTCGATCTCACTGTCGAGATGGGACGCTTCCTCGCGAGCTCGTGCGGCAGCTACCTCACGTCCGTCGTCGACCTCAAGGACGGCCAGGACGACGAGACCTGCTACGCCTTCGTCGACGGCGGCATCAACCACGTGAACTACCTGGGGCAGATGATGGGGCTCAAGCTCCCCGTCATCCGTAACGCGAGCGTCGAGGGGGGGTCGGGAGGCCCGTTGTCCCGCGAGCGCCGGCCCTGGACGCTCTGCGGGTCGCTCTGCACCACCAATGACGTCCTCGTGCGGCAGCTCGACAGGCCCCTCGCCCCCGATGACGTGCTCGTGTTCGAGAACATAGGCGCGTACTCCGTCACGGAGTCGATGTACCTGTTCTTGAGCAGGGCCATGCCACGCGTCATCCTGCGCCGGGGGAGGGGCGACTACGTGCTGGCCCGCGACGTCGTGCAGACGAGCATGCTCAACATGCCATCCTAGTCGACGTAGGCGTGGCCCTCGTGCCCGAGGCGCGCGCTGCGTTAGAATGGACGAGCTTTCTGGACGGGCCTTCGGACACCTTCCCCATGGCGGTGCCGGTGGCCCAGGACCGAGGAGGAGACCACCATGGATGACATCACCCTGGACGCCGTGATCGAGATGCTCTCGGGCATCCGTGACGACGTCGACTTCGCGACGGCGACCGGCCTTGTGGATGACCGCGTGCTCGACTCGTTCGACATACTGTCCGTCATCAGCGCCATCGACGAGGAGTTCGACGTCGCCGTCCCCGCCAAGGACATCGTGCCCGACAACTTCAACAGCGCCGAGGGCATCTACCACATGGTCAGGGGGCTTGCGGACGCCGAGTAGCGTCCGGTCGGCCCCGTGGCCCGAAGTTCCGTGGCCCCACAGAGGGCCCATGATCGTCCGGGTGCCGCGACAGCGGACGTCCGGCGAGTGAGGAGAGACCCCATGCCACAGATCGACACGCTCTGCGTCCAAGCGGGCTACGTCCCGGGCGACGGCGAACCGCGCCAGCTTCCCATCGTCCAGTCGACGACCTTCAAGTACGACACGTCCGAGCACATGGGCCAGCTCTTCGACCTCGAGGCTGAGGGCTACTTCTACACCCGCCTGCAGAATCCCACCAACGACGCCGTCGCCGCCAAGATCTGCAGGCTCGAGGGTGGCTCTGCGGCCATGCTCACGAGCTCGGGGCAGGCCGCGAACTTCTTTGCCCTGTTCAACATCGCCGAGGCAGGGGACCATGTGGTGGCCAGCTCGGCGATCTACGGCGGCACCTACAACCTCCTGGCGCACACGATGTCCAAGATGGGGGTGAGGGTGACGTTCGTCTCGCCCACCTGCACCGACGAGGAGCTTGCGGCGGCGTTCGAGCCCAACACCAAGGCGGTCTTCGGCGAGACCATCGCCAACCCCGCCCTCGCCGTCCTGGACATCGAGCGCTTCGCGCGTGCCGCCCACGAGCACGGCGTTCCCCTCGTCGTGGACAACACCTTCCCCACGCCCGTCAACTGCCGGCCCATCGAGTGGGGCGCCGACATCGTGACCCACTCCACCACCAAGTACATGGACGGGCACGGCTGTGCCGTGGGCGGTGCCATCGTCGACGCGGGCCGCTTCGACTGGATGGCCCATGCCGAGAGCTTCCCTGGCCTCACGACACCCGATGAGTCCTACCACGGAATCGTCTATGCCGAGCGCTTCGGCTTGGGCAAGGCCTTCATCACCAAGGCGACCTCGCAGCTCATGCGCGACTTCGGCTCCATCCAGAGCCCGCAGAACGCCTTCTACCTCAACCTCGGCCTCGAGAGCCTGCACGTCCGCATGTCCCAGCACTGCAGGAACGGCCAGGCCATGGCCGAGTTCCTTGCGGCAAGTCCCAAGGTCACGACGGTCAGCTATCCCGGTCTTCCGGGCGACGCCTATCACGGGCTCGCCCAGAAGTACCTGCCCCACGGGTCGTGCGGTGTGGTGAGCTTCGAGGTCGCCGGTGGTCGTGCGGCCGCAGAGCGCTTCATGGCCGCGCTCGGGCTCTGCGCCATCGAGACGCACGTGGCCGATGCGCGCAGCTGCTGCCTCCATCCCGCAAGCTCGACCCACCGCCAGATGAGTGACGCGGAGCTCGCCGCCGCCGGAATCTCCCCCGCCCTGGTGCGTCTCTCCTGCGGCCTGGAGGGCACCGCAGACCTCATTGCCGATGTCGAGCAGGCGCTCGCCCAGGTCTAGAGGGTGCCGGTCGGTCGGGACCGCGCGTCGTGCGCTGGTGTCCGGGGAGGGGAGTCGCATGCAGAGGGACGCGTTGGTGCGCGTGCAGGCCACGGGAAGCTATGGGAGCGTGTTCTCCGTGGGCGAGGACGGTGTCTGCGAGGTGGGCCTCATCGATCCTGTGGCAGACGACTATTCGCTCAAGCTCCCCCAGCTGACGCTTGAGGAGCTGCCCTGGCCACCCGCTGGCGCCGAGGCCGCCCTCATCGAGAGGCTTGCCCTGTTTCACCTGCGCGTGCGCCGTGGCATGGACGTTGACCATGCGTTCGAGGCCTATCTCGGGAGGAACGAGGGGGGTGACCTGGAGCTCTGGTTTGCCCCGGGCGCGTCGCGTGCCGAGAGGTGCGTGACCCTCGACGAGCGTGGGGAAGGCCTCGTCCGCGAGGCGCTTGTCGGCCTGCGCCTGGACGCGTGGCGCTCGGGCGGCGGCGCGACGCCCAGCTTGGGCTCCTGGAGCTGGTCGGCAGAGGTCATAGGCGACGGCATGGGCATGGCGGGTTATGGGCGCGCGGTGGCGGCCAAGGGGCTTGCCGGCGTGGTCGCGGCCCTCGCGCGCCTGGGCCTGCCCGTGGAGTGTGCCCCTGGCGATGGTCCGCGGACATGTCTGTAGCGTCCGGGTCCGAGGTGGGGGCAGCGGAGCCGAGCTACTTCGTCTACGTGCTGCGCTGCGAGGATGGCTCGCTCTACACGGGCATCACGACCGACGTCGTGCGGCGCCTGTGCGAGCATCTCACGCGCTCGGCCCGCGCCGCGCGCTACACGCGGACCCATCCCGTCGTCGCCCTGGAGGGCCTATGGGAGCTCTCGGGTCGCTCGGCGGCAAGCAGGTTGGAATGGCACCTGCACCACCTGTCGCGACCCGGCAAGCTGGCCCTCCTCGCTCGGCCAGAGGACGTGGGAGGGGGCGCAGGCGTCATCGGCGCCTCCGGGCGCAAGGAGCTTTGGGAGCGGGCGATGGCGAGGAAGAGCCAGACGGAGCGATGTGAGGGGTGGAGCCCATGTTCGAGATAGAGTGTCCCAAGTGTCACACCGTCTTCGAGGAGGACGAATCAAAGTTCGCCCACATCGTGAGGCAGGTGCGCGACCGGGAGTTCCAGAAGGAGCTTGACGCGCAGGTCCGTCTCATGGAGGAGGCACGACGCCTGGCCGTCGCCGAGGCGGAGGCACGCGGGCGGGCTGCGGCGCAGGAGGGGGTGGCCGGGAAGGACCGTCGCATCGCCGAGCTCGAGGCCAGGCTCGAGGGCATGGAGCAGCGGATGGACGCCCAGAGGGCCCAGCTCGAGGGGCAGGCCAAGCTTGCCGTGAGCCAGGCCACCGCAGCCCTGGAGCACGAACGTGACGACTTCAGGCACAGGGCCGAGCTGGCAGACCTCGACCGCCGGCGCTTGGAGCAGTCGCTCGCGGAGCAGAGGCGCGAGGCGACACGCCAGGTCGAGCAGGCGATCCAGATGAAGAACGACGAGATCGAGCAGATCAAGTCCTTCCAGTCCAAGCTCACCATCAAGATGGTGGGGGAGTCCCTGGAGCAGCACTGCGAGATCGAGTTCAACAAGTGGAGGAGCGCGTTCCCCCTGGCGCGCTTCGGCAAGGACAACACCGCCGTCGAGCACAGCAAGGGCGACTACGTCTTCCGTGACTTCGACGAGGAGGGCGTCGAGTACCTCTCCGTCATGTTCGAGATGAAGAACGAGGAGGACCAGTCGACCAACAGGAGGCGCAACCAGGACCACTTCGACAAGCTCGACCGCGACCGTCGCAACAAGGGCTGCGAGTACGCCGTCCTGGTGTCGACCCTCGAGCGTGACAACGAGTTCTACAACCAGGGCATCGTCGACGTCTCGGCGATCTCCGGGCATGAGCGCATGTACGTCATCCGACCACAGTTCTTCATCCCTCTGCTCACGTTCCTGCAGTCCGTCGCAAAGGGGACGCTCGACTACCGTCGGCAGGTCAGGCGCCTGCAGGACGAGAGCATCGACATCGCCTACTTCAACCAGGCCCTGGGAGAGTTCAAGGAAGGTTTCGGCAAGGACTACGAGCACGCCTCCAAGAAGCTCGCGGGCGCCATCGATGGCATCGACAGGGCGATCAAGCAGCTCGAGGCCATCAAGGAGTCGTTCCGCCTGACGGAGACGCACCTGAGCCGTGCCAGCAGGAAGGCCGAGGACCTCACCATCAAACGCCTGACGCGACACAGCCCCCTGCTCTCGGAGCGCTTCTCCGAGCTGGGAAAGGAACCACCCGCACCAGGGCTTGGGGAGGCCGTCGAGCCTGACAGCGTCGAGGGCCCCGTAGAGTAGCCGGACTGTGGGGTAGGCTTACAGCGCGATCTGCGCGTAGGCCGCATCGAAGTCGACCTTGGCGGCAGGTTGGTCCGATCCGCTGGCCTTGGATCCGTTCACGAGCTCCATGAGCTCGTCGGGATAGTAGTCGGGGTAGTTGTAGAGGACGCAGCGTGACCAGGAGTCGTTGATGGTCCCCATGCGGGTGACGAGGTCCTGGTAGCATTGGGCGACAAGAAGCAGCTGCGCGTGATAGGAGGACCCGTCCGTGATCCCCGCTGCGTTGAGCGCATCGAGGTCCGCCTGGATGGTCGAGGTGAGGGTGAGCGCCTCCTGGCGGGCGGCCTCTCGCACCGCATGGTCGCGGTTCGAGTAGGTGCCGGCGTAGGTCTCCTCCGCCTTGGTCACCTGGCCGTCGTAGTCCTTGAGCTTGTCGTAGTAACCCTTGAGGGTCGCATGGACGGCCTTCTCGGCATCCGACTCGTCTGCGGCGGGCTTCGACTCGTCCGTGGTCGCGTCGGCCGCAGACGAGTCGTCCCCGGGGTCGTCCGCGGCCTTGCCCTGCTTGCTGGCCGCAGCCGCCACCTGGCTCTTCACGATGTCGGCCTGAGGGTCGTGGAAACCCTTGCCGCAGCTGCCCATCGCCGAGAACGCGGCGACCAGGCAGATGAGCGCGATGCCGCCGATGAAGTAGATGACCCGGTGGTCGCGGTACCATCCCTCCTGTTCGCGACGCGCGTTCTTGCGCGGGTCGAGGGGAAGGGGGGCTATGACGTCAGTCGTGATGGTGCCCAGTCCCTCCCGCTCGCCATCCGAGGGCTGCTCGTCGTCCTCTCGGGTGCCTCCCGTGGGTGCCTCTGCGGGCGTCTCGGCTGAAGGGCCCTCGCCGGGGGCGTCCTCGGCGGGGATCTCTTCGCCGGGCAGCGGGTCCTCGCCGGGCTCGTCTGCATCGGACGGACTGTCGCCAACGGGCTCCTCCGAAGGATTGCCAGCCTTGGCGTCAGGCGCAGCGTCCGGGGAGGGGACGTCTGTGTCGCAGGACGTCTGGGACTCCTGTTCGGAGTCACAGGAATCTTCACGACTGGAGGGGGTTTTCAGGCTCATCGTCTGCTCCGAGGACGTCGGTGGCATGTGGTTGCTCCTCAACTATACGTCGGCATCCCTGCCAGTATCGCATGATTGGTGGATTTTGGGGAGGCTGGAGGTTTCAAGGTCGGTCGCGCCGCCGTGTGAGGCAGCGCATGGTCAGTCACACGTATCCATACGACACGCACTTCCGGCACCGCAGCCGCGTGGCCGTCCATGCGATTGGGGGACCGATCGTGCGTGCGGCGAGGGGTCCTAGCGGTTCGTGCCCGTGGGGACGGCCATGTGCACGACGACCGTGCCCCCGACTCTCACGTCTGTGTTCACGGGCGGATCGACCTGGGCGACGGTCCCGTTGGCGAGGATGTCCGTGGCAACGTCCTCCCCGCGCTCGACGGTAAGGCCCATTCCCTCGAGGAGCACGAGTGCGTCATCGTAGTCCATGCCCGTGACATCCGGCACGGAGATGCTTGTCAGGCCACCTTCGTCCTCGTCGTCCGAAGAGGACGGGCCCATGGACACGACCAGGTCGATCTTGGTCCCCATGGTCCTCAGGCTCCCTGCGACGGGGCCCTGGCTGATGATGTGGCCCTCCTCGACGGTGTTGGAGTGCGTGTACGTGATGTCATCCTTCACGAAGAAGGCGCTTGCACCGATCTGGTCGACGGCCTCCTGTTCGGTGAGGCCGACGAGTGCCGGCACCTCGCGCGTCTCGATGCCGACGTGCCCCACCTTGAGGACGATGATGGCTCCTGCGGGAACTTGCTCGGAGGCGACGGGGTTGGTGGCGATGACCTTGCCACCGTCGTTGACGACCTGGGTCTCCTGCTCCTCGATCTTCACGGAGTAGCCCTCCGACTTGAGCAGCGAGCTGGCGTCCTGCTCCGAGTAGCCCACTACGTTGGGGAGCGTCTTCCCCGCGAGTAGCCCAAAGCCCCTCGTGAGGATGAGGGCGGAGACGAGCGCGGCCGCCATGACGGCCGTGAGGGCACCACGCATCCAAAAGGGCATGTGCCGGATGGCCTCGACGGGAGGCGTCGCTTCGGGTTGGGGGTCACGGTAGGTTGCGGGCACATAGAGGTCACTGCGAGGCTCGGGCACATCCGGGACCTCAGCCACGCTTGGCACGCTCGCGCCACGCCCGCCTGGCACGGCCCGTACGTCTCGCACGCCTGCGTCTGACGCATCAGACGCGTCTGGGGCGGGGGGCGCTTCCGTAGCGGGGGAACTCTCTGTGGCGAGGGGATCTCGAAGCGAGGAGGGACCGACGGATGCGTCGGGGACCGGAGGCTCGATGGGAATCTTGGGAACGCCCGGAACGGCTGGGGCGTCGATGACGGGAGGGACCTGGTCGGCGGGGACGTCAAGTCCGTCGAAGATGAGTCCTTGTCGCTCGGCGGGATCTGACGCGGGGCCATCGGCGGGTCTGGGGTTCGCTGTGCGTGGCGTGGGACCTGCGGTATCTCCGTCGGCGGGAGCGGGCTTGGCGGCGAAGGAGAGCTTGCCAGCGAGGGGGGGCTCGTCGGTGGGGACGGACTTGCCAGTGGGTTCGGCCTTGGGGGTCAGGTGCTTAGGTGCCTGGCGGGATGTGCCGCCCTGCTTCGGTGAGTCGGACGGGGACTGGTCGCTCTGCTCGCCTGTGCCGAACTCGTTGCTCACGCAGTCTCCCCTCGAGGCCCATTAGGACAGGCGCAAGGTGCAACGCCAAAACAAATACTATAGAACATCGCATGTCGGTGCAAAATGGGTCGCTTGCCATGCGTCTTTCGCGTGCGGGTGGGTTGGCTGCGGTGGTGGGAGGAACTTCCGCACGGTTACTCTGTACAATTAAATAACTGATTCACAAAAGTTTCCCTGCCATCCAGTTTTTGAGCTTTGCTGGACGGTAGGCGAGCTTTTGTGAAAAGTTCTTGTCCTAACCAAGGAGCGGGCTCACACTAGTTCACCACGCATCCCATGCACTGCTCAGAATGGATGGCTGGAGAGTTAGTGTGAGCCATAACGTTCAGCACACTCACACAGCCTGCCCTCCCATCCATGAGACCCCGTAAGATGGACGTCAGGAGAGAAATTGTGAGCGTCGTTCTCATAGGCGCGCCCTCATGGCGCCGCCCTCGTGTGCCACGCCCGTGAGCGATGCGGCGGTTGCCCGCCATCTCCCTTTTGCCGCCCCCTCGCATCGCCTACGTCGTGCGGCGTACCGCATCTGCCCATCCCGCGAGAAGGGCCCTCGCCCTTCCTTCGTCCATGTGCGGGACGTAGACGTCATCGGTGGCCCTGAGTGCCGAAAGCTCGTCGGTGCCCGCCCAGAAGCCGCTTGTCAACCCTGCGAGATAGGCTGCACCCAGTGCCGTGGTCTCGACGCTTTTCGGTCGGCGGATCTCGCTGCGCAGGACGTCCGCCTGGAACTGCATGAGGAAGTCGTTCCTCGACGCACCGCCGTCGACGTTGAGCGTCGCAAGCGACACGCCCGCGTCCGCCTCCATCGCACGCACCAGGTCGACGGTCTGGTAGGCGAGGGCCTCGAGCGCCGCCCGCACGAGGTGGGCCGTCGTGGTGCCTCGCGTGATGCCGCAGATGAGCCCCCGCGCGTCAGGTTGCCACCAGGGGGCACCCAGTCCCGTGAACGCAGGGACTATGTAGACCCCTCCCGTGTCGTCCACGCCGCGCGCGAGAAACTCGCTGTCCTCGGCGTTGCGGATGAGACGCAGCTCGTCGCGTAGCCATTGGACGAGCGCGCCCGCCACGAAGACCGATCCCTCGAGCGCATACTCCGTGCGGTCGCAGCCCGGTGGCGTGGCGACGACGGTGGTGACCAGGTTGTTGTGCGAGAGGGCCGCCTCGGCCCCCGTATGCATCAGCAGGAAGCAACCGGTCCCGTAGGTGTTCTTCGCCTGTCCCGGCTCGAAGCAGCACTGCCCAAAGAGGGCCGCCTGCTGGTCGCCGGCCACGCCGCAGATGGGGATCCCGGCGGGCACGCCAGGGTAGCTCGTCTCGCCGAAGTATGCCGCAGAAGGTCGTACCTCGGGCATCATCTGCATGGGGATGTCGAAGAGCCTCAGCAGCTCCTGGTCCCAGCGGCCCTCGTGGATGTTGTAGAGCATGGTGCGGCTTGCGTTGGTGGCATCCGTGGCGTGGACGAGCCCGCCTGTGAGCACCCAGACGAGCCAGCTGTCCACCGTGCCGAAGAGGAGCTCGCCCGCCTGGGCGCGCTCACGGGCCCCCGCAACGCTGTCGAGCAGCCACCTGATCTTGCTGGCCGAGAAGTACGCGTCGGGCAGGAGCCCGGTCTTCCGCTGGACCATGCAGCGCACGTCCTCGCCGCCGCAGAGCTCCTCCACGAGCGCCGCGGTGCGCCGGCACTGCCAGACGATGGCGTTGGCGATGGGCTCGCCCGTAGTGGGGTCCCAGACGATGGTGGTCTCGCGCTGATTGTCGATGCCGATGGCGGCCACGTCGCCCGTGACGAGCCCGTGGCGGACGACGAGCTCGTTCAGGGCTCCCAGCTGAGAGTAGAGGATCTCCTGGGGGTTGTGCTCGACCCATCCGGGCTGGGGGTAGATCTGTGGGTAGCTTCGCTGGACGCAGTCGACCATGCTGCCAGCGCGGTCGACGAGGATTGCCCGCGAGGAGGTCGTGCCCTGGTCCAGTGCGATGACGTAGCGTCCTTCCATGCCCTAGACCCCCTCTGGGTTGGTGTGGGCGTCCAGCCAGTTGCGGATGTCGCCGTATACGATCCCACGGTCGTCCTCGTTCAGGATCTCGTGGCGCATGCCGGCGTAGATGGTGCAGACGACGTCCGTCGATCCCGCCTGGCGTGCGAGGCCAGCCGCCGCCTGGACCCCCTTGCCGCATGCGCCCACCACGTCCTCGGATCCGGAGACGTAGAGCAGCGGCAGGGCGTGGGGTACGCGCTGTGCGCACTCGAGCGAGCAGGCCTCGGCCGTGAGGTCGGCGAGGGTTGCGTAGCCACCGGCCCCGAACGCGAAGCCGCAGGCGTCATCTGCCAGGTAGCGCTGGACGTTCTCCCTGTTGTGCGAGAGCCAGTCGTAGTCCGTCCGCGCCCCCTCGATGGCCCTGCCATAGGCCCCCTCCGCCAGGGAGTGCAAGAGGCTGCTGCGGTGGTCGGCACCGCAGACCCGTGCGACGAGGCGCGCCAGTGCCCCACCAACGCGCGAGGTGGCGGCGGGGACGGTGCCCGTGCCACAGATGATGCCGCCCCCGACTCGGTCTCCGTAGAGCGAGAGGTAGACGCGGACGACGAAGCTACCCATCGAGTGCCCGAAGACGAACAGCGGCGTTGCCGGCGCACAGAGCCCCACCACGAGCTGGCGTAGCCGCTCGACGTCTCCCACCAGGATGTCCTTGCCGCCATGGGTGGGAAGGCAGCCGTGTCGCTCGGGGGCGCAGCTCCTGCCGTGCCCCAGCTGGTCGTGACCGCACACCAGATAGCCCGCACCCACGAGGGAGCGGGCGAACTCGTCGTAGCGCTCGATGTGCTCCGCCATGCCGTGGACCAGCTGTACCATGCCGCGTGGGCGCAGTGGGCGTCTCGCACGGAAGGGGTTCTCGTCCCACCAGACGAAGCCGCGGATCCTCGTGCGGCCATCCTCCGAGTCGAACTCTATCGGCCAGCGTCCCATTGTCCGTGACACCTCGCGCATCCTCTCGTCCGCATTGCGCGTCCCTGCTCGTGCGCCCAGGTTGCGGGCCTTCTTCGGCATGCTGTGGCAGGCACGTCGCGCCCGTGCGCCCCGATGCCTTGGAGTGTACGGGCGCCTGGGCGTCTGCGCAGCCACGCATCGCCGAGCTGTGTCGTTCCGTCCGTATTAGGTTGGGGGTCACCGTCAGCGTCGTGAAGGATCCTGCCGCGCGGCTCGCCTGAGAGTTCCCGGTTACCGTTGACATCCAGCACGCGGACGGCGAGCCCGTCCTCGTCGCAGGTGTCGTACGCACACGCCGTGCCGAAGCGCACCTCGGCCCGCCCGATGCGGCCCCCTCGCCCTCCCCCTGGCTGTGAATCCGTCGTTGTCCGCATGCACGAAACGGACGGGAAATACGTTCCTATCTTAGGGTCGCGAGACGGTGCCGTCTTGCCCCGCGGACAGCATACTTGCGGATGGGGAAGGGGCGTGGGAGCACATCTGTGGGCGTGCGTCCGCACGTCAATCGCTCGCGTCGCTCACGCAGGAGGTTCTTGGAGAGGAGCCACACATGTCCTTCAAGGTAATGGCGGTTTGCGCCGGACGTAAGGGCGGCAACGGCGAGATGCTCGCGAAGGAGGCGCTGAGCGCCGTCCGGGAGTCTGGCGGCGAGGTCGAGCTGATCAACCTGTTCGACTACAGGATGCTCCCCTGCACCGGCTGCGAGGGCTGCACCATGCAGATGGGCAAGATGGCCGCCGGCTTGCAGAGGGAGTACCACGGCTGCGTCCTGAAGGGCAAGGACGACGTCGACGCCATCATCACCGAGATGCAGACCTGTCAGGGGATCATCTTCGCGGTGCCCACCTACGACCTCACGCCCAGCTCGCTCTACCTCCGTCTGGCCCAGCGCTTCTTGGCCTACGAGCTATCCTTCCTGCTGGCCGTGGGCGCGGTCAAGGAGAACCCGCACACCGTGGCCGGCCTCATCGCCGTGGGCGGCTCCAAGCATGACTGGCAGACCCTTGCCCTCGAGGGCATGCAGGCCACCATGTTCACGCAGTCCGTGCAGGTCGTGGACCGCTTCATGGCCACGCGTGACGGCCGCCCCGGCAACGTCGCGCTCTACGACGACCAGCTTCCCCGCGCCCGCAAGATGGGCGAGAACATCGCGAGGGCCATCAACACCCCCGTCGAGGAGCGCGGCTGGCTTGGCGACCCCAATGACGGCGTCTGCCCCAACTGCCACTCCAGCCTGGTGTACCCTGGCGACGAGCACTGGGATGGCGTGCAGTTCCCATGGGAGTGCGCCGTGTGTGGCTGCGGCGGCACCCTGGGGGAGAACCCCGAGACGGGCAGGCCCATGCTCGTCATCGACCCGCGTAACGGCAGGATACGCGACCGAAACGACGACAGGGCACGCGCCGAGCACCTCAACGAGATCAACAAGACCCGCGACGACTTCTTCGCGCACATGGACGTGGTCAAGCCCATCATGGAGAAGTATAGGAGCATGGAGTTTCCGACCCTCGTCATCGACCGCGGGTAGCGGGGGGCTGCGACAGGCGGCGTTGCCTTCCGGGCGCCCTTCTGTGTCCCTGGCCAGCTATGCGTCCGACTTGTGCAGGTCGCTGCGGTCGAGGCGCACGCGCGGCTTGAAGAGGTCGAGGTAGAGAAGGACGCGGAAGGAGACCTGCAGCATGAAGCAGTCCTCGCCCGAGCTGAGGTTGCAGCCAAGGATCTCGCGAATGCGGCCCATGCGGTAGAGCAGGGTGTTCTTGTGCAGGCTAAGCATCTTGGCCGAACGTCGGGTGTTTCCCGAGTTCTGCAGGTAGATGAAGAGCGTGTCCATGAGCTCGGAATCATGGGCCTGGTCGTAGTCCATGACGCGCCTGAGAGCGGGATGGCAGAAGTTCAGCAGGTTGGCCCTGTGATTGGTGATGTCCAGCATCTGGGCGTAGGCGTAGTCGCGGTAGTGATGGACCGAGCGGTCGTCGAGGAAGACCGAGACCAGCTCGCCGAACTTGATGGCCGCAAGCGCCTGGTGATAGAAGTTCCTGATGTCGGTGAGGTCCGTGAACATGTTGCTGACGCCCACGACCAGGTTGTTGAGGGCGGCGACCTCGCGCAGGCTCCCCTCGGTGTACTTGCCAAGGGGCCTTTCGGCGTCCCTGGAGAAGAGGATGACGAGGCGTCCCTCGTACGAGGCATAGATGCTGGCGGTCATGGTTCCCGAGAGCTGCGAGGCTATGTGGTCGAGATCGTGAGGGGTGAGGTCCTCGCTCTTGGACTCGCATACCGCGACGTAGAGGTTGGGCAGGGGCTCCCAGCCCAGCACCTTGAGGCGCCTCTCTATCACCGCGCAGCTTGGCTGGTCATCGTTCAGGAGGTTGACGAGGAAGTAGGACTCCATCTGGCCCTGGTTCGTCTCGTAGAGCGAGGCCTTCTGCATCTCCTGGCCCACGAAGAGCGTGAGGCGGGCGAAGCACTCCGTGTCCGTCTCGCGAAACTCGTGGTTGCGGGCAAGCATCATGACATGGGCTATGCATATCCCATGGACCGTCACGGCACTGATCATCGTGTTGCACTGCAGCAGCTCATGGTAGTGGAGCAGGGGCCTTCGCGCCCGGAGGACCTTCTGGTTGAGGCCGGCGTCCCTGATGTAGCTCACACCGGGCTCGAGGATCGTCTCGAAGTCAAGCTCCTGCTGCAGCTGCCGGTCGAGGGCCCTCTGGCCTGCCGTCGCGGCGGGGGAGTCGCTCAGGTGGCTGGCGATGTAGTGGTAGGCCGAGTCGACCACGAGGATGGGGTTGTCGAGCGCCCGGGACGCCTCCTCGACGAGGTGCTGCAGCCCGTTATTGGAGAAGTGGGCCGACAGCATGCGCCGGACGATGTTCGTGACTTCGATGTCCTCTATGAAGTAGTTCTGCAGGGCGTTGTAGCACGCGAAGGGATCCGCCTCGTGCGAGAGCACAATGACATTCGATGCCTTATGCCCCTCCAGGTGCCGGGGAATCCCCTCGCAGCCAAACATCACGAGGTTCACCAGCTGGTCTGAGGACAGGTTGGAGGGGATGAGGGTCTCGTCGCCGAAGTACAGCACATCGGGGCGCAGCCCCACGCTATGGGGCGTAAGGAACGAGAGGTTGTACACCTCGGCCGTGGCATCGGCGTAGCGTTCGTCCACGATGGAGCCTTCTGGCAGACGTACCAGCAGTTCCTTGAGCTCCATGCGACCAGCTCCTGTTTCGGGTGCCCTATGGGAGACGTGCTCTAATGATGCTGTGCAGACACACAAATGGCAAGCGACATTTTAGGGGTTCCTTGTCTCCCGACACGGTGAAACGGGACAAAACGATCGGTAATGTCCTGCGTATGCAGGGGCTGTCGGACGTTGGAGGTGCGTCGTGCGAGGTTCCGTGAAAGGTGGCCAACCTGATGTCGAGTCGCGCATCGAGGATGCCGTCTTCGACCTCATGGAGATGACGGACATCCCGGACATCAGGGTCAACGACGTGATACGTGTGGCCAGCGTCTCGCGCTCCACGTTCTACCGCCACTATGCCAACGTCGACGAGGTCGTCAAGCTCTTCGAGGCGGACATCCTGGACTCAATGAGGTCCATCAACAGGGACGCCCTCAACGTACGCTTCGGTCGATCCGAGCTTGACCCCACCACCACGATGGTCTCGCGCATGAAGGTCCTGCGCGACAATCGCAAGAAGATCATCGCGTTGAACGGCCCCCATGGGGATCCGCAGTTCGTGCACAAGGCAACCGTCGTGATGCATGACCACTTCCGTGCGCGCCTGCGCTCGGTCCCTGGCGACGCCACCTTGCGCGACCTCTATCTCTCCTTCGTGATTGCCGGCCATAACAACCTGGTGCAGTACTGGCTCGAGGTCAAGCCTGACGTCACGCCCCATCAGGTCGCGGCGATGCTCAACCGCCTGGTCTACTCAGCCTTCTTCCTCGATGACGAGAGCGCTCTCGCGCATCCCTTGTCCCCGTCGTTTGGGGATGAGGTGGGACATGCGTAGCTGTGCTCCGCCTTCGGCCCCGTCGTGCGTGCCCCTGGGAGTCTCGTCCGTCCGCACAGTCCCCCTGCGAGGTAGGGGGCGGTTCCCCCCTGGCACTCAAGTGGCCTGTTCCAACAGCGAAAAGGGACGTTCTAAGGAAAAAAGTCCCATCTTATGACACAGAATCCGTCCGGAAGTCCCGTCCCCTGGGGCTATGCCTTCGTACCATTCGTCTTGCAGGCATGTTGGGAGCTTCGAGAAGGAGTGATCGATCGTGAGGGTGAGGCTTGGAAAGCAGGCGCGCAGCGTCTCCATCGTGGGTGTGGGCTGCACACCGTTCAAGAACTTCGAGGACCATCCCGAGACCAAGGGCATGAGCGAAGGTGATGCCTTCGGTTACGCCGCACTCGAGGCCGTCAGGGACGCCGGCCTTCAGCCGCGCGACGTCCAGTACTTCTATCACGGTGCCGCCAACCCCTTCATGATCGGCGATTCCCTGACCCCCAACATGCAGGTTGCCGACTGGTTCGGCGTCCGTGGCATCGGCTCGGTCCACCACTCCGAGGCCTGCTGCACCGGCTATGTCGCCCTGCAGGAGGCCGTCCAGGCCGTTGCCTCCGGCAGCTATGACGTCGTCCTCTCCGGTGCCGTCGACCTGGCCGCATCGCTTCCCGTCGTGGGTGCGCCCGGCTGCTATCGTCGCGACTTCCCTCTCGAGGAGATGCTCCCCTCGATTCCGATGGTCTACGACCGCGCCTATGGCCGTCCTTTGGACTCCGCCTTCGGCATCTCGTTCGACAACTGGATCAACAAGTACCGCTGGGAGTTCGACCTCACGGACGACCAGGTCGACCAGGCCCTCAATGGCATGTCCAAGAGCCTGCGCCGCGACGCCGTCCTAAACCCGCTCGCCTTCTACACCTCCGACTTCGATGATGCCGCCGAGGCCAACGGCCTTGAGGGCGCGGACGCGTTCTTGTCCTCCATGTTCAACCCCAAGGTCACCCAGTACCTGCGCGTCACCGGTTTCGAGACCAAGTGTGACGGTGCTGCGGCGGTCGTCGTCATGCCGACCGAGATGGCCGTCGCCCGCGGTCTCGACCACAAGGTCATCGACGTCTTGGGCACCGGTGCCGCCGCCTTCGAGGGTGCCACTCCCGACAACGAGTACAACGGCACCAAGGCCGGTGCCCAGCAGGTGTACGAGTATACCGGCGTCAGGCCCGACGAGCTGGACCTCCTGTTCGTAAACGACTTCTTCCTGGCCGGTGACATCGTCGCCGCCGAGGAGGTCGGCTACATCCCTCGTGGCGAGGCCTGGCGCTATGCCATCGACGGCCGTTGCGGCTTCGACGGAGACAAGCCCATCAACACCCACGGGGGGCGCTGCAACTTCGGTCACGCCCACGGCGCCTCGGGCGTTGCCGACATCTGCGAGGCCGTCAGGCAGATGCGCGGCGAGGCCGGCCCCACCCAAATGCCAACGGTGCCGAGGACCACGTTCCTGCGCGGCTTTGGCGGCGGCCAGAACATCCGCTGCCAGATCCTGCGCACCCACGAGTAGCGCACGTCACCCAGACTTCCACGAGGAGGAACCGAACAATGCTTCTTGAAGACATGGAGCCGATCGCTAAGAAGTTCTACGACGGCGTCGCCGAGGGCAAGTACCTCGGCCGCAAGTGCGTCGAGTGCGGTGCCATCGAGTTCCCGCCCCATCTGGGCTGCAACGCCTGCGGCTGTGCCGACACCGAGTGGGTGGAGCTCAGCGGCAGGGGCACCCTCGAGTCCTTCACCGTCCCGGGCATCCAGAACGACAAGCCCTACCTCAAGTCCGTGGAGCCCTATGGCTACGGCAAGGTCAGGCTGGACGAGGGTCCCGAATACACCTTCGTCATCTTCTGTGGCAAGAAGAGGGTCGTGAGGGGCCTGCAGGAGCGCCTCTACAAGGGCCACGAGGAGATCCGCGTCCACGCCATGCCGATCAAGCGCGTTACCCCGCTGAAGCCCGGCTCCGACGGGACCATCGAGTGGTACGAGCTCTGCTTCCAGCTCGATGAGGCCGGCGAGGCCTAGGCCCTCCGACGTCGGTCCCGGTCTTCGCGCCTGCCCGTCCCAAGTTCCGCGTACCAGTGCGTCCCTCACACGCCCCGTAGCCACCCATCCATATCCGCCGCGCAGCGGCGAACGTAGAAAAAGGAGTTTGCATCATGGCAACCCAGGAGCTTTTCGACCAGATCGCCGGCTTCGCCAAGACCGCCTACCAGTACGACGGCGACATCACCGCAGACACCACCTTCGACGAGCTTGGCAAGGGCTCCATGAAGATGATCGCCCTCACCTCCACCATCGAGAACGAGCTTGATGCGGAGGTCACCATCCACGAGGTCATGAAGATGAAGACCTTCGGCGAGCTCGTCGAGCGCGTCGAGGAGGAGATGGAGGACTAGCCCTACCTCCGAGCCCGTTGCCTCCCCTTGCGTGGCGGGGCCACCCAAGCGGGTGTCCCGCCATTCTCGTGGCGACCTCTCTCGGCAACGGTGGCTTCCCCCAACAACTTCGAGACAGGAGAGACAGGAGATACCCATGGATCTGATGGAATCCCTGCGCGCACGTGCCGCCGCCGACCCCCAGCGCGTTACCTTCTTCGAGGGCGACAACCCCAAGATGATGCGGGTGGTCGGTGAGCTGAGTTCGGCCCGTCTGGCCAAGTGCTGCCTGGTCGGCGAGGATGAGGCCCTGCATAGGGTTGCCGAGGAGGTCGGAGTCGACCTTGGAGGCATCGAGGTCGTAGACGTCTGCAATGAGGAGGCCAACGAGGCCTTCGCCTGCCGCTTCGAGCAGGTTCCCGGCTGCCCCTGGAAGCCCAAGGCCATCCGTCGGCATGCCAAGCGCCCGATGGATCGTGCCTTCATGATGCAGCGCGCGGATGAGACGGATGTCGCCTTCGGCGGCATCGACTGTTCGACCGGCGACGTTATCACCGCCGGGCAGACCATCGTCGGACTGGCTGACGGCGTCGACGTCATCAGCTCGTTGGGCATCTGCAACATTCCTGGTTGGGAGGGTCCCGAGGGATCGCTTCTGGGCTTTGGCGACGCTGCCGTGTGCATCGACCCCAACCCCGAACAGCTGGCCTCCATCGCCATCGCCTCCGCCGAGACCGTCCGCGCCCTCCTGGGCTGGGAACCCCGCGTGGCCATGCTGAGCTACTCCACCGACGGCTCCGCCGAGTCCGAGCTCGTCGAGGGCGTGCGCGAAGCCGTCGGGCTCGCCCGCGAACGCAGGCCTGACCTCAAGATCGATGGCGAGTTCCAGCTGGACGCCGCCATACGTCCCGACGTCGCGGCCAAGAAGGTCAGACGTGACTCCGAGGTCGCCGGTAGGGCCAACGTCCTGGTGGTCCCCAACATCAACGTGGGCAACATCGGCATCAAGCTGATCCAGAACTTCGCGCACGCCGACGCCTACGGACCCCTGCTCCAGGGCTTCAGGAAGGTCGTCTGCGACTGCTCGCGCTCCGCACCGGTCTCGGAGCTCGTCGGCAACGTCATCATGTCCTGCGTCCGCTCCCAGGCATTGAAGGAGGGCTAGCGATGGCCGAGAAGAGCTTCCGCATCCTCGTCATCAACCCGGGATCCACCTCCACCAAGGTCGGCGTCTTCGAAGGGGACCGCGAGGCCCTCGCCAGGACCGTCAGTCACGACGCCTCCAGGCTTGCCGAGTTCGAGGGCGTCTCCGAGCAGATGCCCTACCGCAAGGAGACCATTCTCGCCGCCCTTGAGGAGGGGGGCATCGATCTCTCGACTATCGACGCCTTCGTCGGACGCGGCGGTGGCCTCATGCCACTCGAGGGCGGTACCTACGAGGTCAATGACGTCATGCTCGACCACGCGTTCCGCGGCGCCAACGGGGTCCAGCACCCCGCGCAGCTGGGGAGCCTCCTCGCCCACGGCTTTTCCGAGGAGTACGGCAAGCGCGCCTTCGTGGTCAACCCACCCGACACCGACGAGCTCTGCGACGAGGCCCGCATGACCGGTGTGCGTGGGGTCTACCGCCACGTGCACCTGCACGCGCTGAACCTCAAGGAGACGGCGATCCGTCACGCGTGCTCCCTCGGACGCCGCTACGACGAGTGCAACTTCATCGTCTGCCATATCGGCGGAGGCATATCCGTCTCGGCCCATGAGCATGGCAAGATGGTCGACGGCTTCGACATCGTCGAGGGGGAGGGGCCCATGGCGCCGACGCGCTGCGGTGGTCTGCCGGTGGCCGGGGTCCTCGACTACCTCGAGGCCGGCCATGCGACGGCGGAGATACGCAGGGCGTGCATGAAGACGGGCGGCTTCGTCGACCTTCTGGGCACCTCCGACGCCATCGAGGTCACCGAGCGTGCCGCTCGCGGCGACGAGGCAGCGAGGCGCACGTGGGAGGCCATGCTCTACCAGATCAACAAGTGCATCGCCTCGATGGCCGCCGTCCTTCGCGGCAAGGTGGACGGCATCCTGCTCGGCGGCGGCATGGTCAACTCCGACGAGCTGGTCCAGTCCGTCAAGGGCGGCTGTGGCTGGATAGCGCCCGTCGCGGCCTATCCCGGCGAGTTCGAGCTGGAGGCCATGGCCGCGGGTGCCATGCGCGTGCTGTCCGGCGAGGAGGAGCCCAAGGTCTACACCGGCGTTCCTGTGTTCCAGGGCTTTCATTGCTTCGAGGACTAGCGCCATACGATCAGGCCCCAGCGTGCCGACTTCGTCAGCTGCGAGAGACAGAGAGAGTGATATCCAAATGACCAGTGAACAGAAGAGGTACATCGTCGGCATCTATGCCGCTGCCATGTGCATCATGGGCATGCTCGTGCCCGTGCCCATCCTTGCCAACATCGCCCGGTCGTTCCCGGACGCCAACATAGCGACGGTCCAGATGTGCATCGGCATCATCCCGCTGTGCATGGCCCTGTCCGCCATGTTCCTCTCGTCCGTGCTCGCCTCGCGCGTCCTGAAGCGCCATACCGCGCTTGCCTGCCACATCCTGATCATGGTGGCGGGGCTCTCGGTCGTGGCCTTCCACGACTCCCTCGCGCAGGTCCTCTGCGCCTCCGTCTTCGTCGGCATTGGCATCGGGGGCATACAGAACGGCACCGACGCACTCATCGCCGACTACTTCGAGGGCGAGCAGCGCGGTTCCATCATGGGCGTCTACTCCACCTTCGTCGCCCTGGGTGGCATCCTTTGGACCGCGCTTTCCGGCATCCTCGGTCATGACCAGTGGTATATGGCCTATGCCGCCTATGCGGCCGAGCTCCCCTTCATCATCGTGGAGTTCGTCTGCCTGCCCAAGGGCCACCTCGAGCCCAAGCCAAAGGGTGGCAACGTCCTGAAGTCGATGCCACGCGAGGTCGCACTCATCACGTTCATTAGCTTCGTCTTCGTGCTGTGCTTCCAGCTCTTCTCGACCAACGTCTCGCTCATCGTCGCCGACCGCGGCTTTGGCGGCACGGCCGAGTCCGCCACGGCCTCCACGGTCATGACGGTCGCGGGCATCTTTGCCGGCCTGCTGGTCGGTCCGCTCTTCAGGCGCTTCAAGAACCGTTCCATGCCCCTCGCATGGTGTGTGGCCATCGTCGGCCTGCTTGCGGCGCTCCTCGCCCCTTCGCTTGCCGCCCTCTGCGCCGCCGGCTTCGTGATCTCGCTTGGCAAGGAGACCTACGTGCCCCTGCAGGGCAACTTCGCCGCAGGGAACAGCAGTAACGAGGGGCGTGCCTTCAACCTGGCCATCGGCATGGCCGGAACCAACTTCGGCATGGCCCTCTCGCCGCTCTTCTTCGAGGTGGCGACGGCCCCCTTCGGCGCGCAGATTCCCCAGAAGTTCGTCCTGGGCATCGTCATCATCGCCGTCCTGGTGGCGTTTGGCGTCGTGCACTACAAGAGCCTGACGCCCGCTCAGCTGGCCGAGGAGAAGGCTCACTCCGCCGCAAAGTAGTGCCGTACAGCCAGGCGCAGTGCCACAAGGCGCCTCGCGGGCACCGTCTGACGTCTGTGGACCGTCGCATCCACGAGGGATGCGACGGCTCCTTTGTGTCGGTCATGTGCCGACATCTGGACGCGTGGGGCGTGGGGTATGATACTCGGCTTGTGGTGTGCGACTCACGACAGGTGTGACGCGGCCATGATTCCGGTTCGCGACAGGGGGCTGTAACAGTGGCTGGACTACATTGCACGGACTGCGTGTATGGTTCGTTTTGTCGGAACGAGGACTTCGACAAATTCCAGGGGACATGTAGCAGGGGCTTCACCCTCGCCGATCCCCATGTGCATACCAAGCCCGACATGTTCTTCGCCGAGGTGCCCGAGCGGCTCGTGCCCATCATCGATCCCTTTGGCAAGGAGTATCTGCGAACGAAGAACATCTGCGAGCAGTTCACGCGTCCCACGCAGGGCACGGTCAAGGGGAAGGACGTGCTCGGCGGGCGTTTCTGAGCCGAGGGTGGGCCAGGGTCGCGAGTCGTTGCCCGGCCTCGTGGGCCTATGCCTTGGCGCCGCCGGGAATCTCCGCGCCACAGTGCGGGCAGCGGGTGGCACCGGCCTTGACCTCTTCCAGGCAGTGAGGGCAGGTGGGTGTCGCGGGGACTTCCCCCTCCTGCCTTCCGGAGAGCCTGGCGGCCTGTTCCTGGAGCTTGTTCAGCGCCTTGACCATGCAGAAGACCACGAAGGCGATGATCAGGAAGTTGATGATGGCGCTGATGAACGAGGAGAACGAGATGGTGTTGGCGCCGACGGTGATGTCCAGGCCCGAGACCTCGGTCCCGCCGCCGGAGATGATTGCGATGAGCGGCTGGATGACATCGCTCGTCAGCGAGGTGACGATGGCCGTGAACGCCCCGCCGATGATGATGCCGACGGCCATGTCCATCACGTTGCCCCGTGCGACGAACTCCCTGAACTCATGCATGAACTTCTTCACCGGTATCCCCTCCTGGGACGGCTGTGCGGCCAGCCGGACCACTGTAGCGTGAAACCACCGTCTGCTCGGTGGCGCTCTGCCTGTCGGCAGGAAAATCACCATCGGATTGCGACCGGGCCATGACCGGACCGAATCCCGCACCCATCAGCCCACCCCCCGGCGAGAGAGCTCGTCGGTGTCGAGCCAGATGGTGACGGGGCCGTCATTTACCAGCGAGACCTGCATGTCGGCACCAAAGACGCCACGGCCCACGTGACCCACGTCCCTCTCGGCCAGAGCACAGAAGCGGTCGTAGAGGCGCCGACCCAACTGGGGGTTGGCGGCGCCCGTGAAGGATGGGCGCAGCCCCCGGCGGCAGTCGGCGTAGAGCGTGAACTGGCTCACGACGAGGACCCCTCCGCCCACGGCCCCGAGGGCGAGGTTCATCCTGCCGTCGGCGTCGTCGAAGACCCTGAGGTCGCGGACCTTGTCCCAGAGTCGCCGGCAGCTCGTCTCATCGTCATTTGGCCCCACGCCCAAAAGGACGACGAGTCCCCTGCCACACTGCCCCACGACCTCGCCGCCCACCGCGACCGAGGCCTCGCTGACGCGCTGCACCAGGGCGCGCATGCTCCTACAGCCCGTAGAGGGCGGAGAACTTCTCCACCAGGTAGTCGGTGTAGTAGCGTGCGTCAAAGGGCTCCCCGCAGGCAGAGGCGATGAGCTCGTCGGGGTCCTTGGAGCGGCCGTACTTCCAGATGCGGTCCTTGAGCCAGGCCGAGATGGGGGAGAGGTCCCCCTGGGCGAGCAGTCCCTCGAAGTCCATCCCCTCGTCGATCATCCGGTGGCGCATCTGCGCCCCGTAGGCCCCGCCCAGCGCGTAGGTGGGGAAGTAGCCAAAGAGGCCATCTGCCCAGTGGGTGTCCTGCAGGCAGCCGTGCGCGTAGTCCACCACGTCGACGCCCAGGTAGTCCTTGTACCCCTGCTTCCAGAGCGTGGGCACGTCGGCGGCGGTGGCCTCGCCCGAGAAGAGCTCCTGCTCGATCTCGTAGCGGATCAGGATGTGCAGGGGATAGGTGAGCTCGTCTGCCTCGACGCGCACGGGCGTGCCCTCTGCGCGGTTCGTCGCCTGGTAGAACTGGTTGGGCGTGACGCGTCCCAGTTGCCCGCGGAAGTGCTTTGCCATGGCGGCGAGCAGGTGTGGGGCGAAGGCGCGCGAGCGGCCTACGTAGTTCTCGAAGAAGCGCGACTGGGCCTCGTGGATGCCCGAGGAGGTGCCTCCCTTGAGGACCGTGTAGTCGTAGCTGGGGTCCACGCCTGTCTCATAGAGGGCGTGCCCGCCCTCGTGCAGCATCGTGAACACGTTCGAGATGACGTCCTCGGGGTAGACGTGGGCGGCGATGATGCCGTAGTTGGTGGTGAGCGCGTCCGAGAAGGGATGCTCGGTGCTGGTGAGGAACACCGTCCTCTTGTCGAGGCCCTCCAGGTCCATGAGGTCGCGTGCGAGCTCCCACTGGCGGCCCTCGTCGAATTTGCCCTCGATCACCGAGCGATCGGGCTGCCAGCCCTTCGAGGCTATCTCCGCCAGCAGCGGGACGACCACACCCTTGACCTGTGCGAAGAAGGCGTCGTAGAAGGCACGGTCGGTACCATGCTCGAAGTCGTCGAGCCAGACGTCGTAGGGGTTCCTCTGGGGATCGCGGAAGCCGGCGATGTCGACCATCTGGTGCACCACACGGTCCAGGTACGGCTCGAAGGACTCCCAGTCGTTCGCAGCCTTCGCACGGCGCCAGACGTCATCGGACTCGCTGACGAGGCGCGTGAAGGCGCCCTGGACCTCGCCCGGCACGTCGACGAGACGGGCGCGGTCACGCTTGAGCACCCTGACCTCGGCGGCTTGGGTGGGGGTGAGAAGCTCGGCCACATGGGGCAGCGAGAGGCGCTCGAGCATCGCGCCGGTCTCCGGCGAGCAGAGCAGCGCCTGGTCCTCCTCCTCGAGGATGGCTTGGGCCTCCCCGCGGTCCGCTGCCGCAGCTGCCGGGTCGATGGACGACCCGTAGCATGCGATTCCGATCTGTGCGTAGCGGTGCGCGTAGAGGTGGCGCTCGAGCTCGGCGAGCGCGGCTATGTCGGTCTTGGGGTTGATGAGCACGGCGGGCTCGACGCCAGCGCCGGCAGTCGCGCCAGCTGCGTCGGCGTCCCCGTCGTTGCCGGCGTCAATGCCGGTCGCTCTGGCGCCGAGGGTCCCGACGTCGTCTGTGGTGTTAGTGTCAGCCATGGCTCTCCTCGTTTCTCGTGCGTTCAGGCGACGCTTCCCAACACGCAGAATTCTAGCGTTGATCGGCCCGCCTGGCTGTGCCAAGTGGGATACTGACCTTGAGCCGGGCGCGTGTCGGACGCTCGCCCGACCCCTCTGGGATGGCACCGATCGTAGCGGGAGGCAGCAATGGCACATGTTTTGGGCATCGACATTGGCGGAACCTCCATCAAGGCAGGCCTCTTTGCCGAGGGTGGCAGGCTCCTGGACGTCAGGCAGATCCCCACGGGCTCGCTCGTGTGCGCGGAGGCCTTCGCCGGGGTGGTCACCGGGCTGCGCGAGCTCTGCTCCGTCAACGACGTGGACGAGGGGGACGTGCGTGCCGTTGGCCTTGACGTGCCTGGTCCCGTGGATGACCAGGGCCGCGTGGGCATGCTCCCCAACATCGAGCTCGACCCCGACGGGCTGCAGGATGCCATCGTCAGCCACTTCTCGGGCGCGGCCCTGGCCTTCGTGAACGACGCGAATGCGGCGGCGTTGGGCGAGCTCTGGCAGGGGTCTGCCAAGGGCGTCGGCAGCTTCGTGCTGGTGACGCTCGGCACGGGCGTCGGTGGTGGTGTGGTCGCAGGTGGCCATCTTGTCTCGGGGGCGTTCGGTGCCGCGGGGGAGATCGGCCACGTCACGGTCAACCCCGAGGAGGAGCGTACCTGCGGCTGTGGTCGCAAGGGCTGTCTGGAGCAGTACGCGTCCGCCACGGGCATCGTCCGTCTGTATCGGCAGGAGCTCGCGCGCCGCGGCATCGAGGGCGCGCGCGTTCGGCATGACACCGACACCCTCACCGTGTTTGAGGCGGCGCGTGCAGGTGATGAGGCTGCCGTGCGTGCGATCGATTCCATGTGCGATTACCTGGGGTTCGCGTTAGCGCAGATTTCCTGCGTCATCGACCCCGAGGTGTTCCTCATCGGAGGCGGCGTCGCGGGCGGCTTCGAGCAGTTCTCAGTTCGCCTCTCTTCGGCATTTCGGGCTCGCTGCCTGGCATCCTGCGCGTCGACCAGGATCCTGCCGTGCTCTCTGGGCAACAAGGCGGGCATGTACGGCGTTGCCTTCGCAGCCCTGCAGAAGGCTGGCGAGTAGCTGTGGGCCTGCGTGCGGTCGGGGCCTGCGTGCGGCCGAGGGGCTGGCTCGCGGCCGGGGCCGACCCATGCGAGAGGGCGTTGGTTGCGAGCACGTATATTGTGCCGCAACCTGTGGAAGGGCCTTGCTAGAATTGTGGTGGAATTGTCGGTAAACAATAAGAAAGGGGAAGTGAAGATGGCTGAAGAGACCTATGACATCATCGCCGCGACAGGCTGTCCCACAGGCATCGCTCACACCTTCATGGCCAAGAAGGCGCTCGAGGATGCCGCGGCGGCAAAGGGGCTGACCATCAAGGTGGAGACCCACGGCCAGGTAGGCATCGAGAACGAGCTCACCCCCGCCCAGATCAAGGCCGCAAAGGCCGTTGTCATCGCTGCGGACAAGGACGTCAACGCAGAGCGCTTCGAGGGCAAGCCCCTGGTTTCCGTGGGCGTCTCCAAGTGCCTGTCCGTCGAGATGGCCGAGGGCCTGATCGACCGTGCCCTCGCCGCGAAGCCCGAGGGCGAGCTCGCCGAAGAGGTCGCCAGCGCCTCGGCCTCCGACGAGGGGGCCGAGAAGGAGTCCGTCGGGCATGTCATCTACAAGCACCTGATGAACGGCGTCAGCCACATGCTGGTCTTCGTCGTCGCGGGTGGCGTCCTCACGGCGGTCTCGTTCCTGTGGGGCATCACCTCCTTCGACTCCACCGCGGCCGACTACAACAGCTTTGCGGCCTGCCTGAAGATCGTCGGCGGCATCGCCATGAACCTCATGGTCCCGGTGCTCGCTGCCTACATCGCAGAGTCCATCGGCAAGCGCCCGGCGCTCGTTCCTGGCTTCGTCGCCGGCATGATTGCCATCCAGGGCCTGCCCGTCTCGCCCGAGACGGGCCTCATCGACGCCGGAGGCAGTGGCGTGGGCTTTGGCTTCCTGGGCGGCATCGTCGGCGGTTTCCTCGCCGGCTATGTCGTCCTGGGCCTGGAAAGGCTCCTCTCCGGCATGCCCAAGAACCTGGACGGCCTCAAGGCCATCTTCCTGTACCCGCTGCTCTCCACCTTCGTCGTCGGCCTGGTCATGCTGGGCATCTCGGGTCCCATGGCCACGATCAACACCGCGATGATGGACTTCCTGAAGGGCCTCTCCGACTCCGGCCCCGTCGTCTTGGGCCTGGCCATCGGCTGCATGTGCGCCTTCGACATGGGCGGTCCCGTCAACAAGGCGGCCTACGTCACCGGCACCGCCCTCCTGACCGAGGCCCTGACCGCAGGCGTGGGCACCGACACGTACAACTTCGGCACCAACTTCATGGCAGCCGTCTCCGCCGCCTGCATCGTCCCGCCACTGATCACCACCTTTGCCGTCATCGTCGGCAGGAAGTACTTCTCCCAGTCCGATCATGACGCCGGCATCGTCAACCTCATCCTGGGCTGCACGCACATCACCGAAGGCGCCATCCCGTTCATGACCAAGAACATCTGGCCGGTCATGCCCATCATGATGCTGGGTTCCTCCATCGCGGCCATCCTCACCATCTTCTTCGGCGTCCACGATCCCGCCCCGCATGGCGGCTTCTTGGTTCTGCCGGTCGTCGATGGCGGGCTGCTCTGGGTCATCGCCATCCTGATCGGCGCCGTCGTTGGTGGTATCCTGTACACGGTCTTCAAGGCGTCCGAGTACAAGAGGAACGGCAACAAGGTCGTCGAGTAGCGAGGCCGTCGAGTAGTGACTGGAAGCGACTGAAGGAGCGCGCCAATGAGTGACTTCGTGCAGGCATCCCACGTATTCCTGGACAATCCCGCCAAGACCGTCGATGAGGCGCTCGCCTTCCTCTCGGCGCAGGCCGTCGCACTCGGCATTGCCGAGGACGAGCGGGCCGTCCTGGATGCGTTCAAGGCTCGCGAGGCCGAGGGCACCACGGGCATGATGGAGGGCTTCGCCATTCCGCATGCCAAGAGCGAGGCCATCAAGCAGGCCTCCGTCATGGTCGTCAAGTTTGCCGGAGACGTCGAGTGGGAGTCCATGGACGGCAAGCCCATTAGGGTCGCCATCGCGCTTTGCGTCCCCGGTGGCGAGGCGGGTACCACCCACCTGCAGCTTCTCTCCAAGGTCGCCGTCATGCTGATGGACGAGAAGTTCCGCAACGAGACCCTTGCCGACGTCGACACCGCATCCATAGCCGCCCGCATCAACAGCGGTCTCGACTAGCATCCTGGCGACGCGACGGACGTCGTCGCATCAGCACCTGGCATGGCCTGGGGTCCGGCGCGTCTGCGCCGGACCCCTTTCGCTTGCATGCCTCTACGTGCGTACAACCGGATGCCACGTACCGCACGGTTAGACGCCGCGCGCCGTACGCCAGGCCTTATGCCACGACCTCCACGCGGATCTGGCCCTCGAGTTCAGCGACCCTGGCGAAGTCACCGAGCCCGGCGCACATGGCGACGCTGCCGCCGGTCGCCATGGCGCGGCGCAGCGCGCCTTCGACGTTCTCGCGGTCGGCGAACCACAGGGACAGGAAGCTCGCAAGCGTGGCATCGCCGGCGCATGCGGTGGAGTACACCTCGACCCGGGCGGCACTTGCGCGCCAGACCCGTTCCCCGTCGTAGAAGTACGCGCCCCTCTCGCCCAAGGTGAGCAGGATGTTCTTGCAGCCGTGCTCATGGATCAGACGCAGGGCGGACACGATGTCGGCCTCGCTCTTCACGTCGACACCGAAGATGGCCGCAACCTCCTCGTCATTGGGCTTGATCAGCAGCGGCCTCTTCTCCACGAGCTCGGCCAGGCGCGCATGGCTCGTGTCCAGCACGACCTCTGCGCCCCGGGCGTGGACGTGGTGAATCACCTCGTCGTAGAACGTGGGCTCGATCTGGGGCGGGAGCGAGCCGGACACCACAAGGCACTCGAGGTCGGCGAGACCGTCGATCAGCTCCAGCATCTCGAGCTGCCTCCCACGGGGTACGGCACAGCCGGCGCTGGGGAACTTGTACTCGTCTGGTCCGCAGGTCACAAAGGTGTTGATGCGCGTGATGCCGTCGACCATCACGGGATGGACCTCGCAGGCACGCCCCCGTGCCCCATCGATGATGTAGCGACCCGAGAAGCCGCCGAAGAAGCCCAGGATGGGCGCCCGTATGCCAAAGTGCTGCAGCGTGAAGCTGACGTTGAGCCCCTTGCCGTTGGGCGTGTAGACCACGTCACGGGTACGCGAGACCACGTTCTTCTCGACCGAGTCCGCCGTCACGTTCATGTCGATGGCGGGATTGGGCGTAAGGGTGTAGATCATGATGGCTCTCCGGTCTGCTACGGCTTGCTTGCTCGTGTCTGCGGCTCGCCTGGTCGAGAGGGACCTAGGCCTTGCGGGTGGAGCCCAGGTTGTCCATATGGGACGCCACGACTGCGAAGATCTGGTCCATGCCGGGAGCGGCGGGCTTCTTGGGGTCGAAGCAGCCGGGGTTCTCCTCCATGTAGCCCATGAAGCCGCGCGTGTAGGCCTGACGCAGCTCGGTGGCATAGTTCACCTTGCAGATGCCGTTCCTGATAGCCTCGGCCACCTGGTCATCGGGGACGCCCGAGGTACCGTGCAGCACCAAGGGGACGTCCAGGCGCTCGCGGATGGACGAGAGGATGCCCTGCTCGATGTGCGGGGTGCCCTTGTAGATGCCGTGCACCGTGCCAACGCCGACGGCGAGCGAGCTGCAGCCCGTGCGCGCGACGAACTCCTCGGCCTGGTCGGGATCGGTGTAGGGGCTCTCTCCCTCGACGGCGGGGCCGTCATCCTCCTTGCCGCCCACCTTGCCGAGCTCGGCCTCCACGGGGATGCCGACGGGTCCGGCGACCTTGGTCACGGAGGCGGTCAGGGCGACGTTTTCCTCGAAGGGCACATGGGAGCCGTCGATCATGACCGAGGTGTACCCAGCGTGCATGGCCTGCACGCAGCGGCCGAAGCCGTCTCCGTGGTCCAGGTGGATGGCGACGGGGACGCTGGCCTCCTCTGCCGCGACCCTGCACAGCGCGGCGAAGTAGTCCAGGTTGGCATACTTGACGGTGCCCGGGGTGGTCTGCATGATGACCGGCGACCTGCGGTCCTCGGCCGCGCGAATGACCGCCATGACGAACTCGAGGTTCTCCACGTTGAATGCGCCGACCGCGTAGTGTCCGGCCTGTGCGTCCAGGAGCATTTCCTTGGTGGTGGCAAGCATGTCGCTCTCCTTCTCGTCTGCGTCCGGCGTTCGTCGGGCTTTTCGGGCACTGGACCTTTCGGGTCGCCCGGCCTCTGGGTCGCCGGACCTTGGGCGTGTGTCTGGCCTCATTGTAGGGACGGGCTCGGTGGGCCGTGGCACACGTTTCCCTCGTCTTTCGTCGATTGGCCAGGGAAGTGAAAGGCAAAGCAAAGGTCTTTGCCTTGACCCATGGCGCATGCCGTTCGAAGCATGGAGTGCGCTACGGAGAATTTGCTGTACGATGACCATAGAATCCATGGGAGGACGATTGGGGTGCCGCAGCGTCAGCGCTTGCCCGTCACAAAAGGAAAGTGAAGGGAGAGTACTATACTTTCCCTTTAGAAAAGTAAAAGGAACACATTCCCATCACATGAGACGCCTCATGCCATGGCATGGCATACGCGTAGGGGAGGGGTATCTTATGGCGCTTGAGGCCCGGGGGAGTGGCCTTGGCATCGACGAGCGTCGTGCGGCGATCCTCGCCCTGCTCGATCGTGAGTCCACGGTGAGGGTGTCCCAGTTGGCGCAGGCCTTCTCGGTCTCGCGCGTCACGGCGCGCGGGGACCTTGACGCCCTTGAGAGGGCCGGCAAGCTCCGCCGTACACATGGGGGCGCCGTGTCGCTGTCACGCCAGTTGACGGTGTCGGTGCAGGAGCGCCGCGTCAACGTGAACGCGGGCGCGAAGCGGGCGATCGCGCACGAGGCGGCGCGACTGGTGTCGGACGGCGAGTCGCTCCTGCTCGACTCGGGAACCACGGCCCTCGAGTTCGTGCGGGCGCTCTCGTCGCACAGCTCGCTGACCATCGTCACAGCGGATCTGACCATCGCCGAGTACGTCGACCGCTCCATGCCCGGCTGTGACGTGGTGCTGCTTGGCGGCCTTTTGCGCAAGGCGCACCGCTACACGAGTGGCCCCCTGGCCCTCGCGGCCCTCGCGGGCCTGCGTACGGACTCCGCCTTCCTCTGTCCCGGCGCCTTTGCGCCCGAGCGGGGCTTCATGACCGACTACCAGAGCATGGCCCAGCTCAAGCACGAGATGCTCCACGCCGCCGGAAGGCGCTACTGCCTCATCGACGCGAGCAAGGTCGGCGCGGGCGGCCTGATGCGCTTCGCCGGTCCGGATGACTTCGAGGCCATCGTGATGGACCGCGACCCAGACGGGATCGTCGCCGGTCAGACCGAGGGGTTGGGGGTCAGGCTCGTCCTCGCGCAGGCATAGCCGACCGCCCGCCTGACATGCCGAGAACGGGGGACATGGCGATGGGCGGCCGTGCCCTGATGGCCGGGCGGACCGTCCTCCCCCGTCGGGCCTCCAGCCTGTACCATGGGAGAGGACATGCCTGTGCTCCGTCTTGTCTTGGAGGGACGCTCATGAGTGACTATGCAGTGAAGGCTGACAGGTTCGTACTGCCCGGATATGTCGCTACGGGTGGCTACCTGGTGATCTCCGGAGGTGTCTTCGGCACCTGGTCCGCCGAGGCGCCCGAAGGGATGGAGGTCGTCGACAGGGGTGGTCGCTGGGTGGTCCCCGGTTACGTCGACACCCACATCCACGGGCAGGCCGACCACGACGTCATGGACTGCGATGCGGCTGGCGTGAACGAGGCGTCGCTCGCGCTCGCCCGTCGGGGCACCACGTCCTGGACGCCTACCACGCTCACACAGCCGCGCGCGCAGATCACCTCCGCATGCGCGAGCGTCTACGAGGCGAGCGAATCGCGCGACGACGACTTCCCTGGTGCCCGCATAGAGGGAATCTACCTCGAGGGACCGTTCTTCACCGAGAGGCACTGCGGGGCGCAGAACCCCGCCCACATGTTCGACCCAAGCGTCGAGGCCTTCAGGGAATGGCAGGAGGCCGCGCACGGCCTCATCTGCAAGAGCGCGCTCGCGCCCGAGCGCAAGGGCTCGCAGGAATACTGTGCCACCCTTGCCGACCTGGGCGTCGTGTGCGTCCTCGGACACTCCGACGCCAGCTATGAGCAGGCCCTTGCCGCCGTCGCCGCAGGCGCCAGCTGCTTTGTCCACACCTACAACGGCATGAGCGGCCTGCATCACAGGGACCCCGGTCTCGTGGGCGCCGCCATGAGCACGGTGGGCACCTACGCGGAGGTCATCTGCGACGGCAAGCACGTTCTGCCAGGTGCCGTCAAGGCGCTCGTCGACGCAAAGGGCTGGGAGCACACCGTGATAGTCTCGGACGCCCTGGCGTGCGCGGGGATGCCCGATGGCGACTACGTGCTGGGTGACCTTCCCATACGCCTTGGTGACGACCTGGCGCACCTCATCCTGGAGGACGACACGATGGGCTCGATCGCCGGCTCCGTCACCTGCGTCGCCCAGGAGGTCAAGAACCTGGTGGACTGGGGCATCGTCACGGCCGAGCAGGCCGTCCGCATGGGGTCCGAGATACCGGCACGCTCGGCGGGCGTGGATGACGTCTGCGGCCTCATCCGTCCCGGGCGCTGCGCGGACTTCAACGTGTTGGGGCTTGACCTCACACTGGAGGAGACCTACGTGGGTGGCGTGCTGGTCCAGTAGCGCGCCGGTCCGGCGCGTGGGCGTGGGGACCCCCTCTCGGCGTCCGATGCTCGCTGCGCCAGCCCTCGGCCTATGCGGTGCCGTCGGCACCGTCCGTCCCGCCTGTGTCCGCGCCAGACTTGCGGCATCGTCAATCCGGAGGCACCCGTGGCAGTCAAGCTCATCCTCGCTGACATAGACCGCACCATCCTTCCCGAGGGAGAGAGGAGCGTGTCAGCCCGTACGGTGGCGGCGTTTCACGCCGCACGGGATGCGGGCATTCATGTTGGACCTGCCAGCGGACGTGGGCATGCCTGGATGCCCTCCCTCTTCGGTGGGGACGAGCGTTGTTGCGAGACCTGCATCGCCACCAACGGCAACCAGGTCTTTCTCGATGGGAGGAAGCTGCGCGAGGCTCACTTCGACGAGGAGTCGCTTGCTGTCGTGGCCGCTTGCGTCAGGGACATAGGCGGAGCGGGCCTGATTGCCTTTGATGGCGCGACGCCCGTCTTGGTGGAGGGCCGGCTCGAGGACCTTGAGCCCATCTTTCCTGCGTATGCCGATGCCTGCCGCAGTGACGGGGATGGTGGACCCGTGGGCCTGTCGGGTCTCTCGGCAACGAAGGCGAATGTGTTCATGGGTGCCGACGGTCGCCGTGCGGACGAGCGCGCGACACGCGACCTCGTCGCCATGCTGAACCGTGACATACCTGGCCTTGACTTCGACTTCCCCGAGCTTGGCTACGTCAATGTCATGCCTGAGGGCTGGAACAAGGCGTCGGGCATCGACTGTCTGGTCGAGGCGCTGGGCATCAGCTTGGACGAAGTCGTCGTCTTCGGTGATGCCGGCAACGATCTCAGCATGTTTGCGCACGTGCCCGATTCGGTTGCCGTTGCCAATGCGACCGAGGAGGCCGCCGCAGCCGCACGCTGGCACATAGGCGCCTGCCGGGACGACGCGGTTGCCGCGGCCATCGAGGCGCTCGTCCGTGGCGAATGGCCGTTCGTGGGATAGGGACGACCCCTACTCCCGCCCGTGCCCCTGGCCCTGCTTCTGCTTGTCCCTGTACATCGCCGCATCGGCTTGGTCCGTGAGCGCCACTACGTCGGCCATGCCGTCGATGGTCCCTCGGGCACATCCAAAGGCGAAGCTCAGGGGCTGCCCGCCTATCAATAGGCCGTCGGCACTCGTGTTAGATTCGAAGACACGCCTGCCGCGGGTGAGTCGGCGAGTGACGTCGGAGGCCATGTCAGGTGAAAGCAGGACGAACTCGTCGCCCCCAACGCGGTAGAGACGCTCGGCGTGGCTGAGTTCCATGGAGACCGATGCCGACAGCAGCGCGAGGGTACGGTTGCCCGTCTCGTGACCAAAACGATCGTTGCATGACTTGAAGTCGTTGACGTCCATCACGGCGATGGTGACGTCCTGCCCATGGCGGCCTTGGATGTCGTGACGGAAGGCGCGTGCGTTGCGCAGCCCCGTCAGGACGTCGTGGTAGGAGTAGCGTTCGAGCTGAGAGCTTAGGCGGATGTCGCGGATATGCGTGTAGTATCTCACGCAGCATGCGACGATGAGCACCAGGCCGAGGGCCAAGGTGTTGGTCGCCGTCCCGTGGCTGAGGTGGTCGGTCTGCAGGGCGAGGCAGAGCATGATCGCGTAGGACAGGGCGATGCCCGGGATGAGTATGACGGGCCTGATCGCAAAAATGCAGACGATGCTCACCATCTGGATGAAAAAGGCGTAGAGCCCGTTGCCGCGCTGCAGGTCACCATATGAGATGAGTATCCCAAAGGCCATCGCCACAACGACGAACTGGCCGATGATGAGGTGCGATGACAGCGAGTCCGTGCGCATGGCCCCCCTGCGGCGTTTGAACAGGTATCCCGCAAGCAGCAACGCCGCACTCAGGAACATGGTGATGTAGGCTGCCTTGTGCCAGGCGATCCATGCCCGACCCACGGACTCGACGACTCGGGGGTGCCTTGACATCAGGACGTTGTTGATGGTCAGGTACGTCTCCATGAGCATGGTGATTGCGGCAAGCACTGCACCGCAGCGGAAGTTCAACGCCGAGAGGGCTGCGCGCTCGTCGGGTGCGAGGCGCTCTGCGCCGAGTATGGCCCTCAAGGTGGAGGGCATGCGGCGAGGGGGCCATCCTGTCCTGAGGTGCTCGTTACCGGGCCTGTTTGGGGACCTCATGTGATATGTCCTCGCACTCTCTGCGAATCGCTGTCGATACCGTTGCATTTGCCGATGCCGTTGCATTGTAAGGTTACGCGAACCGTTACGCGAACCGTTCGGTGTGCCGATGTCGGGACGCTCCCATCTGCGCCTCGTCCTTTAAGCCATCTTGTGGCCAGCTCCCTTCTCCTCTAGAATGTGCCTTGACAGACCCATCGAAGGGCAGGGGCGCAAAGCTATGGGGTCTGGAGCGGCAGCCACCCGTAGTCTTTTCGGACAGGGGAGTGGTAGTGTCGCTCCCTTCCATGAGGCCTGCGCAATCCTGAAATCAGGGCTGTCCACGTATGGTCCTACCCGAGGTGGCCGGCGCGTGCCGTGTCGTGCCAGCTCGACTTGTCTTGTCACTTGGTGACAGTCGCATTTGATCGTCTTGCTTCTCTCCTGGTCATGCTGATGTGCCTGTCTGCGAGGACAAGGGAAAGGAAATGAGGATGTTACTGAAGAGGTTGCGCTACCTTCTGGCGGTCGCCCTTGCCGTGGGGATAGTGGTCGTGGGGGGAGGCCGCGCCCTCGCCGAGCCGCAGTCTCCCCGCGTCGAGCTTCCGAATGTCGTCACGAACGCCCACGTGACCACCTCCACCGGCACCACGCCGGTGAACGTCGGTCCTTGGCAGGCGTTCAAGATCCACTTCCACTACGTTCTCCCCAACCTCACGGTGCACGAGGGGGATACCACCACCATAGAGCTGCCGGCCGGGTTCAGGAGCGCCGCCCCGACCGACTTCGTGATCAAAGACGGCGACCACATCATCGCCAGAGGCAAGACCGATCCCACCAACACGAAGTACATCCTCACCTACACGGACTACGTGGAAGGCAAGTCCGACATCTCGGGCGACTTCTCGGTGAACGCCCAGATCGATAGCGACGTCCACACCCAATCCGGTGTGCTGCCGGTGAACCCCGTGGTGAGCGGCGAGACGGTGCCGGCGGGTTCCGTCAACTACACGGTGCATGTCGAGACGGCCTTGCTCATCATCAAGTCTGGTTGGGCGAACGCCTTCGATACCACCAAGGGCGTCTGGCAGATCAAGATCAACCAGGACGGCAAGGAATATACGGATGCCGTGCTCGACGACACGCTCCTGACCCCCGGCGTGTCGATCGATCCCGATTCGCTCGAGGTGTTCGAGGGCACCTGGCAGCTGCAGGGCACGAGCTACAAACTTGTCGGCCAGACCGACGTCACCAGCCAGTACCTCCCCCAGTTCATTTCCACCGGCACGACGTTCAAGCTCGGGTTGGGTCATATCCCCGCTTCCAAGGGGCTGCTGGTGCGCTTCCAGACCAAGATCTCCTACACGCCTCTCCCTGGAGAGAAGTTCGAGAACAAAGGGACCCTTACCGACAACGGCGTAAGCAAGGAAAGCAAGGCCTATTACCTTCTGCCGACTGCTGGCGGCACCGGAGAAGGGTATAACTACACGATCAATATCAAGAAGACCGACGAGATGGGCGCTCCTCTTGCCGGTGCGGTGTTCGATATCGTCCGCACCCGCACCGGCATGGTTGTCGGCCAGGTGACCACGAACGCTTCCGGCGAGGCGAGCCTGTCAGGCCTTCTGCGCGATAGCTACGTCATCAAAGAGACCACTCCGCCATCAGGGTATCTTGCGGCTGACGACCAGGCGGTCATCGACACCGACTTTCCCCTCACGACCAAAAGCGTGACGAAGACGTTCGTCGATAAGGCCGCTCCGACCACGGTCGACGTTGCGGTCGAGAAGGCGTGGAACGACAACGGCGATCAAGACGGGATCCGTCCCTCCTCGGTCAAGGTCAGGCTGTTCGCTGACGGTGCGCCCACTAGCAAGATAGTGACGCTCGATTCGGCCGGTTCGTGGAAGGGTTCCTTCACGGGTCTTGACCAGAAGGATGCATCGGGCAACGATATCGCCTATACGGTAGAGGAAGATCCAGTTCCGCTCGGGTATATCTCAGCCGTGACCGGTGACGCTGCGGCGGGATATACGGTCACGAACTCGCACGACCCCGAGACCGTCGACGTCCCGGTCGAGAAGAGGTGGGTCGGGCCCGCGGGCTCCGAGGTCACGGTCAGGCTGCTCGCCGACGGCGCCGACACCGGTAGGGAGCTCAGGCTCAACGAGGGCAACGGCTGGAGGGGCTCCTTCGACGGCCTCCCCAGGTACGACCACGGCCGCGAGGTCGCCTACGCGGTGACCGAGGCCGAGGTCTCGGGGGTCGACGGCTCCAAGTACGAGACCTCCGTCGAGGGCAACGCCTCCGACGGCTTCACCATCACCAACGTCAACACCGAGACCGTGGAGGTCTCCGGGACGAAGACCTGGGACGACGATAACGACCGCGACGGAGCCCGCCCCGCTTCGATCACGGTGAACCTCATGCGCGACGGCGCGAGGGTCCTCTCCCGGACGGTCGCGCCCGACGCCTCCGGCGCGTGGGCCTACTCCTTCGCGGGCCTCCCCAGGTACGCCGACGACGGCCACGAGTACGCCTACACAGTGACCGAGGAGGCGGTCCCGAACTACGCGACCACCATCGACGGCGCGGACATCACCAACTCCCACACGCCCGGCAGGACCTCGGTCACCGTGACCAAGGCCTGGGATGACGCCAACGACCGGGACGGCCTGCGCCCCACCTCGGTCGAGGTGCAGCTCTACGCGAACGGCCATGAGCTCGGCGCTCCGGTCACCCTGAACGCCGCCAACGGCTGGGCCCACACCTGGACCGGCCTGTTCATGAGGGAGGCCGGAAGGGACGTCGCCTACACCGTCAAGGAGACCTCGGTCCCGAGGGGCTACGAGGCCTCGGTCTCGGGCGACGCGACGGCGGGCTACACGATCACCAACACCCACGTGCCCAAGAGGGTCGTGAAGGCCGCCACCAAGGCCGCGACCGGGCTGCCCCAGACCGGCGACGCCGCCGGCGCCCCCGCGCTGGCCGCCCTCGCCGCAGCCGCCCTCTCCGC